>FLMP01000489.1_pt1 | contig 12244 bp, 12 predicted proteins | sample 887161 | NCBI WGS metagenome assembly FLMP01 (sample SAMEA4017660, study PRJEB14154) | seawater metagenome
GGATCGGGCTATCCGCGAAATGACGGACGAGTTTTGTATCATCGGTGTCGAGTTTCCCGGTCAACCAAAACGCTACGAGCTACCTGCAGAGTCCGAGCATCCGCACTTTGTTTGCCGAGTATGCGAGAGAGTCTTCGACTTACCGATTACGATGGAGTTGCCTGAAATTAAAGCGCCGAAAGGTTTCAAGGTTTCAGGTGGAGAGGTGATCTATTCGGGAACATGCCCGAACTGTAACTAATTCCTTTGTAGCATGCTGCCAGCAAAATGACTGTGTTTTATACACGGCAAGTTGAAAGCGCTTGGTAAGCAAACACGCATTTTACTCCCGCCAATCAACTGAGCGTATCCACCCGATCAAGGATTCAATATCTTCAAAATTTTGAATGAGGCCGAATCGTTCGACCTCCCACGCATCCTTATTAACTTTAAGAGAAAAGGCTGCCTCTCCATCATCCTCTGAAATCCCAAAGCCTAGTCGCTCTAACGCGCGCTGTGTCCATGCTCGCTCTATACCTTGGCCTTCTAATCTTACCTTTAAGCACGCTACCGGGTGAGCATGACAGCTGCCTGAGCTTGCATCCCAGTCTAAATTCTCACTGGCAAAAACTTCCGCAAATTGTCCGTTCAGTGCCAGTGCTTCGGGGGCACCTTGCAACAAGTCACCTCCCGGTGTCATCAACCAGAGCCGGTCCGCAAAGCGTAGCGCCAGATCTAGATCGTGAGTTGAAAGTAGTAATGCCAGATTCTCGCGATGCGCCAGATCACGCAGGATAGACATCAATTCAACGCGCCGCGGCAGGTCAAGGAAGGCGGTTGGTTCGTCCAGCAGCATCAGTTTTGCTTCCTGCGCCAGCGCCCGAGCGATCGATATTTTCTGCCGTTCGCCGTCACTCAGTTCGGACACTTGGCGATTGGCTAGTGGTTTGGCACCAACGGCGTCGATAGACCATTCGATGCGCTCACGATCTTGCGCGGTCAGCCCTCCAAACCAGCCAGAGTAGGGGTGTCGTCCGAGAGAGACTAGAGAGTAAGCGTCCATCATGCCTGAGGGCATCGCTTCTGTCAGTACCACACTGACCGCTCGTGCGCGTTCACGCGGTGCGATGTCGCTCATCGCTTTACCTGAGAGTCGTAGCTCTCCCGCCAATGGTTTCTGCATTCCCGCCAGCGTGCGGATTAAGGTCGATTTACCGGTTCCATTGGGGCCCAGCAAGCAGACGAACTCACCACCACGTAGCGAGCAGTCGAGCCCGCTAGCAACTATCTTCTCTCCCGCACTATGTTGATAGCCGATACTTAACTGCTTAGCTGTGATTTTTACTTGCGCCGCCATCTTAGAAAAGTCGCTTCATTTTACCTTGTCTGACCAGCGCCACTATGATCACGGGTGCACCAATGAGCGCCGTGATTGCATTCAGAGGCAAGACCACGTCGAGGCCTGGACCACGTGCTACAAAATCGGCCGAGACTGAGAGAAAGGCGCCGACTAGAATGGAAGCAGGGATCAGCACTTTGTGATTATTGGTCTGGAATAGATAGCGGCTGAGGTGCGGCGCAGCGATACCGAGAAAACCGATCGGCCCACAGAAGCCCGTTACCGTACCTGCCAGTAGGGATGCGCCGAGTAGTACAAAGAAGCGCACTTGTTTCGTCCGCGTACCCACGCTCTCTGCGTAGCGATCGCCCAATAGTAGTGCGTCGAGCGGCTTCATAAATAAAGAGCTGAGGGCAATCCCACCTAGAATCGCGGGTGCGAAGTAGCGCATCTGCGACCAGCTTACATTACCATAGTCGCCAAAAGACCAATTAATGAAGGACTGCAAGCGCTCCGCCATGCTGAAAAACATGAGTATGCTGACTAGAGCCCCGATCGTGTAGCTAATCATTAGGCCAATGATCAATACAGACATCATGTCCACCCTGCGTGAAAGTAGTAGCACGATAAAGAGCGTTACCGCCGCGCCGCCACTTGAGGCGAGGATCAAGAGCATCTGCCCCGAGCCAGCGAGGCCGTCGGTTAAGCTCAAGCCAATTGGACCTAGTGCGAGTAGTACGATGGCCACCCCTAAGCTTGCGCCTGAGTTGACTCCTAGGACAAAGGGGTCAGCCAAAGGATTTCGAAAGACCGTCTGCATCAGCAGTCCGGCCGTGCCGAGAGCCGCCCCAGAGAGCAACGCGGTGAGCACCTGTGGCAGACGAAAATCGAGGATGATTTGACGGTGCACTGCATTGGCATCGCCATGGCCGAGTAGAGTCTGCAGCACCTCGCTCAGCGAGAAGTTCACACTACCCAAGCAGATGCTCAGTAGGAACATGGCAAAGGTCGCCACCGCAATAAGGGCAAAGCCCCCAAGCCTCTGGGAAGTCGCTGTTTTTATCTGTGTCACGATAGTTGGCGGAAAGCGTACAATCTGATGTCGAGGTGCTAGTTGGCCAATGAAAACTCACATTTATTGCAAATTCTCGTAGTAGATGAGCTCGTGTTCAGGCAGCAGGTCGGGGTGGAGAATTTTAATGAGGTCAGCTAAGACTTCTTCGGGGTGGAGGATGCCGCGCTCCCAGATGTTATTGCCGCCGTTTTTGCTAACTTGGCGGGTGTTGTTAAATACTTGGCTGATCTGCGTGGCACGAAATTTAGCGAAGCGTGGGTCGGCATTGAAGAGCTCACTGAGACTGCGGTAGTGGCTGGGGTGAATCCAGTAGTCGGCCTCTGCGGCTTTGAGGAAGACGCGCTCGGTATCAAGCGGGAGGCTGCCTCGGCTGCGATCATCTGCCCAGAGGTAGTGAGCACCCGCATCGTGGATCGCTCGAGCAATAAAGCTATCGCCTCCAGGCACGTGCCATGAACCAGAGTAGGGAGCCCCGCAGAATACACTGGGTCGCTCGTCGATACCTTTGGTTTTGTCTACTAGGCTAGTATACTGAGCTTTGATCGTGTTGAAGATCTCGTTACTGCGATCCTCGCTCTCGAAGAACGCGGCAAGGAATTTTAGCCATTCAGCACGAGCGAGTGGATGGTGCTCCATGTAGTCCGCAGTCAAGACGACGGGCAGGCCAGCACGTTGCAGTTGTGGGGAGACATCTATCTGCCCCTCGCCGAGGCTGGTGGTGAGTATTAAATCTGGTTGAAGCAGAAGGAGTCGCTCGATGTTTAGCTTTTGCCCCGATTGGATGCTTTGTATGTCGCCCGATTCGACGCCCTGGATAACTTTTGGGTGGTTAATGTAACTTGCGCTTGCTGCACCACAGATCTGATCGAGCTGGCCGAGGGCATCGAGGTAGCCGGCATAGACGGTTTCCATTATGACTACTCGCTTCACCGGCGTGCGAATGACGATCACATCTCGAGGTAATCCATTAGGTAATGTAGCGCTATGCGGTATTAGAGCGTAGCGATATACATTTGTTGCATTCCGGTAGGCGTTACTGACGGTTAACAGCTTATAGTCCGCATATTCTTCGATCGTAAAGTTTTTGGCATAGTCGAGTTCGCGCGCTTGCGGCACATCAGCATTAGCCTCTGCTAGCGCATGAATGCATAGCATAGCCAAGAAGGTGGCAAAGGTGCGTATTTTTTTACTTACAAGCATATCGGAGGGGGTTTCTATCTTTTGATATGACGTCCGAGGAAAAAGACTTAATCAACCAAATCCGTTCAGAAGATACTGAATTGAGGAGCCGCGAAAATGCGCTTAGCCGCCTTGGTGAGATTCTAGAGGAAAGCTTCATCCTCGATCTTTTGCCATCTAAGGCTATCATCAAAGCTCTAGATAAGATCGCCGTGAGTAGGGTCGCGCCTCCTAGCGTGAGGCGTAAAGCCAAGGTATTAGTCCTAACATATAAGATTTAAGACGATGCTACCTTGGTTTCAAAACGGGAAATTTCCCCTCTATCTAGCACCGATGGCGCGCTTCACGGATATCGTTTTCCGCGAGTTCTGCAAAGAACAGGGCGCGGATGTCATGGTGACTGAGTTTGTTCAAGCAGATGCACTAACGCGTGATGATCCTAAACTCTGGGAGACGGTCGACTTCACCGAGGCGCAGCGCCCGATGGGGGTGCAAATCTTCGGCTCCAATCCAGAGTCGATGGCGAATGCCGCGCGGATGTTAACGGATCGCTTGCGGCCAGACTTCATCGACATCAACTTCGGTTGCCCCGCTGACCGCGTAATTTGTATGGACGCTGGATCATCGATGCTACGAAATCCAGAGAGACTCGGCCAAGTTACATCTGCCGTGGTCAAGGCCGTGCCCCAAACACCTGTCACGGTAAAGATTCGCACGGGTTGGGACGATGACAACATTGTGGCGAAAGAAGTTGGTCACATTGCGGAAAGTGAAGGGGCGCAAGCATTGGCTATCCATGGTCGCACGAAAGAACAGGGTTACCGTGGCGACGCTAACTGGCCAATCATAGCTGAGGTGGCCAATGAGTTGACGATCCCCGTGATCGGTAACGGCAATATCGCATGCGCAGCAGATGTGATCCGTATACAAGAGCAGACTAATTGCGCAGGTTTGATGATCGGTCGCGCCGCTTTAGGTTACCCGTGGATTTTTCGTGATATTAAGCATTATCTCAAATACGGCGAAGTGCCTGAACCACCAAACATCGCTGAGCGCTGGGAGACTATTATCGAATATACGCGCAGAATTATGGCACGGCCTTTTCGTGAGAAAAAACATGGCGACCTCCGCTGGATGCGTCCAAAATTTATTGCTCTAACTAAGGGGATGGAGGGTTCGCGTAAAATCCGCGGTTCGCTCGGTCAGGTCAACCAGATCGAAGACCTTGAACGTGTCGCGCATGCACACATCGCACAATATGGGCTTGTCAGTTAATAGTTGTTTGCTGGAAGCTGTGCGTTGAACACTTATCCGATTTCTTAAGCGCTATTTGTTTCACTTAAGAACTATAAATATCCAAGCAATAACTCCTACAATGCACCGTATCCTCTTCCTCTGTATGGGCAATATTTGTCGTTCTCCTGCGGGCCATTGTGTCTTACAACATTTGGTCGATGAGGCGGGGCTAAGCGACCAATTTGAAATTGAATCAGCTGGAACAATTGGTTTCCACCATGGCGCGCCACCGGATAGCCGTATGCAAGAGGTAATGCGCGAACGAGGTATCCCCGTAATCGGCAGTTCGCAACAATTGGAGAGCGCGGATCTAGATCACTACGATCTGATCCTCGCTATGGATCAAGATAACCTCTCTGGTGCGCGCAGTCTGGATCACAAGGGGCAATATTCAGACAAGATTAAACTCTTCTGCGATTATTGCACTGAGCACGACGAGACTGAAGTGCCCGATCCGTATTACGGTGGTGAGCGCGGTTTCGACCACGTCATGGATCTGATTGAAGACGGTTGTCGCCATTTACTCAAGGAACTCAGAGCAGGGTAGTCATTACGTATTCAGAGCATCGACGGCTTGTATTCTAAACAAGCTTCGTATGGGAGCTACAGCCTGACGGGTAAACCTTTGGATTTCAGATGTTCTTTGGCTTGTTTTATTGTAAAGGTGCCGAAGTGGAAAATCGAGGCGGCTAGCACGGCGCTAGTTTTACCATCGCTTATGGCCTTGGCTAGGTGATCAAGTGTACCAGCACCGCCGGAAGCGATGACAGGGACTTCGACGGCTTCACTGACAGCTCGGTTGAGTGCATTGTCGAAACCAGTCTTAGTGCCATCGCAATCCATGCTGGTGAGGAGGATTTCACCTGCTCCGAGGGAGACAACTTTTTTTGCCCATTCGACGGCGTCGAGTTCGGTTTCTTTTCGGCCGCCGTGTGTGTAAACCTTCCACTTGCCATCCTGTTCGGGCACGCGTTTAGCGTCGATCGCGACAACGATACACTGGTTGCCAAAGCGGGAAGCAGACTCCTTGATTAGGTCGGGATTGAGGATTGCGGCAGTGTTGAGGCTGACTTTGTCGGCTCCGGCGTTGAGCATGTCACGGATGTTTTCCACGCTTCGCAGTCCGCCTCCGACTGTGAGTGGCATAAAACACTCAGATGCGGTGCGTTCGACAACATCTATCATGGTATTGCGTTCGTCGCTGGAGGCGGTGATGTCGAGGAAGACGAGTTCATCGGCACCCTGTTGCTCGTAGGCCTTGGCTTGTTCGACGGGATCTCCCGCATCAATCAGGTTCACGAAGTTCACGCCCTTGACCACACGCCCTTCATGGACGTCGAGGCAAGGGATGATGCGGACGGATAACACTTTACTAGGAATTAAAAATTAGAGATTGAGAAGAAGGAATCTGGTTTTGATTCCTTAATTTAATTCTTTCTCAATGGAACCCTATTCATCCGCAAAGGTAATGTCGGGCTCGAAGGAGAGCGCTAGGCGATATTGTGTGCCTGGGCGCATGACGAGGGGTCGGTCGCGTTGGAGGATTTGCAGATAGTGCATGTTGCCGTAGTAAGTGCGGAACTTCGGATCCTCAGTGACGACGTCGAGTTCTTTCCACTCGGCCTGGAAGTCATCTTTGGTCACTTCAGTGCGGTGGCCGCCTTCGCCGAGCGTGAATGAGGTGGCTACGCGATAGCGACTGTGAGGCGATGCAATGCCGAGGACGTAGCGCATCTTATCGAGTGTGACTTGTTGTTTTACACTAAAGCAGAACTCACAGCTAATCTTTCCTTTTAGGAATGACCAGACGACTTTGCAAGAACCGAGACCGTTCACAATTTCCTCGTCCTTGGTAATGAGCTCTGGCTGATCGTATTTGAAGTTAAGCGCGTTTCGCATGCCCATGCTAGTGGTGCAATTTTTGCCGTAGAAGGAGGGCACGATAACCTTGTCACCAAAGGTGAGCTCAGGCTGCATGATGGGTAGATACTGATCGACTGGCCAGTCGAATACTCCAGGTGAGTGAGGGAAGGCGAGGTAGTCGGAAGTGCCTTTGCCTAACTTACTAGAGCCGACGAGTGGCAATTGAATGGCTAGCCCGGAATCAGGGTCTTGGTAAACGAAAAGGCCTTGTTCCTTGCGGTGTGACTTGTCGAAACTGACGTAGCGCGCAATTTTGCGTGGAGCGACTGGAGCCGAGGGCGCGGCATTGCCACCGATTGACCGAGCGAGACGCGACCATTGGCAAAGGTAGCGCGCGGCATCAAAGTTGGCCATTCGCGTGGTATGGTAAGGGACAGTATTACGCTCCTCGTCTCGGATCACGAGATAGCCGTGCTCCTGGTCGAGGTAAGTAACGAAGAAATTCATGAAGAGGCGACGAACTGTATCAGTGTAGAGGTCACGTTGATCAGAGGGCACCCAGCCATCGCGAAGCGCTTGTAATACTAGACTGATGCAATGCATCTGGCCATAGGCGCCGAGCGAACGACCGTAAGCCCAGCCGACACCATCCTGACGAGCCAGATCGGGGATTAATTTGAGGTATTTCTCTGAATAAGAACGCAGGCTGGGAAGCTTACGCTCGCGCAGGTGTAAATTAGCATGGAGCTGGAGCGACTGGCGAATGAATACGAAACTGTGCACGCCGTAGATGTCGAATGCACCACCCAGACGGGCTTCCTCGCCAGCGGCATCATCGATATAGCCAGTAGAAGACTTAGTGTCGATACGTTCAAGGAAGCGGTCGATGAGGCGGCCGGTTTCGTCTTTCTTGGATAGTCCAAGACTGAAACGCGTGACAGCCTTAGCGATGTTGAAGGCTTGATAATGATTCTCGTAGTCGCTGCGCTCTAAGAGGAGCTTATCGAGTTGCTCGCGGGTAGGATCCATTAGGCGCTCCCATACAGGGTTGCGATCTTTGGCCGGGCTGAAGGAAAGGAGACCAAGCGCCGCGTAAGCGAGACCGTTTTCCATCTCTTCGGGTGCGAAGGCCTGCGCGGTCACAGTGCGCGCGGCGAGGTCAATTAGATCGTATCCGCCTAGTGTCGACTCGTTGGTGGCGCGGTAGTATTCGCCGATGGCGAGGGCGGCGTGGCCGGGCTCGTCTAAGCGACTGTCTTCGCCGGAGACAGGAGCAATAGCACCCTGTTCGGTGATGGATTCTAAATTGTGACCCAATATAGATTGGGCCATGTCGAGGCATTGATCAGCAAAGTTTTCCATTGTCTAAATACGCACCCTCTGGCGCGCAGTAAGCAGTGCATGAAGTTGCCGCCCACTAGCCTTGTCAATAGCTTTCAAGAAAGTTGGAGAATATCTGAAAATCGGCTGATCGAGTCAGGGGAATCTTGGCTTTGGCCGTCTTTTGTAGCTCTTTAATGCTGACCTTATGGGCCCTAACCTCCCTCTTGATGTACAATATCTCGATCATGAATCTTCTGCTTCGTTTTTACAGTTGATTTTGATTATTATCTTATCGGATGCAATTTAGAGTTTTAAAGGCTTCTTCACTTAATTCTCGCTGGCGCGCGGCCATTTCTGGCTGTGTCAGGTCTTCATCATAGGAGGGCACCATTGCCTTCATACGTGCGTGCCCTTCTGGCGTCACGAGGGAGTCGGCGAAGCAGCGTTTGATGACTTCCAGTATAATATTAGTTGATACCGATGCGCCAGGTGAGGCGCCGAGTAAGGAGGAAAGGGAGAGGTCTTCAGTTGTGAGAACTTCGGTTCCAAAGTGGACGATACCAGCGTCACCGTCTTCCTTTTTGATGGCTTGCACCCGGATACCTGCGTCGATGAGGCGCCAATCTTCTCCTCTTGCGTCAGGGAAGAAGGCTTTCAGCTCCTTCATGCGTGTCTTCATGCTTTGAGTGCCTTGCTGGATCAGATAGCGAACGAGTGGTATATTATGCAGGCCCACTTTAATCAACGAGGCGATATTGTCGGTGCGGATGGAGCCGAGAAGGTCGGTGAGCTTGCCCTCGACATGGAGGAACTTAGTGGTCCAAGCGGCGTAGGGGCCAAATAGAATTGATTTTTTTCCATCAATTATCCGAGTGTCGAGGTGCGGCACAGCCATGGTAGGCGCAGCACCTGGAGAAAGCCCGTAAACCTTTGCGAGGTGCTTATTGACGATCTCTGGTTTGTCACAAATTAGCCATTGGCCCCCGATAGGGAAGCCTCCGAAGCCCTTGCTCTCCCTAACGCCCGATTTCTGAAGTAGTGGTAAACTGCCGCCGCCTGCACCAATGAAGACGAACTTGGCCTTGGTGGTTAATGTTTGTTTTGATATGAGATCTTTAACTTCGACCTTCCAGCCCGCACCGTCTTTGGTAAGGTTTGTGATTCGGTGACTCGTCGCGTAGCCGCAGCCTTCTTGCTGGCCTAGCCACTCGATAAGTTTCGCGGAAAGGATGCCGTAGTTGATGTCGGTGCCACGTTCCATCTTAGTGAGTGCCAGTGGTGTGTGGTCGCGCCCTTCGAGGAGTAGGGGTGCCCACTCGCGAATCTGCTCCCGGTCTTCGGTGTAGGTCATACCTTCAAAGAAGTGATGCTTTTGCATTTGCGTGAATCGCGACTTCAGGAAGTCGACCTGTTTTTGTCCGTAAACGAAGCTGAGATGAGGAACTGGATTGATGAACTCTTCGACTTTATCAATCATGCCAGTCCGTGTCGCGTAGCTCCAAAATTGTTTTGAGTGCTCGAACTGGTGAAAAATTTCGAACGCTTTACTGACATCAACTTCGCCGTCGGATCCGTAGTCAGGGGTGTAGCTGAGCTCGCAGAGACCAGCATGGCCTGTGCCCGCGTTGTGCCAACCGTTGGAGGCTTCTTTGCCAAATTCTTCGGTCATCTCGTAGAGTTGGATGCTAAGCGCGGGGTTTAACTCCTTGAGCATCGCTCCGAGAGTGGCTGACATGATACCGCTACCGATTAAAATAACGTCGGGATCTATGACCTGATTTTTACTTTTCATGGAATCTATATGCGTCAGCTAATTACTTGACTCAGCTCGTGGCGCAAATCGCAACAAAACGTTCTTTGGCCACATTCCAGGCAGAGGTATCAGTGGGTTCATAGCTTTCAACTGGGAATGAATCGGCTACCATTGCGCGACCTTCGGCGAGCGTATTGATAAGATCGTCGGCCATCATTTGCGCCATAATGTTACCTAGGCTTGTGGCTTCGATAGGACCTGCGTGGACTCTGGTGCCGAGGGCATTGGCTGTGAATTGATTGAGCAGTTTATCCTGACAACCGCCGCCCACAACATGCAGACTGCAGGGGGGGGTCTCGGTGTAAGTGATTAGCTTTTCCCAGACCGTTGCGTAGCGCAGTGCCAGACTCTCGTAAATTGTGCGGATGATTTCGCCTTTTGTTTCAGGAATGGCCTGACCCTTTTCTCGGCAGTAAACTTGTATTTTCTCGGGCATGTCACCTGACTTGGCAAAACACGCGTCGTCGGGGTCAATTAACGAACGGAAGGGTTGGGCTTCAGTGGCGAGGGAAGCCATCTGGTTATAAGGAAGGTCTTCGCCCTGCGTCTGCCAATGCCGTTTACACTCTTGTATAAGCCACAAGCCGCAGATGTTTTTCAGGTAGCGAATCCTACCGTTGACGCCGACTTCATTAGTAAAATCATCGGTATAGGAATGATCGTTGATCACTGGATTTTCGAGATCCAAGCCCATCAAGGACCAAGTGCCGCTACTAAGGTAGGCTGGCGTTTCAGCCTTGCTGGGCACTGCAGCCACGGCACTTCCAGTATCATGACCGGCAACCGTGACGACTTTCACACCGTGCAGTCCCGTGTGTTCTGCCACATGGGCACTCAGTGCGCCTAACTCTGAACCAGGGTCGCTGATGCTCTTGAATAGTTTGCACGGTAAACCCAGCGACTCGATTAATGGATAGTCCCAGTTTCCCTCGCTTGGATTATAGAGCTGGCTTGTACTCGCGATACTACGCTCCTGTGTTTTATTGCCGGTCAGCCAATAGCCGATGATATCTGGCATAAAAAGTAAATCCTCCGCTTGTTCCAGTGCTGGGTTTTTAAGTATCACTTCCGAGTAAAGCTGAAAGAGGGAATTAAAGAAAATAAACTGGATGCCTGTGGCTTTGTAGATCTGGTCTTTTGGAACACGCTCAAATACTTTTTCCATGATGCCGTCGGTTCGGCTGTCACGGTATTGGTAGGGCAGACCCAACATCCTGCCGTCCTTATCGAAGAGACCGTAGTCCACGCCCCAGGTGTCGACTCCTAGGCTGACTATAGCATCGCCATAACGTTCAGCCGCGAGTTTTAAGCCCTCTAATATATTCCGGTAAAGCTCTGTGATGTTCCAGTGCCACCCAGTCGGTAACTGCACAGGCGTATTATTGAAGCGATAGACATCGTGCAGTTCGATCCGCTGCCCATCAAATACCCCCGCAAGTACCCGACCGCTACTAGCTCCTAAATCAACAGCGAGGTAAACTTTCTTTTGTTTCATAATTGGGAGTGCTTACTCATGGAAATATCTGCCTTAAGCGGGCTCAGCTATAGTTAACTTTATTCCCATCGATCTAATCTTTTGTTCAAATTCGATGGAGATACCATGGTCACAAACAATGTGATCGATATCCTGAGTTGTGGCAAAAAAATATTCCGAGCGTACCTCAAATTTACTGGAATCAACCAAGAGTATAACTTCCTCAGCTAATAAAGTGAGACGTTCTTTATAGCTAGCTTGCTCCTCAAAGCCTTCACTCGCCCCACGCTCCGCATCAAACCCAATGCAGGAAACGAAGGCAGCGTGAACTTTGTGGCGGCTCAGTGCTTGCATGCTGTCACCTCCAACATAGGTGTTCGTTTTAGGATGATAACGCCCACCAGTTGAGACCAGCTCAATGGCTTCTTTGTTTTTCAAATCTTCCATGACAGCGTGCGCGTTGGTAATGACGCGGTAGGGTTGATCCGGGAGTAGGGCAATTAAAGCAAGAGCGGTCGTGCTGCTATCAAAAGCATAGGTATGCTGCGGTTGTATTAAAGATAGGGCTGCCCTAGCGATTGCTTGTTTAGCACCGATATTTAAATTTCTGCGTTCATTAAAGGAGCGAAGCTCAAAAGGGCTTTTCTGATTGCTGGCCCCACCGTGTATCCTAGTCAGTTTGCCTTCGGTTTCAAGGATCTGTAAGTCGCGGCGAATGGTTTCATCGGTCACCTCCAGTGCTTTGGCCAAGGCTATTGTTCTTACTACGCCCTGCGCCTCTAAACGTTCAAGTATTTGTTGATATCTTTCAGGGGCGAGCATGGCATTAGGTTTGAAGATTTATCATAAATGGCAAGAATTATCTTGTAATTTGTTGGTTTAATTGGTTTTTGTGATGAATTA
>FLMP01000493.1_pt1 | contig 12214 bp, 12 predicted proteins | sample 887161 | NCBI WGS metagenome assembly FLMP01 (sample SAMEA4017660, study PRJEB14154) | seawater metagenome
CCCCGGCTATGAAGCCACCTGTGATAGCACAGGCAGAGAGACCGTAAGCGCGAAGACTCGCGAGCGCTTCAGGATCAATTTCGACAGGCGGCAGCGGACACTCGATTGGGTAAGAGTAGCTGGTACGGGCACCGAATTGACCGAAGTCTGCATGGAGCAAAGCGCTCTCAGGGATGCGCACGGCGAGGAGCTCGTCGATCTGGCCGAGTGGCGCGATGTCCGCATTAGTGAGCGCCTCAAGATAAGCGAGGTAGTCTTTGCGATTGTCGAAGTGGACAACTAGCTCCCCAGGGATGGCCTTGCTTGGAGAGGCAAGGTCTCGGATCCCAACTTGATCACTCGACTTAAGAGGAAAATCGAAATCCACTTGTGCCGCAAGGTCGCTCGCCTTAATCTCATCTTTAACAATTGCTCCGAAAAAAGAAGAGAAAGGGCTTACAGTCGAAATGAAAAAGCCGACCAGCGCCCCAAAAAGAGCTAGAGCAAAGAGTATCCAAGACAAACGGTGGAATTTCATGGTGATTATTTTTTATTAAGTTAACTCCATTAAATCGCAAGCTATCTGCAATAGTTACAATTTCGAATGTATTTAAACTCTCACCGAATCTGTTTCGTATCTAAAGGGTAAAGTGACCCACGCGCCTCACTCGCCTTGAGCATGCTAAAGCACTCCAAGCTTAGGTGTTTGGTCAGAATTTTTCTGGCGAGCTCGAGTTGCTCGTCATAGTCAAAGACTACGAAAAAACGTTCTAGCCTCGGCCATGTAATTTATTCACAGTTGGTGGAGTGAGGTTCGAGACGATCGCGCGGCCCTATTTAACTTTCTGCATATGCACTTCGACTTCTTCCATCCTCGAGATCAGATCGAGCTTACTGTGGCTCGTATTTATAGTCGAGACATGGCCACGATTTCCGACGGTAACATTTCTATCTTGGTCTCACCCTGTCAGGTGGATAAGGTCGCGTTTAGCGGCGAGGTCGCCATTGAACGCCTTAAATAGAGGCACAATATGTCAGTTGCGATCGAAGACGAATATCAAGACGTGTTGCAAAAAGCAGCTGTTGGATTGCGCCTAGGCCATGCCGCTCTTGCAGTCCACTCTGGCTTGAGTTTGAAGGAAGTGCGTGCCTTGATTGATGGCAACTTCAGTGAAACCCACGCCCGCAAGCTCGCGCCTGTAATTGGGCTGGATGCGGATAAACTCATCGCGCTCGCTGGGCACACTTGGTGCCCCGATGAAGTTTTTTTACCCGGACTCCATCAGTGTAACATGCCTTTTCCTGAGGCCAGCTACCCTGGAGCCAGCGTAAATAGCTATCTAGTCTATAATACTAGCACGAAAGAGGCCATCGCTTTCGACACCGGTACCTCCGCAGAACCCATCTTAGAATGTATCCAAGCTCTAGGCCTCTCACTCAAAGCAGTCTTTCTCACGCATACCCACCGCGACCACGTAGGTGGCTTCGAAAAATTAGTCACCGCTACGCAGACTGGCCGAACATTCGCCCCCGCCGAAGAGCCACACGCAGGCGCCAGATCTCTCCAGCCAGATTCGAAGATGCAGCTATGTGGTTTTGATATCCACGCGGTAAAGACGAGCGGCCACACCAAAGGTGCGCTCAGTTACATAGTGCACGGACTCGATCTCCCCGTTGCCCTCGTCGGTGACGCACTCTTTTCGCTTTCCATAGGAGGCGCCAAGTGTGCCTACCAGCTCGCGCTAAAAAATAACCGCGAGCAGCTGCTAAGCCTTCCGTCAGAGACTATTCTTTGCCCCGGTCACGGCCCTATGACTAGTGTTCTCGAAGAGTGCGCCCATAATCCGTTTTTTTAATAGGTTTAGGCGATTCGTTGGGGCACAAAAAAAGCCCACATGCGTCAGGGCTTGCGGGCGCTTACGATGGTAGGCTGTCGGGGACTTGAACCCCGAACCAATTGATTAAAAGTCAACTGCTCTACCGATTGAGCTAACAACCCCTACATCGAAGCGCGGGATACAAGGAAGCTCCCGCTGGATTGTCAAGAATAGGAAAAGTAATTTTCCAGAATTTTGAACGATTCACCATGGAACAAATCTAAGTTTTAAACGATCTATTGCCTACGAATACTTTTATGACTGCTGAAACTGATACTATCCACGCTGATGAACTTCTGATTGAGCGCGTAAAGGCAGGCGACATGGTTGCCTACAACGTGATGGTAACCCGATATTACGATCGAATCTTTGCGCGGGTCTCTCAACTTCTTAATAATAAACAAGATGCGGAAGAAGTTACGCAGGACGCCTTCATCCGTGCTCAGAGGGGCCTTGAGAATTTCCGCGGCGATGCTTCCTTTTTCACTTGGCTCTACCAGATCGCTAGCAATCTTGCGCACAATCGTTATTGGTACTGGTTTCGCCGCAAGCGAGATCAATCAATTTCTCTCGATCAGCCACTGAGCGACGATGGCAGTCTTACCCTCGAAAATGTGATGCCCTGCGCTGGCGAAAACCCTGCCGAGGCGGTTGTGACCCAAGAGTTTGTTGACCGCGTCTCCGGTTGTATGCATGAGCTGAACGAGAAGCACAAAGAAGTTTTGATCCTACGCAATTTAAAGAACCTGACCTACGACGAAATTGCACAACAATTGGAAATCAGCGTGGGTACAGTAAAGAGCCGAATCGCCCGTGCGCGGGAAAGTCTGCGCGGTCTCGTGGGCGAAGATTTTGTATGACCGAAGAGAAGTTTACAGAGCTCGTAAATCTTTACCTAGATAAGGAAATTTCAGAGCGTGGCCTCGCGCAGTTGAATTGCGAGTTGGCTGCAAACGTTGAGCGCGAGGACGAGTTTGCCGATCACTGCCGGATACACCTAGCCATGGGCATGGCGCTCAATCCGGAGTCGTCGAAGCGCCGTTTTAGATCTTGGCATACTGGCTCTAGCAGTTTCTCTCGTAGCTCGCACTCTACCCAACGTGGCCAGCGCACTTTTCCCAATATGAGTCCTCAGGCAGAGTCCTTCTCGACTCGTGAAACAAACATCAATCACTCCGCGCATGAGGTGACCACTTTTCCGCGCTGGATCATGGGTACAGGTTTCGCAGCCAGTCTTGCGCTCGGTTTCGCTCTGCTTATGCCGGTTTTCCGCGACAACTCAGCGGTGTCTTCGCAACCTGCCCTCAAGGGCGTGGAGGTAGGAGAAATGTTTGAAACCGATCCTCTCGACCGTATTGGTCAGCGAGAAATCCGGCGCTTTGCCAATGCGCAATTCCAACGTGAGGCCAATCAGCGAGCAAGTTTAGCTGCCCAGCTCGGGTTAATGAGGCTGAGCCCAGAACTCACTCCTGAGGAAAAGCAACTTCGATCTATCATTGCGGCAGCCGCTCAGCGTCCCGAAGTAGTTCGTGACCATGCAGAGCTACTGGTAGAAATTCAGAAAATTTCGGCTATGCCCCCACCGCAGATTTTGCGTATCGAGTCGATGCAGTCCGAACCAACCGTTCCTTGGTCAGGAGGTTTCAAGTCCTCGCTCGCGAGTTTTAAGTAGCCTTGGGGTCCTGCCTCTGGGCGGACACGTTCTTAAGACCGCCAAAGGCGAGACTTCATCACTCAATCGTAGCTTTCCGCTTGCATCTGCGCTGAGGAGAGGCACTTCTCATAATCTGTATTTCAACTTATTTTTCTATGAAAATCGTACTCGCATACTCTGGTGGTCTCGATACCTCCGTCCTCGTCAGCTGGCTCAAGGAGCACTATAACGCTGAAATTATCACTTTCGCAGCCGATGTCGGCCAAGAAGAAGAACTCGACGGCCTCGCAGAAAAAGCCAAAGCAACTGGTGCCTCCGCGCACTACACCGTCGATCTGGTCGAAGAGTTCGCTCGTGACTTTATTTATCCGATGATGCGTGCTAATGCCATCTACGAAGGTCAGTACATGCTCGGCACATCGATCGCTCGTCCGCTCATTGCCAAAGCCCACGTTGAAATCGCCGAGCGCGAAGGAGCCGACGCAGTCTCGCACGGTGCCACTGGTAAGGGAAATGACCAGGTCCGTTTCGAACTAGGCTATGCGGCACTCGCTCCGAAGCTTGAGATTATTTCACCATGGCGCATGGAGGTGTTCCGCAAGGCATTTCCCGGCCGCACCGAGATGATCGACTACTGTCGTGAGCATAATATCGACGTTGAAGCCAGCGCATCAAAACCTTACTCAATGGATCGCAACCTTCTCCATATCTCTTATGAAGCAGGCATCCTCGAAGACCCTTGGTTTGACCCTACAACGGATGACAATAAGGGTATGTATAAGCTGACGACCGCGCCCGAAGATGCACCAGACGACGCTGAATATGTTGAACTCGATTTCGAGTGCGGCGACTGTGTGGCTGTAGATGGCGTAGCCATGAATCCTGCTCAAGTCATGAAGCACCTTAACAAACTGGCCGGTAAGCATGGTGTTGGACGTGTTGATATTGTCGAAAACCGCTTTGTCGGAATGAAGAGCCGTGGTGTTTATGAAACTCCAGGTGGCACCGTTCTACTCCAAGGGCACCGTAACATGGAGTCGATCACAATGGATCGCGAACTGGCGCACCTACGCGATAGCTTGATCCCTCGCTATGCAGAGCTGGTCTATAATGGTTTCTGGTATGCTCCTGAGCGTGAAGCCCTCCAAGCTCTCATCGACGATTCGCAAAAGACTGTCACTGGCACGGTTCGCCTCAGACTCTACAAGGGCAACGTCACTACCGTGGGCCGCAAGTCACCGCTCTCACTTTACGATGAAGACATCGCGTCAATGGAAGGTGTCGATAGCGATTACAATCCCGATGATGCGAGTGGCTTTATCCGCCTGAATGCGCTTCGCCTCCGTCGCCGTGCGCTCGCGCAGGGTGGTCCCGAAATTGCTTCCGAGAGTAAGTTGTCTAAGGAGTAATATAGATTATAATTTCAGGGCTGGCGCTTGCCTGATGCTGAGCTAACAACAAGTTCAGCTATTGGTAATCGAAGGCCCTACCTTTTTTTGCCATGACCCCTGCTCATATTCTACTCGGCGTCAACGTCGATCACGTCGCGACTGTAAGGCAGGCGCGTTATTGTCAACACGCGCTCAATCACGGCGACGAGGTCGAGCCCGACTGCGTTGCCTTCGCGCTTGCGAGTGAGGCTGCGGGTGCCGATGGCATCACCATGCACTTGCGCGAAGACCGCCGCCATGTGCAGGACTCTGATATTCAACGTGCGCGCACACAGATTGGCACGCGCCTGAATCTAGAAATGGCCTGTACACAAGAGATGATCGATTACGCTCTCGAGCTCAAGCCATACTCTGTTTGCCTAGTTCCTGAGAGCCGTGAAGAGATCACGACGGAAGGCGGCCTCGATATAGTCGGCCAGAAGTCCCGCGTGGGCGAAGTCGTCGCCGCGATGAGCGAGGCAGGCATCGTGACGAGTCTCTTTATTGATCCCGACCCCGCACAGATCGAAATGTCGGCAGAGTTGGGGAGCCCGTGGATCGAACTCCACACCGGTGCTTACGGTAACGCCTACTACCACGCAGGCCGTAATCGAGAATTCGATATACTCCGTCGGGGTGCCGAATTGGGGCATAATATCGGCCTCATTGTTAATGCGGGACATGGTATTAACTACGCCAACATCGCCGAAGTCGTCACGCTGCCGCATTTGCATGAGCTCAATATCGGGCACTCCATCATCAGTCGCGCGCTCTTTGTCGGGGTCGATCAAGCCGTGCGTGAGATGAAGGCGTTTCTGTGATTAATGATTCAGTAGTTTTATCGAGAGTCTCGCCGTAATTAGGCTCGTCTGGTGGTTTCAGTGGGGTCGATTTTTGGATTGGTTAAGCGTTAGTGCGCTTTGGGAAATAGGCTTTGGTCGACCATGAAAGGTGTGGAAGGCGCGTGTAGTCAGTCGAAATTAATACGAGTAATCTCTGAAATATTAACTAGTTTAGTGTTAGCAAATCCAGAGATCATTCTTATCCTGTAATAAGTTATCTCATGGAATTCTTACCTTATGCCCACCCTGTTCTTAGTTGCCAAGAAGCCAAAGTGCTGGAGTCTCGTATACTCGTAGACGAAGCGTCACAGTGGACCGCGATGAAAATGGCGGGGCAGGGGATTGCGAAGCAGCTCGTTCAGGACTATGCTGAGTTATGTCCCCCTCCTGAGTACTTGCGGGTACTTGCGCTCATCGGCAAAGGAAACAACGGCGGAGATGCCCTCATCGCCTGCGGTCAATTACTGGCTGACTTCCCTCGTGCACGTGTGGATTTGATTTTAACTCTGCCCGCTGAAGAGCTACGTCCGCTTGCAGCTCGTGCCCTACAACAGCTTGAAGGTCGTGTGGAGGCGCATCAGGTCTCTAAGCAGAATAGTGTGTCTGAGATCACGGAGATGCTCTCGGATGCGGCAGGTAGTGGGGGCTTCCATATCTGCATCGATGGGTTGCTAGGCATGGCTTTTACACCACCATTACGTGCGCCATTTGCCTCATTAATTGAAGCAGTCAACGCGTTTGAGGCGATCAATCTGCGTGCCTCGGTTGACCTGCCCAGCGGTAAAGGTGACGGCGTTGAAAACGACACAATTAGTTTTCAAGCAGATTTCACCTATGCCACAGGCATCGCAAAGAAGCCAATTTTTGAAGGCATCGCTGAGTGTGGTCGCATACGGTATATCGACCTTGGTTTTTTTGAAGCCTCTCAAGCGGAGTCGATTAAAACAAAAGAGTGTATTTTAACGAGTGCAGTCCTCGACCCCATCCGTCGCCTACGACCAGCGGCGGTAGATAAGCGTGCATTCGGCCATCTTTTCATCGTCGGCGGCTCCGCTTACATGCCTGGGGCACTACTTATGGCGGTACAAGCGGCGGTGCGGTCGGGGGTTGGTTTAGTCACTGCCTTTGCTCCGGCATCCGTCGCCAGCGCCTTGGCTGCTCAAGTGCCTGAGGCTATGTGGATTCCTTGGCCAGAGACGGGCAATGGCACGCTCAGCCCGCACGCCATGCCTTTACTTCTAGACCGTATCAATAATGCCTCGGCCGTGCTAGTAGGACCAGGCATGGGCAAAGACCGTAATACGCAAATGGTGACGCAAGAAATCGTTGAACTTGTCGAATTACCGATCTTGTTGGACGCCGATGCGCTGCGAGTGCGTGTTATGGAAGTCGCACAAAAGCGTAGGCCCCATTTTGGTAGAGTCGTCATAACTCCACACATGGGGGAGTTTAAGCGGATTGCGAAACTTGCTGAGGCGAACTATTCGATCGAACTACTTCTTGATTTTTCAGAATCTCACCGCGTGCTCACGGTTCTAAAAGGTGCTAATACACGTATCTGCGATGGCAAATCAGTCATTTATAATACGCAAGGCGGCCCCGTCCTCTCGCGGGGGGGTAGTGGGGATTTACTCTCAGGTTTGATCGGCGGGATGATTGCGCAAAACAACGTGTGCGTCCCGACCGCCGTAGCGCGGGGTATTATGCTGCACGGTATGGCTGCTCAATTTCTAGCTAGAGCGAAGGGACAAATCACGGTCCATACCACACAGTTGCTCGACTATCTACCCAAAGTCCTGCGTATTTGAAACGATGGCTGCGACTTTGAATCACCGCAAAGCCCTACTCATACTCAATGGGCTACAGCATGTTGGTCCTATCATGCTGCGCCGCTTGTTGGATGCCTACGACCATGACCCTGTCGCGGTGCTGTCAGGAGACCGTAAAAAGTTGCTCAGCGTTAAAGGTGTCGGAGAGAAGGCCGCTAGAGTTTTAGTGCATTGGTCCGATCACTTCGATCTCTCTAAAGAGATTGAGCGTATGAAGGCCTCGAGTATGCGTTTTATCGCGCAAACTGACGACGCCTTTCCGCCGATGCTTCAAGAGATGTATGACCCGCCCATTGGCCTGTATTGGAAAGGTGAATACAATATTGATCGCCCTTGCATCGCTATCGTCGGCACACGCCGCGCGACACTTTATGGTCACAGCGTCGCGCGTAAGTTTGCGTCTGAGCTTTCACAGCTTGGCTTTTGTATTGTCAGTGGTATGGCACGTGGTACGGATACGGCTGCGCACGAAGGTGCGCTTGAAGCAGGCGGTCAAACCGTGGCGGTGTTAGGTTGCGGATTAGATATCGTCTATCCCCCCGAGAACCTGGACTTGTATAAACAGATCGCTGCAACAGGCGCCGTCGTTAGTGAGTTTCCACTCGGGCGCCGCGCAGACCGACAGACTTTCCCTATGCGCAACCGCGTGGTCGCTGGCATGTGTGAGGCTGTCATTGTGGTCGAAAGCGCCGTTGCTGGTGGCAGTATGATCACGGCGCGTTTTGCCGGGGAGCAGGGAAGGCAGATTATGGCCGTGCCCGGGCGTATCGATCAATCTAGTAGTGGTGGTTGTCATCAGCTGATCCGTGATGGAGCGACCATGATTACCTCAGTCGACGACATTCTCGAAGAGCTTCGCTATGCACGGCCCACCCAGCCTGAGGCAGGATTACCGATGGAGTCGGAAGCATCTCAGGTCGAGCTCAATGATCTGGAGCGTCAAGTGCTCGACTGTTTTAAAGGGGGCGAGCTCTGTCTCCCCGACCGAATTTCGCAGCAACTCAACCGTCCGTCTGCCGAGGTTTCTGCCGCACTAATGGGGCTGGAGTTAAAGCGCTTAGTCGCTAAGAGAGCTGATGGGTGCTTCGAGGCGCACTAGGTGTTTGCACTCTGTGGGAGTCTGGCTTACTATGACCCCATGCTTATTGTTTTAAGTTTACTCGCAGTAGTTATGCAGGCACCTGCGCCTCTCGACCTGATCGCCCAGGATACGACTTCCGCGTATGCAAACATGGCCCGCATTCCTAGTGGTAGTTTCTCGATGGGGGGAGATGCTGGATTGATGGACGGTGGCTCGCATTCGCATCAGACTGCCTATCCCATCCACGAAGTTACGGTGGATGCGTTCTGGATGGATGTTGCGGAGGTGACTAATCGCCAGTTTGCTAAGTTTGTCGAAGCAACGGGTTACGTGACCTTTGCTGAGCGCCCATTACCTGAGGCTGACGTGGCAGCACTAAAGCAGGTAGCCGACTACAATATTAAACAGCTTCAGCGCGCGGCATACTCTGCCGCTGTTGCTGAACGGGCGGCCATCAATGAGTCGATTCAGCGAATTAAAGATTCTTCGCAGCTACTAGGGCAGACGGCTGGTTCAATTGTTTTCAAGCTGCCGGAAGAAGAGCTTCGCTCTGAGAACGACATCACACAGTGGTGGCGGATCGAGGCTGCGGCTACTTGGCGCGCGCCCGATGGCGCGGGCTCTAGTTGGCAAGACCGACTCGACCACCCTGTGGTGAATGTGACGCACGACGATGCTGCTAAGTATGCCGCTTGGGCTGGGAAGCGCCTGCCGACAGAGGCCGAATGGGAGCGTGCCGCACGTGGTGGTTTAGAGCGGCAGCCATTTGCATGGGGCGATGTCTTCGCACCGCTAGGTGAGGATGTTTGGATGGCTAACATCTGGCAGGGCGTATGGCCTTATGAGAATACTAGGGAGGATGGGTTTGCGGCTAGCGCCCCCGTCAAGAGCTTTCCGCCCAACGCATTTGGGCTCTATGATATGGCAGGGAATGTGTGGGAGATCGTCGCCGACCGCTACCACCCAAAAGCCTACTCACTGCGAACGGATGGAGCTATCAATCCGACCGGCCCCGATGTCGATAGCTTGAGCCGATTACGCCAACGATTGCCAACTTATGTTACACGTGGTGGTTCTTTCCTATGCTCAGATGGTTGGTGTAGCGGTTACCAACCTGGCTCACGGCAAGCGCTGGAAAATGACTCTCCCGCTCACCATACTGGCTTCCGCTGCGTAAAAGATGTGAATTGAAGAATCGTCGACTCTACCTGATTATAATTTGTGATCGACAACATCCTCCTGATTTAAAGAAGTAGACACATGCCTGAAAAATTCGAAAATGTTACCATCATTAAAAAGGCCAATGTTTATTTCGGCGGCCAAGTCACCAGTCGCACAGTGCAGTTTGCCGATGGATCGAAGAAGACCCTCGGCTTTATGCAGGCGGGTGATTACGAGTTTGGCACGGAGGCTGCCGAGTTGATGGAAATCCTCGGCGGTGCGATGGATGTAAAGCTAGCAGGCAGTGATGCGTGGAATACCTATGCCGAAGGACAAGCCTTTGAAGTGGAGTGTAATTCCAAGTTTAGCCTGAAGGTGCCTGAGGGTGGAGCGGACTATTGTTGTACCTATATTTCGTAGGATCAGTGCTTTTACAGGGGCTTGTCTCAAGTATAAGGCTACGCTTTGTGACCTTGCTCTTTTATACCCTTACGCTATCTGTTTCTCCATGAATGGAGTATTAGTTTTAACGATTAGTGGGGAAGATCGCGCAGGCTTAGTTGAAAAACTGGCAGATGTGATTGCGGAGCATGGAGGAAACTGGGAGCATTGTCGGATGGCTCATCTTGCTGGGCGCTTTGTCGGTTTGTTGGAGGTGACGGTGACTGGAAATCAGCAACAGGACCTTGAATCTGCATTACGTGAGATCAGCGACCTCGACGTGATGATCGCCCCTGGGCTAGTTCCTTCTGAGATGGAGCCCATGCGTCAGTTTGACCTCGAAGTGGTCGGTAGTGACCATCCTGGTATTGTGCGTGACGTATTCAAGGCATTGGCTGAAGTGTCCGTTAATGTGGAAGAGCTCAGCACCCGAGCCTACAGCGCGCCTGATAGCGGTTGTATACTTTTTGAAGCGAAAGCTCGGTTGGCATCTAGTTCAAAGGTAGACCGTGAGAAAATCCGTAATCATCTAGAGGAGATCGGCCTAGATGTCTTGGTGGATATACGGCTGCTTGACTGATTTATTTTGGCTCAATGATGTATTTATGCCTTAACAGGATTCTACATCTTGAGATACGTCATTGAGGGGCTCAATACATACCAGAGTGAGGCGCGTAAACTGGTCGCAGCATTTAAAGTACGATTACTCGACTTCGGTCCTTTATTCAGCGGTGATTTGACCCAAAGTAAGCACTCCAATGGTCAGAGTGCGGCTACTGCCATTGGATTGTGCGCTGAGTTGATAGCTGTTGGTCTCTGCACCTTCGGCTATCATTAGGCGGGCATTTGCGTGGCCCTCCCAAGTATTTGTTGGGTCGAGCGATTCGCCATAGGCGCGTAAGATGAAGTCGCTGTCGGACAATTGGAGATTTGTTTGATTCAGCAAAGTATTGGTGAGCATCTCGGCGACTACATTGTTTGGAGCCGTAGACTCTATTTCGTAAATATAGGCGTCTCCCAAGCGATCGAGCGTTTCGAGGGTATTAGTATAATCGCGAAGTGTGACTTGTGCGGGTAATGCATCTACGAGCATTTCATCCTCTATGCCGAGTATCACTACTAGGTCGTGGATCTTAACAATTTGATGGACGACGATGAACTGCGTTTCTAGATCAATAGCACGCAGGGATAGAAGTCCACTGCTCGATCCTTTAGGTCGAATCAGCTCGATGACGAGCAGCGCTTTTTTATCGTCTTCGAAGATGGCCTCGTTTCCGTAGCTGAAGATTTGGTTGCTCTTGCCTAGCGTATCTGATTTGAGCTTAAAATCTACGGGTATAGTTACGCTGAATGCGTTACTATCGATTTTAGTAAGTGTGTTGTAAAAGTCGTTGCGTAGCTTGGCATCGGTGCGGTGAGTTCCTTCGCTATCTTGGGTGAAAACGCCGTCGAAGAACAGCGTCTCATAGTCTAGTTGCCAGCATCTCTCCAGAAGCTGCTGGCAAAGCGTCGCCATGGCCTCTTCGAAAGTGGAAGATTCCAGCACGTAGTCGAATCGTGCTTCGTCGTTGGTTTCCTTTGCCGCCTTCTGTGCGTCGACCGTGGTGAGTAAAGCTACCAAACTTTTTTGATTAGTTCGAATACTCAAGTTCGCGCTCTCGACCATTAGTTTGCCGCGCTTGACGATCGCCTTTATGTCTTTGTCAGGATCAAAAGTAGAGGGTCTAGTTTCGGCTAAGTATTGTCCACTCCGTCGGTTGGACTGAGCGTCTTCGATCACAGCCTCTAGATTAAGGAATTGTATTCTCTGCGAGGCCGTCATGTAGGAGATTAGAGCGTCGCTCTTCTCGATGATACTTAAGTCAATAGCTGCCTCTTTTGAGGCTTTAGCACTGGCCAAGAATGGCAAAAATATGATAG
>FLMP01000499.1_pt1 | contig 12134 bp, 4 predicted proteins | sample 887161 | NCBI WGS metagenome assembly FLMP01 (sample SAMEA4017660, study PRJEB14154) | seawater metagenome
ATTTCAGAGCCGGTGGCATCGGGGTAATCCGGCGGAGGGGATACCCACCCCTGAACGGGAAACCAGTTCAGGCCGTAGCTCGTGCAGAAGATGATTTGGAAGGCGATGACAACCATGAGGAAGCTAACACTCATGCCGCCTGCAGCGAGGACCATGATAATTTTGTCGTTTCTCTTTCCACGATGATTGGCGGCATAAAGAGCGAGAATAATGCCGAAGGCGTTGGAGAGGATAAAGGCCGGGAGCGCGACCATGAAGGAAATCGGAACGCTTTTTTTCAGGATGGAGGAGACTTCTTCTCCGGAGGAAATCGAGGAACCGAAATCAAAGATGATGATTTCTTTTAGGAAAAGGAAGTAGCGTTTAAGAAAGGGTTGATCATAACCGAGTTGAGCATGGAGTTCGGTGATTTGTTCCGGGGTTGGGTTTTTACCAAGGATCGAATAAGTTAGATCAGGACCGTGATAGACCATCAGGAAGAAGCTGATGAAGGTCACTCCAAACAGCAGCGGGATCGAGTAGAGCAGTTTTCTGAGAGCGAATTGTAGCGTTTCCATACTTGTCTACTGGTCGTCCGGGTCGTCAAAGACGAGAGCGTATTTGAATAGGCTTCCGTGAGGATTGCGTGAAGGTAAGAAGACAACATTCTTGTGCCAGATGAACGGACTATTCCTTGAGAGTCCGCATACTGCGGGTACATCATCGATGATGATCTGATTGAGTTTTCTGTAGATTTCAGTTCGCTCTGAGCCGGGTTGCATGACGATGGATTCCTCGAACAATTTGTTATACTCCGGGTCATTGAAGTTGGAGGAATTTGATCCCGGACTGGAATTAGGGCCGTAGAAAAGTTGGAGCACGTTTTCGGCGTCGGGATAGTCCAATCCCCAAGCCATTCCGATCAAGGTGCAGTCGCGCTGTTTCACCTTTTTATTGAAGTCCCCAAAAGTGGCGAAGGGCACATAGGGGATCTTCTCGCGCGGGTAACCTATTTTCTCCATCCAGCCGCGGAATTGTTCGAACATTTGTGTGTTCTGCACACTGGCGACGCCGTTGAAGTCGAGCACGGGGAGGTTGTCAGCATTCCATCCGCCTTCCGTGAGGTAGGCTTTCGCCTTCTCGAAGTCTGGCTCGGTCATATCTGCGGTGAAGGCGCTGTCGTAGCCGTCCAGGCCGGGAGGAATGGTGCCGGGAAACAAGGTCGCAATCCCGTTGTAGTATCGACGGTTCCGCTGCGGCCAGTCGTAGGCGGCGCTGATAGCTTTGCGTAGCAGGAGGTTCCGTCGGTTTTGTTCAGGGTCCGAATGGTGGCCAATCTTCGGGTCCGACATGTTGAGATAGAGATACACGATTCCCAGCTCGGGAAGGTTCATTGCCGTGAATTTCTTGGCGTAATCCGGCTTGAGAACGAGAGGGTTAAGTTCTTCAGCAACCATGTGGGTCAGCTCGGTAGGGATGCCGCCAAAATGGATTTCAGTCCCTTTATTGAGGGAGTTCCAACGAGTCATCGATTCCTTCATAAAATAAACCTCGGTGGTGTCCATGATGGGAAGCTTCTTGCCTTGAAGTCGTTCAAGACCGGCCCAGGATTGGGTTTCCGGATCGTATCCCTCTTCTTCAAGGTCGAAGATTTCGTCACGGTAATTTTCGTTTCGAATCAGCACAGCCTTTTTGGTGCTGAAGGATTTAAGTTTATAGGGGCCACTACCGACCGGATTGAGTCCAAATTCCTTGCCGTAATATTTAACAGCCTCCCTTGGTGTGACTGAAGAAAAGCCCATCGCGAAGGTATATGTGAGCTGGGGGAAGGGCTTGTTCAGAATGATCTGGATGGTGTGGTCATCGAGGGCTTGCAGCCCTTCGATCGGCTTCGAGTAGTCGGCTCCGGTTTTCTTCCACTCGTCGAGTCCTTTGATCTTCCCTTGCCAAAGCCATTCTCCCTGGGATCTGGCACTGGGATCGAAGAGCCGTTGCATCGAGTAGACAAAGTCGCCCGCGACCACTTCGCGTCCCTGGCCTCCCGGGAAGCACTCGTCGTCGGCGTAGAGGACGTCTTTCTTAATTTGAATAATGTAGGTCAGACCATCTGCGCTCACTTTTGGAAGGGCGATCGCGAGCCGCGGCTTCAGTTGGTAGGGACGTGCGAGGTATTTGTATTCGTAGAGCTGGTCGTAGATGCTCGTGGTCATCAGGTTGGCATACTGCGTCGCCGACTGAACAGGATCCATGGTGACTGGCGCTCCGTTCTCGGAAAACCGGAAGACGGACAAGTTCTGTGCCCGGTCGCTGAACGGACGCTTGCAGCAAGTGAGCAGGGCTACCGAGGCAAGGCAAGCCACAAGGCTGATGGTTCGAAAAAACATCATTAGGCTGTGGCGATGAGGTAAGATCCCTTGCACGGAATCCAAAGGTTATGCTGAGAGTAATACCAGTTCATTGGACCGAATATGTCCACATAAGGATATTCAGCAAGTCTGCCTTGCCAAGGATTATTATCCTAATAGGTATTCACTTCGAAGAGATTTTCGAAGCTCTTAGTGGACGGATTTTTTAAGAGGGGTATTTGCTCGGATCCACTGGAAACTGCAACGTCATTTTAGTGGTATTCAAGTTAGTAGTGCTCGCTGATATTCTCAGGATGGGGAAGGATTTCCAGTCAGCAACGTTGTGATAGGTCATCTGTCGTCAGGCCGGCTGTTCATTTTCGATCTCGTCCTGCTCGTTTTCCGCCGTTAAAACATGCAATAATTCCCCGATCAATTCCGCTCCTTCGATCGTGGAGCCTTTCAGTTTCACCTGCGCCCAATGTCATTATTCCAAGTGACACGTATGCGACATTCTGATCGTTGTTTCCATCAGACCAATAATTGCTTCCACCCTCAATCAGTGATCATAAGGCACGACACGTTCAACTGGCCAAGCTGCTTCCAAGGAGGAAAGGGGCTAGGTCAGGCAACAAAGAAGATTACTCAAACCTTGCCAATGCCATCGAGAAAATGGCGTTCAAGGTTACATGGCTAGAGGTTAGCTAGTTCGATCACGGGTCGATGGGATGGTTGATTTCTCGATTCACTTCGGATTGTGACAAGCTCTCCCGCATCATCGCATGGTGGAAGCTGGATCTTGTCTTTGCGTTCTGTCTGGTATTCATGATCTCGGTGATCTTGCTCGTCTTGAACCCGGTGCCCGATCTGCTGTGCCGCCCTTGATTATCATCAGCGTGATCTTTCAAAAGAAGTTGCTTTTGAGCTCGCGGGACACGCGGAAGTTTAACTCAATCTACGGCGTCTTTTTTGGATGCCTTGCAAGGATTGCGCACGAGTAAGGCACTGGTGCGCGAGGAGGAAAACCTTGATGAGTTCTAAGGATTTTCGATGTAGGTATTCGGGGTCTCGATGAAGATTACACTGTAGTCAGCGGTCTACATTCCGATGGCTCCATCTAGACTTTGGAAGACGGCTACAACACCGATGTCGGGGAGGGCGGTGACCGTCTTTCCATAGGGTAGAAGCAACCGGTGGCTCTTACTCGGATCGTCCTGGTAGACCCGGCGATCTTCATTATGGACGAGGCGACGTTATTGATCGACACCGAGACCGAGCAATTAATTAAGCAGGGGCTGTAGGAGATTTTTCAAGGCCAAATCAGCTTCATGATCGCGCACCGCTTATGGACGATCAGGACTGCTGATCGGATGCTCGTAATCGAGAAAGGGCGCATCATTGAGACTGGTAGGCACAAGGGGTCTGATAGCGGAGAAGGCGCACTACCACGCGTTCTACACGCATCAGTTGCAGCAGGAGTTCGAGAGTGGGACGAAAGGGTAGGGGCTCGTTTTCACCTCTGCCAAATACCTCGACAACTCCCGGGAGGAGATCTCTTTGCGATTGTTCACTCACCAAAAGTGCGTAAATAACATATCGCTCCTTATCCTGGCGAAAAACTCGAGTTTTGTCATGGATTTTTATGGCAGTAGCTCAGCGTGAATTCGGAGGAATTGGCGTTGATATTCATCCAAAAAGGTCGGGCTACTTTCATAGGTGCGCGTTTCCGTGCCATCGCCATTATTAATGATTGTCACTGAAAATAGATCCTGCGGTGCAGCATTCCACCCAAGCAGATCGGTGGAGAACTCCAGGGTTAGCGCGATGTCGTCGGCACCGTGATTGGTTTGTATACTCACCGTGAGTTGCCCGCCGTTGGTGCTGATGGTGAGGGGTTGGGGATCTGGATTTCCGTCAGAGGTGCCCAGGGCGTGCTCCAGGAGGGCCGTAATTCCATCGTTGTCGATGTCGTCAGTGGGCTTGCCCGTGAAGGTGTCCGAATCGCTGGTGCCAGGATTGCCCCCGACCGTCGTGCTGCTCCGCCAGTTTGATGGATCACCGTGGTCGGGTGTGCTCGCGGGGGCAATGAGAATCAGGCTAAAGCCAACACCGTCGGCTTCGATTGGCCAAGGGGCGTTGTCGTTGTAGGTGAAATCTCTGATAGTGCTGTTGCTGGCATCCTCTAATTTTACGCGGTCGCTGCCGTTGTTGAGACGCGAACTGTTTTGGAAATCGGAAAAACTGACTACGATGCGTGCGCCCGGTGGCAGCATTGTCCCCCTAGGGAAAGTGTAGTCGATGCCGGCGGTGAATTTCACGTTGCCTAGATCAAGCGTCACGGTGTTACTGGTGTTCATCAGCTCGATAAACTCAGCGTCAGGTGTCGGGTCGGCGGGATGATACATGATCTCGCTGACAACCAGGAAGAGTTGCTCGTCGCTAGGATCGACAGAGGAAGTGAATATATCGACGATGAAGGCATCTGCATCACTGAGAGAAAGGGTTTCACCGAAATTAGAGAGGTGGCCGGAGTAGGGGCCGACAGCAAGATGAAACTCGTCGCCTGTGGGCGAGGACGAACGATTGATGAAGGCCTTGGTGTCAGGACAAATATAGAGATCACCATTGCGCTCTATCACTGTGCCAGGGGCAAAAGTGAAGTCGACACCACCGCTGATTGTCCAACCGGAGATATCGATCTCGGTGCTCTCTCCGTTGCTGACTCGAATGTATTCCTCGTCCTGGTTACCTGAGGCCGGATTGTATTCCACGGCAGCGATGGTGATGTCCGGATTCAATGGCTGTGAGTCCGGGATGAGCGACGGATAGTTGTTGAACAAGACGTTGCGCCGGCTGCTGAGGTAGCTATCGATGGAGTTAATGTTACTGCTCAACGGAGGAGATGCGGGATCGATGATTTCGTCAGCTCGGTTTTCGAAATAGCGCTGGGCTGAAGGTGTCGAGGAGGGCTGCAGAAGATCGTCCATCAGGGTTCGCAGGCGGCGCAAATAGAGACGCTGCGTTGTGGTTTCCTCGAAGAGGACATCGAAGAGAATGTTCCACTGGTTCGCGTTTTGTTTCTTGTGCTCCTCGTCTCCGAAAAACGGGTGAGGCAGATGTGTGCCCCCGTCGCCGCGGACGCCGAAGGTGAAATCTTTGTCCCAAGGGTAGATGCGCCAACGACAGTCGCCATGAATGTCGCTGTAGACATAGAAATTCTTTCGCAGGTCATCTGCGTCCTGAATGATCGATCGAGCGGCAAGATAGTTGAGCATCTGCGGGAGATCGATGTTGTCGATGACGTAGGCCCGGCGCTGGGCGGAAGTCGGTAAATTCAAGCCGTCGACGAAGTCGCCGAGTGTGCTCAAATCCGTCTTGTCGTTGGTCTTCTTTTCGATGCCGGTGATGATATCAAAGAAAACAGGGTTCAAGTTCGAGCGCTGCACCATCTTGTAAAGATCACCGTCGGGGTCGTAGTTGTTACGTTTGAGGAAATCCTCACCGACCTGTTCGATGAAAACACCGACCCGATCACTGCCACCGTTGACCCGCAACTGCCAGAGTTCCGAGAGGCAACTGGCGACGCCAGCTTCGCGGTGGGCGTCGAACGACAAGGTCTGTCTGACGTAAGTGCTGTCTGCGCCCCGGCCGTTGATGTTGATCTCTCCAACCGCCGGCATTTCGGCATTGGCAAAGAACGGGTCGGCCTTGTTGAAATCGAATTTTTGTGAGTCGCTGCCGTTGGTCGCCTGTCCCCGCTGGCGGACGTAGATGTTATCGTAGAAACGGCCATCAAAATACACCGAGGCCCGTGCGCCCGTGCGGGAATGGCTGGCGGACCGACTCTGGGTGAACCACTCGAAGGTCGGGAGTTCGGAGGTCGCCGATGGATCTTGGGTGACGGTCCCGAAATACTCAGGTGATTGGTTGTTGCCAGTATCGTCAAGGAAAACCGGCGCGCGTCCGGTATTGTTTCCGGTATCATCGGCGCTTACCGACCAGCGGATCATGTCACCCACGTCGTAAGCCGACGCGGGGATGGTCGCAGTGTAAGAGCCCCCACCCAAATGGGCCATCGGGATGGTTGTCTCGTTTCCGTAACCGACGCGGTAGATCAAGCTAGCCGAAGAGATCGCTTCCAGACGCGGGGCGATCTCCGCGTTGACAACGATACTCTGGGTCGAGGTTGGTCGCGCCGGGGAGTATGATGTGCTGGTGATCTCCGGCCCCGGAGTGGCGCCCGAAGAGTTCGGTAGGTCTGGTGTGGGAGCATTCAGATAGCCCAACGACAGCGGGCCGCTTCCGGCGAGTGTCGCTTGGAGTTCGACATCGATTAAGAAATCAGAACTGCCGGACGAGCGATTGAGACCGTGAATCGCGAGGACATTCCCACCATTCTGCAGGTCCGTGAGGAACGTGGAGACATCGATGGTTTCGAAGTTGGCACTTTCGCTGATATTACTGTTTGCGACGTCGTCCCAAGCCGGGTTCGCCGGGACGTTTCGATTGGCAATTTCAGTCCCGTTGAGATAGGCAACGAACCCGTCGTCGTAGCGGAAGGTGAACGAGAGCGCGGTGATCGTTGATGCATCAGTGAGATCGAACGGCAGGCGGATGAATGCGGAGGTCCCATTGCCTCGCATATCCGTCAGGACACTAGTCGTGATGAAAGGGAGGTAGCCTGAGCCATTATCATATCCGACTCCCTGCCCGGTTCCGCTGATCCAGCTCGCACTGGGCGCGAAGGAGTCGAGCTGCCAGGTGTTGCCCAACGATCCGTCGGTTGGTATTAACACTCCGGCAGCGGAACTCCCGATGAGATTGACGACGGAGCCGCCACTTCGGAAAGTCCCGTAGGATATGTCAGTGAACTGAGCCGGAAAAGCGGGCGCGAACTCGGTGACGATGGTCGTAGCGTCATCGTTAACCAAGGCGAGATACTCGCCGCCAGTCGTCAGTTTAAAATTGGTGTGCAGAGATCCACTAGGATCGACAAAGCCATCGTCACTTTGCCCGGAGGCGAAGACGACCAGGAAGTCATTCTCGGGGATGGTTGTTGCCGGGAAACGCCATTTACTCAAGTTGCCAGCACTGTCGGTAAGATACCAGCCGGAGATGTCCGCTGGTCCAGGGCCCGCGTTGTAAATCTCGATCCAGTCAGATGAGTTTCCGTTGCCATCGTTCAGCGTCTCGCCGTTGCTCGCCATGAACTCGTTGATGCGCACGCTGGAATTTGGGATTAGGTCGCCGGCCAGCGCAGTGAGGTTAACGATTGTGGTCGGATCGGCGGCATCGTTCGAGGTGATCGTCAGCTGGGCGCTGAAAATACCTTCCTCACCAAGTGGGTTAAAGGTGAGGCCGATCATCTCCGTAGCGGATGGGGCGAGCCCGTCAGGTGGGGACGTGACGGTAAAGTGATCGGCGTCGGCACCGACAATCGAAGTGTTCGAGATCGAAAGCGTTTTCCCGCTGCCACTGTTCGAGATCGCGAGCGAACCGGGCTGTGACCCGGTCACACCAGAATCGAACGCACCGAAATCAAAATTATCGGCGACTACTAGTTTTGGATCGTGCAGAAATCCGGTTATGGACACGATCACGCTCGGTGATTCAGGGTCGTTGCTCAGTACGATGAGATCCGCGAAAATGTCCCCCGACTTACCGGCCGGATTGAAACTGATCTGGATAATACGGTTTCCGCCCGGCGCAATGGGTGCCGGGAGGGACAGCTCGGAGAACGCGCCAGCATCCGCACCAGCAAAAGATAGACTACTAATGCTGAGTATCTTTGTCATGCCAAGGTTTCTGACTGGAATATCGAATGTCTGCACTGATCCGTCGAGGCTCAGATCGAAGTTGGGAGGCAGGTCGATCTTTAAATCCACGACGGGTGCGGAATCTTCGAAGGCGACCTCCCCAAGACCGACTCGATCACCCCCGGGCGTTCCGTCTTGCTGGCCGCGCCAGTTGTCACTGATCGACATCTCAACATAGCGAGCGGTGATATTCTGGGAGAACGCGTGGCTATCGCGCCCCGCTGTTGGGAAGGCGGCAGCGAAACTAGGATTGTAGGTAATCGAGTTGCCAAACCCACTTGCACCTTCGGCGCTAGTGGCGAAGCGAAGTGAAAAGTTCTTTGTTCCATTCGTGTTGCTATCGGCATAGCCCCAAGTGCTCATCTCACTCAGGAGGTGATCAGCACCAAGATCGAATACCAGAACCGGATCTGGAACCCCGTTGGCATAGTAGTCGCCTCCGCCGTTGGGAGCGTCGGTGACCCAGGTATGGGTCGCTCCGCCACCGAGCTGGTCGTGGGGCTCGGTGGCCACGAAACCGGAGCCCGGCCCCTGACGCAGATTCGATACCGGATAAAATTCGGTGCTCGTTGATGAGACATCCAAAATCGGCTAGCAGTTGTCGGCTGCGGCGAGGTTTAGCTAACATCGAAGTGCTGTTAACGATCGCCAGATGGGGATGACTGTCTTTTTCATGGTTTGGAATTCGACTCGCGCTTTCTCCGTAAGAAAAGTCGTCTTCGGTTTTCTATTTGGAAAGAAAATAAGATTGGACTGGTTTGCAGGGCGATCAAGCAAGGGAAAGGAAGTGGTCGTGTGAAGTGGTTATTGGAAAGCGAACCCTCGTTTCCTTCACGCCCTTCCGTGACTTCGAAAAGCGTGACAAACAACGGGATAATCTTGGTATGATACCTACGGAGACCTCGCCCGTTGTCTCATGCCGTGAGGTCTGCCAGAAAAGCCCGTCGGTAGGGAAGGTTACCCCCTGTTTAGGAGCCTCGTATTAGTCGGGGACGGAAGGATTCCCTCCACTGATAATCTCTCGAAAATAGGGATCATCACTAACGGATCTCAGTTCACGCTTGAGGTAGCTCATGGCCTCTTTGTCTCTTTGTTGGATGCGGCGTTCCAACTCAGATTGGAGTTTATCGAGGTAGCGCGTCTTAGCTGCTTGAAATTCGCTTTGGTAGTCCTCCCACAGTTTGGTTTGCTTCTCGAGAGCCTTCTCGTGGAGTTCGCCGATGAAGCGACGGGCTTGTTCGCCTCCTAGATCGGGAGGGATTTCACCAGCCTCTTCAATCTCTTTTGTAATGGAGTCAACGTAGTCTTTTGCTTCCTTGCTGAAGCGGCGGGCCGTCTCCGTTTCTTTCTCGAGATCATCGAGAAATCCCTCGAGATTTTTCTCATGGCTCTTTTGGTAGCGCTCGTAGGACGATTTTTCGGCAATAACAATTTTCTGACGGAGGGCTGTGAGCCACTTCTTGATATCGTTAGAGCCACGGGCGCCGTCCTTGCCCGGCATGTTGCGGCGGGAGGGGGCGGACCATTCCAGTAGGAAAGCTCCGGCTTGACCGGTGGCCCGTCCCGAATTGTGATAACCGAATTCACCATTTGCTTCCCTTCGGATCTGCAGGACTGGCTGAAGGGTATCCTTGAGATCAGGTTGGCCGGGCGCCCACGTCACAAAATCGAAGCGTTCGGCGGTAACAAAAGTCCAGCGTTGTTTAGGCGGCGCCGAGAGGCTTGCTCCGACCCAAAGGCCATTATAATCACTCAGGTAAGATTGCATTGACTGCAGCATCCAACCACCTTCGGCGGATGATGAGGGTACGGCTAGATGACCCCCCGCGGCTGTGGCGAGGGCGGATGCCTCATCCCAGGAAAGCGACTCAGGGACGATGAGAAAGCGAGAACCGCCGACGTTACGCGTGCCGGTCGGGAAAATAGGGATTTGCTTTTCTCTGAAGGCAGTGGCGACCCGTTTAATTTGTTGCCGGAGTGATCCTGGTTGTTCACCTGATTCGTGCCATTGGAGAAGGAAGGGGAGTTCGCGGGACGCAGGAAGGTCCTCTAGAGCGGGGCCGGGGAGAAGAGCGGCAAAATCCTCGCCGTCCTTTTTTTCGGGAGAGTCATCCGGTTGTCCCGGAGCCCAGAGGTCCGTGCTCAGGACGTTTCCGTTGGCCCAATGCCATTTGGATTCGGTGCCCGAATCCGAGAGTCCCAACCAGTGAGGAGATTTGAAACCGAAGGCCTCGAGCACCCAGCTGAGTGCCTCTTTCTCCTCCAAGACGGCCAGCTGTGCGCCGTGGGCTTCCGCAAAGTGAGAGGCTCGCAGCCAGGAGAGAGGGCTCCGGACGAGAAAGAAGTAGGAGCCATTTCGTTTGAGTGTGCCTTCGGGCAGTTCCGCATAGTTGCCCTTGCGAAGATTAGGACGAAGACGGGCAAGGGTATCGATTGGGCTCTCGACTTTGCTTTGTTCTGGAGGGAGCGGGGCTGTCTCAGGCTTGGGTGGAAGATTAGTTTCCGGGTTCTCGATAAGGGTTTTGTTTTTTGTGGCCAGTATGGGCTGGTTCTTTGGATCCTTCGTAGCGGGATTCGGGATCAGGTCGGTGGCTGGGCTTATAGCCGGAGAGTTCTTGTTGGACGAAGCCCCAATGATGCAACCAGCGATCACGAGCAGCGCGACGATCGCCGCTGCAATCAGAAGTCCGGACTTAGGTTTGGAGGAAGAAAGGTGGGGCGGTGAAGGAGATTGAGGGGGCGCTCCGGCTACCGAGGAGCGCATAAGAATTCCGCCGGCCAAGCGTCTAACGACCGCGTCCAGTTCATCTGCCATCTCCGAGGCGTTCGCGTATCGCATCCCGGGCGAGGGATGGGTGGCCCGGCGGATGATCGTGTCGAATTGGGGGTCGCAGATCGACAGGCTGGACGGCTTCTGCCAGGGGGAGGGAGGAAGCTGTGCGGTCAGGAGTTCGTAAAAAAGAACCCCGATTGAGAAAATATCCGCCCGCTGGTCGACGGTGTCTGGGCTTTCAAGAACCTCGGGGGCGGTGTAGCCGGGAGTGCCCCAAATGACCTCGTCGGGGTTGTAGTCCTCTCCGACTGGGCGGGCCAATCCGAAGTCACCAATCTTCGGCACGGCCTCGGGGTCCAGTAGAATGTTGCCCGGCTTGATGTCCCGGTGGAGAATGCCGCCCTGATGCGCGTGGGCCAGCCCTTGGCAGATCGCCGAAATGATCCGGGCTGCCGCGGTCTGTTCAATCGCCTTGCCATGCGCGGAGTGGTGGAGTGACTTCCCCTCCACGAGTTCCATAATGATATAAAGCATCCCGTCGGCGTCTCCGAAGTCGTATACTGCGATCAGGTTCGGGTGGTTGACCTTGGCCATCGCTTTGGCCTCCGCCTTGAAGCTGGCCCGGAACTGAGGGTCAGCGCCAAATTGTTTGGGGAGGATCTTAATGGCGACGGGGCGATCAAGCGATTTCTGTTGGGCGCTGTAGACTGCCCCCATTCCCCCCTGCGCGATGAAGTTACCCAGTTCGTAGGCCGGGAAAAGCTGGCGGAGTTCTTCGACCTCGGGGGCGTGGAAGGTGGCGTCGGAAGCAGAAGAATCCATAGAAAGTGGGGGTAAATGATATGTTAGAATGGATTTCCAGTCGCGCAAGAAGCTATTTACGGTTAGTTCAAACGCTTCATGACTGTGTGGCAACCGAAGTGAATGTGGACAAGGACTATCGTCTTGCAAAACTCCTCCCGGAAAATTGACTCCCTTGATCGGTGTTGCAGATTTTAGACCTACGCCCTGTGAGCGCCATGGCATTGCGCAAGGCTCGCACACAAAACCCACTGTCAATAATGTTACTTAGTTTCCAGCTCAAGACGGCTCGGCTCCTCCAATCCATGATTTGCATGAGATGACGAGTTTGGTCGCGATCGATATTCCAAGCGTATTTCCGTAATTCGCGAAAGAGTTTTCGCTGACCATAAAAAGGTCACTTTGGTGCAGATTTCTTTG
>FLMP01000507.1_pt1 | contig 12051 bp, 10 predicted proteins | sample 887161 | NCBI WGS metagenome assembly FLMP01 (sample SAMEA4017660, study PRJEB14154) | seawater metagenome
AGATAACCGTAAAAAAGCCCAATCAATCTTATCAGACTTGGGCTTTTATAAGTCATCCATCGATGGATTGTACGGCAAGGGAACGTTAGAAGCCCTTACCGCTTACAATAAAAAAACCTGAACGACGACGATCTCACAAACAGTGAAAATGTAATCAATCTCATAACTGTTTTACTGGACATTGAAACTAGCCCTACGCCCGCCTTGTTGGGGTCGAAAGATTAGTCCAAAATTAAGGAGATAGTTCCTGTCAGATAAAACTTGCTTGAAGTGGGTAGGGCATTTTCAACTTTATTTGTTGGCCTGTCAGGCAAAACTGACATTAACTACGATGAAGATACTGCTATCTGATGCATGTGCCCATCAGTTTGATAGCACCTCGTGTGCCAACACACAGGCTTACGGAAAAACAGAAGTCCAGTCTGAATGAGGGATGGGATCCGTTAGAAGTTAGGCTATTGATGCTGAAATGGGTTTGTCTGGGCAGCACCGTCTGACCGCATCGATTACCATGTTCCAGAATGTTTAGACCGTGTGCGCTCCCGCCAAACGATCAGCAACCCGCCTGTTGCGATTAATACCGCTCCAGGAAATAACGTGGACCATGGCGTTTCGTTAAAAAAAAGCCATCCTAACCCAAAAGCTAAAGGGATACCAAAATAGCTGAATGGTGCCAGATTACTTTGCTCGGTCATCCGAAAACTTATCATCAAAATTAGTACAGCAGTGCCACCAAAGCCTCCCATTAAGGCTATCCACGCCAAGTCAGTTTTAGTAGCTAAAGGGATGAAGCCACCCCATAAGTATGCTATCAAAGAGGCTCCAATTGTGGCGGCAATAGACGAATACAGATTGACTAAGGAACTTGGTGCATCGTTGTCGAAAAGGCGAGCGGTAACGCCGACTAAAGCATAAAACGCGGCCGCTGCGAAAGGTAATAGCGCATAAAACGTGAATCCATCACTGCTGGGTTTTATAACCATTATAACACCCACAAAACCAATCAAAACCGCGATCCAACGCAGCCATCCAACCCGTTCACCCAAGATTGGAATTGCCATAGCTGTCGCAAATAACGCGCGAGCTTAAGTGATCGTGGATGCGGTAGCAAAATCCATGAGGCCCAATGAGAGATAAAAACAAAGTTGGGCAAAGGTCACAACTGCCCCCCTAAACAGAGCCAATTTCCACTGCCGTAGCTTTAGGCGCTTGCCATTAATTCGCCAAGCTTGGGATGAGCATAAAGCAATAACGGCTGGGATGAGCCCAAACATATTTCGCCATGCTGACAGCTGGGCTGCTGAGTAATCATTTGCGAGGTGCTTTATTATGAGTCCCATAGCATCAAATAAGGTCAATGCGACCAAACTTAAGATAATGGCTAGGCCAGTCTGATCAGTGGGTCGCATTATGTTCCGAGGGTAAAGTCTAATTCTCTCAATTTAGAGCAATTTTCTTACGAAGTATGCCAGAAAATAAATTTAACTTTGCGTTGGGGGTTCCAAGTTAAATTTGTCTGCTTGCCCACAGGGACCAAAATTATCACACTTTAGTCTCTCGCGGCCCGCTGGGGCACGCGCCTTGAACCAGAAAGTGCGTTGCCAGTGATGGCCGCCAAAAGCAATACACCCCCGATTAGAGTGCGAATAGAGGCGTCTTCGCCCAAAAACAACCAAACCCAGAAAGGACCAAGTAACACTTCCGCGAGAGAGAGTAGAGTTAGTTCAGCCGCTGGCAGCTTGCGTGAGCCAAGTGTGTATAAAACAAGCCCTGCACCAACTTGAAAGATTCCCATGCCGATAGAAATGCCACCGTCTCTCGGAGATAAAACGAAGGGCAATCCTAATGCCAAGCAGATGGCTGATGTGATGATGATTGCGAACAAGCCTGACAGAAACACTGCGGGCAGCATTTCACCTGATTTTCCCCACCTAAGTGCGATTGTGAAAATAGAAAATCCGAATGCAGATCCAAGTGCGGCCAGAGAGCCACCTACAGCGCCGTATGATGTTTGTTCGGAAACCATAATCGCGATGGCAGTGACTGCCACAATAATTGCGATCCACGTAGCCGGCCTGACGCTTTCATTTAATAAAATTTTTCCCAAAACTGCAGTCATGAATGGAGCGGCTGCAAAGAGTAAAAGCGCGTTGGCGACAGGAATTACTTGGATCGAATAGATTCCTCCCGAATATGCGGCTACCAATGCCAGCCCCGCGACGATGGCTGGACGGCCGGAACGACCCAGTTGACTAAACGGGTTTTCACCGCTTCTGAGGCTAATTACGGCATAAAGAAATACACTTAGTGCTATTGAGCGATAAAGTAATATTTGCCAGACGCTTGCATCTTCGATTAACCGAATTCCTAGGCCAACCGTGGACCAGAGTGCCCCTGCGGCAAAAACAAAAGCTACGCCTCGACGATGGCTGACTTTTTGACTGGAACTAAAGGATATGTAGGACATGAAATCAACCATGATTAATGCATTCTGTGTTTGAATATCAATAATATGACGTTGTTTGCCGATTGTTTGCGACCTATAAATGTCGGAGTAGCTAGGCGGAGGCCTTGTCAGATTAAACTGGCTGGAAGCGTGTAGAGCAATTTTGTGAGGCACTCTCAGACAAAGCTAACGTTAACCAGTATAGAAGTGCGTTGGTCTGGTGTGTGTTTTGCTTGGTCTGTCAGTATCGTTCGCTAGTCTGATTGGGACCTAACGTGCGAACTTCATCAAGGCCTGCGTGACATGTACCGCATCAAAAAGCCGGACATATGACTGCAACCTGCAACCATCAACGGCACTCAAATTAGTCTTTGCAAAAAGGAGCTGTTCACACAGGATAACACTGCTGGTTTTCTTTTGCTGATCTCTGAAATAGTAATCTAAAATCAGAGGCAGTTGATGACTCTAAAGCGCTATCTATAATATAATTACCTAGCTGAAAGTTTTCTATGAATAGAGTTTTTCAAAGTCATATAGCTATGTTGGGGTTTTCAATTTTGATTGCGGGATCTTTCTCACTTGGATCGATGGTTGCGAACGATATTTCACCGATTGCTCTGACCGCTGTACGCTTTGTTTTGGTGGCTTTCATTGTTGGCTCCATCGCCCTTTTCAGTGGCTCAATTGCCCGCAAGGAACTGACAGCATCTTGGCGCTACTTTGTGCTAGGCGGTACATTTTCGTTGTATTTCATACTGATGTTTGAGGGGCTGAAAACCGCGAGCCCAGTTTCAGCGGTTGCGGTATTTACGCTCATTCCGGCGATGTCTTGTTGGTTGGGATTCGTTATTTTAGGTCAAATGGTAAGCGGTCGAACTTTGCTGGCCGTTGTTATTGGGGCCACAGGTTCTTTGTGGGTGGTCTTCCGTGCTGACTTTCTTGCCTTGACGATGTCTTCGGTTGGCAGAGGCGAATTGATTTATTTTGTGGGATGTGTGGCCCATGCCTTTATGCCTATCTTGTTTCGCGGTCTCAATCGGGGGGAAAACCCTGTTATGGTAACGTTTGGATTGCTGGTCAGCGGGGCGTTGATCCTATGCTTGTTTGGCGCGGGTGAGATCATACAAACGGATTGGAAGGGGCTTCCAGGCTTGGTATGGATTACGATTTTCTATGTGGCGGTTTTCGCAACTGCGGTCACATCTGTCTGTCTACAATTTGCCTCCATGCATTTGCCTGCGGCGAATGTGATGGCTTACACCTATTTGACGCCAACTTGGGTATTGCTCTGGGAGATTTTGTTGGGCCATGATATGCCGCCATTCTGGATATGGGGTGGGGTGCTACTGACGGCTGTTTCGGTTATCGTATTGCTAAGAGCCTCTCTGAAAAACTAGGTTTGTGACCCCGTGCGTTCTCAGCTGTAGTCGTTGTGGTCGCGATTGTAGGTAGTGGGGCAGCCATGGCGATATTATTTAATTCATAATATCAGTAGACTGGTACAATTCCCCTCGACCAGCGTGAAGATTTAGTCAAAGAATTTAGGTATTCTTAAATTTTACCATTTGATAAAATAATTTTTTCTGTAATGATGATACTCGAAAGATTAATGGAGGATCTATCATGGGCCACAAGATTTCAGGCATCACCGCCGAAAGGCTGAGCAGTGATGAACTGGCGCAGAATTTTTCTGATTTGCATACCCCGCTTCAACCTCATGAGGTGCGTGTCGCAGCTGATCGTTGCTATTTTTGCCACGATGCACCCTGCGTTACGGCTTGCCCGACAGATATTGATATTCCTCTCTTCATTCGCCAAATTAGCACCGGAACCCCAGAAGCTGCCGCTAAGACGATTTTTGATATGAACATCTTAGGGGGCATGTGTGCGCGGGTCTGTCCGACTGAGGAATTGTGCGAGCAGGTTTGTGTGCGTGAGGTTTCGGAAGGTAAACCGGTTGAGATTGGGCGTTTACAGCGTCACGCAACTGACACGTTGATGGCCAAAGGTATTCACCCGTTTCCACGGGCGGCTCAAACAGGAAAAACAGTTGCGGTTGTTGGTGCGGGTCCTGCGGGATTGTCGTGTGCGCATCGTTTGGCACTGCTGGGCAATGATGTCACAATTTATGATGCGCGACCAAAGGCGGGCGGGCTGAATGAATATGGCATTGCGGCCTATAAAACGACAAATGATTTTGCAGCTCGGGAAATCGAGTGGCTGCTGTCTATTGGCGGCATCACGCTTGAAAATGGTAAAGCCCTGGGTAACGATCTGGCTCTTGAGGATTTGATCGGAAAGTTTGATGCGGTCTTTCTCGCAGTTGGGCTTGGGGGTGTGAATGCCTTAGAGGTGGCTGGATTTGGGTCAGAACGCGTATCCAACGCGGTCGATTTTATCGAAACTCTAAGACAGACACCGGATCTGGGAACCCTTGAGGTGGGACGGCATGTTGTGGTTATCGGTGGTGGGATGACGGCTGTGGATACTGCAGTTCAGTCGAAGTTACTGGGCGCGGAGCAGGTGACCATTGCTTATCGCCGTGATCGCAACGCGATGAGCGCGAGCCGCTATGAGCAAGATCTTGCGGCGCAACAGGGGGTAAAGTTGCTGTTTAACATGCAGCCAATTGAGTTTGATACAACCGGCGACACGCCGATGCTTGAGCTTGGATATAGCACGGTGAACAATGGGAAAGTTGAGGCGACAGGCGAAACCATACGGATCATGGCAGATCAAATCTTCTGTGCAATTGGTCAAAGGCTGACAACCGATGCAGGATTGGCGCTCGAGGGGCAAAAAATAAGAGTGAACGAAGTTGGGCGCACCGGTCTGACCGGTGTTTGGGCTGGCGGCGATTGCGCGTTAGGCGGTAATGATCTGACTGTTACAGCTGTGGCTGAAGGGCGGGATGCCGCAATTGACATTCATAATACCTTGATGGGAGGAGCATAAATATGGCTGATCTAACAACAGATTTTCTGGGCATTAAAAGCCCAAACCCGTTCTGGCTCGCATCTGCACCACCTACGGATAAAGAGTATAACGTACGCCGCGCCTTTGATGCTGGCTGGGGCGGTGTTGTTTGGAAAACACTTGGGTCCGAAGGCCCACCGGTCGTCAATGTAAACGGCCCAAGATACGGCGTGATCCGTGGTGCAGACCGTCGAGTTCTTGGGCTCAATAATATTGAGCTGATCACGGACCGGCCATTGGAGGTCAATCTCGAAGAAATCACACGGGTCAAAAAGGATTACCCAAACCATGCAATGATCGTATCAATCATGGTGCCATGTGAAGAGCAGGCATGGAAAGACATTTTGGAAAAAGTTGAAGCCACCGGCGCGGATGGGATTGAACTTAATTTTGGCTGCCCACATGGTATGTCGGAGCGCGGTATGGGTGCTGCTGTAGGGCAGGTGCCTGAATATATCGAAATGGTAACTAGATGGTGCAAGCAGTACTATTCAAAGCCTGTTATCGTCAAATTGACCCCGAATATCACTGATATTCGTTTGCCTGCGGCCGCTGCGCGCCGTGGGGGAGCTGATGCGGTTTCTTTGATCAACACGATCAACTCAATCGTTTCTGTCAACTTAGATACGATGAGCCCGGAGCCCTCCATTGACGGTAAGGGAACCCATGGCGGCTACTGTGGTCCAGCGGTCAAACCGATCGCGATGTCAATGGTTTCAGAGATTGCGCGGGCTCCGGAAACCGCTGGGATGCCGATTTCTGGCATCGGCGGTGTCACGACCTGGCGTGACGCTGCTGAATATATGACTTTGGGCTGTGGGAACGTACAAGTGTGTACGGCTGCCATGACCTACGGATTTAAAATTGTTCAGGAAATGATCAGCGGTCTGTCTCAATGGATGGATGAAAAGGGACATACCTCGATTCAAGATTTTGTCGGCGCTGCGATTCCGAACACAACTGACTGGAAATATTTAAATCTTAACTATGTTGCTAAAGCCGAGATCAACCAAGCTGATTGCATCAGCTGCGGGCGTTGCTATGCCGCTTGTGAGGATACATCCCATCAGGCGATTGCTATGTCCGAGGACCGCACTTTCTCAGTGATTGATGCCGAATGTGTGGCCTGCAACCTATGCGTTGAAGTTTGTCCTGTCGAGAATTGCATAACCATGGTGCCTCAAGAGGCGGGCACAGTTGATCAAAGGACGGGTAAGACAATCAGCGAAGAGTACGGCAATTGGACGACTCATCCGAACAATCCCGGGGCGGTGGCCGCAGAATAACCGTAGAAATTACAGCGCGCCATAATCTATGGCCCGCTGCTGCACATTACACAGTGAGAATGCGCCGCAGCATGTCCTCTAGATATTGCTCGGCATCTGGGAAATGGTCGCCTTTGCCAAGCACTGCCTGCACCTGTACATCAAAATCGGCGTAATGTTGTGTCGTTGCCCAGATCGAAAAGATGAGATGATGCGCATTGACGGCACGTATCAACCCAGCATCCGACCACGCATTTATAATCTCTACCAATGTGGTTACAACTTCGCGCAATTCCCCTTTCAATACGCCCCCGATCCGGGGCGCACCCTGAATAATTTCATTTGCATAAAGACGGCTTTCGCGCGGATAGAGGCGGCTCATCATTATTTTGTGTTTTGCATATGTCAAAAGCTCCTCAATGGGATCGCCATCAGGATTAATGTCGCGCACAGGCTTGAGCCAATCTGTCAAAAGCTGTGCAAGAAGGGCTTCATAGATAGCGTCTTTTGATTGGAAGTAATAAAGGATATTTGGTTTTGACATGCCAGATTCGGCGGCGATTTGATCAAGCGTCGAGCCCCTGAAGCCGAATTGGGAAAAGATTTTTAATCCGGCCAACATGATGGCCGAATGGTTTTTCTTTTGGATTCGTGTTTCAAATTTGCTCATTAATTATATTCCAAGAAAAATCCAATTGAGTGTTCGATTAAATATTAACATCGGAAAAATTACTAGGTGATTTTAAAAAGCAATTCTTGACTCATGCTGGACCTCTGATAGCCTTACTTTTACCAGTTGGTCAAAATATTAGGCCGTTTAGAAAGAACGAATTTGTGAGGTCCTAATCCATGGCTGCCATAGGCGAAAATTTAAAGATCAACAGTGAACGCCTTTGGGATAGCCTGATGGACATGGCCAGAGTTGGACCGGGTGTTGCCGGGGGCAATAATCGTCAAACGGTGACTGACGCAGACAGCGAAGGGCGGCATCTGTTTCAAACATGGGCCGAGGCTGCGGGCTGTTCGATGGGGCTCGATCAAATGGGCAATATGTTCGCCATGCGGGCGGGAACGGATCCTGACGCCTTGCCAGTCTATGTGGGCTCCCATCTGGACACACAGCCGACCGGCGGAAAATACGATGGCGTATTGGGCGTGCTCGGTGGTCTAGAGCTTCTGCGCACTATGAGTGACCTTGATATTAAAACCAAACATCCGATTGTTGTGACAAATTGGACCAATGAAGAGGGTACGCGTTATGCGCCCGCCATGTTGTCATCCGGGGTTTTTGCCGGGCTACACAGTCAAGAATGGGCCTATGAGCGCACGGATGCTGACGGCAAATCCTTTGGGGATGAGTTGGCGCGTATCGGTTGGCGCGGTGATGAAACTGTTGGAGCGCGTAAAATGCATGCTTTCTTTGAATTGCACATCGAGCAGGGCCCGATTTTGGAGGCGGAAGACAAGCAGATTGGGGTTGTGACGCACGGGCAGGGCCTGTCTTGGACCGAGATTACCATATTGGGAAAAGACGCGCATACCGGCTCAACGCCGATGCCAATGCGTAAGAATGCAGGGCTTGCGATGGCGCGAATTTTGGATCGGGTGGAGGATATTGCCATGTCCCATGCTCCCCATGCTGTAGGCGCTGCGGGACATGTCAACGTCTATCCAAACTCCCGCAATGTGATTCCGGGCAAAGTGGTCTTTACAGTCGATTTTCGTTCCCCAGAACTGGCTGTGATTCAGGATATGGAGAGCCGTTTGCGCGTTGAGGCGCAGGGGATTTGCGATTCTATGGGCATGGAGGTCTCATTCGAAAAGGTGGGAGGATTTGATCCTGTCACCTTTGATGAAACATGTGTGCAGGCCGTTCGCAGCGCTGCTGTTCGGTTGGGATATAGTCATATGGATTTGATCTCTGGAGCCGGTCATGATGCCTGTTGGATCAACCGAGTGGCCCCTACGGCGATGATCATGTGCCCCTGTGTGGATGGGCTGAGCCATAATGAGGCCGAAGAGATCAGTCCTGAATGGGCCGCCGCAGGCACGGATGTGCTGCTGCATGCAGTATTGGAAACTGCGATTATTACGGCCTGAGGGTCAAGATACGGAATAAAAAGGCAGGGAGATTATAATGGCCACAGTCATAAAAAACGGAACAATCGTAACACATGATCTAACTTACAAGGCGGATGTTTTGATTGAGGGTGGTCAGATTGTTGAAATTGGTGAAAACCTGTCCGGCGAAGAACAATTGGATGCCACTGGGTGTTTTGTCATGCCGGGTGGCATTGATCCTCACACCCACCTTGAGATGCCTTTCATGGGCACCTATTCTACGGATGATTTCGAAAGCGGGACTCGGGCCGCCCTCGCAGGCGGCACAACCATGGTCATCGACTTTGCTTTGCCAAGTCCGGGCCAAGGTCTGCATGATGCCCTTAAAATGTGGGACAACAAATCCACACGAGCAAATTGTGATTATTCTTTTCATATGGCGGTCACATGGTGGGGTGAGCAGGTTTTTGATGAGATGGAATCGGTGATCAAAGACCGCGGCATAAATACTTTTAAACATTTCATGGCCTACAAGGGCGCATTGATGGTTAATGATGACGAGCTCTACGCGAGCTTTAGTCGGTTGTCCGAACTCGGGGGGATCGCGATGGTCCACGCGGAGAACGGTGACGTCGTTGCTGAACTGTCCGCTAAACTCTTGGCCGCAGGTAATACTGGCCCAGAAGCCCATGCCTATTCCCGTCCGCCACAGGTCGAGGGTGAAGCCACAAACCGCGCAATCATGATTGCTGATATGGCAGGTGTTCCGCTTTACGTCGTGCACACCTCTTGCGAGGATTCGCACGAAGCCATTCGTCGTGCTCGCCAACAAGGCAAACGCGTCTGGGGGGAACCGTTAATCCAGCACCTTACACTGGATGAGAGCGAATATTTCAACAAAGATTGGGATCACGCAGCACGTCGGGTTATGTCACCACCCTTCCGTAACAAACAACACCAAGACAGCCTTTGGGCTGGTCTCCAGTCTGGTTCACTGAGCGTTGTGGCTACGGATCATTGCGCATTTTCCACTGAGCAGAAGCGGTTTGGTTTGAATGATTTCACCAAAATTCCGAATGGAACTGGTGGGCTTGAAGATCGGATGCCCATGCTTTGGACCCAAGGTGTTTCAACGGGACGGTTGACGCCAAATGAATTTGTGGCAGTCACGTCAACAAATATTGCTAAGATCCTGAATTGCTATCCTAAGAAAGGCGCCATTCTGGTGGGCGCGGACGCGGATATTGTGGTTTGGGATCCCAATAAAGAAAAAACGATCTTGGCGGCTAATCAGCAGTCTGCCATCGACTACAACGTTTTCGAGGGCAAAAAGGTTAGAGGCCTTCCGAGATTTACACTGTCACGTGGTTCTATTGCTATCTACGATGGTGAAATCCGTACCGAAGAAGGCCACGGTAAATTCGTAAGACGGGAAGGAAATACAGCTACAAATAAGGCACTATCGTCTTGGAAGGCCTTAACTGCTCCTCGCCCTGTTGAACGCACAGGTATTCCGGCCAGTGGAGTCTAGTACAGTGGGCCAGATTTTGACATCGTTCGAACAGGAGACTTCATCCGTGCTTCCGTTTGCCCTAAATAAATGGAAAGTGTTTAATTTGCTACGTAGTATTGAGAAAAAATTCTTTAAAGTTCATGCGGGGATATATGTTTTATGAAAGGTTTTTGTAGTGCAATCTGAAGTAATAAAAGTTTCGAACCTTGATCTTACATTTGAAGCGAGTGATGGGCCGGTCCATGCTCTAAAAAACGTTAATTTAAAAGTTAATAAGGGTGATTTTGTATCTTTCATTGGACCATCTGGCTGTGGAAAAACAACTTTATTAAGGGTTTTAGCTGATCTAGATGAACCGACTAACGGCCAGGTAACCGTAAATGGCGTTAGCCCCAGGGAGGCTCGAGAGTCTAGGGCATATGGCTATGTTTTCCAGGCAGCGGGTCTCTATCCTTGGCGTAATATAGCGGCGAATATAAAGTTACCTTTGGAAATTATGGGTTACTCGAAAGAGGAACAGGTCAAGAGAATAAAGAAGGTTCTTGATTTGGTAGAGCTGACTGGCTTCGAGAAAAAATTTCCTTGGCAACTTTCTGGTGGAATGCAGCAAAGAGCTAGTATTGCTCGAGCTTTGGCCTTTGATGCTGACATTTTATTGATGGATGAGCCATTTGGAGCCTTGGATGAAATTGTACGGGACCATTTGAATAAACAATTATTAGAACTGTGGAAATCTACACAAAAAACAATTTGTTTTGTGACACATTCGATACCTGAAGCGGTATACTTGTCTACAAAAATTGTTGTTATGTCGCCGAGACCTGGGCGAATTATTGACGTAATAGAGAGCACTCTACCTTCAGACAGGCCTCTTGAAATTAGAGATTCTAAAGAGTTTATCGAAATATCTCAAAGAGTTAGAGAAGGATTGCGAGCAGGTCATAGCGATGAATAAAAAGTTGTGGATAGGTTCAGATAATAAAATAGTGCCTGTTATATGCATGATAACTTTTATTGTCATAATTTGGTATGGGTTTTCTATAGTTTTAAATGCTCCATGGGAATTTGATAAAGCCAAAAGGAGTTCCATTACACTGTCAACGACTGAATTGGTAAGCCAGACGTGGTCACAAAAGCGACCAAAACTGCCAGCCCCACATCAGATCACGAAAGAGATATGGGATACCACTGTAAATAAAAAAGTAACTTCAAAAAGATCATTAATTTACCATGGTTTGATTACTTTTTATGAAACAATTTATGGCTTCGCTTTTGGAACTGGTCTAGGCATTCTATTATCAATAGGCATCGTTTATAATAAAGCAACGGCAATGAGTGTCATGCCTTGGATCATTACTAGCCAAACAATTCCGATACTTGCCATTGCGCCAATGATTGTAGTCGCATTAGGATCTGCTGGATTCAGCGGTTTAATGCCAATTGTAATTATTTCGATGTACCTTTCGTTTTTTCCGGTAGTAGTTGGCATGGTCAAAGGCCTCAAAAGTCCGGAGCAATTGGAAGTTGACCTAATGAAAACGTGGTCTGCTTCTAAAGCTCAAGTTTTATTTAAGTTGAGAGTACCAAAGTCGACACCATATCTTTTTACATCATTGAAGTTGGGTATGGCTGCTTCCGTAGTAGGCGCAATCGTTGGTGAACTCCCATCTGGTGCTCGTGTTGTGCGTGTCTTGAGTATGCTTCCGACCAGCACTCTTGGTAATACTTTACACATTTCAAGTAGTTCGCTTCCTACACACATACTACCATCCACTCTAATAACTATCATT
>FLMP01000525.1_pt1 | contig 11913 bp, 11 predicted proteins | sample 887161 | NCBI WGS metagenome assembly FLMP01 (sample SAMEA4017660, study PRJEB14154) | seawater metagenome
ACCTAACAAGGCTGCAGCGAAGAAGTTCCTCATAAAAACAATGCGAAAACACGGATCACCCAAGATCATCACGACAGACAAGCTGGCATCCTATGGCGCGGCACTTCGTGAGATTGGCGTTGTAGATCGTCAATTATGCGGTGGCCGGGCAAACAATCGGTGTGAAAATTCGCACCTGCCATTTCGACGACGAGAAAGGGCGATGCAGAAGTTTAAAAGTTGTGCAATGCTCCAGAAATTTACCAGTTATCACGCCCAGATATACAACCACTTCAATCATGAAAGACATCTAGAAAGCAGACAGACTTATAAGCAAAAACGCAGTGCCGCTCTCATTGAGTGGTTTCAAATCTGCGCTTCATAGATTTGTGTGATCGTGGTACTTTGAGACGTGTTAGACTTTGTCTGACAACACCATAAAAATTCCTAAGGTGGTAGTGTGTCAATTACTTCTGGGGCTATTTTGCGCCGGTTTCAACACCAGCCTGAATGCCTGCCGTACGCGCCAGAATGTCGACACCCTGCTGATTAAAGAAGTGCAGCATGTCGATGAATACCCAGTTTTCTTTAAGCTTATTTCCCTCGCGACGATATACATCGATGACTCGAAACTCGCATAGCTTGTCATTCGATGGCAGCCCTAGATATCCACCTGTTGCTTTTGCCTTAAAGTTTGGCCAGCCGAAGAAACCACCGCAATTGCCCTCAGCTATACGGGCAATATGGCCCGTCCCTGATCGCTCGCTGAGCCCGGCGCGGAAAGGACCTGAGTGCTGTTTTGCATAACGTGCGATCGTGTAAGTAGCTCCAATACCCGCTGGCCCCCACCATATCATATCGTCATGCCAGCTGAGCGCGAGCTCTTCTTCAAGCGGCAAACCACTGTTCCATTGCCCCAAATCGCTGATCATTTTGTGCATGACGTCCATTGTCTTTTGCCCCTCCACAGGATCAGCATCTTCGAACAAAAGCGCATCATGTGCTACGGGCCCTGGTTGGACCATATGTGCCCCAGCTTGGCCTGGGAAAGGGGCATACCCAGCCTGAATCATGAAGTGTGGAATATCGAAATAAAAGGCGGTTTCAGCGATCTTGCCATCCACGATTTTATGGAACTCTGCATACCGCAGCATGATCATCTTACCTGTAGGTTGTATTCCCAGCCATGGCGCATCAAACAGGCCCATCAGGTGCCCCATAGAGCACACCCAAACTGATCCAGAATCGTCAATAAAATTGTCGCCAGCAAAAAAAACATCTAGGCGGCGTTGGATGTGCCTAACTGCGTTGCGAAAAGGCTGCCAAAATAGCTTCGATACTACCTCCGAGCTAGTCTGCAAGTGAAATGGATGGAAGGCGCGCCACGTGTAGTCGGCTACCGTGTACTGTTTGAGAACAGCAGTGATTCCTTCAAGTTCAGCATTGTCCAATGCTTCATAATACTCACGCACCACTCTTTTTTCCGCCTGAAAACCCAATGCCTTTTTCCTTTTACTTCGGTGCCAAAAGGCTTTGCAGTATCTCATAAACGAATTTTGCCTACCTTTGCAAAATTAGCTTGCATGAGCATTTGATCAAAGTCTATCCTTTTTGCAAACGTATGCAAAATGATTGATGAGCATTCTGGGGGGTAGACTGCATGGCCGAAATTGAACTGCGCAATCTGTCAAAGCGATGGGGAACCTTCGTTGGGGTTGAAGACTTCAATCTTACAATTGCGGATCAAGAATTCCTTGTCCTGCTAGGCCCATCAGGCTGCGGAAAAACTACAACCATGCGTATGATTGCGGGTCTGGAAGACGTCACTAGCGGCGATATCATGATCGACGGTGTGCGCGTAAATGATCTTGACCCCAAAGACCGCGATGTCGCGATGGTGTTCCAATCTTATGCTTTGTATCCAAATATGAATGTTTACGAAAACATCCGCTTTCCTTTGAAGGTTCGCAAAGTCCCAGAGGCCGAGCACAAGAAACGTGTTATGCGTGCCTCTGCGATGGTTGAATTGGATGATTTCCTACACCGGAAGCCTGCCGAACTTTCAGGAGGTCAACGCCAGCGTGTTGCTCTCGCACGCGCCATTGTGCGTGAGCCTAATGTCTTCTTGATGGATGAACCCCTTTCAAACCTTGATGCAAAGCTGCGCGTTTCAACCCGCGCTCAGATCAAGAATCTAAGCCATGAACTTAAGGTCACAACGATTTATGTGACCCACGATCAAATCGAAGCAATGACATTGGCCGACCGGGTTGTCGTAATGAAAGGTGGGGTTGTGCAGCAAGTGGGTAGCCCAACCGAAATTTACGACCGTCCAGAGAATGCCTTTGTTGCAAGCTTCATCGGATCACCAGCCATGAATTTGGTTGTTGGGACATCTACCAGGGGCACGTTTGAAGGCGACCATATTAAGGTTTCAGGGCTTGAAATCGTGGACGGTCCTATTCAACTGGGCTTCCGTGCTGAAGATGCATCCATTGTAAAAACGGGTGGTGAGATTAACGCCGCCGTTTACACAATGGAACTGCTGGGTGACGCAACAATGATCACCGTGCGCGTCAACGGTGAATTGGTCTCAGTGAAAGCTTCAAAAGATTATCGTGCACAGATTGGCGACATGGTTCGCATCTCTGTGCCAAGTGAAATTTGCCATTTGTTTGATACACAAACAGGTGCGCGAATTGGGGGCTAACCCCGAACCAAATCCCCGAAAAGGGGAGTAACCAAGGCGCGATTTAGCAAGGCGCATCTTAACAAAAACCAGGGAGAAACAAATGTTTCTAAAGACAATTAGATTCACAGGTGCCTTCGCACTTTTGGGAAGCACAGCAATCGCTGGGTGTGGCATTTCAAGCGGTAACGTCAGCATTCTATCTAACGACTTTCCTGCAATTCAAGCCGTGACATCTGCTGCAGCAACTTGTGCAGGTGACGGCGTAACTGTTGAAACCAACCTTACCAAAGATCACAAAGACATTATGGTTGCAGCGCTTACTGCCAACCCTGCACAATACTCTTCTGTCATTGTTTCCAACTCAACCCTCGTCACATTAATGAATGACGGCTTAGTACGCCCATTGGACGAAATGGTCACGAAACACGGCGCTGCCTTGAGCAAAAGCCAGTTGATCACTGTGAACGGTAAAGTGATGGCTGTTGCCTTCATGGCCAACGCACAACACCTGTTCTCACGTACAGACGTTTTGGAAGCCGCTGGTGTTGGTACTATCCCAGCAACCTACGAAGACGTTCTTGCAGCAGCAGAGAAAATTCGCGCTGCAGGCTTGATGGAATACCCAGTTGCCTTGAACACAAAAGCAGGCTGGAACTTGGCTGAAGAGTTTGTGAACATGTACATGGGTTCAGGCGCTGATTTCTTCAAATCAGGTACTGCTGAAGCTGCCGTAAACAACGAAAACGGCGTCGCTACATTGGAAATGCTGAAATCATTGGTTGCCTATTCCAACCCTGATTACCTGACATACGATTCCAACGCGACACAAGCTGAGTGGGAAGCTGGCAATCTTGCATTGGCAACAATGTGGGGATCGCGCGGCAGTGCAGTTCTGGACGACGAAGGTTCAACAGCCGAGGTCGTTGCTGGCACTGTTCTTTCTGCAGCACCAACTTGGGGCAACGGTGCACGCCCAGCTTCAACATTGTGGTGGGACGGTATCGCAATCTCAACCAACGTGTCAGACGCAGATGCAGAAGCAACATTCGTTGCAATGATGAACGGCATTTCTTCTGACGTTGTAAAAGCCAACAACGATGCAGCTGTATGGTTGGTTGATGGCTACATGCCAAGTCCAGCATCCGCTGGTGTTTCAGGCACAGCAGTAGGCGGTGCAGCACCATACCCAATGTTGCCATTCATGGGTGCATTGCACACAGCCCTTGGCGCAGAGATCACTGATTTCTTGCAAGGTTCGGAAAGCGCAGAGCAAGCATTGGCTGACGTTGAAGCGGCATATACCGCAGCAGCTAAAGAGCAAGGCTACTTGAACTGAGCCACGCTGGAAGGGGGCTTAGTGTCCCCTTCCTCACACATTCGATTTCACCCCAGCCTTAGGCGAGCTTGATGAAAAACCGCACCTTCTTTTGGTTTATATTACCATCGTTAATTACGATGTTGCTGTTTATCGCTTTGCCGATTGTTTCTGTTGCCGTGCAGTCCCTGCACATCGAGCATGAAGCTGTCATGATAGAGGTGGAAAACTGCGGCCCCTTCGGCTGCAAACAAGAATTACAGGTAGACGTCAAAAAAGCCGCCAAACTGAAAAAAGACCGCCCACTGGGCCAATTCAACGGTTTAGGTACGTACACCAACCGCAACCACCTTGCCTTCACAGAAATTGGGCTTGCCTGGCAATCTAGTACCGGTGTTGTCGATTTTTTCTCCAAGGCGCTGAACCTGCCGTTTTATCGCGCCCTTTCATTCACGCTGACCTACACTTTCGTGGTGACACCTTTGGTCATCATCTTTGGCTTCATGATCGCGCTTGGCGTCAACACATTGCCAAAGAGGATCAAAGGGCCAACGATTTTTATCTCCCTATTACCGATGATAGTGACACCCCTGATTGGATCGTTGATCTTGTTCTGGATGATTGATGCCAACGGTATCTTAGGCGCGACGCTGCAACGGATATTTGATGATCCAGATCTATCACTGAAAGCATCCCCTACCCTTACTTGGATTATGCTTATGGTTTACGGGGTATGGCACTCTGCGCCCTTCGCGTTCATCGTTTTCTATGCGGGGCTACAGACAGTGCCTGCCGACACAATGGAAGCAGCTATGATTGATGGGGCCTCGCGTTGGGAGCGGACACGCTATGTTGTCTTGCCTCATTTGATGCCGCTTACGGTCTTCATTTCTCTGATCCAGTTGATGGACAACTTCCGCGTCTTTGAGCCGATCGTCAGCTTTTCGGCCCAAGCCAGTGCCACTTCTTTGTCGTGGATTATCTACAACGACCTTGTTGGCACTGAGAGCCAGTTCTTTGGCTCAGCCGGTGCTACCTCTGTCCTAACAATTATCGGTGTGAGCATCCTGCTTATTCCAGTGCTGATCCGCACTTGGCGCGACTTTAATCAGAAGGTGGTATGATGTCAGATATCGTTCATCGCCGTTCACCTGTTTTGAGTACGGTCATCTGGGGCCTTGTCCTGGTCTGGATCATAGCCGCAGGCTTTCCGTTCCTTTGGACGCTTTGGGGATCTTTCAAGGTACAGGGCGACTTCTTCTCGAAGGCCGATTGGACCAACGCAGTTTACGGCGTGCGCACACAAATCGAAACGGGCGGTACTCTCACAGGCAATGGGTATTACGGCGCTTGGGTTACCAAAGAGTTTGGGCTTGCCGCGGTTAACACCAGCATCGTCGTGGTTTCTGTGGTTATCATCTCATTGACACTTGGTACCCTTGGGGGCTACGCCCTCGCCCGCTCAGGCAAGAAATATGCGTTCTATCTGTTGATGCTCGCCTTGGTATTTCGTGCCATGCCCCACATCACTTTAGTATCTGGCTATCTCCTGCCGTTCTTTGAATGGAACCTCTGGGGACACTTACCGACTGCGATCATCGTGATGGTGGCAATTAATCAACCCTTCACCCTTTGGATGTTGCACAGCTTTTTCCTAAACATTCCCAAAGACCTAGACGAAAGTGCAATGGTTGATGGCTGCACACGTTTTCAAGCATTTCGTCATGTCATTGTGCCGGTCATGTGGCCAGGCGTTGTCACGACAGGCTTATTTTCCTTCTTGCTAGCCTACAATGACTTCACCGTGACCGCGACATTGCTAAGCCAAGCAAACCAGACGATGGTGCCAAAAATCGCCAGTTTCTTGGGAACAACCCAGACTGAGGGAAACATCATGTTTGCAGTTACCGCAGTTGTTTCTGCAACTGCACCATTGTTTGTCTTGATCCTATTTTTCCAACGCCAAATTGTAAGTGGCCTAACAGCAGGAGCCGTCAAAGGATGAGCGGAGCACGCCCAGAACAAGCCGTATTGTCGCGCGACACAGACATGTCCAAAACGGCTGAAACCCGCGCGGTTATCGAAGGTATGGTTGATGGTCTCAACGACCACCGCATTGCGGATATTGGTGAGTTTTTCAGTCAAGGGTTTAGCTGGATGGGCAACACAGGCTGTGGAACGAAAGCTGGTATCAAGGAATTCCAGGAAAACTGGCAAAAGCCGTTCCAAGCCGCATTCTCGGATAAGGTTTGCGTTGATGAGGCGCGCCTTTACATGGGCGAATGGGCCGCGGCATTTGGACGGCAAGAGGCTTTACACTCGGGCAAGTTTATGGGTGTCGAGGCCTCGGGCAAGCGGATTGAAATTCGCTACATGGATTTTTGGAAGGTGGAAAATGGCAAAATTACCGACAACTGGGTGATGGTTGATTTTCCACACGTCCTTGTGCAATTGGGCGTGGATGTTTTCAACGGCCATGGCTGGGAAGCCTATGACCGTGGCGAGAAAACGCCACCCTCTCCTACGATAGAAACAGGAAAAGACTGATGGCAGTAGAATACCTAAAACGCGGAAAACCAGACGTAGAGCGGGCTGAAGATGACGCTAAAACCAAAGCTATCGTCGAAGTCACTTTGAAAGATATAGAGCTGCGCGGCGATGCAGCTGTGCGTGATCTATCAGCCAAGTTTGACAACTATACGCCCGCATCCTTCAAGCTGTCACAAACGGAAATTGAGGGTCTGATCGCGTCCCTTTCGGATCGCGAATTGGCAGATATTAAGTTCGCCCAAGAACAGGTGCGCAATTTTGCACAAGCCCAGCGCGACAGCATGCTAGATATCGAAGTTGAAACAATGCCTGGCGTCATTCTAGGTCACAAGAACATCCCCGTTCAATCGGTTGGCTGTTATGTTCCAGGCGGTAAGTTCCCGATGGTTGCCTCGGCCCATATGTCTGTGGCCACAGCCACAGTTGCAGGCGTTCCACGGATCATTGCCTGCACCCCACCCTTTAACGGTAAACCCAACGCCGCAGTGATCGCAGCCATGCACCTTGGTGGTGCACATGAAATCCACGTCGTGGGCGGTATCCAAGCCGTTGGTGCGATGGCCATTGGCACTGAAACAATCGAACCTGTTCATATGCTTGTCGGCCCGGGCAATGCGTTTGTCGCTGAAGCCAAACGCCAGTTGTTTGGTCGCGTGGGCATTGATTTGTTTGCAGGCCCAACAGAGACGATGGTGATTGCTGACGACACCGTTGATGGTGAGTTATGTGCGACAGACCTTTTGGGGCAAGCGGAGCATGGTTATAACAGCCCCGCCGTACTGCTGACTAATTCGCGTAAATTGGCCGAAGACACGCTGCGCGAAATCGATCGCTTGCTCAAAATCCTTCCAACTGCGGATACTGCATCTGTTAGCTGGGCGGATTACGGTGAAGTCATTTTATGTGATACCTATGACGAAATGCTGGCAGTTGCTGACGATATCGCGTCTGAGCATGTACAAGTCATGACAGATCGTGACGATTGGTTTTTGGAGCACATGACCTGTTATGGTGCTTTGTTTCTGGGGGCGCGCACGAACGTATCAAATGGGGATAAAGTGATCGGTACGAACCACACGTTGCCAACCAAAAAGGCTGGTCGCTACACGGGCGGGCTTTGGGTTGGGAAATTCCTGAAGACCCATTCATACCAAAAGATTACTACAGACGAAGCCGCAACGCTGGTTGGCGAATACGGCAGCCGCCTCTGTATGCTTGAGGGGTTTGTAGGTCATGCTGAGCAATGCAACGTTCGCGTACGCCGCTATGGTGGGATCAACGTCCCATACGGCACAGGCGCGCCTTATCGGGATTTGAAAGATTAAATGAACGTCACTCGTAGCAATACCAAAGCAATCCAACCGCTGCTGGCGGCATTGCGTGATTTTGACGAAGCGACTGTACGAGCCGCGCTGCAACAGCTCATGGCACCGGACGCGATTGTTCACATGTGTCAACCTTTTGGGGATCTTGCAGCAGAGGCGCTTTACGATACTTGTTTTGCGCCCTTGTACGAATCCATGCCTGACCTTGAGCGGCGCGATACAATCCTTGTCAGCGGCAAAACCCCTGAGGGCAACGATTGGATTGGATGTTGTGGCTCTTACATTGGAACCTTTGCGGCCCCCTTTCTAGATATCCCACCGACGGGCCATCTCGCACATATGAGGTTTCACGAGTTTTACCGTTTTGTGGGGGGACAAATTGTTGAGGTTCAAGCGATCTGGGACATTCCAGAACTAATGATGCAGGCCAATGCATGGCCAATGGTTCCAAGTCTGGGTCGTGAATGGCATACCCCTGGCCCAATCACCCAAGACGGATTGCTGGACGCAACCGATCGAGAGGATCGCGCGCATTTCTGCCAAACTCATGTGCTACAAATGCTGGCCGCGTTGGTGCGTCATCCTGCCGAACCTGTTGAAGCAATGGAACTTGAACGCTTTTGGCATCTTAAGATGACATGGTACGGGCCAGCGGGCATCGGTACTGCGCGTGGCATTTCTGGCTTTCGCCATTGGCATCAAATCCCCTTTCTAAACGCAATGCCAGATCGTGGGCAGTTTCCCGATGAAACAACTTCCCACTTTTTCGCCGAAGGTGATTATGTCGCCGTCACTGGATGGCCAAATATGGTTCAAACTGTAACTGATCCAGGATGGATGGGTATTGCGCCCAATGATCAGAAGATTGAAATGCGATCCTTGGATTTCTGGCGTTTGGATGGTGACAAAATTCGGGAGAACTGGGTTCTTATTGATCTGCTTGATGTTTACCGCCAACTAGGCGTTGACGTGTTTGCACGCTTGCGCGAATTCAATAAAGCGCGGAACATCGGACCTTTGAATTTCCCTATCGGAGGCCGACTGTGAAACTACCAACGACACCGTCACTTTCGTTAAAAGGCATGCGCGCGTTGGTCACCGGCGCATCTTCTGGCATTGGCCAAGCCTGCGCTGTGGCAATGGCCGAAGCTGGTGCGATGGTTGTATGTGCCGCACGTGGCGCAGATCGCCTGAACAAAACCGTAGACGCCATGAAAAACAAAAGCTTGGGCGCTGAAGCGTTGGTTTTGGATCAATCAGATCTGGGCGCTTTGAAGGCAGTGTTGGCCGACCCGTTTGACATTATCATAAACTCAGCTGGTCTTGCCCGCCACAAGCCTGCACTTGAGACCCAGCCAGAGGATTTTGATGCTGTTATGGACGTGAATTTACGCTCGGCGTATTTCTTGTCCACCTATGCAGCCAAAGCTATGAAAGCTGCAAATATTAAAGGGTCGATCATCCACATTTCATCGCAAATGGGTCATGTGGGCGGCTTTGACCGTACGGTGTACTGCACGTCCAAACACGCCCTTGAGGGTATGGTCAAAAGCATGGCGATTGAGTGGGGTGAATTGGGGATCAGGATTAACACAATCTGTCCAACCTTCATTCGAACACCTTTGACTGCCGCCACCTTGGATGATCCAGTCCGTGCTGCGTGGATCAACGATAAGATCAAACTTGGCCGCGTTGGCGAAGTTGAAGACATCATGGTGGCTGCGTTGTACCTGGCCTCTGGCGCGTCTTCGATGGTGACGGGCACCCACGTTCTTGTTGACGGAGGATGGACAGCTGGCTGATCGCATCACATCGTTCCAAGTTGCCCAGCGTGCCGGTGTTAGTCAGTCCGCAGTCAGTCGTGTTTTCACCAAAGGCGCGTCTGTCAGTCCGAAAACCGAATTGAAGGTGCGTCAAGCTGCCCTTGAACTTGGATATCGACCTAACGTTTTGGCGCGGTCCTTGATCACAGGAAAAAGCCGTATCATAGGGTTAATCGTTGCCTATTTGGACAACTATTTTTATCCTCTAGCACTTGAAAAACTATCGAACTCTTTGCAGGCAGAGGGATACCACGTTCTCGTTTTCATGGCTTCAAACGATACGCAATCAACGGATCAAGTAATCGACGAATTGTTAGACTATCAGGTCGATGGAATTATTACCGCCAGCGTTGGTATCTCTAATGATTTGACCGCCCGTTGTGCAGCGGCTGGTGTTCCTGTTGTCCTGTTCAACAGGTCACAGGATACGACCGACCATTCGGCTGTCACGTCCAACAACTTTGCAGGTGGACAATCAGTTGCTGCATTCTTTGCAGCCGGCCAGCACCAGCGCATCGGATATATCGGTGGCTGGGAAGGCGCATCGACACAGCGCGATCGCGAAGCAGGTTTTCGCGATGGATTGACCCAAGCGGGCCTGCCCCTTGCGGCACACGAGTTGGGGAAATTTACTGTAGTCGGAGCCAAAGACGCTGCGCGTAAAATGTTTGACACCCCTACCCGCCCTGATGCCGTTTTTGTTGCCACTGACCACATGGCCTTCGCGGTGATGGATGTCATTCGCAGCGAACTGGGCTTGCGCATTCCAGAAGATGTCAGCGTGATTGGTTATGATGACGTCCCACCAGCAGCATGGGCTGCTTATGACCTGACCACAGTGCGCCAACGCGCCAATGTCATGGTCCAAGAAACTGTAGCCCTCATGGTCGATAAAATTAGCAACCCTGCGTCCGAACCACGCCACATCAAAGTGGACAGTCCACTTGTGGTGCGTGGCTCTGCCAAAATTCCAGAAGGATGGACCTCATGAAAGGTTTCTCAGATTGTTTCACCGATTTTCCCGACTACATTTTAGGGATTACCCAAGAAATTTGGGAACAACGAAACATTGCGACATTGCATCACTACTATGCAAAGGAGATCCCAGTGCGTTCTCCAGGTTCAATTGTCTTTGGAAATGAAGGTGTTATTGGTGCAACGATGGCAACGCTCGCAGAATTTCCAGACAGACGGTTGCTTGGTGAGGACGTGATTTGGTCAGGATCTCCAGAAGACGGGATGTTGTCTTCACACCGCATCCTCACCACGGCAACACATCTGGGAGATGGTGTCTACGGCAAGGCCACAGGCAAAAAACTTCAATACCGTGTTATTGCAGACTGTCACGCAATTAATAACCAAATAAACGACGAATGGCTCATTCGCGATCAGGGGGCAGTTGTCCGTCAACTTGGCTGGGATCCAAAAGAGTATGCCTATGATTTGATTGTGCGTGAGGGTGGCGCTGACAAGTGTGTGCAGCCCTTTCATCCCGCCATTGACAAGGTCGGGCCATACACAGGCCGTGGGAATGATAACGCTTGGGGTGCAAAATACGGGGATATCCTGAACCGCATTATGGGTGCAGACTTGGGCGTTATTCCCGCAGAATATGACCGTGCAGTGACAGGGTTTTACCCTGGTGGAAAGGAACTATTGTCCACCGATGGTGTTGATGAATTTTGGATTGGGCTGCGGGCAGCCTTCCCATCTGCTGCCTTTACAATTGACCATCAAATCGGACGGGAAGACCCGATGATGTCGCCCCGCGCGGCTATCCGTTGGAGCCTAACAGGCAAACACGATGGTTGGGGAGCATTCGGTAAACCCTCAGGCGCTGAAGTTCACGTAATGGGAGCAAGCCATGTTGAGTTTGGTCCATGGGGCATCCGCCGCGAATACACTTTATTTGACGAAACTTCGATCTGGAAACAGATCGCGCTGAAGACAGGATGATTCAATGACACCAGCCGAAATGGAAAACCGGATCGTTCGCTATGGCGATCTGATCCCTTGCAAAACAGCCTTTATCGACGCCCATACACCGGGCAGTGATCAGAAGGAAAACTTCACGATTATTGGTGGTGGTGTAAGTGAAAGTGTCGACCAACACGTGCACATTAACGACACACCTGGATTCAACATTGGAGCCGCAGGCCAGCCGCCCAAATGCCGCAACTCGTTACATATTCATACTACAGCTGAAGTGTTCTTTGTCCTGAAGGGGCG
>FLMP01000533.1_pt1 | contig 11786 bp, 8 predicted proteins | sample 887161 | NCBI WGS metagenome assembly FLMP01 (sample SAMEA4017660, study PRJEB14154) | seawater metagenome
TACCAGTTGAAGGCTTGAGATCTGACTCGATTGATTGTGGAGTGGTCATTTGACTCCAATGGTCAACTGCCAATTGTAATTTCTGTTCTTCATTCAATGTAGATAGGAAATTGTGTCGTAGATTAGTCAACGTAAAACTATCATCAATGTTCTGTTCAGAATCATCTTGCGAAATAGGATTATTTGCTAGTACTGGAGAAAGAGATGTTATCAACAACAATGCTAGCATTATTATGGCATTGCGAGAGGACATCATATCTCTTGCGAAGTTCGTAACGCTTTTGAATGCGCGCCTTAACTGTTTTCTATTGTTCCTCCTACGGAGGAATCAAATGTGGTTATATCGCGAAATCGCTGCGTCAGTTTTTGCAACGCTTGCTTTCCAATCCGACTCAGTTCCCATCAGGGCTCTAATAGCATCCACATTCTCTGGAATAACGTCAGATTCTTGGTGAATTGCTTGGAAATAATATAGGGTATTACCTGATAATTTAACACCATCCTCCCATACAAAAATCTCATGTAAATCGCCCCATTTCCTACCGATATCTCTAGCAAATTCCATTACTTCAGCAGTTGTTGAGATGCCAGTCTGGGCCCCATTCATTACAATTACTCTTGGAGAGTCTTTCCACATTTCTATTACCGATTCAGTAGTAAGGCCATGTCCTTCTGGAAGTGTTGCTACAATTGAATGGCAATGCATTAGAGTTGTGGGTACTGCAACCGCCATCGAATTAATTTCAATTTCAGGTTTAACAGTCATTACATCAGGACCATGATGAGATGGAACTTGTAATACAGGTTTGATCGCATTTATTGGCCCTTTGTTAGAGTCACCAGGGTCGGCGGCACGCCTAATCATTGTGCATTCAACCTTAAGTTGCCCGCAGTAATTGTAAAGAGGTACTAAAGTTCGTGATAACCCAGTTGTATTACATGAAACTACACGAGTCCCATTGCAATTCAAATTGGCTAAATGATTTGCCGAAGAAGAGTAAGACATCTCGGTCATTGCATGTTTTTCCCCACCTTGAAAAATCCACTTAATTCCTGCAGCCTCATATTTTTGCTTATTGGCAGCACCGACCTTACCCGGAGAACAATCGACTACTACATCTGCAATTGCTAGCAATTCTTCTAAGCCGCCATGGCATTCATATCCAGCATCAGCAAATGCTGCTATTTTATCAGCATCGTCATATGTGCAATAAATTGGAAAGTTTTTCCTTACGGCTAAATCGCAGCCAAATGCAGGACGAGTCTTGGTAACTCCAACAATCTCCATGTCATCCTGAGCGTCAATTGCATCTGCAACACGCTTACCGATGGTACCATATCCATTTATTGCCACTTTGATTGCCATAGTGTTCCCTATTTGCTTTGCCTATGCGCCCCCTCAATAAACAATGCGCTTGAGGATGTCTAGTTTTTGACATCAAATATGCATCGTATTCAAAATATTGGCGCTAAAACCGATGTATCTCTCGCCCTCCCTACGGGAGGATATTTGAGCAGGTCGTGTACACCACAGTTTATGGCGGATAGTTTTGAAGTAGTTGAAAGGTCAATCAATATCAATGACAAACTCGGACCAAAGTTACTCGCTGCGGCTGAACAAAATGCTATCCTCCGTATTGGATGGAACCCTGCTGGCGATAAAGTTCCCAAGAATGGAGAACTCGGATTGTGCCCAGCATTACCAAAAGGTTCCAGAATGAGAGGACTTGGAGTATTTGGTTCTTGGATTGCTTCATATGGACAAGGTGGAGCATTTACTATCCAAGGAGATGCTGGATCATTCTTGGGCGCAGCTAATGATGGAAACACAATCCTGTGCGAACGAATGGCAGGAAATCATGCAGGATATGCCATGAGAAATGGGAGAATTACAATTCTAGATGGTGTCGGAAATGATGCTGGTGCTAAGATGACTGGCGGACTAATCGTAATCCGTGGCTCGACTGGTTCAAGAATCGGTGGTGGAATGTCTAATGGATTAATAGTCGTTCATGGCGATGTCGGTAGCGAACCTGGTTCTGGAATGACCGGTGGACGTATTGTAATCAATGGAAGATGCCCTACTCCTCCGAGTGGAGTTTCACTTAGACCACTGACTGCAAAGGAAGTGAAAGATATCAATTCACTTCTTGGTGAAGCAGATTTAGAGATCCCCAAAGATGCTGTTTGCTTAATTCCAAGCACAATATTGAATGTTGAAGGTAGAGGGGATGTTGTTTCAAGTGGAGATTTAACCGGAATAGGACTAGTTCCTTCCGATGAACATCAATTAGCAAGTTATTCTGTAACAGACACAATAGCACTGATAGGTGAAAGAAATGGAAAAAATACACCAATTGCATTACCACTCCCACTATTGCCTATTGTACCAAGTGGTAAGGATTTGTATATTGACAAAAATGAAGATGCAATAGCATCAAACATACTATCGCAACAGCCTTTCATCACTTTGGATTCACCGCGCCCAATCGACATTGTGATGATAAACTCAGAAAACCTACCCGATATGCCGCGATTACTATCAAATGCCGGAGGTATTGCATTTGACCTTGATGATTTACCGGCGATGAATTCAGAAGAAATGGATGGGATGCTCGTAGCCACTACATATCTTGTTGGATATTCAGCACCGGTCATATTTATCCAAGGATTGGGAAGGATTCAAGCACTACATGTTCGTAGTTCACACCACAATACTGACCTTGCAGTAACGCGCATTGAAGATGGTTCTGGGCTGCCAGAATCTGCATCATTACCATTGATTGGGCGTTCTAGCAAAAGCCATCTCGAAGGAACTGTTACTCAAGCGGGAATTCTGCTTGGTTTTTCAGCTGACGGGCATGATTTAGCGATATTAAAAGCCAGTGGAATCTCAGTTATCTGTTGCGAAGTACCAATGGTTGAAGCGACTGATTTGGCCAACTGGTTGAGTAGCATAAATACGGACATTACAACAATACTGCGCCGTCTAGGTCTATCCTCAATCGATGAGTTAAAGCGAACACATCTACGTGCTTTGGACCATGAAACTGCTGCGGTTAGCGGATTGCGCTTAGCCGGATACGAGCGCCCATTACCACATTGGTTTGCGAGGTGATATTATTCCGACAATTTCCGTACAACAGAAGTTATTGGCCGAACTTATGAAGTCCCATGGACTTGAACATGATATCGCAATCCTTGCCGACCAATTACCATTGATGGGAACTGATATTGACAATTGTGATGAAGAGGTTTTAGACATTGAAATATTCCCAGATAGACCAGACTTGCTGTCCGGAGAAACATTAGCATTTGCTCTCAGACCGTTTTTACATGGAACTAAGGCTGCACCAAATATGAATGTCATTGAAGGAATGATCAAGATCGATGTTGATTCGGAACTTACAACGATTAGGCCAGTTATACTCGGTGCGGTTGTCAGAGGTGTCAATATTGGCACAACTTCGGCTGAAAAGGATGCATTCATTCAAACATTGATGGACCATCAAGAAAAGTTACATTTCGCTTTAGGCCGTGGTAGGAAGCGTGCCTCCATTGGCGTTCATGACCTAGCAAAATTAAAGCCTCCGTTTAGAGTACTAGGAGTTGCCAAGGATTATTCTTTCACTCCACTCGCCATGGAACAAGATATGACTATTACACAAATATTGGAAAGCCATCCGAAGGGTATTGATTATGCTCATCTAATGGCGGATATGGAACGTTACCCGATCATACTGGACTCAAGCGATAAAGTTCTATCCTTCCCTCCAATCATCAATGGAGAACATACCACTGTAACACATTCTACCACTGAATTTTTCATTGATGTTACCGGCTGGGACCGCCGTGCTTGCCAATCATCTTTGATGCTTATCGCAATGCAATTAGCGGAGCATGGAGGAATCGTTGAATCTGTAATTATCAATGGTATAGATGGAGTAGACGAGATTGTTCCTAATGGAGATGGAATAAATCACAGCGTACCACAGCGATTAGTAAATGGTCTACTTGGAAGAGAATTTTCATCCGATGAACTATCTACTTCAATAAACCGAATGGGCGGTATTTTTTCTGGACTCAGCCCTGCACCTGAAAACTCCCCAAAGATTCCAAAACGTATGGCTGATGCTGCTGCTGGAGAGCAAATGCTCAATTTCATCATGCCTCGTTGGAGATTTGATATCTTACACCCAGTAGATTTAGTAGAAGAAATTGCTATTGGCCATGGATATGAAGACCTCGGCCAAGATGTTGCAAAGGCCCCACTAACCGCGATTCCACGCTTGGACAATCATATTAGAAGGAGAATTAGAGACTCCTTACAGGGTCTAGGATTTATGCAAATCCAGTCACTGACTTTGTCAAATGACCGTGACCAATTTGAATTGATGAGATGGCAACAAAGTGGAGACATTACTAGAATCACCAACCCAATTACAATCGACCATACACTATTGCGACAGTATATTCTTCCAGGATTATTTAGATTACTTGCAAGTAACCGCCACCATGAATTACCTCAAGGAATATACGAATTGGGAACTGTTGTTAGAGATCACAAGAATTGCGACCGTGTTGCATTCTTGATGGCTGAAAAGGGTGGCGGTTTTGCTGCTGTCCGTGGCAGAGTTCAAGCAATGCTCAGAGACTTAGGTGCAAAGGAATACTCAATTGAAGCGCTACCAAATGGTGAAGGTCCTTGGTTGGCTGGAAGGTCTGCAAAAGTAATTATTGGAGATACATGGGTCGGGTGCTTTGGAGAAATAGATCCTTCTGTATCAAATGAATTTGAACTAAAGGTACCAATTAATGGAGCAGAGTTTGATGTAACACTGCTTAATTCTGCACTCCCAGACCCCGTTTGATGAATGCCGATTAGACATTATAATCTCAAGAGTATGGAATATAGGTTCCGTTATTATTCTTGACGTGAGGAGTTGCATCAAAACTTCCATCTTCCTTTTTCTTGTAATGGTATCCATCGGTATGATGAACCCAAGTAAACGCTGGATTTTGTGGTACTGCCGGTGGTGCTGCTTTGGATGGTACTGCCGGTGGCGCTGCTTTGGATGGTACTGCTGGCCTAGTAGGAATTGCAGGAGGAGTGGATTGTACTTGCTTAGGCTTCTCAGTCCTCACAGTAATCTCTGGTAGTACTCTTTTATCCACATTTTCAGCATTATTCGAAGATTGTTGTCCATCGCCGGAAACAATTCCATCGTATTGAGAGGATTGGTCAGCAGCCTTAGTTACTTCAGTTTCTCCACCACCAAATAGTGCAAGAGCAGATTTGTAATCGTTTGAACTTTTATGGGATTCATCTGCTAATGTCCGCTGACTTGCATTTTCACCCATCTTGTACATTATGGGTGCTGGTGCCTCTTCTTCGAGTTGGTCTGGTTCCTTCTTTTTGCCGAAAGGCCAAATTGGTGCCATGGTTCGGCCAAAACTACTTCTGTCAAGAAACCTGTCATTGGACATATTAGGATTTTCAATTTGTATTGAGCAAAATCACACACACCATATGCGACTGATTGAAGAGCAGAACTGTGTGCAGTGTGTTATGAGGAGATGGTTTGTTCTTGCACTTTTCATCATTCCGTGCTTATTTCCAATGGTGATAGCATCGGTTGAATCACAAGCAAGAGAAAGTAATGAGATAATGGCTTTACTCACCCCACCTGAAGTAATAGTTCATCGCGGTGAAGTATCGGAAGTATTCTTTACAACTCATAATACCGCAGATAGTGTTCAAACTTTTAGCGCTAATGTAGAAAATGTTAGTTCGCAGTTATCCATAACTGGATTGCCACTGAACTATACTTTGGTAGAAAATCACTTGCAGCAATTAAAATTTAATGTCACCGCAGATAGCAATTCAGAATATGGTTCTGCTTTTATTACTATAAATCTTACAACGGATATGGACTCCAGTTTTGTAATATCACAAATCCTCGTAACCATCGCGCCACAAAGCAACCTAACTTTCGGAGTCAGTGGCGTTTCAACGTTCACTGTTGAAGCAGGAACTAGAACTTCTGTTGCGGTCAATATAACAAATAATGCAATACTGAATGATAATATCACCTACGACATTTACTCAACATCTGATTTTAATTGGGGCTGGACGATGAATGAAACTTCAGGAAATAATGCATTTGAAACTTTAGCCCCTGACCAATTATCTTATGTTTTTGTGTGGATTGATATTCCAAAAGTAATTGATGGTGCCCCTTTGCAAGGCAATGGTCCTCAATTTACCCTTAAAGCCGTATCTGGACTTGATAGAGCCGTGAGCCAGTGGTCATTTAATTTGATTTATGATTCCTTTCGGAATGCAAGTATTGACTTTGCTGAACCTAATTTAGAATTGGCACCAGGTGAAGATGGGCGGTTAGAGGTTACACTGCGTAATACCGGAAATATTGATAGCAAAATGAATCTCAGTATGCAAGCAATAGATGAAAACGGTGATACTTTGAATGGTTTTGCTAAATCCGATCGTTTCGAGAATGATGGGTGGACTGTAGCATTATTCAAAGGATTAGAGGAGCAATTTCTAGCACCTAATGAATCAAGAACGATAGAGGTTGGTTTCCAGTCTCCAGTGCAATATAGTGGTTCAATTAATGTTCGCTTCTTTGTTTTTGCATTAGGGGCTTATGAGCGCACCTATTCTATTGATGTTGGTGCTACAATTGTTAGAGAAAGAGCTGGAGAAGCATCTCTTAGTACTGCAGGATGTCAGGATTTACTACCATTACAATCATGCAGTTCTACCATTGAAGTTACCAATACGGGTAATGCAATTGATTACTATTCCCTTGAATTATTGAGCGCGCCTGGATTTGTTAATGTCAGTGTTCCATCTACTGGTATAGAGATTACTAATTCATTTAGCGACCAATTTCCAGAGATTACAATTACTTCAAGCGGTGATTCAATCGCATTTGAAAATGGTAATGTTAGTATCGCGGTAAATTTTCTAAATAGTGAACAGTTGCAAATCATTAACATTCCAGTCAAAATTGCCCCAGTAATAAATTGGTCATTTGAAAATGTAGTCGAAGAGATTGATTCAAAGGGGAGGCTATCAATCGTAATGACTCTGCGCAATCAGGGTAATGCCTTTGATGGATTAGTCGTACAATTACAATCATCACACTCCACTGACATGGCATTCGATCCTCCTTCCATCGCGATTGTAGAAGAAGGAGTAGAATATCCAAGGTCCTTTGAGATATATGACATTCCAGTCGGTGCTAACTTCACAGTGATAGCTTGGGTTGAAATACCGGTAGATCAACAAGCAAATGGAACTATTTGGATAAATACAACTGTACGTTCCAAATTTTCTCCTGAAATTGAATTCATCCACACATCATCAATCGATTATAAGGGAATTCCTTGGCAACCAGTAGCAGAGGATGAATCGATAATCGATTTTGCTCAAATCATGTCGACTACTTTAGAAGTTCTCAAGGCTTGGTCATTTGTAATAATTGCTATATTTATTGCGAGTATGATAATCCTAAAAGCAAACATTGACCGTATTTCCCGCAAGGCTGATGAAGCGGTAAGAAGTGAATTATACGCTCAGAAAAATAAGGGTCCTGAACATGTTGATGATTGGATGGATAAATTCTCTCAAAAGAGTCACCAACCTGAAATCGTATCTGCACCTGTTCAACAAGAACATTTGGAACGAGTATTTACTCCCCGTGTTGATGTAATTCAGCCTGTAACCCAACCAGTTGACCCATCCCTAAGAGATGCTGCAGCGATTGTACTAGAGGCAAATAGCACATTAGATGTCAAAACTAGTACAAATCAGTTACTTGGAACTATTCAGCAACAGGTGATTGCTACTCCTCACCAAGGTAATGAGTTATTGCAAGTCAAAAATGATGAAATTAAAATTGCTACTATGCATGACTCTCAGCAGATTATTGGGAAAGACCCTGTTGTAGGAATCGTATCTAGTGTCCCATTACCTAAATCCATTCCATCGATGCCAGATTTAGATGATTTAGATATTTGAGGTGTTTTGATGTGGCGAGTAGGTCTAGATGAGGCTGGAAGAGGTCCTTGCCTTGGACCTTTAGTGGTGGGAATATGTGCTGTTCCTTATGATGATATTAAATTATTAATTGATGCGGGGGTCAAGGACTCAAAAGACCTAAGCAAAAAAAGAAGATTGGAATTAGTAGACTGGTTCAAACAGCAAATGGATTCAAGGGGATGGAAATATGAAGTCAATATCTGTAGCCCACAAAGAATAGATGTCGCTTTATCAGGAGATGGCCTCAATATTCTTGAGGTCGATTTATTTGCTGAGTGTCTTAATGTATTATCACAACAAGTATCAGAAAACGTATCCATCTTGGCTGATGCATGTGATGTAATCCCGCAAAGGTTCACAGATAGAATAGTTGCGAGGATTGACAATTGGCCATGGCCTGAAAGTGAAATGGAGAGCATTCACAAAGCGGATACGCTTGACCCAGTGGTTGGTATGGCGAGTATTTTTGCAAAGGTTACAAGGGATAATGCAGTGGAACAAATCTCACAGGAAGTTGGGTTTTCTGTTGGCTCGGGATATCCAAGTGACCCTAATACCAAAAAAATACTAGATCAATTAGTTACTTCACCTCTACCGTATAGTGAGTTAAGGTGGGCGTGGGCTACTATCAAAAACAAGTGGATGGAAAAATACGATACTCCAACACCGATTCGGAATGACCCGGCAAATGTTCAAACCACATTGTTTTGATTTATTTGATACTCCCGTTGGCCTTTGAACAGTTATTCCATCATTTATTTAAGCCACTTAATTGATGAATGGTTGGCGGCTGGCAGTGTTGAAGCGTATGAGTTGGACACCAGATGAGGAAACATTAGCGGCCATCCGTCATTTAGCAATTCAGAATGCTATTGAGTATGAAGGTAAGGCCGTTCCAGGCTCAGTTATAGGCCGGGTAATGGGTTCAATGGCCGATTTACGCCAACACGGAAACGTGGTTAGTCCGATGATTATTCAAGCTGTTATTGAAGCAAATAATATCGCATCAAAACAAGGAGTGGATGCACTGATCGAGATTCTTCAAAATGAAGCACCTCACCTTCTCTTAAAACGTGAAAAGAAGGAAAGGAGAACGGGATTACCAGAACTTCCAAACGCTGTTAAAGGTAAGGTCGTATTACGATTTGCACCCAATCCCAATGGTCCACTATCTTTCGGACATGCTCGAGGATTAGTTATCAATTCGACATATGCTAAACAATGGGATGGTGAACTGATTCTAAGATTTGATGATACCGATACTACCGTCAAACCACCACTGCCATCTGCGTATAAGCAAATACCACAAGAAGCAGAATGGTTAATTGGCTTCAAACCTCACCGCATTATCTTCGCAAGTGAAAGGATTCCTCACTATTATGAACATGCTGTTATGATGTTAAACCGAGGCTTTGGCTATGTTTGTCAATGCTCTGGTGATGCATTTAAGGTATTTAGAGAATCTAAGACCGAGTGCCCTTGCCGTAATAATTCAGTTGAACTCAATATGGAATTATGGAACAAAATGAATGATGGTACTTTCGTTCCGGGAGATGCTGTTGTCAGAGTTAAAACCGACATGGAGTTAAAGAATCCTGCTCTAAGAGATTGGCCTGCATTACGAATGCAGGATACTGTAACTCACCCACACCCTCGTGAAGGGATAGGGAGCAAATACAAAGTATGGCCTCTACTCGATTTCCAATCTGCTGTAGAAGATTACTTACAAGGGGTCACTCATATCATTAGAGGAAAAGATCTAATGGACTCAACTAGAAAGCAGACTTTACTGTACCAGCATTTTGGCTGGAAATATCCTGAAACAATGTATTGGGGTCGAGTCAAAGTCCACGAATGGGGCGGATTCTCAACTTCCCAAATGAGGAGAGATATTGAAGCGGGATTATTTGAAGGGTGGAATGACCCTCGACTGCCAACATTATCCGCACTAAAGGAGAGAGGCATTACTGCACCTGCATTGCGAAACTTTTGGGTAGAACTTGGAGTAACACAAAAGGATATTAGCGTACCATTATCTTCATTATATAGCCATAATACAAAGGAAATAGATGCCACTGCACCTCGTATTTCATTCGTCAAAAACCCTGTACAACTATCCCTTCAAGGTGATTGCCCAGATAGCATTAGTATTGCAACACACCCTAATCACAAAAGTATGGGCCAACGATTGTTTGACCTCGGTAACAGTTCCGTATACATTAGTGCTGAAGATGTAAATCAAGGAGATACAAGATTGAAAGACTTCTGTAACATTACGATCGATGGTAGTATTGGACAAATAACTTCAACTGAAAGAATTGACAAAAGGCCGATTGTACACTGGGTTGGTAACAACTGTGAAGATGCAGAATTAGTGATGGTTGAGGATGGTAAAGTAGTTACTATCAATGGTAAAATAGAAAGTTATGATTACCCAATTGGTACTGCTGTTCAAATGGAACGAATAGGTTACGGGATTATTGTCGCTAAAAATAAAATCGTTTTCACACATAATTGAGATTTCCCTCATAATGAAATCTCCAAAACAATCATAGAGCATGGCAGCAGAACTCGGAGTGGTGAAACTAGTGACGAAGACTGTTCCAGACTTAGAACTTGACGATGAACACATTACTGCAGGTTTGGATGATTCCTTACAAGAGGGTGCCAATAGACTCCTTAGTGTCCCTGGTGGTGTACTTATCGTCCTCAGTGACGACAACAAAGTCAAAGGAGTAATTGGGGCAAAGCAAATGTTAACTGCAATAGCAAAGGGTTCTGATATTAGTTCAACAAAATGTAATCAAATAATGGAGATGGATTTTCTTCAAGTCGAATTGACAACCCCGCTAAGCGAAGTTCTTGGCGAAATAAAAAAGCGCAATCCTCAAGCAGTAGTTGCTGTTGATGATGGCGAATTTGCTGGATATTTTTCACCATCTGATTATGCACAAGCAAGAAATGTGGTCAAATCATTAAAGCAAGTATTCAAGGCTTAATCCTCAGGCAACCAATTTGATTACCCTGCCGCAACCATTGCAAGGGAATCTAAACGGACGTTCATCGCTATCAACTGAGTTAGATGTAGAACAAGCCGGACATTGTATGGTCGGAATTACCGGATCATCCATTTCTGCTATATCCAAGCGGCGTGGACTAATTATTGCAGTAAACCACCAAATAACAGTTACAGTAGCAACTGAACCTGCTACAAAGATTGGTGGGAATGCGAAGAAATGTATTGCTACTACAATGAGGATTAATGCTGACTCACCGTATATCCAACGACGATGCCTCTTGACGGTCATCCGTAAAGCAATCCACCAACCTGCTAGCAGAGTTATCACTACAAGAATAAACAGAGGAGCTGGTGAATGTACTGGTGATGAGGTTGGGTTGATTGCAAGAGTGAAATCCTCATCCTGTGGGATATTATCGCCTTCAAGCGAGAGTATTTCACCCCACGGCAGCCTCGAATGTGTAAATGATAAATCATTACTCTCTCGTAAAGTTGCTGCTGAAAATGAAGTAGTTGCTGTTGTCTTACCAGTAATTTCTAATTTGTAGTCAGCCCATATTGGGGCAGGTTGAACTACGATGAAACTACGAATTAAATCTAATCCAGCACCATCCTCAACATATTCGGTGGTTGAGAATGTAAGCGTCAAGGGATGATTTATGACTGCATTATCACCATGTAGGTCTAATTCGATTCCAA
>FLMP01000535.1_pt1 | contig 11760 bp, 5 predicted proteins | sample 887161 | NCBI WGS metagenome assembly FLMP01 (sample SAMEA4017660, study PRJEB14154) | seawater metagenome
GGGCACTACCATCCTTGGACGTAGCACATGGGACACCGTAGGACGTGGTATGGTGTGCACCCTCGGAGATGGCGTGGGAGGAGGGCAAGTTGGCACCGTAGGAAGGCGGGCCTGTGCCATACGAGAGGTTGACAATGCAGAAGGGGGTACAGGAAGTGGCTGCGGCACTGGGCTGGTGGTGAGGCACAAGAAGAACGTGCTAAGGTCTTTGATGGCGCGGAACTGGGTGTTGCTGGGTTGTTGGTACAGTGTGTTTGGGTGCAGGTTAGTGATGGCGTTGGCGAGGGCGATGGCTGCGAGTGAGGCGACGCGGGTCGCTGAATCATCGAGAGCGGCAATGAGCTCACTGCGGTATGCTTGACTGTGGTTGGCGTGGTTGCCGAGGACGCGCGCGGTGTTGGCGCGGACTTCCAATTCGCTGTCCTGGAGGAGACCTTTGAGTGAGGAAAGCACCTTGGGATCTTTTTGCGCGAGTTGGCCGATTCCCCAGAGACCATGAATGCGGCGGAGAAGTGGCTGGCCGGAAGCGAGGGCTTGTTGGAAGATTAAAAGGGATTCGTTTCCGCGCTCGGCGAGGGCGTATTGGGCTCTGTTACGAACGCGTTGATCGGCGTGATCGAGAAGGGTGGCCAGTTTTTGGGAATCGATGTTCGGGAAGCCTTTGGCGAAGAGTTCCTTCACTTTATGGATGGCGTTCGCGTTGTCTTTGCGGTCGCCGGCCATGGTGAAGATGTTTCCTTTATCCGACCTGGTCCAACCTCCGCCGTAGTCGGAGATGTAAAGTTTGCCATCGTAGCCCCAGTCGATGTCGGTGAGAGCGATGCCTTTCAAAAAGACCTCCTGGGTGCCGAGTTTGAATTCTGCGCCTTCGGGCTTGAGGGAGAAGTTTTCGATGACGCAGCGCTCAGCATTGGCGACGTAGCCGACGACGAAGAAGTTGTTGTCGAACTTACTTGGCAGAGAGGTCACTCCGGGATTGTAGGCGAAGCCGCAGGGTCCATTCACGGAGTAAGCGATAGGAGGATTAATGAAAGCGGGTTGGTTGTCGTGGCGGGTATTCCACAATCCTTCGTTCATCCAGGCATCGATCTGGTCTTCTTTCCTGGAGGGCTTGGAGCCGAGGTGATCCCAGGCGACGCCGCCGAAGGAGACGAGAGTCTGATGCCCCATGCGCCAGCCGGTATCGCCGTGCTCGACAAGGTAGACAATACGCTCGCGGTCGCCTTGGTCGTAGTCGTTATCGACGGTGAAGAGGTTGCCGAAATCATCGAAGACGATCTCCTTGGGGTTGCGGAGGTTAACGTAGTATTCTTCGAACTCCGAGCCGTCGGGATTGCTGCGAAAGACGGCGCCGCTATCGGGGCGGGAGAAGGTTTTGCCGTCTTGATAGACGTGGTAGCCACGGTCGCCGATGGACCAGTAGAGCTTGCCGTCGGGGCCGAAGGCGAAGCCGTTCATGTCGTGGCCAGAGAAGCTGACGCGTACGCCGAAGCCATCGATGAGAGTTTTAACCTCTTCGGCTTTTCCGTCGCCATCAAGATCCTTGAGGCTATAAACGCCGGGGATCATGGCGAAGTAAACGGTGCCGTCTTTTTCAATGAGGCCACCCGAAGGTCCGGCAAGAGGGGCGTTGAAGTCGTCGCGGAAGACGGTTGTCTTGTCTGATTTTCCGTCGCCGGTGGTATCTTCGAGGACTTTGATCACCTCCGCGTCATCGTCGAATTGTTCCCACTTTAAGAAGTCGGGTTCCTTGCCTGACCATTTTTTGTGGAATGCGACGCGGTCTTCGAGAGTCATTGTGGAGATGTCGCCATTGACACGGTCGCGGAGATAGCGGCCATTCTTTCCGCCGTGGCGAATATCCTGCACCTGGACGCGCCAACGGTGCGTTTCCGCAACGTAGACGCGGTTTTTTCCGTCGATGCATATCGCGGTGGCGTTATTGACCTGATCCTGAGTGGCGAATTGCGTCAAGCTGGTTCCCTTGGGAATGAAGATCTTGGGGAATTCAGGCGAAGGCTTAAGTTGGGCCTGAAGAGGAAGGGTAAGTGAAACGACGGCGGCACGGCCGAGGAACGATATATTCATAGGTGAAAGGATAGGGAACCTGACTTTTGGCTTTCCTGAGGAAAGCTAACAGTCGTGGGAGTTGTCATACGAGACCTCGAGGACTCAAGTTTCAGCTAATGCTACTCTGCTTCTCGGGAGAGTTGCCAATAGCGCTGCTTCGAGTTACTAATTTAATGCCTTTGATCACTTCAGCCTCCATCAACACGGTTCCCAACGCCGCCGCACGCGAAATTTTACGTCGCCGAACCTTCGCGATCATCTCCCACCCGGATGCAGGGAAAACGACTCTCACCGAAAAGCTCCTTCTCTATGGGGGAGCGATCGGTTTGGCCGGGAGCGTTACCTCAAAAAAAGAACAGCAAACCACCTCCAGTGACTGGATGGCGATGGAGAAAGAGCGGGGGATTTCAGTTTCCTCGACCGTTCTTCAATTTGAATACAAGAATTGCTGTATCAATCTGCTTGATACTCCGGGACACCATGATTTTTCCGAGGATACCTATCGCGTTCTTTCGGCTGTCGATGCCGCAGTGATGGTCATTGATGCCGGAAAGGGAATTGAGGCGCAGACCTTAAAGTTGTTCGAGGTTTGTCGTCGACGAGGCGTTCCGATTTTCGTCTTTATTAATAAAATGGACAGGCCCTCGCGTCCGCCCCTGGAGTTGATCGACGAGCTTGAAAATGTGCTTAAATTAGCGCCGGCTCCCGTCAACTGGCCGCTCGGGGACGGGCCGCGGTTTCGTGGGGTTTATGATCGAAAAAAAGGTGAGGTGAATCTTTTTGAAAGAACCGCGCGCGGAGCATTCAAAGCTCCGCTCGAAGTCGCTGGGATCGAGGATGAAAAAGTTCGCGAGGCTTTGAGTGATGAACTCTACGAGACCGTGACCCAGGAAGTCGAACTGCTCGATGGCGTCACCGACCCTTTAGATATCGAGCGGGTTCTCGCCGGCGAGCAGATGCCTATTTATTTCGGGAGTGCGATGAACAACTTCGGGGTTCAGAATATGCTGGAAAGCTTTCTGGAAATGGCTCCGCTTCCGGTCGGTCGAGTGAGCGATGGCGAGATGATCGATCCAAACACCGACAACTTCTCGGGATTTGTCTTCAAGATTCAGGCAAACATGAATCCACGACACCGCGACCGAGCGGTATTTGTGCGGATCGTTTCCGGAGTTTTCGAGCGGGATATGCAGATTATCGATCAGCGCTCCGGGAAAAAAGTGAGGCTTGCGAATGCTCAAAAGTTGTTTGGTCAGGATCGCGAAACTCTCGATAAGGCTTATGCCGGAGATATTCTCGCCCTCGTTGGAAACTACAATTTCCTCATCGGAGACACCCTGACGAGCGACCCGAAAGTCGTCTACAAAGAGATGCCTCGCTTCACCCCTGAGTGTTTCACATACATTCTCAACAAGGATACCGCTAATATTAAGCGCTACCGCTCGGGAATGGCGCAGTTGATGAAAGAGGGCGTGGCTCAGGCTTATCATGTTCACGGAAGTGCTCAGGCGGTTCCTCTGTTAGGGGCGGTTGGGCCTCTCCAATTCGAGGTCTTGCAAGCGCGGCTCATTTCAGAATATCAGGTCGAAACTCGGCTTGAGCATCCCCGGTGGACGGTTGTTCAGTGGTTTCAGGAGAAAGAGCCTGTTAAATCGCGACGTGACCGTGATCCACCTGAGGTGAAACTCCCAACGGGGAGTGTCATCGCCCGGGATCAGGATGGTCAGTGGGTCGTTTTACTGCCGGCTAAATATCTCGTAGGGAGTCTGCACGACCGGAATGAGCACCTGACATTCCGGGATCACGCAAACGACTAGTCGGAAAACAGCTCGGCAGAACTAAGGGGCGCCACGGGGCCACTTGGCTGCGGTTATTCGTCAGGAGAGAAGGTCAGATGCCTGCTTGCAGAGCCAATTTTCGTCTTGCTAATCTCCCTGATTTCTACTTTAGTAACTGGTGATAAGTAAATCTAGCTACCATTCGCTCTCTGCACCCAGTGCCCTAGGCATGCCGGAAATGAAAAGCCAGTCTCTAGCAGTAATTAGGGTCTGCGTTTGGATCCTACTCAATCATCGTAAAATGGTCCCATGAATCCCACTACAAAAACACCAAGCTCCTCCTTGTTGCCAACGATGACTCTTCTTGCCTCTACAGCACTCATGGTCATCAATTGTAGTTCGACGGTTCTGGCCGATCCCATTGATTTGAGCCCCGTCGGCCTTACCGTCTCAGAAAGTATCATCACTTTTTCGGAGCTTACCTTGGTCGACACGAGCTTGGTATCGGGGGAGTTCGCTGATCTTGGAGTGACATTCCTGCCCAATCTGTTTTACCGGACCGGCGACCATCCAGATTGAGCGAGTATTGAGGGACCGAACCTCCGCACCGGCGAACCGGAGGTGAATCCGTTTTCTATCCACTTTGGAAGCGCGCTGACTTCCGCGGCGCTCGCCGCGATCGCCCAACCGCCCACACCTGCAACGATCACCGCTAAACTGGGTGGTGTGGAGGTCGAGTCATTCGAGACAACCGTGAGTATTGACAATCCGGATAATTATTTTGGTTTCAGCGACATCGTGTTCGATGAAATTGAGATTATCTACACGGAAGAAACCCGGCTGCGAATCGACAATATCCAACTTGGCCCCAGTGCGAACTTAGCTCCACTCATCATCACGGATATTGATATGACCGAAGGTGTGGAATCGAATTCCGTGACGCTGATTTGGCAGTCGCGCCCCGGTCGCACCTATGCAGTTTTTGTCTCTGAAGATTTGCTAATCTTGGACCGAACTCAACGACGGCGTCGATAGCGGAGGCGAACAAACGTCATTCACTGAAGAGGAAATTTCGCAGGAAGAGACCTCACGATATTATCGAGTCGAAGACACCGCAGGCTGACCCTCTGCGAAATCCGGACGAAGTTCGCAACGCTGACCCCGCCTGACAAGGCAGGTTATCTAGCAAGGAACATGATGAACTCTTATGAGATTAGCGCCCTGAGCCCCGTTTCATCGATGTCTTTCTCCGGGTGCGCCCGGAGGGGTTCCTAGAATTTACTTTTTGGGTGGGCCGCTTGAGGAGGTCGTTGAATGGACCTGAGAGGGGAGAGGGGTAGGAATTGAGCCAAGATGTTTCAACAGGGGGAACGGTGACACTCTCGCAATATATCCTGCTCCATCCCCGCCGAAATCCAGATCCTCCGATACTCCCTCGAGATCAACACCCTTGCCTCCCCGGTCTCCCTCGCCACAGGAGTCGATCAGTCTTCGCGGATCACACGGAAGTAATTGGGAGTGAAGTCACTATCGATGATAACGGTGGTTGTGCCGGCGTCACCGGTGATTCCGGAACGGTTGACCGTCCAGTCGATCAAGTTGGGGCTCGATTCGATTTCATACCCGGTATTTTGCGTCGAAGTCCAAGTGATACTGACTTCTTGAAAAATCCCATCAAAGGAGAAATCGGTAATCACGGGATCTTGAGGAGGAGATCCGGATCCAAGCCGGATGTAGTCGAAGTCGACCGTGCGTCCACCGGCGTTACCGGGGTCGATACGGAGGGTGGTGACATTTCCGACAAAGACTCCGGTGAGATCGACCTGATAAGTGTGGAACTCGCCATCGGGGTTGATGTCTTCCGGGTTGATTGTGAATCTGCGGATGGCAGAGAGGCCACCGCTTTCATCGGCCCAGAAAATTTGGATTGGCTCGGTATCGGTTTGGCGTGAGCGAATTTCGAGGATGGTCCCGGCACTCACGTCGAGGAATCCGGGACGGGTCATTTGAGGATCCGCGGCGGTCGTTTCATATTGTAAGATACCGTCTAGAATAGTGCCACCTGCATTTGGAAAGCCCCACCCTTCGGGATCCCCGTCGGTATTCCATTCGGCGAGACTGACAAAATCTCCCAGGGGTTCGAGATCCATTCCGATCAGTTCCGGTTGCGCTTTGATGAGAATCGACAGGGTGAAGCTCGCGTCGGGATAGTCATTATAGCCCGCCGTGATGACGTAGTCGGAGGCAGGGCTTAGCGCGGTTGCAGCACCGGAAATAGTTCCCCCAAAGGTATCGAAGAAGAGGCCCGCGGGCAGCTCGGGAGCGATCGAGAAGGAATCCGGGAAGGGACCGGCGAGGACCGGTTCATTGGTGTTGATGAAGACGTCGACATTGTAGACGGCGGGGTTCACTCCGTAGCGCACGATGGCAGGATTGGTCACTGCGAGGTTCAACACGAAGGAATCGGTGATGCCGCCGCCGAAACTTGCGGTGATGGTGTAATCGGCCGCAGCGGTGGCAGTGGTGGGGGTGCCAAAAATTCCTCCGGTATTCGTGTTAAAAGACAAGCCTGCCGGAAGAGCCGGAACGATCGAGAACGCGGTTGGAGTGCCGTTCACGGTGGGGGTGTTCGCAGTAATCGCCGCGTCCACCACATAGGATACCGGAGACTTCGAATAGGACATGATACTCGACTCGGGAAATTCCGCGCCATTGGTCGGGTCCGTTCCGAAAGCCACTTCCACTCCATCGGAGAAGGTATCCTTGTCGGTGTCGGGATCCGCCGGATCGGTGCCGGTATCGTTGCGATCAACGAAGATCCCGGTGTTGGTTTCAACCGCATCGGCGAGGCCGTCGTTGTCGCCGTCGGGAGCGATCACTCCGATACGCACGTAATCGAGATCGACCGCCCGGGATACCGAGAGATCCGAATTCGGATCGAAGCGGAAGGCGTTTACGGACCCGGTAAAAAGCTCCCCGATGGGAAACTGGACGACGTGGAAGTCGCCATCACCGGGCCAGGCCCCGCTTGCAACGGTGGTCTTGCGATCTCTGGAGAATCCACCGGCGCCGTCCCCCCAGAAGAGATTGACCCGGCTCGTCTCACTCTCTTCCTTGCGCAACCGGATTTCCACGATGGCAAAGTCATCGGTGCTGCTGTCGAGGGCCAGTCCACCCAGGATAAACTGGGGATCATTCCCGCTTGTAAGGCCGGAAAAAAGGCCGCCGGAGACCGAGAGGGAATTGATATTGCCGCCCCATCCCTCTTGGTCTCCCTCGGCATTCCACTCGCCGAGCGAGGTGTAGAGATTCACGAGATTGGGCGGATCCACGACTGGACTGGTGTCTTGGGCGAAGAGGCTCGCCCCTCCCAGAGCCAGCATCCCGAGGGATCTGGCGAGCAATTGCATTGGTTTCATTTTACTTGGTCTTTGTTAGTGTGATTTGATGCGGTAGAAAATTTTGGTTTCGGCTCCCGGTAGAATTGGGTTTTGAACGAAGCCATCCCCGATCAGGGGCGGGCCGATACTCGCCCAGACCCTCAAGTCGGAAGTATGCTGGATCTCGTAGATGGTATCAGGGATGGACTGGAATTGCAGGACGTAAGTGCCATCCGAAAGGCTCACCTCCACCCCGGCAACAGGGGCCGCCGGAGGGGATAAGTTCGCCGTGCCCGGGGTCGCTTGGAGGGAATAAGTGAAGTCCGGATTGCCATCGGATCGGCGTAAGCGGGCCACTCCCGAGGTCTGTGCACCGAAGTCCACCCGGTCGATTTCGCCCGCATCCGGCGCGCTCAAAATGATAGTCTCTCCGTCCGCACTGAGCTTAAAGGGAGCATGGATTTCCTGGCGGGTCACGGGGTCGTTTTGAGCTGCGTCATCGTCGGCCCAGACCAGCAGATATCCCTTCGCTGGGATCGTGAAGCCATTGGGGATGGGGAATTGCAGAGGGTCCGAGGGATCATCGCTAAGGTGCCAACCATCGAGCGAGACCGGATCAGAGGTGGGATTGTAAAGCTCGAGCCAGTCCTCGGCCTTACCATCGGCCGGGTCGAGAAGGCCGCTTTCGGCGGGGTTCGAGGCCATCCATTCGTTGATCGCGAGCGCGGCCCAAGTTTCCGATCCCGAGTAGGTGATGTTGAGAGTTTGTGAACCCAAAATGAGACCGAAGCGGTCCAGAGCTTCGATCAAAATGGCGTTGGGACCCGATTGGAGCGAGACCTTACTTTGCCAGTTTCTGATCGAGGTGAAGTCGATCCCAAGCGGGATGCCATTGGCGCTGATGGTTGTAGTTGCGAGGGGCGCTGTTCCGGTGATCTCGGCAAAAATTTCCACACTGGTCGCGGGTGCGCTGGCAGTGAAGGGAGCATTTTTCCCGGCGAGTTCACCCTGCAAAAAGGTGCGGCGCTGGTTGATCCAGCGATCCACGCTGAGACCATCGGGACCGCTGGGGGCGAAGGGCGAGGTCACGGCCGCGCCGTTATTCCGGAGGACCTGGAAGGTTTCGGCCAGGATCTCGTGAGCTTCACTGCCGGGGCTGGCGTCGAAAAATTCTCCGAGCGATTCATCGAGCGCCTGCCAATAATCCCGCACCACGGAAGGCTCGTTATAGAGTTGCTTGATGGCGGGATCGACGTTGCTTGGGAAAAGGGGAGCGTTCCAGGGATCGCCGCGGACCCCGAGGCCCACGTCCATATCCCAAACAAGCACGCTCCATTTTCCGGTCTCGAGCGACTCAAAGAGATAGGCGTTCTTCGTGCCGGGATTACCGAAGGTATCCCAATACGATCCCAAATCGTTCGCGGCGAAAGTGCGCATCCATTGCCGGAGATCGGCTTTCTTCTCCATCGCTTCCGGGAACTCGGCCGCCGGGGCATTCGCGGCATCGATCAGGTTAAAAAGCCCGCTGAAGTCATGCGCTGATTCGTGCCCCGCGCCGTGGCTCCAGTTCCAGCGATAGCGCGGAAGCTTGAATGTGCCATCGGTTGTGCGAAAATGTTGGAGGCGATTACCGATCGTGGCCCCATCGGCGATCATGACATTTCCGTTGGGTGAGAACTCGAACCACGGATTCGTTTTGGTGAGCCTCCCGCGATCCGGGAACCATTCTTCCATGACGTCGCGATTGGGTTTCTGGACATCCTCCATGATCAATTCGTCGCGCTCGAAGCCATTGAGAGAGAGGTGGATATAACGGCGATGGAGATTCGGGAGGCCCAGTTTTTCGAGAAACCAAAACAGCAAACGCTCCCGTTGGCGGGTAGCGTCGCGGGTCGTTTCACGGTCGATCGTGAGGTCCTGCACATTGAGGAAAACTTCGTCACCGGGCAGAGTGATATTATACCCGGTGGGATTGCCAATCGGTGAATCATAGATCGTCACCCCGTTCTGGCTGCCGGCATAATGCACTCCGCAGTTGTAAAAAACGCGGCCGTCGCTGACGAAGGTCGCATCCAGTTCGAGGTTGCTGGAGCGCTCGCGGGTGCCCCATTCGGTGAGGGTGTCGTTGGTGATCCAGATCCGCATTGTGCTCAGGTCACCCGCCGGGGTTTCCTCGCCAACCCGCACCAAACACTCGCGCTCGGGAGCATCGACCGGGAAGCGCGAAATCACTCCCGGGCTCGCCGAATCAATACTGAGAAGGTGATAGGCAATCATCGTCCCCGTCGTTTGGGCCGGAATGGTCGCGCTGTAAAATCCCTCGCTCTCCGGCGTCATGATGACTTGCTTGATCGAGTCTCCGGGGTCGTTGCGATAACGAAGACGGGCCGAGCCGACGCCATCGGGGTCGGTGACCCGGGCGCGGATCGTGATCGCGTCACCGGCTTGGGGCAGCACGGGAAAATGGCTCACTTCGGTGATCGTGGGGCCAAGATTTCCCGCTCCGAAATTCGCTCTCCCCGGTGTCCCGACACTCTCGGGAATGGGCACCGCTCCGGCCGCTTCCAACCATCCGCCATTCAGTCCGAGAAGGATTTGCGGATTACCCGAAACCCAGCGACAGGTCGCGCGGATCGTCACCGTGGAACCCGGGCTGATCGAGGGCAGAAGGTTCGCTTCGATGAGGTTGGCAAGGTCGCCGCCCCCGGTTGCGACGACATGCAAGGCCCCATTTGCGACGAAGCTGGGCTTGTGGGTTCCGAGCGGATTCCAGCCGCTCAGCCCGCTTGAAAAGTCGTTATTCCCAACACGATTGTCACCGTTAACGATGACTTGAAAGTCGTCTACAATGATCTCTCCTTCGCCCATCATCATGATGAAACAACGCGTGGCGCGTGGCGCTTTCTGATGACCGAGATCGAGCACCCCGGTGTGCTCCAGGGTGACGGCGGTGGAGCGGCCCGATTCGTCGCCCCCGCGCCAGGAAGCCCCCGCCTTGTGGTCGGCACGATGATCGACCAGTTGCAGCGAAGTCCCGCCGCCATCGGGAGTGGTCGGCCAACGCCCGCCGTCGACGTACGAGACTTCATCGACTACGACCTGCGCCGCATTGCGAAGCTCGATCCGCTCGCCGGAATTAGAAAGACTTCCCGCGTAATCGCCCAAGACCTGCATTGGATCGAGCCCGGAGCGCCCGGTGAGAAGGCTGGCCCGGTTTTCGGCAATGACGAGGAAGCCACCCGCCGGGATGCTGCTCCCCATTGGAAAGGTGAATTCGAGGCCATCGCGTAACTCCCAGCCGCTGAGATCGACGGCATCCGAACCGAAGTTCGCCACTTCGATGAATTCTCCTTCGCCCTTGAGTGGATGATAGTGCACTTCATTGATGACGATTTCCCGCCGGTGAGGAGCGGAGTTTGGCAAGCCGGGCGTGGGATTTACCAACTCTATCCAGCGGGTCAGCCCCCCCCGTGAATACCCGGTCTCCTGGGCCCCCAACTTCCGCGCCGCGATCACTTGCAAGCCATCGGGTGCGCGGAGAAAAATCTCATCGCCCATTTCATCGAAGACAAAACCGAGGACTCCGGCCGGGAAGGCCAGATAAGCTCCCGGAGCGAGGATCGTCCCGGGGGGAATGATAAAGCCAGGAAGATCCCGTTCATTTGAAATGAAGGAGCCGGAGAGGTCCGCCGGATCGGGGCCTGGATTGTAAAATTCCACGAAGTCATCCTCCAGTGGATCGCTCGCCGAGAGGACTTCGCTGATGATCACGGATGCCAGTGGCGAGGTCACCGGCGGATCGACTCGACCGGGCGAACCACCGGCATTACGACTCGCGGACCAGGCCTCCGCTTTCGATTCGCCGAAGGAAGGCCTCGCCAGAACCAGCGAATGTCCAGCTCCATCGGCGGCGAAGGGCCACGGTGACTCGTCGCGGTATTCGGTTTCGAGGACAATCCCTCCCGAAGCCTTGCGAATGCGCACCAGACCGTTCTTGTTGGAGAGCTCGCCCCGCCAAGGGCCCAGGACCGGGACGTCCACCTCGGAATAGGAAGCGGGATCAGCTGCGATGATCAGGAATTCGCCTCCACCGAGTCGCACGCCCTCGGGAATCTCGAAATCCACTTCGCCCCGTAGTTTCCACCCCGAGAGATCGACGCTGATGGGGCTGGAATTGCACAACTCGATGAACTCCATCTTCCACGAAATTTCCTCAGGGCCCGACGGATGATAGTGGATTTCCGAAAGCACCACGCTGGTCCGACGGGTGCAGGGTCCGGTGAAGGTTTGGGCCTGAAGTTCGCCCGACAGGAAGGTCGCGATCAAGATCGCGAACCTCACCCAACGACGTCGGGAATGATTTTGGGAAGAGGGAGGGATCATCGGCAGGTCGCGGAAGTTGGAGAGATGAAAATCCCCACTGCGCGCCTTGGCGGAGTGGGGATAAAACAGATTGGGCTACCTGCGGCGGCGGAGCAGGAGCACGCCAGCGGCCATCTCTGAAAGGAGCGCACTGCCAGGCTCGGGATCGG
>FLMP01000537.1_pt1 | contig 11690 bp, 13 predicted proteins | sample 887161 | NCBI WGS metagenome assembly FLMP01 (sample SAMEA4017660, study PRJEB14154) | seawater metagenome
CCAATGGCATGGCTGTGAATATTTATGCCAGCATCATACAAGGCCAACGTATAGTCCATTATAAAGTCATATTCCTTTTCAAGAATGCCGTTACTCTCAAAGCACTGGGAGACTAAAAATCCGTGTTCGGCAAGAAAACTTTGTTTAAAGTTACCTGCGACACTCTGTGCTCCCTTTTCCCTCACTGCCACACAGATATCAGAATTTGTGTCTACATAACCAGCAACCTTTAGGACTTCACTGTCGGCATCAATTGCGAATATGGGTTGAAGATAGTTGTTTAATGAGGCGGCATTTGGGAGCATCGGGGGGAATGAATAAGGGTCACCTTCAATAACGCCATCAACAAAAATCTTGGCGGTATCAATTTTTAGATTCAGTACACCCTCATGACGTTGCTGTGTGGCGGTTAGGTCAGCCATTAGCGCAGCAATGTTAATGGGTTGGTCTATGGCTGGACGATAATCTTCAAAGTCCGCATAAAAAGCTGCCGTTAGACGATAGGTTAACGGTGACTGGGCAGCCCATTTCGCAAAGCTGGCAATTTCATTGATTCTTAACGCTGCATCCATGGTTGAGGTAATACCCGCGGCTGCTAGTCTTTCTGCGATCTTGGTGTAAACATTAAGGTCAATCTCTGGATAGCCCCAGAGGTTGGGGAGGTTGACGATTTTCCGTGCATCTTCATTGATAACACCGTTGGGTTCCCCGGTGTCATCAATTCCAATAAGCGCTTTGAGATGCGCGAATTCATTTTTTAATGTAGCTTTACTGAGACCAATATTGAGCCCATTTTTATCAGTGGCAAGGCTCATTGCAACGCTATTAACGGCACCATGATGGCCGTCATCAGCGAGTAAAATAATAGGATGTGTGTTTGATACGCTGTCCAGTGCGGAGCGTATCGTTGGAAAGATCTCGGAAGGCTCGTTGCCCGAATAATAGGGCCATTGCTCAACGGTTAACCATTCACCGTCGGGAAGTTCTAAACGGCGAAGGCACTGCTTTAGGCGAGGGACCATGTCGGTCAAAGAAAAGGCCTGACCGGCAAGATCACAATTATCAGACTCTACAATGCCAGCTAAATGAATGTGCACATCATGCAGTCCTGGGATAATCATCTTACCGTTAAGGTCGATAATTTCAGTCTCAGTAGCGATGAGTGCCTCCGCGTCTTTTGCATTACCAACATAAACTAATCGATCATTAGTGATGCCGATAGAAGTCACGACTTGCTGAGTTTGATTGGCGGTGTAAACAACACCATTGGTAAACAGCTTTTCAACCGTCACAGGTGAATCTTTTTGGCAAGCAGTTATCAATACACTGGATAAAAGCATGATTACACTGAGTTTTTTGGACACCATAAGTCACTCTTGTTCATAGTTTTGTAAGCTAATTTACACTAGATAAGGCACGAATACCCTCTAAGGGTAGCTATGGATCTGCTGAAGCACGCGCTGTTATAAGATACTATGCTTTGCTGATCTTAGTAATGATTATAGAGAATCCAACTTATGACACCAATTTCGATACTTGAGCAATTCCTTCAGGATAACCCAGACATAGAAATGTTCGAAGTTCTTCTTCATGACTTAAATGGCGTGCAGCGAGGAAAATGGTTACCCAGGGACAAAATACATAAAGTGTTTACTGGTGGCTATAAGATGCCATTGAGTAGTTGCTCTTTAGATTGCTGGGGTCGCGATCAAGAAGAATTGATTGCAGCAACCGGTGATGCAGACGGTATCTGTGTGCCACATCCTGAAACGTTGGCGCGCGTGCCTTGGGCTGATAAGACTACTGCGCAAATAATTGTCTCAATGGCTAATGAAACGGGTGATTTGCCCTATGCAGGAGATTGCCGCTCAGTATTGCAGAGTGTAGTCGATCGGTTTGCTGAGCTAGGGCTGACGCCAGTGGTTGCTAGCGAAATGGAGTTCCATCTTTTGAGCTTAGATCGAGATAAGTTTGGGGTTCCACAGCACACTCAAACGGCACTTGATGGGAGTCCGGCGATTGGAGGGCATACCTATGGTATCGACACTATGCGTGATACTGCACCTTTGATGGATGCCATTATAGATGCCACTAAACAGCAAAATTTGCCAGTGGACACGTTAATTACAGAGTTTGGTCCCTCTCAGTTTGAGATCAATTTATACCATCAAGATTCTGCTGTCAGAGCCTGTGATCAAGGCAGTATGTTAAAAAGAGCAATACGCAGTGTCGCTCGTCAGCATCAGAAGTTAGCTTCGTTTATGGCAAAACCCTTTGCCGAACAAGTGGGTAATGGCATGCATATCCACTTCAGCTTGTTGGATCAGCAAGGTAATAATGTGTTTGATAACGGCACACCAGAAGGCAGTGAGCTGTTGAATCATGCCGTTGCTGGATGCCTGATGACGATGGCCGATAGTATGGCAATCTTTGCGCCAAATATTAATTCCTTTCGCCGAATGGTGCCGGGCTGTTATGCGCCTTTGACCGCCAACTGGGGGTATGAAAATCGAAGTACCGCTGTCCGCATTCCTGGAGGTGATCATCGAGCTATGCGCATTGAGCACAGGGTTGCAGGTGCTGATACAAATCCTTATCTAACCGTCGCGGCTATTTTGGCGGGTGCTTTGTATGGCATAGAGAATAAATTGCAGGCGCCACCTGCAGTTGTGGGTGATGCTGGCGATATAAAACCAACGTTACCGCACTTTTGGAATGATGCGATTGGCGTATTTGAAAATTCGAGCTTTATTAAAGAGTATTTGAGCGAAGAGTTACAAACCAATTATGCGCGCTGTAAGCGTGAAGAGAAGCATGAATTTGATAGCCGCGTGACGCTCATGGAGTACGACGCCTATCTTTAAGTCTACAAACAGTTTTTAGCATATTTCTATTTGATCTAAAACAAATTTTTTTTATTCCTAAAATTAATATATCATTCTCAAATCGTCATTTAGTCCTATTGCCGCGATTTAAAATAAAGAGCTAAAACGGAAGTCAAACTCCTAGGATTTAACAGTCATTAAATTTTAGGAGGAAGAATGAAATTTTACGTGAACGCACGGTATCTCATCGTGCCATTTATGTCTCTCATCGCAATAGCAGGTATCTTAATTGGAGGCTCTTTTGCATGGGTAGGTGTGGCCTTATTTGGTCTCAACACCATCATTGATACCCTTACCAAGAATATTCATTTACCAGCTGACTTCGATGAGACTGGCGAGTCTTATGGCATCAAAGGGTTTCAGTATGCAGTAATGTTCCTGATGTTACCTGTATTTATCGTCTTGCAGTTAGTACTTACCTATCGAATTTTTCAATACACCAGTTTTACTCCTATCGAAACAGCCGCCCTTTTAGGAGTGAGTTATGAGGTTGGCACCAGTGGATTTAATTTAATTGGCGCGACTCTTTCCAGTGGACTTTGGGCGGGTCTTGGCATTATTTATGGACATGAATTATCGCACAACAAAAAAGAGGGGTTTTTCGTCTCTCGGTTAATCATGGCGTTAAGTGGAGCGTCGCATTTCACTTATGCCCATGTATACAACCATCATTTGGATCTTGGGCATGAGGATGATGCAGCCACTGCACCTAGGGGTCGCAATATCTATGCTCATGCATGGCTGTCGCACATGGGGCAATCTCGATTTTCTTACAATCTCGAAAAAGACCGATTAAGTAAGCGAGGGTCATCAGCGCTCCATTTCGATAATCGCTGGATTCTAGGTTACCTGTATAGCTTACCGTCGATTGTTCTTTTTGTGTGGGCCGGCGGACTGATTGGCGTGGCTGCATTATTTTCAGTGTGGGTTATTGCAAACTTTTTGTTAGAGGCGCTTAACTTCATGGGCCATTATGGCTTGATCCGCACCGAGGGGGCTGTCGAACACCGTCACTCTTGGGATAACGATTCAGTTTTTACTAGCTGGTTTTTTATCGAAATTGGTAGGCAGTGTGATCATCATGTCAGAGGTGAAACCTATTTTTGGGAATTGGATGATGTAGAGGGGCCGAATTACGGTATTGGATATTTCTCATTGTTTGTGCTCACACTTATACCTCCGTTGTTCAAAGCTTACGTCCAAAAACATCTTGATAATTGGGATGAAAAATATGCTTCTAGCGAGGAAAAAGTGATTGCCGCCCAGTTTTCATAGCGGTGAATACCTAAGACATTACTAGACCCTGATCTTTGATTAATTAGAGAGTGGCATAACATGTTGAATTTATTTAAACCTCGACCCACTAGTTATGCGGTCAGTTTGTCGGATACTGAAACCACTTTTACCGTTAAGCGAGGCGAGTCTTTACTAAGTTCTGCATTGTCTGCTGGGATAAAGTGGCCCTTCAAATGCAAAGTGGGTAGCTGCGGTACCTGTAAGTGCCAATTGATTGATGGAAAAATAAAAGCGCAACTGGATTTTGGTTATGTTTTGGATATGTCTGAAATACAAGATGGGTACATCCTTGCCTGCCAGAGCATCCTTAAATCCGATATTCAAGTGAGCGTTAACCTAACAAAGTAACAGGAGTAAAAAATGAACACATTAAAGGCAATTTTATTGATGGCTATTTGGACATCAATTCTGGGCGCAACATTGTATTTTTTTGATGCCCATGAGCATTATCGGAATATTTTGTGGGCGACTGTAATAGGGCTTACCTTATTAGTGACACATATGGTCAACATGTTTATTTACTTTAAAGTCGCCGGCGATAAACCCTATAAATGGTTTGACTAAGAACGGGTCTTAACAGGCAATGAACGCCTTTGATAAACACTTATAACTTAAGTTTAGCTCGCTAAAGAGCTGGGTATTTGATTTTCAGATTGTGCGCCCTAGATTTCCTAAAAGCACTAAAGAGAGACAAAAAAATGAAAAACTATCGTTCAAAGAAAACATCAGTATATTCATTGGCCTCGGCCTTCATTGTAGCGGCCGCGATTCTGCCTATATCTGATGTCAAATCAGAGGAAAATAGTAACTTTAAATACAAGGGATCCTGGCTTGTTGGTTTGAAAGTTCTTAATTTAAATCCAGATGTAAAATCCGTAACATCGATAGGCGGTGAAGCACAAATCGCCGCTGACACCGTACCGGAATTAGATATACGCTATTTTCTAACCGACAATATTGCCATAGAAACAATACTTGGATATACAGAGCACAGAGTTTCAGCAACGGGTACTGAACTCGGTGATGTTAACCTTGGCTCGACAAAGGTGTTGCCACCAACCATTACTCTTCAATACCATTTTACTGGTGGACGTCGGTTTTTACCCTATGTTGGAGCCGGCTTAAACTATACCGTCTACTTTGATAGCGATCCCGGGGATACCCTAGACGTTAGCTATAAAGATGATTTTGGTTTTGCTTTAAATCTTGGTTTTGATTATGTTATTAATGAAAGATCCTATTTTAACGTTGATCTTAAAAAATATAAGCTCTCCACTGACACTGTTATTGATGCTGGAGACGCAGGAATAGCAACGGCGTCAGTGGACCTAGATCCACTTGCTATTAGTGTTGGTTTTGGGTGGAAATTTTAACTTTGTTTTAACGGCAATGGATTGCAAGATTTGCACAAATGGGATGTCCTAAAAAACCCCTCCATGCACCTCGTCATACCCTGGCAGGTGCATGATCCTAACATATAAAATAAGGCTTTGTTGATGGTTGCGAAGTCTATTATTGACTCACTTAGGGCGTTTAAGTACCAGGCTATCAATATCATTTTGTGCCAATCTAGCTCTGGCTGACGCCATTTTTGATGTATTGGCAAAAGGACCTACTGACACACGATGCCAGACTTCACCATCCTTATTTTTCACACGCTCATTATTGGCGGGTAAGTTTAATAGCAGTAATTCCACTTTGAAGTTTTCAGCATCCTGAGTCTTCTTAAAAGAACCGACCTGTAATGTATATTGAGAATCTGCTTCGGTTTTAGCTAAGCTGGATTGCGTGTCTTGATTATCTGGAATAAGAATTTCGTTGTCTTTAAGTAAGGTATAAAAATCAAATTTCAATTCCTGAATATTGGTTTTTTCTACCAAATCACCAACAACGGAGGTACTAGAGGACGCTGTATTATCAAGCATAGGTGGCACAAAATACATGACCGCTGCTCCAATCAATAAACCCGCGATAAACGCAGGCCGCGAGGACTTTTCCTGCGCAGCGGGTCGCCGATTGCTTCGACCTGAGCTATTTTTTGATGCGGAGCGATTCATAACATGTAGCCTTTCCGACAGAAAGTGAATTGTAGGTGAAATGGTACTAAGTTAGCAAAATTAAACAACAGATTTGATAAATTATCCCTCGATGCGACTACATTTCTTGCGGATCGACGTCGACAGACCAGCGAACTCGTCTCGCATCTTTGAGCTGACTAAGCTCTAAAATCAAGCCGTCTAACAGTACTTGAAGAATCGACCGTTTACTGGCGTCAATTTGCAAAATAAATCGATACCGGCCAGCACGTTTTTCTAACATTGCAGGTAATGGCCCCAAGTAACCTATCAAAGGACTGGGATGATTTAGCCCTTCGGCTATATTGCGAGCGGTACGTAAAAATGTCTCAGCCTCATTGGCTCTATCTGACTCGGCACGAATTACCGCCATATGCCTAAACGGAGGCAGTTGAGTTATTTGCCGTTCCGCCATTATTTGTTGAGCAAAAATGCTATAGCCACGACCGATCAATATTTCTAGCAGAGGGTGTTGTGGCTGGTGGGTTTGAATAATAACTCTACCCGGTAAATCGCCTCGCCCACTGCGACCGGCAACCTGAGTCAATAATTGTCCTAGTCGCTCATGGCTACGAAAATCTGGACTGAACAAGCCACTATCAGCATCCAGTACCGCAACCAGAGTCACATTGGCAAAGTGATGGCCTTTAGCGAGCATTTGCGTACCAATTAATATACAGGGTTCACCGCTAGATCCAATCTCAAAAACCTCTTGCATAGCTCCTTTTTTGCGTGTGCTATCCCTGTCAACACGCACGACTTTGGTCTCTGGAAAACATTTCTCTAAATATTCTTCGCTCCGCTCGGTGCCTTCACCTAATGAGATTAGTTCTTGGCCTTGGCATCCAGGACAGAGGTGAGGAACGCGCTGTTGATAGTCGCAATGATGACAGATGAGTCGATTTCGTGCGCGGTGTACGGTCAGCCGAGAGTCACAATTATGGCATTCAGCGGACCAGCCACAATGATGGCAAATAATGGCGGGAGCAAATCCGCGACGATTCAGAAATACTAATACCTGATGACCATTTTTAATGGTCTGGCTGATCGCTGACAGAGTAGAAGAGGCAATGCCTGCCTCACTTTGCTCACTTTTTAGATCAACTATTGACCAGCTTGGTTGCTTTGCAGTTCCCGCTCTTTCGGTCAATATAAGATGACTGTAGCGACCTGTGGCACAATTATTAAGAGACTCAATGGAGGGAGTTGCTGACCCAAGAATGACTGATATACCCTCTTTATGTGCTCTTGAGACAGCCAGGTCCCGGGCCGAATAACGAAAGCCCTCTTGTTGCTTGTAGGATTGATCGTGTTCCTCATCGACAATAATTAGCCCAGGTCTGGCTAAAGGGGTAAATACTGCTGATCGCGTTCCCAAAACAATTTGAGCGCTACCCCTCTTTGCGCTCGCCCATGCCGCCAGTCGCTGTTTATCGGTAAGACCAGAATGGAGGGTAACGATCGGAACGTTAAATCTATCACGAAATCGCTTTTCAGTTTGAGGCGTTAAGCTAATTTCCGGAATAAGAACCAGCGCTTGTCTGTCATAACGTAATGTTTTCTCAATCGCTTGAAGGTAGATTTCAGTTTTACCGCTGCCGGTAACACCGTCCAGTAGGTAACAGTTAAAGCTGTGTTGGTCGATGCTATCCAACGCCAGTTTTTGCGAATCGTGGAGGGTCAGGGCATCTTGCTTAAGAATATTTTGCGTAGAGATTTCATGGTTGGTTTGTTGAAAAGACTCGATGAGTTGCTTATCTTTAAGCGCTGTTATGACGGCTCGAGAGAAATCTTGCGACAGTGTCGAATCTGCGCAGGCACCATTGGCGAGTAACCGGTCAATGAGCTCTTTTTGGCTTCGTGCTCGGTTTAGCGAGTCACTGCCCAAGCCCTTGCCTTTATCAGTTAACTGCCAATGTCGAGTACCCAGTGTTGGAAGCGGATCTCCCTTTCTAAGTAATACTGGGAGCATGCCAAACAGAGCGTCACCAATAGGATGTTGATAGTAGTTTGCCGCCCAACTAAACAACGTCAGTAATTTAGTGGGTAACAAAGGGCCTGAATCCAGTAGGCGATTGACGGGTTTTAGTTGATCAAGACTCAGCTCACTGGTGGTTACATGTTCAACAACTAGGCCGGCGACTTCGCGCCGACCGAAGGGAACCATGACTCTGCAGCCCACCTCAGCCGTAAAATCTGGCCACTCTTCAACAACATTCTGGGGAATGATATAGTCAAATAACCGGCGTAAGGGAGAAAGCACCGCCACGCGAACAATAAAAGGCTTATCTTCAGCCATAAATAATCAATAATTCCTGTTGTAACTAAATTAGTTTCTGCTAAAATCCGCGCTCATTAGAAATGGCCTACCGTGCCTTGCACAAACTGGACAGCTTAGCGGCATGATTTTACCAGTTTAAAGATGAGGTGGCGGTTCGTAACTTGGAGTATAAGATGAAAAATGATATTCACCCAAACTATAACGAATTAGTTGCAACATGCAGTTGTGGCAATGTTATAAAAGTAGGCTCAACTCGCGCTAACGCCATCTATCTAGATGTCTGTTCTGCCTGTCACCCGTTTTACACAGGTAAGCAAAAAACTGTTGATGCTGGTGGTCGAATTGATCGCTTCAACAAGCGTTTTGGTGCTGCTAAGAAAGAAGCTTAATCGCTCTTTGGAAGTCATACCAGTTTAAGAGATGCGGCATAGGTTCTAACCATGCCGCATTTTTTTGTTCATTATTCCTGGACTAATAATTCAAAGACAACGTTAATACGGTCATTGAATTTGATGTTGTCGTGTGAATAAATGCCCGGCTTAGAATCTGATATCATCATTGCTGATCGTTGACTTTTCATAAGAGGTCTAGGATATTGGACGTCGGATCCCTGATAGTTGATCTGAACAACTGCCCCCAAGCGCGTCATAGGCTCTAGCAAGCTCTCTAGCGATAGACTTTGACTGATCTATAGCCTGTTGTCTCGCTTGGGTTTTATAGCTCATTTCATTGGCCACTTTCAAATTAATGTTACCCATTTGATCGATTCCCGCGGTGAGTCCTGTATTCATTACTTGGTCTAGCTGTTCAAGATTATTGATTAATACCGTTATATTGCGTACTGCTCGATAACCTATTAATTTACGCTTTTTAGAGGTGTAATCGTAGTGCGACGACGTCATCCTTTGGGATGTCCAACCTCGCTAAGCCTCTCAGCAGTCGATTAAACTGCTCATCAACCTCTTGTTTAGCCTTAATACCGTCTTTGTTAATGGCTTGCAGTTGCATATTGAGTTCTGCCATGTCTGGCATCACAGGCACTTCGCCTAGTCCAGATGTAACAATAGTCCTCTGAATAGTGTCTGCATTGACGGTGATTGAAAATAAAGAAAGTAAGCTGATATATAATATCGAAGCTGGTAATTTCATGAGATACGTCCTTGTATAGAAATTTAAAGTAATTTTTCGCTTCAAATCCTATCACTCGGCCACTTTTTTTAAAATACTTTGTTGAATTTTTGTCGGCTAGATTTGCAAAGGTTACAATGGGGTCAACGACTATTTTTTCGGGAGAATCCCTTGCGCGCAATTGGGCTATTTTTAAAGTTTTTATTGGTTATTGGTGTGGCAATACTGGGTGCTGTTTTTGCTATGGAAAATAGTCAATTATTAAAGGTTAGCTTTGTTTTAATTGATGGGCCGAATTTAAGTGCCGGGGTTTGGATGATAATTTTTCTAGCGATGGGTTCTTTTTTAGGGATGCTTTCAAGTTCAGCACTTATGATTTCTTATCGACGCAAATTATCTCGCGCCACTAAAGAGGGTTAGTTCAAAGATGACATCTGTAAAGTCTACTGTAATTGTGGCGCTTGATTATGATAATCAAGACTCAGCTCTAACGCTTGCGGACCGATTGGATCCAACGCTGTGTCGGTTAAAGGTGGGTAAAGAATTATTCACCGCGGCAGGACCGTCAGTGGTAAAGAAATTGACCGATCGTGGCTTTGATATTTTCTTAGATTTGAAATTTCATGATATTCCTAATACGGTCGCTAAGGCAATCGGTACTGCAGCAGACCTAGGTGTGTGGATGACCAATGTGCATGCTTCAGGGGGCAGTCGGATGATGAGTGCTGCAAGGCAAGCGCTGGACGGTAAGGGCAGTGATATGCTTCTAATAGGGGTCACTGTGCTCACTAGCATGGATGTTTCAGATCTAGAAGAAGTCGGTGTGCAGGGCAATGCGAGTGCTCAGGTTCTTCGTTTGGCCGAGTTAGCGAAAAATTCTGGTTTAGACGGTGTAGTGTGTTCTGCGCAAGAAGCTAAACTATTAAAGGAGTCTTTGGGCCAGGGTTTTAAATTAGTGACCCCAGGTATTCGTTTGGCTGATAGTGTGGCAGATGACCAACGCAGAATTGTAACGCCAGCCGACGCCTTGGCGTTGGGCAGTGACTATTTAGTGATTGGCAGGCCAATTACTAAATCGACTGACCCGCTCGCAACACTTTTAGAGATTAATCGTTCTTTGATGTCAGCTTCTTAGCTAAACTCGTCAATAAAGACTGCCACACCGGTTGTATCGTAAATACGCACATAGTCAATATCGAACGTAGCTTCGGTAAATTCTGAATCAATCATCTTCTCAATAGCAAAGTTGAGAAGCACATATTGGGGGCTATCAAAGGGCCAAGTGGCTTGATTTTTGATGACTGGGCTATAGGTGTAATGCGGCTTTCCATCAACACTAAAGACTAACTTTTCAGCTGTCCAGTCTAGTGTGTAAATGTGGAATTGCGAAGATATTGTTGGAACTCTCTGCCCACCTAGATTGATGGTATTGCCATGGCTTGAGCGCGTATGGATGGCACTTTGTGCATGGTTTTGATTTTTCCCCCAGTGCTCTAATATATCAATCTCACCACAGTCAGGCCAAGATTGATTACCGAAACCTTGAGTTTCAAAGTAGGCGCCTGCTTCGGAGATATTTTTGGGCAGCATCCATATAGCCGGCCATGTCCCGTGACCCTCGGGTAGTTTAGCCCGCACTTCGACTCGACCATAGGTGAATGCGAATTTAGAATTTAGCCGAGCAGAGGTATATTTTTTTGACACGCCTTGATCTTTAAAGGTCTCTTTTTTGGCTTTTATTTTTAATAGACCATCGCTGACATAGGCGTTTTCTAAGCGATTCGTATAATGTTGCTGTTCCTGATTATGCCAACTCTTACCATTAGGTAGTTGGGTCTGATGGAACCATTTAAGCGGATCTACCGGGTTTACAGTCTTTGATTTTTCGGCCCAAGAAACAGCACTCAAAAACACCAAGCAGTTAGTAATTAAGCGGATCAAAAACTGAAATCGGGTCCTAGTCAATGTCTCTTCCCTCTGAAAATTTAAATGATGATATTACGCACAGCTCACCTAGTCTTTCTG
>FLMP01000544.1_pt1 | contig 11655 bp, 9 predicted proteins | sample 887161 | NCBI WGS metagenome assembly FLMP01 (sample SAMEA4017660, study PRJEB14154) | seawater metagenome
ATATTTGTGGTGAGTATAGTCGTGAACGTGAAGCGCTTCAGGCGGCGATTGATGAAGCCTATGATGCCGGTTTGGTTGGTAAAAATGCCGCCAAATCTGGCTGGGATTTTAACATTTACCTGCACCACGGGGCAGGCGCCTACATTTGTGGTGAAGAGACAGCCTTGCTGGAAAGCCTTGAAGGCAAAAAAGGCATGCCGCGGATGAAACCGCCGTTTCCAGCGGGCGCTGGCTTGTATGGCTGCCCCACCACTGTGAACAATGTGGAGTCCATCGCCGTTGTGCCCACGATTCTACGGCGAGGTGGCGATTGGTTCTCTGGGTTTGGGCGTCCAAACAATACAGGCACCAAATTATTTGCGATTTCTGGCCATGTGAATCACCCCTGTGTGGTTGAAGAAGAAATGTCGATCACCTTTGATGAGTTGATCGACAAACATTGTGGCGGCATTCGTGGTGGCTGGGACAATCTGAAAGCTGTGATCCCGGGCGGGTCATCGGTTCCAATGTTGCCTGGTTCAGTGATGCGCAGAGATGCGATTATGGATTTTGACTGGTTGCGCGCGCAAAGCTCGGGCCTCGGCACTGCGGCTGTGATTGTGATGGATCAATCGACCGATGTGGTCAAAGCCATTTGGCGCTTGGCGAAGTTTTACAAGCACGAAAGCTGTGGTCAATGTACACCTTGCCGTGAAGGCACTGGCTGGATGATGCGGGTGATGGAGCGTTTGGTGACAGGCGATGCGGATCCGGAAGAAATTGACATGCTGCTTGATGTGACCAAACAAGTTGAAGGCCACACTATCTGTGCCCTTGGCGATGCAGCGGCTTGGCCGATCCAAGGTTTGATCCGGCATTTTAGAGGCGACATCGAAGAACGGATTGCCCATAAGCGCAAGCCGCGACGCGGATTTGCGGCGGAGTAAGAGATGATTTTGACCAACCCATATTGCATCCGCGCAGTGGCATCGATTAAAGCTTTGCTTTTTGTCGTCAGTCTGCTGCCGTCTCAGGGCATGGCTAAAGAGGGCTTAGATCAGGAAGTTGAAATCAACGAGGGTCTGATTGCGATTAGCATGGCTGATACTATCCGCACTTCCTGTCCTGAGATATTGGCTCGGTTTATTGAGGCCTTCATCTTTTTGAAGTCTCTCGAAAGCCAAGCACGGGCTTTGGGCTATGGCGGCTCTGAAATTAAAGCGTTTATCAACGACACTGACGAAAAAGACCGGGTTTTAAGCCTTGCTCAAGCTCGTTTGACCACCATTGGGGCTTTGCCCAACCAACCTGCGACCTATTGCACCGTGGGGCTTGCTGAAATTCAGACAGGCTCCGCAATCGGAAAATTGCTGAAAGCGAAGTAAATATGTCTGACCTGCGTAAAATCATCATCGACGATCAAGAGGTCGAAGTAGACGGCGCAATGACGCTGATCCAGGCCTGTGAACAGGTTGGGGTTGAGGTGCCACGGTTTTGTTATCACGAACGACTGACCATCGCGGGTAATTGCCGGATGTGTTTGGTTGAAGTGGTTGGCGGCCCACCCAAGCCCGCAGCCTCCTGTGCTATGCAGGTGCGCGATTTGCGCCCGGGTCCTGAGGGACAATTTCCGGTTGTGAAAACCAATTCTCCAATGGTCAAAAAAGCCCGTGAGGGTGTGATGGAATTTCTGCTCATCAACCACCCGTTAGATTGCCCAATCTGCGATCAGGGTGGGGAATGTGACCTACAAGATCAAGCCATGGCCTACGGCGTAGATTTCAGCCGGTTCAGAGAACCAAAACGCGCCACCGAAGATTTGGATCTTGGCCCATTGGTCGAAACCCATATGACACGGTGCATCTCTTGCACACGCTGCGTAAGGTTCACCTCGGAAGTGGCTGGCCTCACTCAAATGGGCCAGACAGGTCGTGGCGAAGACTCTGAAATTACGAGCTATTTGGGACAAACTTTGGATAGCAATCTACAAGGCAATATTATTGATCTGTGTCCTGTTGGGGCATTGGTGTCCAAGCCTTATGCCTTTACGGCGCGGCCTTGGGAGCTGAGCAAGACAGATTCAATTGATGTGATGGATGCGCTTGGATCCAACATACGTGTTGACACCAAAGGTCGTGAAGTGATGCGGTTTTTGCCGCGCAATCATGATGGTGTGAATGAAGAATGGCTGGCTGATAAATCCCGCTTTGTATGGGATGGTCTGAGTCGCCAAAGGTTGGACCGACCTTACATCCGCGAATCTGGGAAGCTGCGTCCAGCCACATGGCCCGAAGCGCTTGAAAAAGCGGCATCGGCTATGGCTGGCAAAAAGGTTGCAGGCCTGATTGGTGACTTGGTTTCAGTTGAAGCCGCATTTGCCTTGAAGCAATTGGTAACCGGATTGGGTGGTAGGTTAGAATGTCGCACAGATGGCGCGCAGCTGCCTGCGGGTAATCGCAGCGGTTACGTTGGTACGGCCACGGTGGAAGACATCGAAACTGCCAAAATGATCCATCTGATTGGCACAAACCCAAAAGTGGAAGCGCCGGTTTTGAACGCGCGAATTCGCAAGGCTTGGAGCAGGGGTGCCAACATTGGCCTTATCGGTAAGACTGTTGATCTGACCTACGAATATACACATATGGGCAACGGCCGCGCTGATTTGCAGGCCTTGGTGAAGCAAAAGTTTACCGATGTTCTGACGATGCCCTCCTTGGTTGTCGTGGGGCAGGCGGCGCTACAGGGTGAAGATGGCGCGGCGGTTTTGGCCGCTGTTATGGACCTTTGCAACAAAACCGAAAGCAAGCTGCTGGTTCTTCATTCCGCGGCCTCACGCGTTGGCGCGCTGGATCTAGGCTGCACCACCGAAGGCGGAGTTGATGCCGCTGTTGCGGGGGCGGATGTGGTATACAATCTTGGGTCCGATGAAATGGACATCGCTGTGGGTGCATTTGTGATCTATCAAGGGAGCCATGGTGATCGTGGTGCGCATCGTGCGGATGTGATCTTGCCGGGCGCTGCTTATACTGAAGAAAATGGTATGTTTGTGAACACCGAAGGCCGGCCACAATTGGCACAACGTGCGGGCTTTGCGCCGGGCGAGGCCAAAGAAAACTGGGCAATCCTGCGCGCCTTATCCGCAGAGTTGGGGGCTACCTTACCTTACGACTCATTGGCACAACTGCGTCAGGCTTTGCTCATCGAGGTGCCGCATTTTGCGCAAATCGACCAAGTACCCAGCAACGATTGGGTTGCGGTCACGGGCGGTAAGCTTGGTAAGGGTGACTTTGGATCGGCGGTTTTAGATTACTACCTTAGCAATCCAATTGCGCGGGCCAGTGAACTGATGGCAGAGCTGTCGGCCAATGCCAAGGCGCGGGCTGCGGCTCCAATGGTGGCTGAATAAGACGATGGATCAGGGATTTTCACCTATGACAACTGAGCGCAGATCGGGGCCTGTTTTTGGCCCTGTACGCAGGAATGAAGCCACATTATCAGATGTGGCAGAAAATGCGTGTAATTTGAGCATAAACCTGAGTGGCGAGGCTAGTATTTGTCGCAAGAAATTGGTTTACACCAAATCGAAAAGCGGGACATTTGGACCGGCAACCTTTCAAGCGCAAGTCACTGTGGCTGACTACAAGGAACGAGGGATACCGAAGGTATGAACGAATTCTTTTCAACAAACCTTGGGATCGCTGTGATCCTTTTGGCCCAAACCCTCGCGGTTGTGGGTTTTGTGATGATCAGCCTGCTGTTTTTGGTCTATGGCGACCGTAAAATCTGGGCTGCGGTTCAGATGCGCCGGGGTCCGAATGTGGTGGGCCTGTTTGGCATGCTGCAAACGGTGGCCGATGCGCTGAAATACATCTTCAAAGAGATCGTGATTCCGGCTGGGGCCGATCGTCCGGTGTTTATCCTTGCGCCTCTGGTTTCTTTTGTTCTGGCCATGCTGGCTTGGGCGGTGATCCCGTTCAACAGCACTTGGGTTTTGGCAGATATTAACGTGGCTTTGTTGTTTGTGTTCGCGGTGTCCTCCCTCGAGGTTTACGGCGTGATCATGGGGGGATGGGCGTCCAACTCGAAGTATCCATTCTTGGGATCGCTGCGTTCTGCGGCGCAAATGATTTCTTATGAAGTTTCCATGGGTTTGATTATTATCGGGGTGATCATCTCCACGGGGTCTATGAATTTTGGGGATATTGTGGCGGCTCAAAATGGCGATCTTGGGTTCTTTAACTGGTATTTCATCCCGCATTTCCCAATGGTATTTTTATTTTTTATCAGTGCTTTAGCTGAAACAAATCGCCCTCCTTTCGATCTTCCCGAAGCGGAATCGGAACTAGTGGCGGGCTATCAGGTTGAATATTCCTCGACGCCGTTCTTGTTGTTCATGGCGGGTGAATATATCGCTATTTTCTTGATGTGTGCTTTGATCACTTTGCTGTTTTTTGGCGGTTGGACATCTCCTTTGCCCTTCCTTGCCGATGGTCCGGTTTGGATGGTTGGCAAAATGGCGATCTTCTTTTTCTTGATCGCGATGGTGAAGGCGCTTGTGCCGCGGTATCGCTATGACCAATTGATGCGTTTGGGCTGGAAAGTCTTTTTGCCATTCTCCTTGGTTTGGGTGGTCTTTGTGGCCTTTGCAGCGAAATTTGGTTGGTTCTGGGGGCTGTTTGCCCGATGGACGGTGGGAGGCTAAACCAATGGCAAATATTGATTATACACGCGCCGTTAAATACTTCTTACTTCAAGATTTCTGGGTCGCGTTCAAACTGGGCATGAAATATTTCATCGCGCCCAAGGCCACGCTCAACTACCCGCATGAAAAGGGGCCCTTGAGCCCAAGATTTCGCGGTGAGCATGCGCTGCGGCGTTATTCCAACGGCGAAGAACGGTGCATTGCATGTAAGCTTTGCGAGGCGATTTGTCCCGCGCAGGCCATTACCATCGATGCGGAACCCCGCGATGATGGCAGCCGGCGCACCACCCGCTATGACATCGACATGACCAAATGCATCTATTGTGGTTTCTGCCAAGAAGCCTGCCCGGTAGATGCGATTGTCGAAGGTCCGAATTTCGAGTTCTCGACCGAGACACGCGAAGAACTTTTTTACGACAAATCCAAACTGCTAGAAAATGGTGACCGTTGGGAAGCTGAGATTGCGCGCAATCTAGAACTCGACGCGCCATATCGCTAGCGGCATAGGGGAAGGAAACACAATGGGTATCGCGGAACTCGCGTTTTACGCATTTTCAATGTCCACGTTGATCGGGGGCATTTTCACGGTCGTGTCACGCAACCCGGTCCATTCGGTCTTATGGCTGATTTTGGCCTTCTTATCAGCTGCGGGTTTGTTCGTGCTTTTGGGCGCTGAATTTGTCGCCATGCTGTTGATCATCGTCTATGTGGGCGCGGTCGCGGTCTTGTTCTTGTTTGTGGTGATGATGCTGGATGTAGATTTTGCCGAGCTCAAGGCTGAGATGGCTAAATATTTACCACTTGGCCTGCTGATCGGTGTGATCGTGCTGATGCAGTTGATGTTCGCTTTTGGTGTGTGGGATTATTCCACAGGTTATGAGGGCCGGCTCGCCGCAGAAATTGGCACTGGCACCAATACAGCTGAGCTGGGCGCCATCATTTATGATGACTATATTTTGATTTTTCAGCTGTCTGGCTTGATTTTGCTGGTGGCGATGATCGGGGCCATTGTTCTGACCCTGCGGCATCGTGTGGACATCAAACGCCAAGACGTGGTGGCGCAGATGATGCGTGATCCGGCGAAGGCGATGGAACTCAAAGACGTTAAACCGGGGCAGGGACTATGATCGGACTTGAACATTATCTGGCCGTTGCGGCGGCGCTGTTTGTGATTGGCATCTTTGGCCTGTTTCTAAATCGCAAAAACATCATCATTTTGCTGATGAGCATCGAATTGATGCTGTTGAGTGTGAATATCAACTTCGTGGCCTTCTCAGCCTATCTGAACGATTATGTGGGTCAAATCTTCACTCTCTTCGTTCTGACCGTGGCGGCTGCAGAGGCTGCGATTGGCCTAGCGATTTTGGTATGTTTCTTCCGTAACAAAGGCTCGATTGACGTTGAAGACGTCAACGTAATGAAAGGGTAGGCGTTATGGAAACGATTCTTCTATTTGCTCCTTTGGTGGGGGCTTTGATTGCAGGCTTCGGCCATGATGTGATTGGTGATAAAGCAGCGCAGGTGTTGACCACCGGCTTGCTGTTTCTCTCGGCTCTTTTGTCTTGGGTGTTGTTTTTAACCTTTGACGGTCACACCGAAAGCATTCAAATCCTGCGTTGGATTGAAAGCGGAACTTTGTCCACGGATTGGGCCATTCGGATTGACCGCTTGACGACTATCATGTTGATCGTGATCACCACGGTTTCCGCCTTGGTGCATCTCTATTCCATTGGCTATATGGCCCATGATGAGCATTTCCGTGAGAGCGAAAGCTACCGCCCACGCTTCTTTGCTTATCTTTCCTTCTTTACCTTCGCCATGCTGATGCTGGTGACCTCTGACAACCTGCTCCAGCTGTTTTTTGGCTGGGAAGGGGTTGGCGTGGCCTCCTATCTATTGATTGGCTTTTACATCCGCAAACAAAGCGCGGGTGCGGCGGCGATCAAGGCCTTTGTGGTCAACCGTGTTGGGGACTTTGGTTTTTTGCTGGGGATCTTCGCGCTGTATCTTGTGGCCGATAGCATCAAGTTTGATGACATTTTCCTGATTGGTCCTGAGCTGGCGGCGATGGAATTGCATTTTCTCTGGCGCGATTGGAATGCGGCCAATTTGATTGCGTTTTTGTTGTTTGTCGGAGCTATGGGTAAATCTGCTCAGTTGATCCTGCACACTTGGTTGCCCGATGCGATGGAGGGCCCAACGCCCGTGTCAGCGCTGATCCATGCGGCTACAATGGTAACGGCCGGGGTCTTCTTGGTCTGTCGTATGTCACCTATTATGGAATTTGCACCGGATACGATGAGCTTTGTTGTGTTTCTTGGTGCGTCAACTGCATTTTTTGCAGCGACAGTGGGCCTGGTTCAAAACGACATCAAACGCGTTATAGCTTATTCAACCTGTTCGCAGCTGGGCTATATGTTTGTGGCCGCGGGCTTGGGTGTCTATTCCGTCGCGATGTTTCATCTTCTGACCCACGCTTTTTTCAAAGCCATGTTGTTCTTGGGGGCGGGCTCTGTGATCCATGGCATGCATCATGAGCAGGATATGCGGAACTACGGCGATCTGCGCAAGAAAATGCCTTACACATTCTGGGCGATGATGATCGGCACTTTGGCGATCACCGGTGTGGGCATTCCTTTGACCCATTACGGCTTTGCAGGCTTTTTGTCCAAGGATGCGGTGATTGAGAGCGCCTATGCGGGCACCAAGGGCGGTTATGCCTTCTGGATGCTTGTGATTGCGGCTTTGTTTACCAGCTTTTATAGCTGGCGCCTGATGTTCATGACCTTCTTTGGCAGCTCACGTGGCGATAAGCACACGCATGATCATGCGCTTGAAAGCCCCACTGTGATGCTGGTGCCACTTGCAGTCTTGGCTGTGGGCGCGATCTTCTCTGGCATGCTGTTTTACAAGCCATTTTTTGGCGATCACCATAAGGTTGAAGTGTTCTTCGGGATTGTAGAAGACAGCAAAACACAGGGCGCAGATCATGCAGACGTAGGCTTCTCTTTGATTGCGCCGGCGCATGCCGCGAGCACAGCCGAGCCTGAGTCGCATGCCACAACCGATCATAGCGATAAGCCTAAAAAGATTCTTGATAAGTTGGGTAAGGGGGCAATTTACATGTCGCCGGCCAATACAGTTTTGGATGATGCGCATCACGTGCATTGGCTGGTGAAAGTTTCACCTTTCATTGCCATGGCTTTGGGCTTCATCACGGCTTGGCTATTCTATATGACTAAGCTAGATCTGCCGCGGCGCGTGGCGGAAAGCAATCCCATACTGTATCGTTTTTTGTTAAACAAGTGGTATTTCGACGAAATCTACGATGTGATTTTTGTGCGACCTGCACAATGGTTGGGTCGCACCTTTTGGAAATTAGGTGATGGCAAAATCATTGATGGTGGCATCAATGGATTGGCAATGGGGATTATCCCTTTCTTCACAAAATGGGCTGGCCGTATGCAATCTGGTTATATCTTCACCTATGCGTTTGGCATGGTCATAGGTATCGCAGTTTTGGTCACTTGGATGACCATTGTGGGAGGTAAATAATGAGTAATCTTCTTAGCCTAGTCACCTTCATTCCCCTTGTTGCAGCTGTCATTCTAGCGCTGCTGTCGCGTGGCGACAGTGAAGATTCTCAACGTAATGTGAAATATTTGGCCCTTGCGGCTACGGTCTTTACCTTTGTGGCTTCGCTTATGGTGTTGTTTGGGTTTGATTCTAGCAACACAGGCTTTCAGTTTGTAGAAGAACATAGCTGGTTGCTGGGCATGCAGTATAAAATGGGTGTGGATGGCATCAGCGTCTTGTTCGTGATGCTGACGACCTTCACCATGCCTTTGGTGATTGCTGCCTCGTGGAATGTGAGCCACCGTCTTAAAGAATATATGATCGCCTTTTTGGTGCTCGAAACTCTAATGATCGGTGTGTTTTGTGCGCTGGATCTGGTGCTGTTTTACATGTTCTTTGAAGCGGGTTTGATCCCAATGTTCCTGATTATCGGGATCTGGGGCGGTAAAGCGCGGATTTATGCTTCTTTTAAATTTTTCCTCTATACCTTCCTCGGCTCTGTTTTGATGCTGGTGGCGATGGTGGCAATGTTTGCGGATGCAGGCACCACTGACATGGCTGTGCTCCTGACCCATAACTTTGGCTCTGAAACGCTGGATGTCTTTGGATTCCAAATCCTAGGTGGCGCGCAAACGTTGATGTGGATAGCCTTTTTTGCCTCCTTTGCGGTGAAAATGCCCATGTGGCCCGTACACACTTGGTTGCCTGATGCGCACGTTCAAGCCCCCACTGCGGGCTCTGTGGTGTTGGCGGCAATCTTGTTGAAAATGGGCGGTTACGGCTTCCTGCGCTTTTCATTGCCAATGTTCCCAGTGGCCTCAAATCTGTTGGCTCCCTTGGTGTTTTGGCTTTCCGCTATTGCTATTGTCTATACCTCCTTAGTGGCTTTGTCTCAACAAGACATGAAAAAGCTAATTGCCTATTCATCGGTGGCGCACATGGGATATGTGACCATGGGTATTTTTGCGGCCAACCAACAAGGTGTGGATGGAGCTATCTTCCAGATGATTAGCCACGGCTTTATCTCTGGTGCATTGTTCCTCTGTGTGGGGGTCATTTATGACCGGATGCACACGCGCGATATCGACGCCTATGGCGGCTTGGTTAACCGGATGCCCAGCTATGCGTTGATTTTCTTGTTCTTCACCATGGCCAACGTGGGCTTGCCGGGAACCTCTGGGTTCGTGGGTGAGTTCCTGACTCTGATGGGAATTTTTCAAGTCAACACTTGGGTGGCTATGTTTGCGGCCTCGGGGGTGATCTTGTCCGCTGCATATGCGCTTTGGCTTTATCGCCGAGTGGTTTTGGGGGATCTGATTAAAGAGAGCTTGAAATCCATCACAGATATGGGGCGGCGTGAGAAGATGATTTTCGCCCCTCTCGTTGTGATGACCCTGCTCTTGGGAGTTTATCCTGCACTTGTACTTGATATCATTGGGCCGTCTGTTGCGGCTTTGGTTGAAACCTATCACAGTAATGTGGCCGCTCATGGTATCGTGAGCACGGCTGCATCAACTGCGTCCCACTAAAGGGGAATTCGGAACATGATCGCTTCTGATTTTTCGACTGTTCTGCCTGAGGTTTTTCTGTCGCTCTATGCGATGCTGGCTTTGGTTGTTTTTGTCTACAGCGGCAAGGACAAACATGCGGCTTTGTCCATATGGTTGACTAGCGGTGTGTTTTTGCTGCTGGCCGCTATTATCGGCTTGAGTTCTGCGCCTGGCACGAACTCATTCAATGGGATGTTTGTGGATGACAATTTTGCCCGTTTTGCCAAGGTTGTGATTTTGCTGTCGGCGGCAACTGTGCTGGTGATGGGGCAAGATTACGCCGCAAAACATGATATGTTGAAGTTTGAATATCCATTACTGGTTGCCCTGTCGGTGGTTGGCATGATGGTGATGGTCTCTGCGGGCAGTCTGTTGACACTGTATATGGGCCTTGAGTTGCAATCTTTGGCGCTCTACGTGATCGCCGCCTTCCGTCGTGACAGCGCCAAATCCACGGAAGCGGGTTTGAAATACTTCGTGTTGGGGGCCTTGTCCTCCGGCCTGCTGCTTTACGGTGCATCGCTGGTCTATGGCTTTGCCGGCACCGTGGAATTTGCGGGCATCATGCAAGCGACACAGGGCGGTGATCTGTCTATGGGTCTGTTGCTGGGATTGGTCTTTGTCATCTCTGGCATGGCGTTCAAAGTGTCTGCCGCACCGTTTCACATGTGGGCGCCAGACGTTTATGAAGGCGCGCCAACTCCCGTCACCGCATTTTTTGCCACCGCGCCCAAGATGGCGGCCATGGGCTTGTTTGCCCGTGTGGTGCATGACGCCTTTGGTGGCGTGATTGGTGAATGGCAGCAGGTTGTGGCGGTTCTATCCGTAGTCTCCATGTTCTTGGGTGCTGTGGCTGCAATTGGTCAAGGCGACATCAAACGTCTGATGGCCTATTCCTCCATCGCACATATGGGCTTTGCACTTATGGGTTTGGCCTCGGGCACCGCATTTGGTGTGCAAGCGATGATGGTCTATATGGCGATCTATGTGACGATGAATATAGGTATGTTTGCTTTCATTCTTACGATGGAGCGTGACGGACGCCCGGTCAGCGATATTGCGTCGCTGCATATGTATTCCAAAAAAGAGCCTCTTAAGGCGCTTTGCGTGGCTGCCTTGATGTTCTCAATGGCTGGTGTTCCGCCTCTTGTGGGCTTTTTTGGCAAGTTTTACGTGCTGCGCGCGGCCTATGAGGCCAATATGGCGTGGTTGGCTGTTGCAGGCGTTGTGGCGTCGGTGATTGGTGCGTTCTACTATATCCGTATCGTCTATTTTATGTACTTTGGTGAGGCGGGTGAGCCGTTGGACGCAAACCCAGTGCGCAGATTGCATATCATCCTGGTGATTTCAGCCGCTTTGATGATTGCCGGGACGTTCTTCAGCCTATTTGGTATTGAGACTTTGGCGCAAATTGCAGCGGACTCCCTTGCAAATTAATCTACCATTTAGCGTGAGCGCTACGATTGTTGACCGGGCTAGCTCCACTATGGATCTGGCCCGGTCCTATGACGGGGCCGAGGGTTTTCCGCACTGGATTTTGGCTCGCGCGCAAACCCAAGCGCGGGGCAGGCAGGGACGGTCTTGGCTCAGCGGGCAAGGGGCTTTTGCCGCCAGCCTGGTGATGCAACCCAATTGTCCTCCAGTGATGGCCGCTCAACGATCTTTTGTTGCGGCCTGTGCGCTGCGCCGAGCGCTTGCGACCTATGTTGATCCCAATCTTCTGGCGCATAAATGGCCCAATGATGTGCTGCTTCAGGGGGGTAAGGTTGCTGGTATATTGTTAGAATCCTCTGGCTCTGGATTGAACGTTGACCGGCTGACAATTGGAATCGGAGTAAATCTGGACCA
>FLMP01000565.1_pt1 | contig 11502 bp, 10 predicted proteins | sample 887161 | NCBI WGS metagenome assembly FLMP01 (sample SAMEA4017660, study PRJEB14154) | seawater metagenome
ATTTTGGAGTTCAAATGCTTTGGATTAAAGCTTTCCATATTTTGACAGTGATAACTTGGTTTGCCGCACTGTTTTACTTGCCGCGACTATTTGTTTACCATGCTATGTCAACTGATGAGATTAGTATAGAGCGCTTCAAGGTAATGGAGCGAAAACTGTATAGAGGCATTATGATGCCAAGCTTTGTTATCACAACGCTTATGGGCGCTTGGATGCTCCATGGTTACGCTTGGGAAGTCTATGCTGATCAATATTGGCTTCAGCTTAAGATGGCTTTAGTTGCCATTCTAATTGCGTATCATTTTTATTGTGGCTATTTGGTGAGAGTGTTTTCTGAAGATAAAAATACACGTAGTCATACTTTTTATCGATGGTTTAACGAGTTTCCAGTGCTACTCCTTGTAGGCATTATCATTCTTGTTGTCGTTAAGCCTTTTTAAAAATTTAGTTATATAATTTAAATCTTTATCTCAAAAAAAATAAACTGATGAGCATCTCGCAAGACACAAAAGAGTTAAATTCATATATCAATAAAAAAGTTGATATTGAATCAGTTGCTTCTTTTAAAGGCAATGAGCACATTATCAAATTAAATCTTAAGTTTGATATTAATAAAATGCGGCAAGCGCTTGATGAAGTTAAAGCTATGTCAGAGTTTAAAACTGCTGCGTCAGGTTTCCACGCTTTAGCTATGACTCGTAGAAAGAATAGTTCTTTTGAGTCTGATAATAATCTTGTGGGTCGCTACTATACTCGCGTAGATGATAGCTATGAAGAGGTAGCAAAGGATGAGTTAGTTAATGAAAGTTTATTTACTGAGCTTGTTGAAGTGTTTAAGGGTACTTATTTTGAAACTATTCACAAGGAGCTTTCAGCTCGTTACCCTATCGGAAGGGTTCGCATATTAGAAAAAGATAGTTTTAATTGTAACTCATGGCATAGAGATCCAGAGCCAAGGATACATATTCCAATTTATACAAATCCTGGTGCTTTATTTATAGTAAACCATCACTGCACGCACCTTCCCGCTGATGGCTCAGTATATTTTACGGATACTAGAGGCTACCATACTGCTCTTAATGGTGGAGAAGAGTCTAGAACCCATCTTGTAGCCACTTTAGCTTACCCAGAATACCAACCTTAAGAGTAAATCAGTTATGAGCCAATATAAGAAAAATAATAGTAACCAGGAGAAATTAGAGAATCCAATAGATTTTCGAAGTGATACAGTTACTTTTCCATCTAAAGAAATGCTTGCAAGCATTGATAATACAAAGCTCGGAGATGATGTTTACGGAGAGGATGTTGAAGTAATTGAGTTACAAGAATATGCAGCGAATCTCTTAGGAAAAGAAGCAAGCTTATTTTTTCCAAGTGGCACTCAAAGTAATTTAACTGCTATGCTCGCCCATTGCCAAAGAGGCGATGAAGTTTTGATTGGGAGACACTATCATACTAACGTCTATGAGGCTCGAGGAGTTTCAGTTTTAGGCGGCGTTGGGATTTGTCCTATTGATACTTCAGAGTCTGGATCTATGAAAGTAAGCGATATGCTCAGTCAAATTAAAGACAATGACCCCCACTATGCTGTAACAAAGCTTCTTTGTTTGGAGAATACTTTTTCTGGAAAAGTTCAACCTCAACAGGAACTTGAGGCGTTGGCAAAAGCGGCACATAATAAAGGCTTAAAAGTACACTTGGACGGCGCTCGCTTATTTAATGCACATATACATTCAGGCTTAACAATGAAGGCCTTAACTAAAAGTTTTGATAGTATATCAATATGTTTATCAAAAGGCTTAGGTGCTCCAATTGGATCTCTTTTAGTAAGCGATCAAGCTACTATTAATAAAGCTTTGCGTTTGCGAAAGATGCTTGGGGGTGGCATGAGGCAAGTTGGTGTAATAGCCTCCTATGGAATGTATGCTTTAAAGAATAATGTAAAGAGGCTTCAAGAGGATCATGATAACGCAAGATATCTTGCAAGTGGCTTATCATCATTAGCAGAATTAACAATAGACTATGGTGAAAATCAAACAAACATGGTGTTTGTAGATTGTCCTGAAGATCACAGAGAAGCTTTAGAAAGGTATCTTTTTGATAGAAATATTATAATTTCTAATCTTGATCGCGGTAGGTTAGTATGCCACTTAGGAGTTAGTAGAAAAGATATTTTGGCAGTTATCGATGCTTTTAAAGACTATTTTAAGAGTCTTTAAGCCCTTAGATAAGAATTTGGTCTAAAAAGGTTTTGGTTCGATCACTTTGTGGGTTATTAAAGAATTCGTCTGGAGTATTTTGCTCCACAATCTCACCATCTGCCATAAATATTATTCTGTCTGCAACTTGCCTGGCAAAGCCCATTTCATGAGTGACACAAATCATTGTCATGCCACTATTTGCAAGCTCGACCATGGTATCTAAAACTTCTGAAACCATTTCGGGGTCTAGCGCTGAAGTTGGTTCATCAAATAACATAACTTTAGGCTGCATACATAAACTTCTAGCAATAGCAACTCGCTGCTGCTGGCCACCAGATAGTTGATCTGGATATTTGTCTGCCTGCTCTGGAATCTTGACCTGTTTAAGCATGGCAACTGCTCTTTCTTTGGCCTCATCTTTATCAATCCCTCTTACCCAGTTTGGCCCAGCCATGCAGTTCTCAAGGACAGTTAAATGAGGAAATAAGTTAAAATTTTGAAATACCATTCCAATATCTCGTCGAACAATATCAACATCTTTCATAGTTTCATGAAGTTCAATTCCACTAACATGAATTTCACCCTCTTGATGAGCTTCAAGTCGATTAAGACATCGAATTAATGTGGATTTTCCTGATCCAGATGGCCCACAAATTACAATTTTTTCTTTAAGATTTATTGTTAGGTTTATATCTTTAAGAGCCTGAAAATCACCATACCACTTACTAACTCCTTTAAGTGATATTACTGGATTTCCACTTTTAGTATTCATTGTCATGCTTTTTGTTGATACTTTCTTTCAATGCGAGCCTGAATAATCTCAAGAATGATTGTAAGGGCCCAATAAATCATTGCAGCTGTAAGTAACATTTCTAAATTATTGAAATCTTTTGAGCCTATTTTTTTGGCCATGAACATTAACTCCCAAATCCCAAGAACAGAAACTAAAGAACTGTCCTTAAGCATCGCAATAAATTGGTTGCCAGTTGGGGGAACTATAATTGGTATTGACTGGGGTAATATAATTTTTCGAAGTATCAGTCCAAATTTAAAACCTAATGCTCTTGAGGCTTCCCATTGTCCTTTTGGTATGCTTTGAATACCTGCTCGAAAAATCTCTGTCATGTACGCACCATAACAAAGTGACAGGGCTGCAATACCAGAAGGAATAGCATCAATCATGAATCCTAGTTGAGGAAGCCCCATATAAATTAGATAAATTTGCAGAAGAAGAGGGAGTCCTCTAAATAAAGACGTATAAAAACTTGCTATCGCATAAGCAAATCCATTATTTGAAAGTTTAGCAATAGCTCCAACGATTGCTATAGCAGTAGCAATTGCAATTGAAACTGCTGAAATATAAATCGTAGTAAAAAGACCCTTAGAAATCATAAGCCAAATTTTGCTTGGCTCACCGATAAATATATACGCTAACTCAAGATCAAAAGAGTAAGCAAAAGCAAGAAAAAGAAAAAATAATTCAATCCAAACAATTAATATTTGAATTTTTAACTTAGCAAAGCTAATTAATAATAAATTTAGGACAAATATTATTGCAAGTACAAACGAAACAACAAGACGACCAAAAAAACCACTCTCTTCTGGATTTCCAATAACTGGGCTAAGGAATTCACCAAATATGGTGTCGGTAAAATTAAAGGTAAAGAAAAAAGCCAATACCGCTATTGATAATCCTAAAAGGAACGCTGGTTTGTGCAGCGACTTATCTTCAATAACGGTATCGACGAACATACCTTTCTCTAAAACCTAGTTAAAACTTAAATAACTAACTGTTCTAATTAAAATGCAACCGTATAGTCATTTGAACTACCATCTGCGTTTTTAAACCACTTCATTGACAGCATTGTCAAAGTGTAGTCTTTATTCATGTCAGCAATGATTCTAACGATCTCTGCATCTAACTCAGGATCATCATTACCTTTATCAGTTGCTACTGAAAGAGGCTCGAAGAAAGCTGGATCACCTAAGAAACGAATTGGATATCCATCTTCAATAGCACCTTGAATCATCGGAATAGAATCAATAATACCGTCATTACGAACACCAGCACCTAGGCGAGTGTCATCAAGACATGTATGGCCGTCAGCAAGGGAAGTAATTGTTCCTGGGGTAACTTTATATGTAAATGCCGGAGCATCAATCATATCGAGACTTCCTTCAAGATACATTTCCCAAGTGGAAGCAGCTGTAGTACAAATATTTTTTCCATTTAAACCAGCCAATGTTGTCACAGGTGAATCTATGTGAACAGCAAAACCAGCTGGAGTGTAATAATAAACCGCAGGGAAGTTTAGAACTTCTGAGCGAGTTTCTGTTGGCGTCATAGAGCCAACTGATACGTCCCAACGCATATTCCAGTTACCTGAAGTAATAATATCCCACGAAGGAGTAATGAAACGAGCCTCTACGCCCATACGTTTAGCAATTTCTCTACCAACATCAACGTCAAAACCTTCCATTTCACCGGCATCATTAATATATGAATATGGCGCCCAGTTTGCATCAGTTGCAATCATTAATTCATTATTTGTTTTAATATAATCATAAACTGCACCTGCTTGAACTGTCATGTTTAATGATAATAGCGCAACTGCAAATGCAATCGACTTTGTAAAGCCTAGCTTAATACTCATTTGTCTCTCCTATTAATATTTAATAATTTACGAATTTACAATTGTACACATGTTTTTGAAGAAAATTAACTTTCAAAACAGATAGAAACATATAAAAATTTAGTTTTTAAGCTTTAAAAACGCCTGTAGAAAGATAGCGATCACCTCGGTCACAAATAATTGTAACAATAACGGCATTATTAACCCGCTTTGAAAGCTCAATTGCTGAAGCTACAGCGCCTCCAGCTGATACCCCACAGAAAATACCTTCAAGTGTCGCAAGGTCTCTAGTTGTTTGTTCTGCACTTAATTGAGAAATATCCATAATTTGATCTACTCTGGTTGAGTCAAAGATAGTGGGGAGATACTCTTTGGGCCATCTTCTAATCCCTGGTATGTGTGAGTTATCATCAGGCTGAATACCTATAATTTGTATCTGCGGATTTTTTTCTTTGAGGTATTTGGAAACACCCATAATAGTTCCAGTAGTTCCCATGGAACTAACAAAGTGTGTAATTTCTCCATTAGTATCATTCCAAATTTCTTTAGCAGTTGAAGTATAGTGAGCACTTGGATTATCTGGATTAGAAAATTGGTTAAGCTGAAGACCTTTATTTTCGGAACTCATTTGATTTGCAAGGTCACGCGCCCCTTCCATTCCAAGCTCTTTGGTCACTAAAATTAATTCAGCACCATATGCTGTCATCGCATCTTTTCTCTCTTGCGATAGATTTTCTTGCATAATTAAAATCATCTTGTAACCCTTTATGGCTGCAACCATTGCTAAGGCAATGCCTGTATTTCCACTGGTTGCTTCGATAAGGGTATCTCCAGGGTGAATCTCACCCCTATTTTCTGCTTCAGTAATCATATTGAGGGCGGCGCGATCTTTTACAGATCCAGCTGGATTATTACCTTCAAGCTTACCAAGAATAGTATTAGATGGATTTGGATTTAATCTTTGCAGTCTGACTAAAGGAGTCTTCCCTATGCATTGATCGATTGTTTTATAGCTTTGATTGCTCATAATTTTAAAGCCCATAAAACTACATATTATTTAAGATGGCTTTTTTTACTTCCTCAAGTGTTGGGTTAACATTGATCATTGCACTTGGATCGCATTGAGCAATTGCAGTGTCTGGGTCTTTAAGTCCGTGACCTGTAAGAGTACATACAACGGTCGATCCATCAGGTATCTTCCCTGATTTTATATCTCTTAGAGCTCCCGCAACTGATATTGCAGATGCTGGCTCACAAAAAATTCCTTCTTTTTCAGTCAGCATTTTTTGAGTAACTAAAATTTCTCTATCAGAGAAGGAGTCAAACCAACCATTCGAATCTTTACTAAGTTTTAAAGCTTGATCCCAGCTTTGAGGGTTTCCAATTCTTATTGCAGTGGCAATCGTTTCTGGATTGTAAACTCTTGCGCCTTGTATAAACGGAGCGGCACCTTCAGCTTGATAGCCAAGCATTTTAGGAGTAGAGTTTGATATTCCTTTCTCGTGATATTCAGTATAGCCCATCCAATGCGCAGTAATATTTCCTGCATTACCTACAGGAAGGCAATGATAATCAGGTGCATGACCAAGCTCTTCAATAATCTCAAATGCTGCAGTTTTTTGACCTTGAAGCCTAAAAGGGTTTATTGAGTTAACTATTGAAACGGGTGCAAATTCAGCAACATCTTTAACAAGCTGCATTCCATCATCAAAGTTGCCCTTAATTTGAATAATGGTAGAGCCATGTATCATGGCTTGCGCTAATTTTCCTAGTGCAATTTTTCCTTCTGGAATGAGAACAAACGCTTTAATTCCTGCTCTTGCAGCGTATGCAGCTGCAGCAGCCGAAGTGTTTCCAGTTGACGCGCAAATAATTGCTTTTGAGCCACTTTCTACGGCCTTTGTAACAGCCATTGTCATTCCACGGTCTTTAAACGAGCCTGTAGGGTTTAAGCCCTCATACTTTACATATAGCTCGACTTGTGTACCCATTTCACATGGGATATTTTCAAGTCTAATTAATGGCGTATTACCTTCACCAAGACTAATGATTCGAGTGTTATCACTAACAGGCAGGGTGTCTCTATATTTCTCAATTAATCCTGAATATCTCATAGTTATCTCTAATAGGTTAGTCTAGTAATTCAATATGAATAATTTGAACTTCCGCTTGGTTAAAGTCGCTAGCTTCAATCGACTTTTTAATGCTCATGACCGTTTTAGTACTAACTTTATCAGTTGTTATTGCGATGTGAGCATTATTATTTTCATCAACTTGTTTTTGAATAAGTGCTTCAATACTAACGTTATGGTCATTAAATATCCCTGTGACTTTTGCTAGGACTCCTTTAATATCACTTACTAATAGTCTTAAAAAGAATTCACTATGGATATCATCATTCTTAATCACAGGAAGTTTTTGTTGTGATTTCCAGCCCAGAATATGGTTACTTGTTTGATTATTAATAATATCATTTAGATCAGCAATAACCGCAGAAGCAGTTGCCTCATCACCAGCCCCAGCTCCATAATACAAGCTAGTTCCTAGGGCATCACTTTTAACCATAACTGCATTCATCACTCCATCGACTTGTGCAATTAATTGTTTATTTGGAACTAGAGTGGGGTGGACTCGAAGTTCAATTCCGTCACCAGTCCTTTTTGCTATTCCAAGATGCTTAATTGTGTAACCAAGTTCAGAAGCATGAATGATGTCTTCAGTAGTGATACCACTAATACCTTTAGTTGAAACTTTATCAAATTGAAGTTCAGTGCCAAAAGCAATTGCAGCTAGAATAGATAACTTATGAGCAGCATCAATACCTTCAATATCAAAAGTTGGGTCTTCTTCTGCGTAACCTAATGCTTGTGCTTCTTTAAGAACATCGTCAAAATCTCTTCCTTTTTCCTTCATATCAGTAAGAATAAAGTTACCGGTACCGTTTATGATTCCAGCGAGTGATTCAATATTATTTGCACTAAGTCCTTGCTCGAGAGATTTAATGATTGGAATCCCACCAGCTACGGAAGCTTCAAATAAAAGTCGAACTTGTTTTTTATTGGCGAGTTTGATTAATTCATTACCATGATTAGCAATGAGTGCTTTATTAGCAGTAATGACATGTTTTCCATTATTAATGGCTTTTTCAACTAACTCTTTTGTAAGTCCAACGCCGCCAATGAGCTCTAAAACTACATCAACATCAGGGTGATTGACAACCTCAAAAGGATCTTCAGTTAACTTGATATTTGAGGTGTCACAGATGCGTTTTTGTTTGACATCTCTAACGCCAGCCAAAACAACTTCTATTTTTACACCAGTGCGTCTCTCAATAGATGCGCTATTTTTTTGTAATACATTTACAACGCCACCACCAACAGTACCTAGACCAAGAATCCCAACTTTCATTATTGTATTTTATAAATTTGAAAGCGCCATTATACCAACCAGTGAAAAGGCGCACTGGAAATCATGTTTAAAAATGTTGGCAGATCTATTGAACTAAATTAATTTCTAGATTTAGAAGGATTTATTACTTTAAGCCGCCCATACAGATGTATTTTAGTTCGAGAAAGTCATCTATTCCATAGTGTGAGCCTTCTCTTCCTAGACCAGACTCTTTAACTCCGCCAAATGGAGCTACTTCATTTGATATGACGCCTTCATTAACGCCCACCATTCCATACTCTAAAGCTTCAGATACGCGCCATATTCTATTGATATCATTCGTATAGAAGTATGAGGCCAGACCGAATTCAGTGTCATTAGCCATATCGATCGCTTCTTTTTCAGTTGAAAACTTAAATACTGGAGCTAATGGACCAAAGGTTTCTTCTGAAGCCATTTTCATAGAGCTGTCTACATTGCTTATTACTGTTGGCTCAAACATAGTGCCGCCATTTTGATGCGGTTTTCCACCTGCAACAATTATAGCCCCTCGATCAAGGGCATCTGACAAGTGATCTTTAACTTTATCAAGTGCTTTAAAGCTTATTAATGGACCTTGATTAACTCCTTCATCCATTCCATTTCCTACGTTTAATGTTTTGACGGCTTCGGCAAGTCTAGTTACAAACTCGTCATAAATTCCCTCTTGAACTAAAAAACGATTGGTACAAACGCAGGTTTGCCCTGTATTTCTAAATTTTGATATGAGTGCACCCGAAACTGCAGAATCTATATCGGCATCATCAAAGACTATAAATGGAGCATTGCCTCCGAGCTCCATAGATACTTTTTTCATTGTATCAGCGCAGTTTCGTGTTAAGATTTTTCCTACAGCTGTTGAGCCGGTAAACGAGAGTTTTCTGACAATTGGGCTGCTGGTTAAGGCTTGTCCAATTTCGCTAGAATTAGTTCCAACTACAACATTAATGATTCCTTTTGGTATTCCAGCTTGTTCAGCAAGCTCTGCAATTGCGAGAGCTGATAATGGAGTTTCTGCGGCAGGCTTAATAACAACTGGGCATCCAGCAGCAAGGGCGGGAGCACATTTTCTTGTGATCATTGCAATTGGAAAGTTCCAAGGAGTAATTGAAGCTACAACTCCTATTGGTTGCTTAATTACAAGTATTCTTCTATCATTAGAGGGTGTTGGAATTATGTCGCCATAGGTTCTTTTTCCTTCTTCTGCAAACCATTCTATAAAAGATGCTCCGTAACCAACCTCTCCTCTAGCTTCTGCAATTGGCTTTCCCTGTTCTGCAGTCATTAATGTGGCTAAATCTTCTTGATTTGCCATGATTAAATCAAACCATTTTTTTAAGATAATTGCTCTTTCTTTAGCAGTACGGCTGCGCCAATCTGGCCAGGCGGCATTTGCTGCATCAATGGCCTCATCGGTTTCTTTTTTACCCATTTCAGGTAGCGTACTTATAACTTCATTTGTGTAAGCATTAGTAACATCAAAGCGTGATTGTGCGTCATCACCAACCCATTGTCCGTTGATGTAACCATGAGCTTTTAACAGGCTAGTATTTTTAAGCATAATTTATCCTTGTATCTATAGTGAGCTTTAAAGGTGCTAATTATAATGCTCTATTGAGCTGTAATGTCCTTCAAGTATGTTGCGTTTTTAAAATTTGTTGTTTTTGTCGTCTTCCAATTAATGAGGCAGTTACCACGCCTAGTGTTACAACTCCTACCAAGATAGTTGAAACTGCATTTATTTCAGGTGTTACGCCAAGTCGAACCATCGAGTATATTTTCATTGGTAGGGTCGTAGACCCTGGGCCAGAAGTAAAGCTAGCGATTACTAGATCATCAAGAGATAGAGTAAAAGATAGTAGCCAGCCAGAAACAACTGCTGGAAGAATTATTGGGAGAGTAATAAGCATAAAGGTTCTAAATGGCGTACAGCCTAAGTCAAGCGCAGCCTCAGTAAGACTGTCATCATAGCTTGACATTCTTGACTGCACAACAACTGCAACGTAGCACATTGAAAATGTTATATGTGCCAATGTAACCGTGAAAATACCTCTGTCAATTGCAAGCGCAACAAACATAAGTAAAGTTGATAATCCAATAATTACTTCTGGCATGACCATTGGTGCATAAATCATTCCTGAAAAAAGAGTTCTGCCTTTAAAGTTTCCAAAACGAGTCATTACTAGGCCAGCAATAGTTCCTAAAATTGTTGCCATGGTTGAGGAAACGAATGCAACTTTTATTGTTACCCAGGCGGCATCTTTTATGCCTTGATTTTGCATTAATTCGGCATACCATTTGGTCGAGAAACCACCCCAAACTGTAACCAGCCTTGATTCATTAAAGCTAAATAAAATTAATAATATTATTGGTATATATAAAAATGAAAAGCCAACAATCAGTGAGAAAATATTGAAGGTGCCAAACCTTTTCATGAGATTGCCTTCTCTTGTGATCTCTGATAAAGCATTATTGGGACAACGAGAATTGCAAGTAAAAGGATTGCGACTGCTGAGGCAACTGGCCAGTCTCGATTATAGAAAAACTCGGTCCAAAGGACCTTTCCAATCATTAGCGTTTCAGACCCACCAAGCAAATCTGGTATTACAAACTCACCCATGACTGGTATAAAGACCAAGAAGCAACCAGCCATAATTCCAGGTATTGAGAGTGGAATAGTGACTGTCCAGAAGGCTTTAAAGGGTCTACAACCAAGGTCTGCTGCAGCCTCTAATAAACTCATATCCATTTTTTCAAGATTTGCATACAAAGGAAGAATCATAAAAGGCAGGTAAGAATAAATAATTCCAATATATACTGCAAGATCCGTGTTCATTATCATGAGTGGCTTTTCAATAATTCCAATGGACATTAAGGCTAAGTTTAATAAGCCCTCTGTCTTTAGGATTCCTATCCACGCATAAACCCTTATTAAGAAAGAAGTCCAAAACGGTAGGATGACCAGCATTAGTAATATTCCTCTCCATCGAGTGGGAGCTCTTGCTACGCTGTATGCAATTGAGTATCCTATTATCAGGGTTAGTATTGTTGAAATAAAGGCAATTTTTAAACTCGAAAGATAAGCTTTAATATACAAAGAGTCACTAAAAAGAAATAAATAGTTATCGAAGCTTGCTTTAATTGAAGGTAGCCACGAATCTCCCCAAATAAGAAGTGAGGAGTATGGCGGCCTTGCATAAATTGTTTCTGCGAAGCTTATTTTTAAAACATAGATAAAAGGC
>FLMP01000571.1_pt1 | contig 11458 bp, 9 predicted proteins | sample 887161 | NCBI WGS metagenome assembly FLMP01 (sample SAMEA4017660, study PRJEB14154) | seawater metagenome
GTGCTAACCCGCAAACTATACTCGAGCTTGTCCTCTGTCGGGGCTCAATTAACCTCTAAGACTCGAGTTTGTCCGCAATTATTCCGATCATAGGCTATGTTAAACATATGCCTATCGATTATTTTCATATAATCACACCGCCAGCCGTTGCTTATGTTAACCATTTGCATGTGCCAGACATAGGCGGTCCCGAATCAGATGATCGCTACAAGATCACTATCTTAGTCAACAAGCAGGACAGCACCTGTATCAAGGCGATTGTTGATGCCAGTCACGCTGCCGCGCGTTTGGAATGGCCTGTTTCCTGGGATCAAACGTTAAACATGCCGTTACATGATGGCATTGACAAGTGTGCCAGCTGGGACCAGCTAGCGGATTATTTGATGTGCACATTCCACAGTTATCATCCGCCATTACTACAGATGCCCGATGGCAGTATCATGCCGCGCTCAATAGAAATCCCAATCGGCGCTTCGGTCCGAGTATTTGGAGCCATGGGGGGTTGCATTGTTAATGGTGAAAAGACCATAGACTGCTATCTTAGTGGAGTCCAGCTGTTGGGTAGTTCACCAATGGCTATAGAGAAATCCACGGTATATGGACGATTTGAGCAGTTAATCGATCGTTATTTACCATGGAGGTAACTGTATTAAGCTATGTAATGCTGGGCTTTCTGATGCTGGCGGGGGCTGCAACGTTGCGACTGCATAAAACCACCGCCTTGGGCCAGCTAGCTAATAATCAGGTCCTGTTGTTTTCGATGATTTGTACCTTATTTTCGGGAGTACTAATTGTTTTTTGATTCTACCTGTTTTGGCTTTTTGTCAGCATCGGCTATGGCCTTGCATTGGTACTGTTAGCGTGGCTTTTGAGCGCGTCACTGAAATCGATTCACTATCAGTCAACTGTGTGGGCATTATTGCTTGTCGGTATTGTTGGAACGCTCTTAATGCAGGTTCTTTTTTTCATCGACTATTATCCCTTGGCATAAATATTCTAAAGTCAGATAGGTCAGGGCGATCTAGGTCTCTTTTTTTGACCGTGGGAGAGTGGTGACTACATCGCCCTCGTTAAGACGCTGATCAATCTCTTCGATCGACATATAGTCCAGGTCCCAATGGTTACAGATATCGTTCCTGTAACGCGTATGGTTCTTCTCGGTGGAATCTGAACTTTTCCGATTGAAATATTTAAGTAATCGTTGGCTTATAGACATGGTTTTAGTTTACGGGATATTTGACTCATCGTCATGTCGGATTTCATGTAATTTTAGCTTAAATACGTTGCCGGCCCTTAGGCATCCGCAATAAACCACCCCCGTATTATCAAAAGGATCAGCCCATGTACAAACATAAAACATAGCTCGCGCAGGGCTTGATGGCCAGTAAAAAAGCGGGTTAAGTGGTGCTGAAAGCTGACACGCCAAGAAAGTCTGCCTTGCCTAAATTGACACCATTATGACGTAAGATGTTATAGGCAGTAGCAACATGAAAGTAGAGGTTAGGTAGGGCCCAACAGTTAATATAGTCGGTGCCACTAAAGGTCAATTCATGGGGTCCGGCTTGCATGACGATTGTGTTACCGTCCGAGCCTTCTATATGTTCGGGCAAAATACTGCTAAGAAATGTCTTTGTATTTTCAATACGAACTTTTAGTTCCGCAAAGGTTATCTCGTTATCTAAATAAGCAGGCGGAGTAACATTAGCTAATCTTGCGGCGCCAAGCTTTACGATATCGCAGGCAATTTGAACCTGTTTAGTCAACGGTAGCATATTAGGATACAACCGAGAGCTGGTTAAAATATGTTCATCGATACCTTGAGCGACTGCGTGCTTTTCAGCATGCTCGAGTAGCCCAGAGAGGTTATTCAGAGAGTGGATAAACGCACCAACAGAAGAGCCATACATTGAAAAAGACATGCTTTACCTCATGAAAATAGAGTAATAGTTTTTAGGTGACTGCACTCGCAGTTAGGTCGCGGGATGCTAACAGATTAATGCTTGAAGAAAAGCCTAACAGTCAATTTTATTAAAAAATAATAATCACACCCTTTTTCGGATAACGAATCTCCGTACAAGGCTTAGGGAACTAAACCTAGGTTTTCTTGCCCTATGGTAGACACTTTTTCTTAATTCACATAACCATTGGGTCCCGACTAACCATAATGCAGAGCCTGTCAAGGTTGTTGATAAATTTGGGAGTCATTATTAGCTTATCTAAGCTAGTAACATTTGGTTTAGATGTGGAGTCGGTTACTGCATTGGTGGTATTTTTACTACTTTTTTTAAGCAACATCAAAGACTAGGCTGTCTTGTAATAACTCAAAGTTAAGTTTAAGCACCCTAGTTAGAGATCTTTAGTTTAGTGATCTTTTTACCTCTCACACATTTGGACTTACCGCTATTTGTTTCATCGCTTCACCTTCGTTTATACTCAAGCAACATGGTGTGGTGCGTAGGCCAATGTATATAGTAACACCCAAATAAATGAGATTTAGGTATGGAAAGATTACTCCTTAGTTTTACCGAGATATTTGCGGCTGCACCGGCCATAGTATTGCGGTTTAAGCGTTCAATATTGATTATCTTGACCCTGATGTCGGTAGTAATGTTTTATTCTATGGCAACACGAACATCATTTGATCTCTCTACAGAAGCATTTATGAATAAGGAAAGCCCAGCGCAGCAAGCGCTGGACGAATTCCGGCGTCAGTTTGGTAGCGATCGTTCCGTCTATCTAATCTACAAGCCTAAAGATGGCGATGTGTTTTCAGTGGACTCATTGACAGCGTTACAAAGCCTTACCCATGATTTAGAAAATTGGGCGGATCTAGATAATTCGCAGTTCCCTGATATAGATCTTAGAGAGCTGGTTCATTTACGTCGGGTACAATCATTAAGTAATTTACGCGTTCAGACTAGCGTGGGGGATACGTTGATATCCAAGCGAATTGTTCCCAAGCAATTGCCGCTTGACCAAACAGGACTGAGCGAGATAAAAGCTCGCGCCCTTAGCGAGCCAGATTATGTGTCGTCGTTTTACGCAGCCGATGGGAGCTATGGCGCGCTGTTGCTACAGACCGATTTTGGTACTGAGGCCATAGACAACTACACATCTGCATTAGATTCAGACACCTTGGAGCTAGATGATAGCTTTGGTGATTTCGATATCTCATTTGATGAGCAAGCTGTTGTCCAGAAAATTGAATTTAAAGATGTTAACCCTTTGGATTATTTAGCCTTCAATGACGCACTGGAAACCCTTTACAGCCAATACGATGGGCAGTTTGAATATTATGCGGTTGGCGAACCTTCGCTGATGAGTCAACTGCAAGGAGTTCTAGAGCAATTGAAGCTTCTGGGCTATCTAATGGTACTGATATTTGCGTTGTTACTGTGGATATTGTTTCGCTCCGCTAGCGCTCTACTTTGGCCCTTGGTGACCATAGCACTCAGCGTTTCTTGGTGCTGGGGAATCACCGTTTTATTGGGTATTGAGCTATCAAGTATGATCGGCTTAACCGTATTATTGATTTTTTCTGTGGGAATTGCTGATTGCGTGCATGTCATGAGTGCTTATTTTAGCTTCAGAAGAGGGGGCTTAGACCATCACGCTGCGCTAACCAAGTCCTACGAAAAGGTGGGCTTGTCGATTCTGCTAACCACACTAACCACTGCGGCTGGCATTATGGTGCTGGCTAGTTCAAACCTCGAGCCGATTCGGGTTTTCGCGGTTATGTGTGCGTTTGGTGTAGTACTAGCCTTCTTTTTTACCATCGTCCTGCTGCCTATTCTCTTAGATTTTTGGCATCCGACCGCCGTGACTGAAAAGGGCAGTACCGCAGACAAGCTGGGGCTGCGCTGGCAACGTTTGAGTAATAAAGTAAAAGTAATTATGGCCCTAATTAGCGCAACTATAATCTTCGCATCTCTGGGGTTGCTAATTGGTGCATTTATTAATGTCGTGGTCCTGCTGACCTATTGGATTGTAAATTCACAAACTAAGATACTGGCTCGGGTACCATTAATCGTTGAGCGTGGCCCGCGCAGAATCATGGCGATTTTTGCCGCCATCTTGATACTGTGCTGCTATGGCGCTACAAAAATTGTCATTGATACCAATGTCGCCGGTTTATTTAAGGCTGACCACCCGTTAGCGATTGCGCTGAATGTGGTTGATAACAATATGTCCGGCTCACAAAACATGGAGGTGATGATAGATACCGGTACCACTGATGGAATTCTTGATGCGCAATTACTTATGGCGGTTGATGACCTTCAGACCAGCTTAGAGGAACGGTACCCAGATACGATAGGCCGCACTTACTCCTTGGCTAATATCGTCAAAGACACTAATCAAATTATGAATGATGAGGATACGGACTTTTATGTCATACCCAATTCGAATCAATCGGTTGCCCAACTACTTTATTTGTTTAACAGCGCCAATCCAGAGGATCGCCGCAATTTAGTGTCGGATGATTACAGTCGATCCCATATCTCGGTGAACTCTAAAAGTATGGGCTCTTATGGTTATCAGAAAATGTTCATTGAGGTTGAGCAGGAAATTACTGCCAAATTTGCTAGTTTCAAAACCACTTATCCTGATCTAGAAATTGTTCTGACTGGCACCATGGCTACCCTAATGGTAGTTTCAGATGAAATTGCCAAGTCCCAGTTTAATGGCTTTGCCTTAGCACTGTTGCTCATTAGTTTTATTATGATCATTACCTTGGGGTCATTGCGAGGTGGCCTAATGGGGATGATCCCGAACGCTATTCCGTCCTTTTTGGGCTTTGGTTTGATGGGTCTCTTTGGCATACCTTTGGATACCGATACCTTGTTAATTGCCCCCGTGATACTGGGTATAGCTGTCGATGACACTATTCATTTTATGACCCATTACAGAGTTGAGCTAGCTAAAACAAAGAGTATCAGTACAGCGTTGGAAAGCGCTATACGAGAGGTCGGTCAAGCGGTGTTATTTACCACCATGATTATTGGCCTAGGCTTTGCAGTGTTAAGCTTTTCAGATTATCTAGGCATGGCTAAGGTCGGATTCTTCGGTTCACTTTCAATTTTTGTTGCCTTGCTGTGTGACCTATTCCTAATACCGGCAATGATCATAGTATTTAAACCGACATTCGGTGTCGCAAATGTAGATACCCAAATTGATTTCAAAGGAGTAAACGCTTGAGCCATATTAAACGCCTGACCTTGGCGAGTATTACAATGATCATCGGTCTATCCTTACCGGCATATGCAGAGGAGGAGATCACCGGTTTAATTGTAATGCAGGCGGTAGACGACAATCAAAGAGCGACTAATGACTCATCTTTCACTCGACTAAAATTGTCGAGCTGTAAATTTGGCATTAATAAAGGCCGTATCGCCTGTGCTGAGTCGCCAAGGGTGAAGGTGCTTGAGTCTGTAGCTGTGAATTACGGAGAGTCTTTAAAGGATACGAAAAGTGTCAGCATTACTATTGAACCTGCCTCTGAGCGGGGTATCGGCATGCTGACCTATTCCTACGATCAAGAAGATCGAGACAACCAAACTTGGCTATATCTTTCAGCCCTTGGGCGGGTCAAAAGAATTGCCGGAGGTGATTCAGAGGGTGATACCGAACCTGCGTCTCTCTTTGGTTCAGAATTTACGACTGAAGACACGGATACCGGAAAATTGACTGAATATCAGGTCAATCTTCTCGAAGAGACCACTCGCGGTAACCGAGCAGTTTGGAAGTTAGAGATGATCCCAAATAAGGCAAGAGCTAAAAAGAGTCGTTATTCGCGGACCGTCCATTACATTGATAAAAGTCGTTATGTTGCTCTGCGCTCGGAGATGTATGACAAGTATGGCAAAGAGATAAAAAGATCCGTCGCCTCGCGCGTAGAGCTAGTCAACGATAACTGGATAGCGCGCTCAGTAACCATGATGAATTTAGTCTCAAATCGTCTATCTAATATGGCGTTGATTGAAATCTACACCGATCTTGATATTAACGATGATTTTCTGACTCAGCGTACACTAACCGATACCGCGTATCGTGAGGCGACGCTCAAACAACTCCGGGCTCAACTGGACTAACGCAGATAGGGCATTAATGATATTTCGTGACGTTTTGTTAATCTTGTGCCTATTGGTTCCGATGGCTCTCGGGCAAGCTGTGGAGATTCAATTAGCCGAAGAGGGTGCTTTAGCAGAGGACGAGTTGATTTTCGCGGATGATTTATTTACCGATGCCTTTGACATAATTGAAGATGTTGATTCTGGTTCATGGCGAGATGGGCTGACTATTCGACTCAGTCAACAGATATCGGGGCAAGTGAATCATCATTTGGTAGAACCCATTCCTGGCTATTTATTATCTAAACATGGTGATCTTGAGAATAATCGCTTTGGTATTAATCTACGTTATCAAAATGCGTTCGCTCTTGGCTGGTTGTTGCAGGGCAGTTGGCAGGCGCGTGCCTACTGGTCGGGAGACTATGTATTTACGGCGAATAACGACAATATTGATACTGAGTATCGAGTTAATGAGCTCTTTGTGCAGCGGAGTCTTGATCAGCAAAGCGTGAAACTGGGGCGTCAGACCGTGGTTTGGGGTGAGACTGTGGGTAATTCTGCGCTGGATGTCATCAATCATACTGAATACCGAGACTTTGGAACCATCGATATAGAGGATGCACGACTCAACCAGTGGATGCTGGTCTGGGATGTATTCAAAGATACCGGTAATTGGTCGAGTTTTATTAACCTGTATCCAGAATTTAACCCTCAACCAGTGGTCGGAAGCCCATTTTATGTATCGCTGCCCTATGAAATCAATGACTACATTCGTAGCGACAAGACGCTCTTTGAAGCTGGGACGCAGTGGAGTAAGTCATTTGAAGGTAGCGATATAGCGTTGATGGTCGCTTACCTCTATGAAAATCAACTTCGCTACCCTCAGACTAAGCAACAACTCATTAAGTCTGCGGCCCTTGCCAATGATTTTGTGTTACTTGGATTAAGTGCCAATAGAGCAGTAGGTAAGCTACTACTGACTGCCGACATTGCGTTGAGTCATGGAGTTTTACTCGACGAATCGACACTTTCAGGAGGCGGGGGATTTGGTCTAGCTAATAATATAAAAAAGGATCAGGTCGCTCTATCGCTGGGCTTTGAATATGGGATTAGTAATTTACAGAGCCTCAGCGTCAGTATTCAAGCCAAAAAGATGCTGGATGAGCGCCACGGATTAGCTGCCGAACATCAGCTTACCAACAAAGGTATCTATGGTAGTTGGTTGGTGCGCTACAGCAATCAAGTCATGAACAACAACTTGGGCTTATCTGCGACCATGCAGGGGGACCTTGAGGGCGATACCGGCTTACTGTTCTTGGGCGCTGATTACTCAGTCAATGACCACTGGCAAGTTAGTGGTCAGATCATAAGCATCACCAGTAGAAAAACTAGTCCATTATCAATTTTTGATCAAGATTTGCGGCTTGGCCTGATTGTGACATACGTTTTTTAAGGTTTACGCACTCTGTGTAGCTCCAAATTTAATTATTCTCCGTATACCAAATCGCATCGTCAAATAAAATGGGATTTAGCACCCCAGTGTGTATTTGACCTGCTTATTCTGTTGTACCATAGGACATCTAAATACCACTCAAAGACTGGCACAATTAATGACCAATCAGAACGACGGCGACAACTGGCAAGACGATAGCGGTATGGCAACTCAAGAGGCGCCACCCAAGCTGCAGAAGCCACGTATGTACCAAGTAGTACTTTTAAATGATGATTACACACCCATGGAGTTTGTGGTTGAGTTGATAGAACAATTTTTCTTCAAGTCGCGAGAAAATGCGACTCAGATCATGCTCAAGATTCATTCTGAAGGAAAAGGTGTCTGCGGTGTCTATACTGAAGATATAGCAGAGACAAAAGCAGCCTTAGTAAACCAATACTCACAGGACAATCAGCATCCGCTCCTGTGCCAAGCAGAACCCGCTAGTAGCGATGAGGAGTAAGAAATATGTTGAGTAGAGAACTGGAAGTTACCCTCAATTTGGCGTTTAAGTCTGCCCGTGACAAGCGTCATGAGTTCATGACTGTAGAGCATTTACTGCTCGCTTTGCTAGATGACGCGTCTGCGGCATCGGTATTAAAAGCCTGTGGTGCTGATCTGAACGCTATGCGTGAAGACCTCAACGAATTTATCGAGTCCACAGTGCCGATGATCCCAGACACTATATTAGAGCATGAAACCCAGCCTACGCATGGATTTCAGCGCGTATTGCAACGTGCAGTGTTTCAGGTCAACTCGGCGAACCACAGTGAAGTTGTTGGTGCCAACGTGATCGTCGCAATTTTTAGTGAGCAAGAGAGTCAGGCCGTTTATTTCTTGCGGCTGCAAGATGTTGCTCGTATAGATGTCGTTAATTATATTTCCCATGGTATTTCAAAGTACGCGGATCACATTGAGAATGTTAATGAATCGGAAGAAACATCGACTGATAACGTAAAAGATGGAGAGCCTGCTGAGCAAAGCTTACTTAGCCAGTTTACAACTAACCTTAATGATCAGGCCCGTCTCGGCTTAATCGACCCCTTGATTGGCCGTGATGCAGAAATTGAGCGCGTCAGTCAGATATTGATCCGTCGGCGTAAAAATAATCCATTACTTGTGGGTGAGTCCGGTGTAGGGAAGACGGCTATTGCAGAAGGCCTGGCACGACTTATTGTCGATGGTGATGTGCCTGAGCCTATGCTCGATAGCACCGTATTTTCTCTAGACATGGGTTCTTTGCTAGCAGGTACAAAGTATCGTGGCGACTTTGAGAAACGTCTTAAAGGATTGATCGCAGAGCTTATCGAGCATGATAAATCGATTCTATTTATTGATGAAATCCACACTATTATTGGTGCTGGTGCAGCATCTGGTGGAGTAATGGATGCGTCCAATTTATTAAAGCCACTGCTATCCTCTGGGAAGTTACGCTGTGTAGGTTCAACAACCTACCAAGAGTATCGAGGCATCTTCGAAAAAGATCATGCTTTGGCTCGTCGCTTCCAAAAGATAGACGTTCCGGAGCCCAGTATCGATGAGACCTTTGAAATTTTGAAAGGACTCAAATCTCGGTTTGAAGAGCACCATGATTTGAAATTTACTAATCCCGCCCTAAAGGCAGCTGCTGAGTTGTCCAGTAAGCATATAAACGATCGATTCTTACCTGACAAGGCCATAGATGTGATTGATGAAGCCGGCGCATACCAGCGGCTACAGCCTGCTTACAAACGCAAAAAGACCGTCGGGTTAGCCGATATTGAGTTGGTCATCTCGAAGATAGCGAGAATTCCTGCAAAGAGCGTTTCAGTGTCCGACAAAGCTCAGTTACAAGACCTAGCGTCTAATCTTAAGATGGTCGTGTTCGGGCAGGATATGGCGATTGAGGCGCTGTCTACGTCAATTAAGCTTGCTCGAGCCGGCTTGCGAGAGGGAAGTAAGCCAATCGGTAGTTTCTTGTTTGCGGGTCCAACGGGTGTTGGTAAGACTGAGGTATGTAAGCAGCTTGCTAATGTTTTGGGTATTGAACTAGTGCGTTTTGATATGTCTGAATACATGGAACGGCACACAGTTTCTAGACTCATAGGTGCACCTCCTGGGTATGTAGGCTATGACCAAGGCGGTCTGTTAACCGAAGCGGTCAATAAGCAGCCTCACTCGGTCATATTGCTGGATGAAGTCGAAAAGGCGCACCCTGATGTGTTTAACCTATTATTGCAAGTTATGGACCATGGGACATTAACCGATAATAACGGCCGTAAAGCTGATTTCCGAAACGTCATTTTGATAATGACAACCAATGCCGGTGCGGAGCTTATGAGTCGCTCCTCTATTGGCTTTGCTACTCAAGATCACCGTACCGATGGTATGGAAGCGATTAAGAAGATGTTTACGCCTGAATTCCGTAACCGGCTCGACAGTATTGTTCAGTTTAGCGAGTTGGGTATGGAGGTTATAAAAACTGTTGTAGACAAGTTTCTGGTGCAGCTGCAATCTCAACTGGATGACAAGAAGGTATTTATTCAGGTTGATGATGAAGCAAGGCTCTGGCTGGCTACCAATGGGTATGACGCCAAAATGGGCGCAAGACCTATGGACAGACTAATACAAGAGAAGATCAAGAAGCCTCTCGCTGAGGAAGTGCTGTTCGGGTCTTTGGCAGAGAAGGGTGGCACCGCATACATAAGCGTAGAGAACGATGAACTTGTGCTCACAACAGACGTTAAAACAGAAGCGACAGCATAAGCTGTCGCAAAACGTTGATTCAATAAAGGGGAGTTGCGCTTACCGCTCGCGGAAAGTAATGCGACCCTTAGTCAGGTCATAGGGCGTCATCTCAACTTTAACCTTATCGCCGGTCAAAATCCTGATGTAGTGCTTTCGCATCTTGCCTGAAATATGGGCAATGATAACGTGATCATTTTCCAATTTCACTTTGAACGTTGTATTCGGAAGGGTGTCGATCACCTCTCCTTCAAATTCTATGTGGTCTTCTTTCGCCATACCGGTTCTATACACCCTTAAAAAGGGCGCAGTTTGCCTTAAAAATCGCTCCATAGCAAAGTCATTTACTCAAATTCCATGTATTTCCCTGCAAAAGTTCAATCGGTTGGTACTGCATTTTGTAGCTCATTTTTTTACAGTCGGCGATCCAGTAGCCAAGGTAGACATGCGTCAAGGCTAATTCTTTTGCCATAGCAACCTGATATAAGACGGCAAAGTTACCCAGGCCGCGCCTGTCCTCTACGGGATCGAAATAGGTATAAATTGCTGAGATAGCATCGGGTAGCACATCAATGATGGCACAGCCTATTAGCTTTTGATCGAGACGAAATTCAATAAACTGCGTGCAATCCCAGACTTTGCCAAGGAAGTCTTCAAACTGTTTCTGGGTTGGTGGGTACATATCGCCATCAGAATGACGTTGATTAATATAATCAGCGTACATCGCATAATGCTCATCGATGTCAACACTCGACAGGCGCGTCACATTCAGGTCATTATTGGTTTTTAAGCAGCGCTTTTGGGATCTGCTGGGTAGGAATTGAGCTGCCGGTATACGCGCGGAAACGCAAGAATTGCAGCTACTGCACATTGGGGTATAGACATAGGTTCCACTGCGACGAAAACCATTTTCACTAAGACGAGCATAGAGATCAGTCGTCATGTTAATGTCGGGGTCAACAAATCCCGTACTAGCCTTGTGCCCAGCTAAATAACTACATGCATGAGGTGCTGTTTTGAGCAATTTGATACGTTCGATTTGTCGGCTTTGGTCGGTACTCATGGTGTCACTTTATTATTGTCTTAGTAGGTATAAGTCTAGCTGGCCGTAGCCTAATTCTCAATGTTATGGCCATGAGTCAGCGGAGTGCTGGTTAAATGACCAAGGGTATGT
>FLMP01000582.1_pt1 | contig 11315 bp, 14 predicted proteins | sample 887161 | NCBI WGS metagenome assembly FLMP01 (sample SAMEA4017660, study PRJEB14154) | seawater metagenome
GTCTTCTGAAGTACGTGAAGGAACCGCAACACCGGAATCAGCATTTGTTGCTTTTTCCATAAGATTTTTACCAAATCTAGTGCCAGCAATACCTTTGTTAGTAAGCACGCCTAAAAGGTGAGCATTTACAACATCTTCTTCACGGAGGTCAGACTTCTGCCCACGGTCTGTGAAAACTCGCTTGCTATTGTGAATCTGTTCGATTTCACTAGCTTTTTCTTTCAGTTCGTTTTGCAACTCACCAATAATTTGTGCATGGTCGGCGTCTTTAGCACTCATTTTTGCTTCGACGTCAGCCATTAAACGTTCTGCACCGCTGGATACAGCAGTTGCAATTTGAGCTTCTTGTGCAGTCTTTTGAGTTTCAGCATCGGCAGCAGCTTTTTGTTCTGCTTCCAATCGCGTTTTCTCTTCTGACTTGCGTTCAGCTTCTTTCATTGCCATTGCAGTCGCTGTCTTTTCGACAGCAGCAGCCACAATCGCATCAATATCGATATCACTCATAGTTTTCTCCTGTGCTTCGACTCTACTAGAGTCTTTAGGCATTGATTCGTTTACGGAATCTTGATTTGTTTCAGTTTCCTGAAGTTTATTAGATTCTGTTGAGGAATCTTGGGGGTTGAAAGATTTCTTGAATTCTTCATACTCAGACTCTGAGTTAAAAGACTTAGCAAGAGAAAAGGTAGCAGCTTGGTTAGCAGGAACCGTTACTACGGAAACCTCCAATAATTCTGCGTCCTTAATCTTATATCCATCGGTTTCGGTCATATACTCCGCATCCTTGACTCGAAACCCGACTGAAAAAGCTCCAAGGACGCCTTCTTTAATTAATTCTCCTACGTGTCCAGCAGATTTAGCAATTTTTGCTTTTAACTGAAGACCATTGTCGTTAGTACTAAGCTCAACTGCTCGTCCAATCGGCTGGTTGTAGTCATGATTAAAAAGAATAACTGGATTGTTTAAATAGTTATTAAGACCGCCCGCTTTCGTCCAAGCTTCTGCCTCAATAATATCTCCAACTCGGTCAGTACCAGTAGTACTAGCCATACCTGTGATGTGGAGATCGTTACCATCATCAAAGGCTTTAAAGGTGGAGCCAATATGAAAAATTTTATTCACTTGATTCTCCTGACTTCACTGCTTGCCTCAACCTTTCAAGAGGGCTAAGCTGTTCTTGAGCCTCAACTGGCTCAACCTGCACAGGAGTTTCCTGCACTTTTTTAGCGGGTAAAGGTTTAGTTTTACCAATTAAATTCCATCTTACCTTATTCGTTCGACTAGCAGTATAAACGAAGTTCTTATACTCACTAGGGCCTATTAATTCTTTGTAGAGAGCCTGGTGCCCAGAAGTAGTCCAGTCTCTTTTTGAAAATACTTTTCCTTGTCTAATGAAGAACTCTGTTAGTTCTTCCATTTTTTCTTTAAGATTCATCTTCATCATTTCCTTCTGTGGGTCTACCACCTTCTGTGGGGTTAGCTGCTGAGCCTGCGATATTAGCAGGAACTCTAATTTCTCCAGCTCCAAATACTTCATCGTAATTTAAAGCTTCCCGGGCTTCGTTTGGTGTGATAATGCCTGCGTTCACTAGTGTGGAATAATAGGCTGCCGAGTCTCTAAGTTCTGGCTGTAGAGCAGGGATATTACTAATATCGGGGCTAAGTTCATAACCAAAGAAACGTTCTAGTGCTTTATTGATTTTCTCCGCGATGGGAAGAACTGTCTCTAAGTAATATAGCCTGTGGTTAGGTCTAAGATTAGCGTTATTACCAGAGTCTAATAAGATGGGAGGTACACCGAGAACTTTAAGGATCTCTTTTTCTGAGGATTCGATTGACGCTTCAAAGTCTAGCTCACGAAAATTAACATTGGAAATAGAGTCTAGTTCCATTCCTCCGTCCAGCACCAATGGGCGTCTACCGCCTCCGTCTGGTCTATACCGCGTGACCCAAGATTGAATCATTCGCTCTTTATTTTTTTCGCTAATAACTGAAGGTGATTTGATTACAAGACCAGGTACTGCTCCGTTAGAGAAGAAGTTATCCTGGAATTGGCGCATCTTAGTAAGCTGAGACATAATACGCTGAGCGGCTCGAAGTCTACTAGTGCCTCTATAGATACTGTGAAAACTGTTTTCTTTGATGTGAATGATTTCTGCAGTAGTGTAGTCAACATCCTTTTGGAAGGTGAACTTATTAATGTAGGTTTTAGTGTCGGGTACTATATCCATATAGGATGCTGGTAAATGGTACAGTGATACCCCGTCAAAGTAGATGAAAATATTTCCATCTAGTATATAATCGATTATGAGGTTTCGCTTAAAAGTAGAAATGTCTTGAAAAGGATTCGGCTCATTGTTTAGCAACAGCTTAACGCGAGAACGTCTTACACCTTTAACAACCGAATTCAGTCCTTGAATCGGCTCACCTACTCGTAACGGGATTTCTGCTGTGTCGTCTACGATCATGTTTACGGCACGATTCACAACTTCTAGGTACTCATAGTAAGCTGTATAATTAGTAATAATCTCACGGGAAGAAATAGGGCCAGAGCCTTCAAGACTTACTACAATCTCTTCTTGCGCGGGATTTAGTTTCTCCTGTTTCCAGAAATCATACCAAGCCATATTTTTCTCGTTGTATCTCTACCCAGCGCTTCTGTTTCTCGGAAGTATGAAGCGGAGGGTTTCTACCGTAAATTGAATGTAGTTTTAAATGGTGATCATGGCATAAAGTAACTGTTTCATCATACAGCTCAGTCCAGTTATCGTCTATAAACTCGTCTCGCCATATTGTAATATACTCGTCTGTGTAGTGTTCCGGACGAAGCTTTTGCTTTTCCGCCAACCACTTACGCAGTAGAGGGGCTAGAGTATGGAAATGGTGAAAGTCTAGCTTAATACTAGCAAGACATATTCGACACTCAGAACCTTTCTCGTACTTTGACTTAGCCCTATCTCTTATGTATTTTACCGGGTCTCTTTTTAATTCTACCATTTATTTTTAATCATTATACTTTCAGGTTAGATGAAAGTCAAGAAGTATTTTTTTCTTGCCTTTAGAATGTCGGCGCGTTCTCTTCAAAACTGTAGAGTGCGTATCTTAAAGCGTCTGCCATGTGAGAAGCAGAATCATGAATTGGTTTCTCTCTTAACAAGTTAGGGTTTGTGTCCCAGCGATATTGATCTAGTGCTCGCAAGACTTCCGTACAGCGTTGGTCTACGATAAGTCGATCGTTATCAATAAGGCTAGCAACATGGCCGATCCCGTCAACCACCGATTTCTTGGCGTTGATAGTAGAAATATCATACTGCTGTGCAAGATCGAATCTTGTCTGGGCTGCTGCTGCGTCGATAAAACAATAGTCGACCTCTCTTCTTTCAATAATTTCCCCAAGGAAACCAGCATGTTCTTCAGTTGTTCTTTCCGCAGCATAGTACTCTTCCATTAAATAATATTTGTCTCCATCATACGCGAGACAACAAAAAGCTGTGGGATCTTTAAAACCTACATCAAGCCCCGAGATAATATCGCAACCTGTAAAATCCATTTCTGATAAGTCTTGAACACATTCATCATAGTTAAGTGTCCAAATCTGCCCTTCGAATATGTTAAAATCTGCTTCGTACTCCTGAGAGAATTCGGCGGTTGACATAGAACGTCGTGCTTCCGCAATATCCGACTCCGAAGCTCTAGGGTTATCGTGATACGTGGCCTTTATACTAACCCACTCTTCGAAATCGTCAGTAAAGCCTCTATTGTAAAAACGGCTAAACCAATTGTTCCTTCCACGAGGAGTACTAATGAACAGAGCTTTAGATCCTGGCTTATCGAGCGTGGGCCTGATAGCAACATTAAACGCTGTCTCTCCATCTGCCAGTGCGGCCTCATCAAAGAGAACAAAGTCATAACTCCTCCCTACTACAGAATCAATCTGGTTTACAGAGCCTAGTCTAACAGTAGACCCGTTTGTTAATTCAATTACACGATCTTTCGCGTTATCCCTCGATACCTCTAGGTCGAAATGCTTAATAAGATTACGCTGTAGATCGAAGGAGATATTAGAAAGATTGTAATTAGGACTGACAATAAGTACATGGCATCCTGGAACGAGGGCGACGCATTGGGCAATAATATTGCCGATATATGTCTTCCCTTGACGACGACTAAGAGCGCCAACAATAAAGCGATACTTATCGGAATTAATTGCATTTATCAAGGCCACCTGTGAGGGAATTGCTTCTATTCCTAGCAACTCCAAGTATTGTTCAATAGGTACTTTTAAAAACTTACCCGGTAGTATTTTGTCTAGGACTATGTCTCGTCTGCTGACTTCCATGTAGATCTCATTCTCTCTAGTGGGGATAACTCTAAAACATCTTGCACTTCCTCTGCCGCGCACTCACAAGGATCACAATTACAGTCTTCGCAGCTACATGCTGCCAGAGAAGCTTCAGCTTCTTCTTTTGTATCAAAACGAGTTGGGTTTCCGCGAACCTTCCAAACTGCACCTTTTTTATATATCATAATACATTTCCCTTCGCCACTAATCCTGCTAAAAACAGGATCATAGCTCCGCCGACTATCCAGACTAACCTGTTAAGTCGATTAATAGATTCGTGCATCTCTTTGTTTCTAAGACGACTATTCTCTGAAGCTTTCTGTACTTCATTAAATATAGTCTTCCATCGTTCCTCACAGACTGCTTCGTGTGTACGAAAGTCTGAGATAAGATCATTCTGTTGTTGTAGAGGTTCCAAGTAGTTTCTCCATTAGCTTTCCGTAATTACCTTCACCGAATGGAGAATTGATCTGCACGTTCTGCTGTCGAATGTTCGTAGTCTCAGAAGTTTTTCTGTGGTCTTCGCTCATCTTATGTGCTAGTGCGATTATATCAACAAGGTCTTTACTAGAATAGGTATCAGAATCACGAGCTTCTACGAGTTTGTTTTCAATTACTTCGTCGAGCAGCTCTGCAAGTCTAAAACGATTACGATATCCTTGGTCAAGGTAGACCGAGTTAATATAGTCCTTTACTTCACTCTTCTCTAACACCTCGTATACTTTATCAGGACTAATACCCATATGGGCTGCAGCTGTTAGGGCGTTCCCTGAAGAAAGGTAGGCATTTGCTAGTTCTAGATTTTCAGGGGCTAATTTAACGAGTTTCATGGAATAATTCTACTCTAATGGGAGGAAAAAGTCAAGAATTATTTTTCAGAAGGTATAGCGAACTTCAGTCTCAATCTTAGTCTTGGCAGAGCCAGTGTCTTTAGTCTCTAGTTTTCCTTTAAGGGTTACATCATCAAATTTGAACTTATATCCGGCTTCATAACTATGACCCTTCGTCATGGCCCCAATTTCAAAATAAAAATTATTCTTTGCCTTATACCCGAGACGTAAGTGATTAGTAGTCTTTTCTTTATTCAGCTCGTACTCATTCTTGTACTCAACGTAAGGCGCAGCTTTAATGTCTAAACTTAAAAACATAAATACTGAGCCTATAAATACGAGGGCCACAAGTGTTTCTTTCCAATTCTTTTTCATGTTATATCTCCAGAGGCTTTGTGAACTTTTTCACCGGAATATTATAACATAGTTTTGTTAAGATTTTATAAAGATTTCTTTAAGAATTAAAAAAGGGGCCGAAGCCCCTAGTCTTAAAAACGATAGGACACCTTTGCCTGATAGTGACGAGGTAGTTCAGGAAGAACAACCGTAGTGCCAAACAGGTCTGGGAAGTTTGCTCTGAAGTACCGCTCATCTGTAACGTTCTTCGCCGCAACAATGATAGACCAGTCTTCAGCATCGTAACTCATGCTAAGATTGACTAGTGTGTACGCGGGTAGAGTAACTGCAAAGGATTGGCCGGATGCAACTGAGGCTACATCAACTACGCTACCACTGACGGCGAAGCCATCACCAAAGTCATAGGTACCTGTTACTGACATAATGGTTTCGGGCATACCAGCTCGAACGCCCTTCGAAGGTGCAACATCAATCAAACCACCAACTTGACCACCCCATAATAGAGTTGGGTCAATCAAAGGCAAATCCGCTTGTCCTAGAAACGAGAATTCATTCCCATTCGCAAGGGTTGCTAGCATTAGTGCTTCCATGTTGCTATAACCTAGAGTCATCAAGAACTTGTCCGTTACTACCCATCGTAGTTCAAACTCAGTACCTTCTGTCTTCACAGCTTGATTCACAGTGATTGACTGTGCATTAAAGTCTGTTCGTTCCATTTCATAGGAAGACACTGCAAAGTAGAGACGATCGTCTAGAAGGCTACCTTTCAGTCCATACTCTAGTAATTCCGAGGAGCCAAAGGCATTTCCAGTAAATACGTTACCGACTTGTACTTCAGCACCCTGACCTGCGATGACAGTGCTTTGCTCTGACATTGTTACATAGGGTACAAGACCGATAGGAGTTGACCAACTCAAGCTACCTGACCAGGATACGCCACTTGGCTCATCTGTTGCAGTATTTACAGAGACATCCACGCCACCTTCCGAAGAAGTAAATGCAGAGTCCGATTGTGTAAAGCCTTCAGGTGTCGTGCTTGTCATATCGATTACATCATAACGTGCACCTAGAAGAAGCGATAGCCCCGAAGCATGTGCAAAGTCTGCCATTACCCCGAAACCCAGGTCAGTATAATCCCCAACATAATATTCGCTGTAGTCACTACCACTTCGAGTTGCCAGTAGTCTTCGATCCAGTGCCGTTGAAGGCCCCGTCAGGTCACGTCGGCTAAAGTACTCGTTATAGTAGTCATCTCCATGAGTAAACTCAGTTCGTCGAATTGAAGGTGAGATTGAAATAGAAGTCGTCATTGATGAGCCATCAAACACACCGGAGAGAATCAACTGATCTTCAATAACCGATGCCTCATGAAACTGAGAAAACCCATAAGCGTTCTCATTCAGGTTGTTATAATCTTCGTAGAATAACTTATTCGTTAAAGTCCACCCACCAAGGTCAACATCAACGTCGAAGTACAGAGTTGTCACTTTATTCTCAAGTAAGTCATCCGCAGCAATAAGTGTAGAAGACATTGGCAAAATAGCAGTTCCAACGTTCTCTAGAATCATATTGGACGAAGAGTAGTCATAACCGAAAGAAGCGTCTGACAGACCGGCGAGATCAAGGTCTTTCTGCCCAAAGAAAGCGTAAAGGGCAAAAGGATTGATATTGCCTGCGTAGTACTCATCGTGAGAGATAAAGCCATCACCACTAGTATCAAGTGGAGTAGGAGTACCGGTGATATAAGTACCTGTATCGATAAGGTCTTGAGTCAAACGGTTCCAGCCAGCGTTTTGGCTACCCTGATAGTCGTGAAGCATACCACCGAACTGAATTCGAACATTGTCGCTAAAATCCATATCAAACGATGCTTGAACGAGTGATTGATTCACACCCGGGGCATTTGTGTAGAAGCTACCTGAATGTTCAACTTCTCCATAGAGGTAGTAGCCAAGTGGCTTTCCAGAGATTGCTGCGGGGCCACCAACTTCGGCAGTAAGGACATTACGATCCCAGCTTCCACCAGAGTAGGAAATCTCTCCGATGCGCTCTGGAATATAAGAACCTGTCTCTTCGATGCGAGCGGACTTGGGATTGAAGTTGAGGTAACCACCAATCTTACTAGGGCCCATAATAGGTGATGCGGGTCCACGAACGATATCTACTCGGTCAGAGGCTCCAATCGGGGTTGGATAGTTGCCTGGGTTATCAAGGCGTCGAATACCTCGAAAGTATGTCTCACCTGCGGTACCGCGTACGTCGAGTGAACCGGCGACTCCGAAGAACGATTGTGTGAAAGTTCCGGGTGCGAGGACGACAAGTTCGTCAATGTCTTGCATATTGAAACGGTCCATCATTTCTTCGGAGATTGTTGAAGCACTTCGGGGTGTGTCTAAAATAGACTTCTCGAAGCCGAAGATGGATTCTACACGTTCACCAGGAAGTGATCCGAGATCGCCGCGAACGACGACTTCTTCCATGGCGAAGGATGAACAACTTAGTAGCAATAGCGGGATTGCCTTTCTTAACATAGTAACTCCTTTAGTTTTCTTTGGTTTTTGGGTTTATGTGTATTTTTGTGTGTTTTTGTTGATTTGGGAAATTCATCTTTTCTCAAGAATCCTATTATACTTTGAAAAATTAAAAAAGTCAAGAAGTATTTTTGGTCGTGGTCAGCCGCTTTGGATGTACAGCTTGTTATAGCACCTTTTTTGGTTATTAAATTCTTAAAGTTGCGCATGAGAGGGGGCCTGCGCGCGTCAAAAAATTGACGGTCTCTTAACCGCCCCGCCCCTTTATTGGCCTGTTACCGTCAATTGTTTGACGCAGGAAAAAAGTTGGCATGGTTTATGCTTAAGAGATGGCTAGGCCCAACGGTTATAAGCAGGGCACTGCTTATGCTATCACGGTCTAAAAAGAATTGGTGAGGGCTTGCGTTTTAGGGTTGCTTTCTGTTACAATCCCTTTATAGACACAAAGAAAGAAAACAAAATGTTAAATGATTTAATCGTTCGCTTCATGCTCGCACTATTCGGTACGGTAATTGCCTTTGCAATTATCATGCCAATTGCAGGATTAATCCTGCTAAACTTTATACCTTAATCGTATAAGCATATGCTATTTCGGTATATAAAAGACTGGACATTTACGGGATAACCCTGTAAAATCCTAACCATGCAATCAAGCATTACAACTAAAAAAGGTTCTACCATTATGACTAATTACACACCTGTTATTCTCGCAGCAATGCAATCAAATGATTCATTTGATTATGATTCTGCTTCTGCATTCGCCTCGGCTCATGGCCTTAGCGTTCGCTCTGTTATCTCTAAGGTTAAGCACCTCGGGATTTCATACACGCCTAAAGTCAAGACTGTCTCGACTGCTGGCCCTCGTATCACCAAAGCTGATTTGGTGGAAGCTATCGCCAAGGCTATGGCGCTTGATGTTGAGTCAATTCGCGGCCTTGATAAAGCGGACGCTAAAGCGCTCAATACTCTACTTGAGCATATCGCGTGAAGGTTGCGGCTTTCAGCGGTTGGATTGGCGCGGCTTGTATGAGCTGCGCCCCATTCATCATAGACACGCCAGCGGGTAAGGCGCTGGCAATTGTAGGGCTTGGACTCTTAACGATACAGGCCATTTGCAACCGGACGATTAATCTGGTATGCTTAAACCTCATTTCTATTTTAGGATTTTCTTATGCACTTTATATTTGATTTAGACGAAACGGTTATCGACTCGCATCATCGCCAAGGCGAAACGCTTGCGGAATGGATAGCTTTAAACACACCTGAAAACGTGGCTAAGGATACGCTTTTGCCTCTGGCCAGCCAGATGAAAGCGGCTTATAAAAACGGCGACGTTGTGACGGTATGCACTAGCAGGGTTTTAGGCGCGGCTGATTTTGCGTCTTTTAGGGCGCTCGGTTTGCGCTTCGATAACCTACTGGCTCGCACTTTGCTAGATGGCAATGAAGCTCCAGGCACTCTCAAATTGAGATTGTTGCAAGGCTTGGCAAAACGCCAGAATATATCATGGCGACAATTTTGCCGAACTGCTATAATGTTCGATGATAATTCAGACGTTAAAGAAACTCTAAACAGAAACGGGCTAAAATGCTTTTGTCCGATAAACTACAATTCACGCAATAAAAAGGCCGCTTAATTATGAAACACTATTATCTTATCGTTGACACAGAAACAACCCGACGGAATACGGTTGCTGATTTTGGCGCTGTTTTGGTTTCTCGCACTGGCATTGTTGAGCAATTCGGCGCGATGGTTTTAGGCGAATTCGGCAAGAAACCGCTATTCTTTGACCCTTCCGCCGCTGATTCGGCTTTTTGGTCGCAGCAATCTGCCAAGCGCCGCGCTAAGGATTATGATGCTATGCTAGAATCTGGCCAGCGTTCGATATCATCACCAGCGCTAATCAATCTCTGGCTGGCTGGCATCAACGCCCGATATGCCCCCGTTTTGACGGCTTACAATATCGCTTTTGATTTTGGCAAATGCCGAAACACAAAAATCAATTTGGGTATTTTCGCGCAATCTTTTTGCCTGATGAAAGCGGCGAAACGTAAAATCGGGACGCTTGCGGAATATCATGATTTTTGTTTTGAAAATGATTTTCTAACGGCTAAACTTCGCCAGCCTAGCATGACCGCCGACACGATGGCGAAATTCATACTAGGGCTTGACTTGCAAGATGAGCCGCATACTGCGCTTGAGGATGCGCGGGATTATGAAAACCCGATTCTGCAACGATTGTTGCAAGACTTGACCCGCGCTAAATTATTAGAGGCTGGCAAATGAAAAGCAAAATTCTAGCGCTTGCGTTCAAGGCTTATATTGCCTATTCCATTATTGCCGACTTTCTGCTAATATGTGGCATTATCTACTTAATCATTGGGACATTATAAAATGAATCAAATTGAAACTTTACAAGCTGAGTTAAATGAGATTGTCGAAGGGCTAACAGGGCCGGTTGCGGTTCTGTTGGAAGGGCGCGACACTGCCGGAAAATCTAGCACGATTCGAGAAGCTACGCATTATCTGCCCATGAATCGCTTCTCTGTTCATTTGAGCAAAAAGCCTAGCAAGCGCACTATGAAAAATTGGCTTTCTTATTGGGCGCATAAAATGCCACGCGGGAATCAGATTGTTTTCTACGATCGTTCTTGGTATTCTCGCGCAATGGTTCAACGCTTGAATAATTGGTGCTCACCTAAGCAATACGATAACTTTATCAAATCGCATAAAATTTGGGAACGGGATCAGAATGTCACCATGATAAAAATGTGGTTATCGATTACCGAAATCGAACAGCATCGCAGAATAGAAAAGCGCAAAAAATCGCCCTTGACCTATTGGAAATTTTCGCCCAATGATGAACGCGCGCTTTCCTATTATGACGAAATGACCGCGTTAAAAAATGTTTGCATCGATGACGAATGGATAGCCATTGATTACAACAATAAAAAAGCTGGTATTGAGAGTTTTTTGCGAGAATTAATATTTGCATTAGGAGAAAAAAATGAGCACTAAAAGAAACGCGACACCCAAAGAAATGAGAATCGCGAGGGATGCCCTTACAAGAAAAAGCGAGACACCTAGAAAAACTTATTTTGACAATTTCGTCTTAATATCGGTTTGCGTGTTTTGCCTTGTCGCCCTTGCTCTTATGATTCAATACAAATGAGAATCATTCGCATTTGGCCCCATGTTTCACGTGAAACACTTTCGTCAATATTTTGGCGCGTTTCACGTGAAACATTCTGACCAAAA
>FLMP01000586.1_pt1 | contig 11281 bp, 8 predicted proteins | sample 887161 | NCBI WGS metagenome assembly FLMP01 (sample SAMEA4017660, study PRJEB14154) | seawater metagenome
ACTTAAGATGCGCAGCGATGCCTACTTGCAAGATATCGTGGGGCTTGGATGCGGCGCCGCGATCCCCACGATACGGGCGGCTCAAGGCTTTCTCGCAGCAAATCCGGGAAGTAAGGTGGCCACCATCGCGGTGGAGGTGTGCTCGGCGGCTCTTTTTGTGAATGACGATCCAGGCGTCTTGATTAGCCTCTGTCTTTTTGGCGACGGAGCATCAGCGGCGATTTGGAGTGACGATCCGGGTGATGAGAAATGGCAGGTCGGGCAGTTTAAAACAATTCATCTCCCTGAGGAGCGAGAGAAAATCCGTTTCGTGAATGGAGGAGGAAAGTTGCAAAACAAGCTTCATCGCACCGTCCCGAAGCTCGCTGCACAAGCAGTTGAATCGCTTTGGAAAAAAAGAAGCATGGAGCCGGATCGAGTTCTCAGTCACACGGGTGGGCGGGATGTTATCGAGGCTCTGGAAGAACGCATGGGGTGGGATTTGACGGAGACTCGTAAAGTGCTGAGGGACTATGGAAATTGCAGTAGTCCTTGTGTGCTTTTCGCTCTCGAGGACCGTCTGGAGCAGTCGGAGGGGGATCGTCGCTACTGGCTGACGAGTTTTGGAGCCGGATTTGCGGCTCATTCTTGTGAGATGTGGCGTTGACAGGGCGGGGCACTTGGTGGAGCGTCCCTGCGTAATGATTAAAACAAAACACCGGGTCTTGACCGGCATGTTAAGTGGCGTTGTTGGACTTTCCGCTTTCGCTCAAGAGCCCGCTGCGAAGCCAGCTGAAGTAGTACCTAAGGTGACCCCTCCGGTCGCACTGCCAACTGCCGCTGTTGAAGATGCTTTTAAAGCACCTGCCGATCTGGCCGCTGCACCTGCTGATGCGGTGAAGTCGGACTCCGGTCTCGCTTCCAAGGTTCTGAAAGCCGGAACGGGAACCCAAAAACCACGCGCTATTGATGCCACCACGGTGAACTACACCGGTTGGACTGTCAGCGATGGTAAGATGTTTGATAGCTCGGCCAAGCGCCGCGAGCCCACGACCTTCGTTCTCGAAGGGGTGATTAAGGGATGGACCGAAGGGCTCCAGCTGATGGTAGAAGGTGAGAAGCGTCGCTTCTGGATTCCCGCGAAACTCGCTTATGAGGGTAATCCTCGCGGACCTCAGGGAGACCTCGTCTTTGACGTCGAACTCGTAAAGATCATTACTCGCCCAGAGGCACCAGCTGATCTTGCCGCTGCTCCTGCAGATGGGGAGAAGCTGCCTTCTGGTCTTGTCTCTAAAGTCCTGAAAGCGGGAGAAGGAAAAGAGAAGCCTGGTCCACAGGATATCACGAAACTTAGTTTTACCGGATGGAAGCCTGATGGTGAATTTATCGTGGACACAGCCATGAATGGACAAGGTCCTGGCGAGGTGAAGCTTGACCAATTCCCTGTAAAGGGTCTTTCCGAAGGAGTGCAGCAGATGGTCGCTGGTGAGAAGCGCCGTCTCTGGATCCCTGCCAGCCTCGGCTTCGGTGAGCTTCCTGCGGAAGGAACACCTCCGGTTCCAAATGGCCCTCCAATGGGTCCACTTGTGTTTGATGTCGAGTTGGTGAGCTTTGAGGATTACGTCGATCCTTTCCCTGCACCTGCCGATGTCGCTACTGCTCCGGCTGATTCAACCAAGTCGGAGTCCGGCCTCGCTTCGAGGGTTCTCAAGGCTTCCGAGAGCACCGAAAAGCCAAAAGCTGATGATATGGTCACTTTTGCGTTCACGGGCTGGAAAGCCAACGGAGAATTTATCGGTGGGAGCGAGCAGCAAGGTCGTCCCATGAATGTGAAACTGAGCGATGCGCCGATCCTGGGTTGGACTGAGGGAATTCAGTTGATGGCCAAGGGAGAGAAGCGTCGTTTTTGGCTTCCTGCCGCACTTGGCTTCAAAGGCTCTCCCCAAGAAGATGCGCTTGTTTTTGATGTCGAACTTCTTGATTTTAAAACCCCACCGCCAGCACCTACTGCTCCCGCTGACGTGGCCGCTGCACCAGCGGATGCCGAGAAGGCCGCTTCTGGTCTTGCTTCCAAAGTCCTTATCAAAGGAGAGGGTTTGAAGAAGCCTGGAGCGACGTCCCAGGTCACGGTCCACTACACCGGTTGGACGACTGATGGGAAAATGTTCGACAGCTCGGTCGCGCGTGGTGAGCCCAGCAGCTTTGGTCTCAATCAAGTGATCAAAGGTTGGACTGAAGGACTTCAGTTGATGGTTGAGGGAGAGTCCCGCCGTTTCTGGATTCCTGTTGAGCTCGCTTATCAAGGTCAGCCAGGCAAGCCTGCCGGGATGCTGGTATTTGATGTTCAGCTCATCAAGATCGACCAATAGCGCTTCGCATTTTTTTTTACAAACGGCCCTTCAGTTCGCTGAAGGGTCGTTTTTGCTTCGCCTTTTCCGTGGAAAAAGTTACCCCGCTTTCCATGAGTGAAGAGCTTACTGCGCCCGCCGATGTCGCCGCTGCCCCGGCAGCTGCTGAAGTGACCGATTCCGGTCTTGCCTCGATTGTTTTACAAGAGGGATCAGGTGACGAAAAACCCTCGAGCCGTGACACTGTAGAAGTCCACTACAGCGGATGGCAGTCCTCCGATGGAATGCTCTTTGATAGCTCGGTGCAACGTGACGAAAAGATTTCCTTCCCCCTGAATCAGGTTATCCCAGGCTGGACCGAAGGGCTTCAGCTCATGGCAGTAGGGGAGAAGCGTCGCTTTTGGATTCCAGCGGAGCTCGCTTACGGCGAAACTGCTTCCCAACCCGGAGCGCCTTCCGGAGCTCTTGTTTTTGATGTCGAACTTTTCAGCATTAAGAAAGCTCCTGAGCTCCCTGAGGCTCCCGGTGATCTTACGGCACCCGACGATGCCGAGGTAACGGATTCCGGCTTGGCTTCCAAGTGTCTTGAGAAAGGCAACGGGGAAGCAACGCCTGGTCCTACCGATATTGTCAAAACCCATTTCAGTGGCTGGACCAGTAAGGGCGAGTTCCTTGAAAGCACCCGTCTGCACGATGGCCCCGCACAATTCAAATTGGATCAAGTTTCCATCAAGGGCTGGGTCGAGGGACTTCAGCTCATGACTCAGGGAGAGAAGCGTCGCCTTTGGATTCCAGCCGCACTGGCCTTTGGAGAAAATGCTCCGGAAGGAGCTCCTCAGGGAGATCTCGTCTTTGATTTCGAGCTTCTCGAAATTCAATCTGCCCCGAAAAAGCCGGAGCCACTTCCGGCTCCTGATGATGTCGCTGCTGCACCTGACGATGCTGAGATAACTTCGTCCGGACTTGCTTCCAAGATTCTCAAAAAAGGATCGGGTAGAACGCATCCGAAGGCGACGGAAGAAGTGCTCGTCCACTACACTGGCTGGACCATCGATGGAGAGATGTTTGATAGTTCGGTTGTGCGAGGAGAGCCCATTTCTTTCCCGCTTAATGGGGTCATCCCCGGTTGGACCGAAGGAGTTCAGCTCATGGTGGAAGGCGAGAAACGTCGCTTTTGGATTCCTGGAAAACTGGCCTACGGTGACACTCCGACCCAACCTGGCGCTCCTTCTGGAATGCTCGTATTTGAGGTTGAGTTGATTAAAATTGGCTGAAGCTAAATTCAGCCTCACTTGGAGGCGCTAAATTTGTTTCAAGATTGGCGTTTTCCCGGATGTGGTACAACTTCGTCCCGTGCTTGATATTGCGTGGATTATTCTAGGGCTCGTTCTCCTTTACTTCGGAGCCGAGTGGCTTGTCGCGGGTGCTTCCGAGTTGGCAGTGCGCCTGGGAATCACGCCTTTGGTGGTGGGCCTGACAGTCGTCGCCTTTGGCACCAGTGCTCCTGAACTCGCAGTGAGCATCGGATCGAATTTAAAAGGGAGTGGGGGCCTGGCGATCGGAAATGTCGTGGGCTCAAATATCTGTAATATCTGCCTCGTGCTTGGAGCTGCGGCTATCATTTGGCCTCTGGGGATTCAGCGACAAGTGATTCGGCGGGAGATGCCGGTTCTGATTGTTGCGACAGGAGTGTTTGTCTGGATGTTGAGCGACGGCTTGATCTCTCTGATCGAGGGTGGAACGTTAACCGCGGGGATCATTTTTTATGTCGTTACTTCGCTGATTCAGGCAAGAAAGGAACCAACTTTCGTGGTTTCGGATGATCTTCCTGAAGATCTGATTGAGGCCGCAAAAACCGGAGGGGCGAAGCGCACGATGGGGAATCTCTTTATGATAACAATAGGAATCCTGGTTCTCGTCGGTGGTGCAGAACTGATGGTTTATGGAGCAAGAGAGATCGCGATAAAGTTCGGCGTCAGTGAGACTTTGATCGGTCTTACCATTGTTGCGTTCGGGACGTCCCTTCCGGAGTTGGCGACTTCCATTGTCGGTGCTCTAAAAAAACAGGGCGATATTATTGTAGGGAATGCCGTAGGTTCTTGTGTTTTCAATATCCTTGCCGTCGTGGGTATCACCGGTTCGATTTCTCCGCTTAAGGCTGTTGGCATTTCCACGGTTGATGTTGCAGTGATGGTGGGGGTGAGCATTTTAGTTCTCCCTCTGATGTGGCATCGTTCTAATATCAATCGAATCGAGGGTTTTTTACTTTTGAGCGGATACTTTGGCTATCTCGGTTGGACCGTCATCGCGAGTAGTTAACTGGCTCGCGACTTGCCCGGAGAGGGCGCATGGTATGGACTAGCGCTGTGGAAGCTCTTTTAGCCAACTACGTGCACGATCTCTCACCGGTGATCGTGGACTTCACCGAAACCATTAAACTACGCTGGTATGGCTTGTCCTATGTGGCGGGCTTCATGGTCGCCTACTGGATTCTTTTGCGTCTTTCTCGACGCGAGTTCTGGGTCGTTGCTGAAGAGAAAGTTTCTGATGTCGTGACCTACACCGCGGTCTTTGGCGTCTTTATCGGAGGGCGTCTCGGCTATGTCCTTTTCTACATGATTCCTAAAGAGGGGCTTTCCGCAGTGTTGAGTGACCCGATTCAAATTATTCGGGTTTGGGATGGAGGAATGTCGTCGCATGGAGGGATTCTCGGGATTATGTTCTTCACTCTTTTCTACGCTTGGAAACATAAGCTGTCCTGGCCTGCTCTTGGCGATGGAATTGCGATCGTCGCCCCCCTGGGGGTGTTCTTTGGGCGCATGGCCAACTTTATCAACGGTGAACTTTACGGGACCAAGACGTCTTCCGATGCTTGGTATGGCGTGAAGTTTCCTGCGGCATTGTGGGAAAAGGGCAACATTGATGACATCGAGCATGCCCTGAATGAAGCGGCGATGGTCAACACCGAGGTAGAGCAGTTGATGATCCAGTCTGACGGTCCCATCACGCATGGCTTGTATCATCGAGTGGTCGAGATTTCCCGGGAAGATCCGGAAGTCCTCCAGGCGCTGGGGAATCACATTGCACCCCGCCACGCTTCCCAACTTTACGAAGGATTTCTTGAAGGCGCGCTCATCTTTGCCGTTCTTTACTTTATTCGAGTTCGCTTTCCCAAGTTGGTCCATGGAACGATCACGGGGCTCTTTTTCATCTTCTACGCTCTCTCCCGCATCTTGGTGGAAAATGTGCGTGAGCCAGATGCCGAGCGTGTCCTTGGGGTGACCAAGGGGCAGTTCTACTCCAGTTTCATGATCTTGATCGGTTTCGCTTTCTTGATTTACGCCCGTAGTAAGCATTCAAAAGAGTCCTGATGCTCTTCAGGTAAGGATTGCTCGGCAGCCTCTAGTTTGGTAGCTAGCGCGTCTTATGAAGAGGGAAGAAAGAAAGGAAGTGCGTGTCTTTGCGCCGGCGACGGTGGCTAATGTGGCCTGTGGCTACGATGTGCTGGGCTTCGCAATTGATTCTCCGGGCGATGAAGTGGTGGCGAGGCACTCGGACGAACCAGGACTTCGGATCACTAAAATCACCGGAGACAATGGCAAGCTTCCACTGGAAGCGGAGAAGAATACCGCGGGAGTCGCGGCACTCGATCTTCTGAAACACCTTGGAATGCTGGACCTCGGAATCGAATTGGAAATTTACAAAAAGATGCCTTTCGGAAGTGGTCTCGGATCCAGTGCGGCGAGCGCGGTTGCCGGAGCTTACGCAGTCAATTGCCTCATTGGAGAGCCGCTCACCAAGAAACAGCTTCTTCCGTTTGCGATGACCGGAGAGGCGAGTGCCGATGGAGCCTGGCACGCGGACAACGTGGGTCCCTGTCTTCTGGGAGGGATCGTTTTTATTCGCGACAATCAGGAACTTGATATCGCCAATCTTCCGGTTCCCAAAAATCTTTGGGCGGCGGTGGTGCATCCTGATATCGAAATCTTAACAAAGGTCGCGCGGGGAATTCTTCCGACCGAAATTCCTCTCGAAAATGTCACGCAGCAGATCGGAAACCTGGGGGGGCTCATTTGTGGCCTCATCCAAGAAGACTATGGCATGATTAGTCGCTCCGTGTATGACGTCATTGCCGAGCCCCGTCGACAAAAGCTCATTCCTGAGTTTTATAATTCGAAGCGCGCTGCTTTGGCTGCCGGAGCGCTCGGTTTCAGTATTTCCGGAGCAGGACCCAGCGTCTTTGCGCTTTGCGAAGGGGAGGAGTCGGCGAAGAAAGTGGGCGCTGCCATTGAAGAGGTCTTTTCTAAGATCAATCTTGGTAACCAACTTTATATTTCGAAAGTGAACCGCACTGGCGTCAAAGTTATCGGATAAATGAGTCAGCGATTTTATAGCACCAAAAGTCCTGAGATCTTTGTCGACGTCAAGGAGGCGGTTCTTCGTTCGCTTCCATCCGACAACGGGCTCTACATGCCCGAGAATCTTGAAGAACTCCCGGCGGAGTTTTGGGAGAACTGGCGGGAAATGAGTTTCTCCGAAATGGGCTTTCATATCGCGCGGCAGATTTTCCGTGAGAGTGTTCCCGAGGAGGAACTTCGACGGATTGTCAAAGAGACTCTTTCTTTTAAAGTGCCCGTGGTGAAGGTGACGGCGAATGCACATGTTCTCGAACTCTTCCATGGCCCGACGTTGGCATTCAAAGATTTTGGAGCCCGTTTCATGGCCCGTCTCATGTGCTATCTCACGCGCAATGATGATGGTCTCCTCACCGTGCTCGTTGCAACAAGCGGCGATACCGGCGGTGCGGTGGCAAGTGCCTTCCACAATATCGAGGGAACACGAGTCATCATTCTTTATCCCAAGGGGAAGGTCAGTGGGCTTCAGGAGAAACAGCTCACCACGCTGGGCGGAAATATCACCGCCTTGGAAATCGAGGGCACCTTTGATGACTGCCAACGGATGGTGAAGTCGGCCTTTCTCGATCGCGAAATGTCCGAGCGCCTCAATCTCACTTCGGCCAATTCCATCAATATTTCCCGACTCGTTCCGCAGAGCTTTTACTATTTTGAAGCGGCTCGCCAATTTGAAAATGCTCCGGTCTTTGTCATTCCCAGCGGGAACTTTGGAAATCTGACAGCCGGCCTTCTCGCTGAAAAGATAGGTTTGAAAGTGAAGCACTTTGTTGCGGCTACCAATGCCAACGATGTCGTGCCCGCTTATCTGGAAAGCGGCAAATACGAGCCACGGGAAAGTGTCGCGACCATTTCAAATGCGATGGATGTGGGCGCTCCGAGTAATTTCGCGCGGATGGAAAACCTTTTTGGGGGAACTAGGGAGGGGATGATTTCCCGGATCCGAGGCTACGCTTTTTCGGATGAACTCACCCGGGAAACGATTGGTCGCGTGATGTTGGACACGGGATACATGCTTGATCCTCACGGCGCCGTGGGCTGGCTTGCGGCTGAAGCGTGGCGAGACGAAGAGGGGAATCGCCAGGATGAAACGATTCTTCTTGAGACCGCGCATCCGTCTAAATTTCTCGACGTGATGGAAGAAGAGTTAGGCCAGGAAACGATTGAGATTCCTGAGCGTCTCGCCTGCCTCGCAGATCGAGAAAAAGTGGCGATTCAGATGGAGCCGGATGAAGCCACTTTTCATCGATGGCTTCAGAGTCTGGCGGAGTAGTTAGACCAAGAAACTTTGCTTACTGACCTTCGAGTGTTGTTGACTGATAATTGTCAGGAAGTCTGATCAACTCATCTCCAATTTCCACGGGTGGCAGGCCACCGGCATAGGCGTTTGGCTTGAGCTCTGCGGAATACTGTCCGGTATCTTGACTCAAAATAGCGACTCGGCCGAGAACGCCCGATCCGCGGCGAATGCCGAGTTCATCTCCTTTTAGGAAGGCCATGCCATTCTGTGATTGGAAGGTGATAAAGCCGAGTTCGGTATTTACAAAATTGACTTTTCCCATGACGAGGGCGATCCGGATCCGATTTTCGGCGCGCTCGGCGCGTTGAGTTTCTTTCGTCTCACGCTCATGAATAAAAGTTGTTTCCTTTTCGAGGACCTCATTTTTGCGTTCAATTTTATCCTTTTCTTCCGTGACTTCAGCAAGTTGCTCCTTGATACGTTCAATGTCGGCAGAGGTTTCATCGGAAACTTCTTTGACGGCGGGAGGAGCAGGAATGTTTGGCTGTGCAGGAGCGGGATAAGGGTAGGACGGGCGATAAACCGGAGTCTGGAGCGCATTACGCTCTGCTTGGAGAGCCGTGAGCTCTTGTTCCAAAATGAGGCGCTCTTTCAGGGCCTCGTTCGAATCTGAATTTTCGGAGAACTTCCCGAAAGACAGAAGGAATGCGACGACAACCAGAATGCTGGTCGTGGCTAGCAGGATATTCGTGGTATTCATAGGTGCTCTCGTGTTTTAAGGTAATCAGGGCCTAAATGTCAAAAACCGAACGCTTGGGCGCTCGGATGCCCTTTAGTCACGCCCCGCTAAGGACATCAGAACCTGGAGGACATACCAGAAGAGAAGCGCGACGCTCGCAAAGAGGCCCAGTGAGGCCGCCACGTGCTGATCAGGACGGTAATGGTGAATGATGTTGCTCGTCTGGTGGAGGATGGCAGCTCCGGCAAAGACGACCATGGCGGCGGAGAACCAAAGTCCGAGGCTGAGGCTCTCAACAAAGAAGGAGGCAACAATGAGACCCATCGCAATGAATCCAACGATTTTTAGGAATCCTCCCAAGAAGGAGAAATCTTTTTTAGTGGTGAATGCGATGAAGGTGATTCCAACGACGAGGCCTGCGGTGATGATCCCTGCTTCAGTGATCAAATCGGCGGTGCCTCCAGTCATTCTGAAAGCCATCAAGAGAAGGGGGAGCATGATAATTGCTTGCGCAACAACGTAGAGACCTAATCCCATATACTGGGTCGTTTTGCTCGCTCCTGACATGGCCCATTTATTGGCAACCGAGGAGGCAAGCATGAAGGCACCAAGAACGATGAGCCAGCTGAACGAGCTCTTGCCCAGAAGCGAGAAGACCATAATATCGATGTCCTTGATACTGAAGAGCATCGCCTCGACGACGATGAAGGCGGCGATCGCTCCGGCAAGGTGGCCGTAGGTGCGTCGAATAAAGGCGGCGCGGGCATCTTCTGGTGCCAAAGCGACACTGTTTGGGCTTCCGTAGATATCTTGAGTGTTCATCATTTTGTGTTTGGGGGGAAAATAGAGGTAAAATAGTTCGAATCAAGGGAAAGTAACACCATTTCTCTTCTGTGAAAGCGCTTCGCGCGCTTGCATTTCCTCTCGCTCCCGGGTTTCCTCCGCGCAGCACGATGGTAGGAGGATTTTCGATCGAATCATTGAACAAAGCACAGCGGGAAGCGGTGCGTTGTTTGGATGGCCCTGTTCTGATTCTGGCGGGTGCAGGAACCGGCAAAACTAGGACGGTGACGTGTCGAATGTCAGCCCTTCTGGAAAATGGCGTTGCTGCCGAAAATATTCTCGCCGTCACTTTCACGAATAAGTCAGCGGCCGAAATGCGCGAGCGGGTGATTGGGATGGTGGGAAAGAAGAGGGGAAAGGACCTGACAGTCTGCACCTTCCACTCTCTCTGTGTGCGGATTCTCCGTCGCGATATCGAACGGGTCGGTTACGGAAAGAAATTCGTGGTGATGGCCGGTGGAGACCAGACGGGAATCATCCGTCAGCTGATTATCCGAAAAGGGGGAGCGAAGGAAAAACTCAAGCCGGTCGAAGTGATGGCGGAGATTTCCAAGGCGAAGAGCTATGAAAAGCCCCTCGATGAGATTGAAGATAATCTCATTGCTGCGATCGCGGTAGCCTACCAGAACGAATTACGGGCGCAGAATGCCGTTGATTTTGATGATCTCCTTATTTTGGGTGAAAAGATCCTACGCGAACACTCGGAGGCGCGCCTTTACTGGCAGGAGCTTTTCCAGTATGTCACAGTGGACGAATTTCAGGATACTAACAGCCTGCAGATGAGGCTCATCCAGCAGCTCGTGCAAAAGCCCTACAATATTTGCGTGGTGGGCGATGATGATCAATCGATCTACGGCTGGCGCGGGGCGGACGTGACCAACATCCTACAATTTGAGCGCTTCTTCCCGAATCCCAGGGTGATTCGGCTTGAGGAGAACTATCGCAGTACCCAGGCGGTGTTGGAAGTGGCCAATAGTTTAATTAAGCATAATGTGGGCCGTCGCGAAAAGGAACTCAAGCACACGATTCCAGGGGGCGATTTGGTGAGGCTGGTGACGATGCCTGGCGAGCAGGAAGAAGCCGAGTGGGTGGTTCAGGATATTTTAGCGATCCGGGATGAGGGCAGGGAGCTAGAGGATTTTGCGATTCTCTTCCGCACCAATGCGCAGATCCGCAAGATGGAGGAAGTCCTCCGCGAGGAGAAAGTTCCTTATCGAATGGTGGGAGCGCAGAGCTTCTACGATCGGAAGGAAGTTCGCGATGTTTTGGGCTATGCCCAGCTCCTCGATAGCACTGAGATGGATGTTTCCCTCCTCAGAGTTCTCAATACGCCACCTCGAGGGATCAGTCAGAACACGGCAATGATGGCCGGGGAGTGGAGCCGCGAGCGAGACCAGGGGATTTGGAAAAGTCTTATTGACCCGGAATTTTTGGCAGGGCTCTCGACACGTGCGGTGGGCTCGATCAATCGCTTTGTGGAGCAGCTCGAAGATCATCAACGCCAAATCGTGAATGGTGACAATCCCGGCGTCGTTTTGGATCGTTGGCTTCGTGAAATGGATTTCATGGAGTGGCTTATGCGCCAGTGCAAAGCTGATAAAGAGCGTGATGCCCGACGGGAAGCGGTCGCGAGTACGGTGGGGGATCTTACCGTTGCCACGAAGAAGGGAGTGGAGCTACGGGTCTACCTCGACAAAATTGCGCTCGATCGTGATAAGAA
>FLMP01000591.1_pt1 | contig 11231 bp, 8 predicted proteins | sample 887161 | NCBI WGS metagenome assembly FLMP01 (sample SAMEA4017660, study PRJEB14154) | seawater metagenome
GTGTTAATACCCTGTCAAAAGTGGTGGTTGGACTGCGTATGGAGCGTTACGACCAATTTTATACCGGTGTAGATCAACAAGAAGCTGCTGCACCAGGAACTGGGGTAAACTACCAATTGGAGCCCGTTTTAAATAACTTCCGACTCTTCCCCACTGCCTCCTTTATTTATAGCGTAAATGAAAATAGTAATCTAAGACTTGGTGCATTTCGTACGGTGGCACGCCCGTCGTTTAAAGAAAAATCGGCAGCTCAAATAGAAGATGTATTGACAGGAATCACCTTTATTGGTAATCTAGATCTCATCAGTACAGCAATCAATAATCTTGATTTTCGCTATGAATATTTCTTTAAAGGTGGTCAGACGGTTGCATTCTCTGGATTTTATAAGTACTTCGAGAATCCCATTGAATTGGTTGCCTATAGCGCAGCAGCTCCATCGAACTTTCAACCAAGGAATGTGGGAAATGCAACAGTTGCAGGTGCAGAGTTTGAGGTTCGCAAAAACTTAGGTTTCCTGGGACTCAAAAATTTTGAGATGAATTCAAATGTATCTATTATCTATTCAGGGGTGCAGCGAGATTCCTCAGAATATCAAGCGAGACTTGCCTCTGCAAGAGATGGTGAAGAGATTTCAACGGTACGCCCAATGCAAGGTCAAAGCCCCTATATGCTTAACGCAGGCGTGAGTTATAACAATTCTAAAAATGAATGGCAGGGCGGTTTATTCTATAACGTTCAAGGAGAGAAACTCCATATTGTAGGAGTCGCAGATAATCCAGATGTGTTCGAGGTTCCTTTTCACAGTTTAAATTTTAATATACTACACAGCTTTGGTGAAGAGCGTCAATACCAGATTGGAGTTTCTGTAAACAACATTCTCGATGATACCCGCGACCGGGTATTTAGAAGCTTCAATAGCCATTCTCCTTATTTCAGCACTTGGGCACCAGGAAGAACGTTTAAGGTTAGCTTCAGATACTCGCTTTAAGTTCAACGTAGATAACGTAATTTTGTCCCGCGCCTTAAATGGTGCGGGTTTTTTATGCGCTCCTTTTCCCAAATCACCAACGATAACTTTAACACTGCGGCATTAGTGCTGTTCGGTCGACAATACCTTGAAAACAAGGTCTATGGTGAGTTTTGTGATTTATTAGGACGTACACCAGAAACCGTTTCTTCAATTTTGGATATTCCATTTCTGCCTGTAGAGGTTTTTAAATCCCATGTGGTTAAATCAGGAGATTGGCAGGAAGAAGAAATTTACACCTCCTCAACTACTTCAGGCGGAGTCCCTAGTCAACATTTTGTCCATTCTCTAGCCTATTACAAACAGGTATATGAAGCAGGACTTGAAAGGGTTTATGGAAGCTTGGAAGAGTATGCCGTATTGGCCTTATTACCGAGTTATTTAGAACGTACAGGGTCTTCTCTAGTTGCTATGGCAGAAGGTATGATTCAAAAAAGTGACTCTGCGGAAAGTGGTTTTTACCTTCACAACCACGAAGACCTTTTTAAAGCATTAGAAAGATTGAAACAGTCGCGTACCCCAGTAATGTTATTAGGCGTCACCTTCGGTCTTTTAGACTTTGCAGAATCCATTGCTCAAGGTAAATATGGAAGTAATAGTTTCCATTACAATAAATTGAGGGTTATAGAAACCGGCGGGATGAAAGGAAAGAGAAAAGAATTGATTCGTCCTGAAGTTCACCGCCTACTTAAACAGTCGTTTCCAGAGAGTCCTATTGATAGTGAATACGGGATGACTGAACTTCTTAGTCAAGCCTATTTAAAAGACTCCGGTAACTTTGAAAGCCCTCCGTGGATGCGCTTCTATACAAGAGAGGTTAGCGACCCTTTAGCACCGCCCATGCGAAATGGCAGTCGTGGCGCGTTAAATGTGATTGACTTGGCAAATTCGCACAGTTGCGCGTTTCTATCCCTTAGCGATCAAGGACAGGTTTTTGAAAATGGTACATTTGAAGTATACGGCCGCCTCGACCGTAGCGAGATTCGAGGATGCAACTTAATGGTGAGTTTATGAAACTAGTAGTATCCGTGATTATCGCTTGCCTTTGTGCGAGCTCCGTGAAAGCACAACTTGTGCGCAGACATGCAACCCTTACTAACGAAGAGGGTGTCCTTACCCTCACGGACTCTGTTCGTGTTAGTGCGTCAAATTTTAAAAATGGAAGCTATACCGCGATCGTTCATGCGTGGGTGCATCGCGATTTTATTAATGGGCTAGAACAAAGAGTCATGGCAGAAGCTGTTTTATTCAACGAAAAAAAAGACACTTTAGGCCGCGTTCAAGAGAGTTACCTATTAGATAGTCTATGGCCCAGCAGCTCACACCGCATGTCCAAGTACTACGAAGTAGTTGCTTCTGGCAAAGTCCAGGGTAAAGAACTAGAACGTAGAAGTTTTCCAACGCAAATGGTAGAACGTTTTTTCGAAGGAAAACGTGGAGGCTCACTCCGCGATCCTCTAGTAGACGCATTCAAAAAACAAGGCTGGGAGCGCAGAAATTTTGGTGAATATGAAAGTTGGGGCTACCTGAATCGCAGTTCAAACCCTGGCTTACCTGATTTTCAAGCGCTGTTCATCTTTAGAGGTAGTATGCCGTATTGTCTTGTAAATAAAGGTGATGATTTTGAATATGAAAAGTTGAAAGGATCTGAACAGCGTACGCATGGCATGTATTATTTCTTCCAACGACCTAATGATCGATTCTTAGAAGAAATAGATAATATAGTCTTTGATTATTTACCGTTGTAACAAGTAAAGGCGCCCGTTGGGCGCCTTTACTTGTTAACTTAGTATACTGTCGTTGCCTAGCGGACATGTACGAGGAAATAATTTTTCTTTCCTTTTTGGACAATGATCATTCCACCAGCAACAATGTCGTTTGCAGTAAGAGTCTTATCGACGGTAACCTTCGTCTTATTAATAGCCACGCCACCTCCTTGAACCATTTTACGCGCTTCTCCTTTGGAGGGGAAAACTGCTGTGTGTTCCGAGAGGAAATCAACAATTTCAACTCCCTCTGTAAGTTGTGAAGCCATTATTTCAAATTGCGGAACTCCTTCAAAAACACTCAGTAACGTAGGTACATCCGTTGAGCGGAGTTGATCTTCAGTCGCCTTTCCAAATAAAATGCCCGATGCCGCAATGGCATTTTCAAGATCCAGCGGGCTGTGAACTCTTGCCGTTATTTCCTCTGCCAAGGCTCTTTGAAGCTTTCGCATGTGCGGTGCCTGCGCATGTTCCTCTATAATGGACTGAATTTCTTCTTTTGAACCTATGCTAAATATCTTAATGTAGTTCTCCGCATCGCTATCAGAGGAGTTTAACCAGAATTGGTAAAATGCATAAGGAGTAGTACGTCTTGGATCTAGCCAAACATTTCCACCTTCAGACTTTCCGAATTTCGTTCCATCTGCTTTTTTAATTAAAGGTGTGGTTAGGGCATGGGCAGAACCACGGCCAAGACGTCGTATTAGCTCGGTCCCTGTGGTAATGTTACCCCATTGGTCTGATCCTCCCATCTGTAATTTCACACCATTATTTTTCCATAAATGATAAAAATCATAGCCCTGAATTAATTGATAGGAGAATTCAGTAAAGCTCATTCCTGTGTCTAAACGCTTTTTCACGCTGTCTTTGGCCATCATGTAATTCACACTCATGTGCTTACCTACATCACGGATAAATCCTAAGAAATCAAACTCCTTGAACCAGTCATAGTTGTTGACAATCTCAGCGCTGTTTTCGCCACAGTCAAAGTTTAAAAACTTTGCAAGTTGGTTCTTTTGGCTGTTTAGGTTGTGGTTTAAGGTCTCTAAGTCCAGTAAATTACGCTCTGAACTTTTCCCGGATGGATCACCCACCATGCCTGTGGCACCACCTACCAAAGCAATAGGCTTGTGTCCTGCACGTTGGAAATGAACCAAGGTCATGATTTGCACCATATTACCTACTCCCAAAGAATCCGCTGTAGGGTCAAAACCTATATAGCCACTCACCATTTCTTTGGTCAGTAGTTCTTCTGTTTCTGGCATGATGTCTTGCAACATACCTCTCCAACGGAGTTCTTCTACAAAATTTGTGTCCATGTGTGCCTTAATGATTACTTCACTTGATTAAGATGCTAAAATAGACATCAATCGTCTCTTACACCCAACTCCATCATTAAATCTGGATTAGAAAATAAGAAGGCGTGAAATTTTATATCCTGACGTTCAAAGAGTGACAATCCTTCTAATACTACCGGAACTTGTAATTCACGATCATTAATATCCTTAATAATCCAGGATTCTTGATCCTCGGACCATAGAACCACACCTAATCTATCCCTAGTCTCTCCCATGGAAAATTCAATAATATCCAATTCAAAGATGGGTCGATTATTTAAATCGCGTAGATCGCTATACTCATCTATTTGCTCATGAGTGATTTCTGTTCCATTCCACCAAAATTGATCCCGAGAGAAAAAACGGGTACCGCTGGAGCCTATTTGCCGCATATAGCCTACAATATCCTGTCCTTCGCGAAGTCTGTAGCGTTTTTCCAAATTAGTGGTGTTGGTTTGACATCATCTTTAGTACTGGCGAGTTGTACTAAAAAACAACTCCCGGAGCAGATAGTTCTGTTCCGGGAGTTCATTTTATCTTAAAAAGTAGCGTTATTTAAATGCAGCTACTCCTCTATCCAACCAATCAATATAGTCTTCTACGTCTAGGTTGTAGGCGTTTTTCTCAACAAGCGGTGTAAGGTCATCATGTCCAAGTATAACATACAACGGCTGACTCACTTCTTTAAAGTTGACCTCTTGAAATTCACTCCACTTGTTCCCTATATTTTTAATTTTTCTACCGGTGATTTCGCTGACATACTGCTCGTCCTTTGGCAGGTCTGTACGCTCATCTACATAGAGGGAAATAAGCACAACATTATCTCGGAGTCTTTGGTGAACGCCGTCATCTTTCCAAACGTTTTCTTCCATTTTTCGACAATTCACACATCCCCAACCCGTAAAGTCTAGCATGATTGGCTTCCCAACTTCTTTGGCATGGGCCAAGCCTTCTTCATAGTTGTTAAAACAGGGAAGGTCGTTTGGACAATGATTGCCATAGCTCACCTCACTCACGGTACCATCCACTGCTGATACGGAAGACATCAGAGGTTGAGCATACGCTCCGTTTTTACTTTCTGCGTAATGTTCAGGAGGTGGGAATCCAGCGATAAGTTTTACTGGTGCTCCAAAAATTCCCGGTAGCATGTAAAAGCCCATGACCATAAATACGATCGCAACACTCAATCGACCGACTCCTATGGTTTGAACTGGACTGTCTAGAGGTAACCTGAATGCACCTAGCAGATACAATGCTGTCATGAAAGCAATGGCCACCCAAATAGCAATAAACATCTCTCTTTCGAGTAAATGCGATTGCCACACTAAATCGGCAGTAGATAAGAATTTTAAGGCAAAAGCTAATTCTAAAAACCCTAGGGTAACCTTGACTGTATTCAACCATCCACCGCTTGAAGGCAAGGAGTTTAGCCAACCAGGAAAGGCAGCAAACAGCGTGAATGGTATAGCCAATGCCAATGCAAAGCCGAACATCCCAACGGCAGGCCCTATTAAACTCCCTTTAGAAGCAGCTTCAACAAGCAGTGACCCAATGATGGGGCCAGTACAAGAAAAGCTTACTAAACTCAGGGTAAACGCCATAAAAAAGATGCCCAAGAGCCCACCATTATTGGAAGCGTCGTCTGCTTTATTCACCCAACTTGAAGGCAATGTGATTTCAAAAGCACCAAAGAAACTGGCTGCAAACACCACAAACAAGACGAAAAACGCAAGGTTAAACCATGGATTAGTCGCCATTTTATTCAAGCTGTCAGCTCCGAAAATCAGGCTCACAGCGAGTCCTAACCCAACATAGATGACAATAATTCCGAGACCGTAGAGTGAAGCTTTAAAAATTCCTTCTGCCTTTGTTTTACTTTGTTTGGTAAAGAAGCTTACCGTCAGCGGAATCATAGGGAAGATACAGGGCATCAAAAGCGCTGCAAATCCACCCAACATGCCCAACCAGAACGTAGTTCCTAAACCTTTAAATATGGACGGTACGGGTGCGTCCATCACTTCTACATTGAAATCTATAAAAGTGGGAGGCAAACACATGACATCATTACATACCATGAACTCCAACTCACCCGAAACTACAAAGTCTGCGACTGAGGGCTCAAGGTTGGCCGTGAAATCAGCAGAATTGGAAAAATAAGCAAGGTCCATGTCAAAGTTTGAATCAAACTCCACGTGAGACTCACTCTCCGTCCAGATGCCGGATGTTGTATAACTAGAAGTGCTGTCTAAATGAAAAGATGTTGGTATAGGGCCACCGTCCTCTATGTTTTGACTATACAAGTGCCAGCCTTCTTCAATGTCAGCATGAATAGTGACCAGAACTGCATCATCTGTAATTTCATAGGTTGTGGTCCACTTTACCGGTTGGGGCTGTGCAAACAATACCACTGCCAATAAAGTAAACAATCCAGTTAGGATACGCTTCATATATGATGATTTATCTCTGCAAGATAGGCCATGTCATCGCTCGAGACAACTCTTAATGAATCATCAATCCTGTAGCCTAAAACCCAGATTAACTTACCCTCTTGGGTAGCAACATAAACGTGCTCTTTATGGTGGCGCGGGAGTTTCAATTCATTCAAAAAATCAGCTACTTTTTTTCTTCCTTTCATTCCCAACGGCACAAATTCATCTCCAGGGATCCACCTACGGATAATAAGAGGGAATTTTAATGCGGCCATACTCAACCACTCATGGTCCAAACTAAAGTCAATATTTTGAGTAGATGTGGGAGTGAATGTTAGCGAAAACGGTAGGATACTCGTGTCATGTATATCATTGATGACATATTTATGAGGATCTAATTCTCTTTTTTTTGAAAGAATAAATTGACCCCGATCTCTTACCAAAAGGTGCTTTTTACCAAAGGTAATATGACCTGTTTCACCCCGGAGAAAATGACCTATTTCTTTAAAACTAAATCCTTTGTCTATTTCTCGGCAATACCTAAACAGTAAGATCTGAGCATAATCCCTATTAACCCAGGATCCTTCGTTGATGAAGTACTCGCCAGAGCGGCATATCACTTGACCCTCTGTCCAATCCACTAAAAGACCTTGCAGCAATGCATTATCTCGAATTAAGTTATCGATTGATTTTTTGAGTCCCCCTCTCCAGCGAGGATCAACTTCGTCCAATACTGGAGCTAAGTCATGTCTGATTTTATTTCGGGTGTACTTCGTAGATTGATTCGAGGCATCTTCGCGCCAGCTAAGGTCCTTTGTTTTTGCATAATCAAGCACCTCCGTTTTATCCATGTCTTTTAATGGACGGATTATAGCCGTATTAGACATTCCTGTCATTCCACTTAAACCACTTCCACGCAGCGCATTCATGAGAAAGGTCTCTCTTCTATCATCGGCATGGTGGGCAGTAAAAAGATACACGGCATCCAGTAACACCACTTGCTCTTGAAACCAGTTGTACCTCAGGTTTCGTGCCCAATTTTGAAGATTTTCTCCATCGCGATCTTTAGGATCAACACGAAGCACTTTAATTTCAAATCTATGCTCTTCCGCATACCAGCGGCACCAGCGTTCATCTTCGTCGGATTCGTCTCGAAGACCATAATTTACATGGAGCAGATACGGACGAATGCCATAACGCTCCACCAACAAATGACTGAGCACTACAGAATCTACGCCGCCGCTAAATCCTAAAATTGCTTTTGATCCGGGAATGAGTTCTGGAAGTTCCATTGCCTAAAGGTAGTAACCGCAGCGTTATTTGGCAGAGTGGAATATACTCTCTGCTTTAAGCATGCATTCTTCATATTCTTCTTGAGGATCACTGAGAATGGTAATGGCTCCCCCTACGTGTAAAGTGGCCACACTAGACGCTGTGTTCAAAGCGATACTTCTGATCACAACATTGAAGTCAAAATCTCCGTCAGGAGCAACGTACCCTACGGCTCCTGAATAGACTTCCCTAGCGGTCTTCTCATGACGCTCGGCCAGTTCCATAGCGCTGATTTTTGGGGCACCCGTCATTGAACCCATAGGAAATGAAGCAGCAACGATATCCCAATTCGATACCTCAGGTTTTAGCGCTGCTTTTACCGTTGATATCATCTGGTTTACATTTTTAAACGCGTGCACTCCACACAATTCAGTGACCTCAACACTACCTTTTGACGCGACATGACTTAGATCGTTTCTGACTAAATCTACGATCATAACATTCTCAGCCCGCTCTTTTTCACTCTCAATTAGCATCTTTTGAGCGAGTTCGTTGCCTTGATTTAATCTTCTATTGGTGCCTTTTATGGGCTGACTTAAAATACTCCTCTGCTGTTTGAGGACATACCTTTCAGGGGAGGTACACAACAGTATGTGATGGTCCAGTTTTAAATACGCAGAAAAGGGAGCATCCGTAGCATCAGCCATTTTCTGGAACAATGCAACAGGGTCTAATTCCTTTATTTCTGCGCGGAAGGATGTGCAATAATTGACCTCATAGATGTCACCATTTTGAATATGTTGCTGAAGAGATTCTATGGCTTGTATATATTGCGATCTAGTTTCGATCGCTTTAAACTTTAGGTGAGTAGGACCATCCTTTGTTCGAGATGAAGCCTGCAATACCATATCTAATACCTTTTGAGCTTCCTCTTTGGTAGAGGCCGATATTTCTAACGTCCCATCAAGACTTAAAACACCCACGATTTCAGGAATAAAGAATTGAGCATCCGGCCAGTCTCCTTGGGCAGGATTACCCTTAGATAGTTTTTCAAACTCATGTCTGAGTTCATAGCCTAAGAAACCAAACTTCCATCCACTTTCTAGACCTCCAGATTTCAGATCTTCTTTAAACAATACTTTTTCCGCACCCCAACCGAAAACCAATTCATACTTTTTGTGAGAATTAGGATAACCGCGTGAGGTGTATAGGGCAAAAAAAGATCGACTGCTGGAAAGTTCCAACAGCCGATTTTCTATAGTAATCGGATCGACATTATAGGCCGATACTTTTTTCATTAGCTGTGAATAGCTCTGTTTGCCGTCGCAGCTAAAGCTGCTTCCTTCAACGCCTCAGTGTAGGTTGGATGGCCATGAGAAATGCGTCCTATGTCTTCAGCTGAAGCACGGAACTCCATAGCGGTAACTGCTTCCATGATAATGTCAGCCGCTCGTGCAGCAACAATATGTACCCCTAAAATCTCGTCAGTAATTTTGTCTGCAAGGACTTTAACTACACCATCAATATCACCAGAAGCACGTGAACGCCCTAAAGCCCTCATCGGGAATGAACCCACCTTATACGCTGCGCCTTCTTCCTTAAGTTGTTCTTCTGTTTTGCCCACAGCAGCAACTTCTGGCCAAGTATATACAATACCCGGAATGAGATTATAATTGATATGGGGCTTCTCTCCTGCAATCGATTCAGCTACAAAAACGCCTTCTTCCTCCGCCTTGTGAGCGAGCATGGCGCCTTTAATGACATCACCAATAGCATAAATATTAGGAACCGCTGTTTGCAAATGGTCATTCACATTAATGCGTCCTCTTTCATCGGTTTCAATGCCCACATTTTCAAGACCCAATTTGGCCGTGTAGGCACCGCGACCCACAGCAACCAAGCAGTAGTCTCCTTCGAAAACAACTTCATCGCCTTTTTTATTTGTCGCAGTCACCTTTACAACATCACCATCTCTGGTCACATTACTCACTTTAGATGACAAACTGAATTTCATACCCAATTTTTTCAAACTACGCATCAACTCCTTGCCCATCGCACCATCCATAGTAGGAATAATGTTCGGTGCATATTCTACAATAGTTACCTCAGCTCCTAAACGCTTGTAAACAGAACCTAATTCCAGTCCAATCACACCACCACCAATAACGATCATGTGTTTCGGGATTTCCTTTAAGCTCAGTGCTTCAGTTGAGGAAATAACACGCTCTTTATCAAACTTCGCAAATGGTAATTCAATAGGTTTTGAGCCTGTTGCAAGGATAATATGTTTGGCGGTTACCTGAGAAGTTTCTTCGCCATCCACTTGAACCGTGTTTTTATCTATTAAAGAACCAAAACCATGTAATACGGTAATCTCGTTCTTCTTCATCAGGTAGTCTATACCATCACAAGTGATGTCAACTACACCAGATTTTCGTTCGATCATTTTCGCAAAATCAATCTTAGGTGGATCGATATTGATTCCATGATCTGCAAATGAATGTGCTGCCATGTGGTAATGCTCGGAAGAATCTAGAAGTGCCTTTGATGGTATACATCCTACATTCAAACAAGTACCTCCCAATGTGGCATACTTTTCTATCAAGGCTGTTTTCATGCCTAGTTGCGCGCAACGAATGGCGCTAACATATCCTCCAGGTCCAGAACCTATCACAACTACGTCGTAAGAACTCATTGAATTTTGTTTTTTAAACTTGTACCAAAGTTACACACGCGAAATAGTTAGCGCGGTTTTAATCGAAAAAATCTGCTAATAAGAATTACAAACAAGTTCGCGAAGAAAATGACGGCCATCATTGGCCCCAATATATTCCCCGTTCTCACATAGAATGTCTGCCCTTCCATTAATGGAACTTCTGCCGTAATCACTCCTTCTGTGTCCCAATCAAGCCGCTGTAGTATTTCTCCTTTGGAAGAAATTATTGCACTAATTCCAGTATTCGCACTGCGAACAACATATTTATTTTGTTCAATGGCCCTGAGCCCCGAGAAATTTAAATGCTGTACATGACCAGGCGTATTACCCCACCAGCCATCATTAGTAATCACTGAAATCAGATTGGCTCCTAGCCTAGCGTAGTCCGTTGCATAATCGGAGAACTCGTTCTCCCAACAGATTACTGGGGCCAATTTCAAACCAATGGAATCCGCATTAAATACTTTGCGATGATCAGAAACACCTAATGTTCCAGATGCACCACCTAGTTCAATGGCCCAATCACCTAAAAGAGGTTTTAGGTATCGAAAAAACGGCATCTTTTCGCCACCTTGAACCAACTTACCTTTGTGATATACCTCGAACGAGCTTCTATCCTCATTTAGAAAAATAGCGCTGTTATATAAGGTGTAAAATCGGTCTCCATACGGACGGTTGTATAT
>FLMP01000592.1_pt1 | contig 11221 bp, 10 predicted proteins | sample 887161 | NCBI WGS metagenome assembly FLMP01 (sample SAMEA4017660, study PRJEB14154) | seawater metagenome
TCCCAACTATAATAAACTCTGAGAGCTTAGGGTGGGATTGAATAAGACCATTAAAGTTGTATTCTTTTTCGAAGGGATTGTCTGGATGCAATTTGTTTTATTTTAAGAAGTCTAAGATAAGCTCTAGTCTTCAAATAATTCTTGGTTATCTATGTTCTCCAGATCAACGGATTTAATAAAACCAACCTCTTCGGGTAAGAATATCGTTTAGACGCCTAATGTTTGATGACCACCTGGTCCATAGGTACTCTCCGACGTGGTCCCCAGAAACCGGAGTCTGTTCCTTTGCCACAAGATATAATCATATTGATTTCTGCGCCTCTCGGGAGCTTTAGGATTTTTTTAATGCGCTTTGCATCAAAACCTTCCATAGGACAAGTATGAAAATCTTGAGAAGCCATACTTAACATAAAGTTTTCTGCAGCCAAAGCACAGCTTTTATGTACGGTAATTCGTTGCTGTGCATGGCCTGCCGCTCTGTAAATAGGCCTGAATAGACCAATGCTAAAAGACAGGAGTCTTCTGTACAAGCCAAATATTCCTAAACCGTCATTGATGTAAGAAATGGGCATCAGTTTCTGATAGTATAGACGTCTCATTTTTATGGATTTAAGACCTTTGCCTAGCCTTTCTTCATCCTGGTCTATTAGGCTCTTATGCCACGCGACACGTTTACGCCATAAATCTCTTCGCGTTACAAAAACCACCATCTCCTGAGCAGTGCGAGCGGCACTTTGATTCAAGCAGCCCTTGATTACCTGTTCTTTGATTTGATCGCTCCCAATCCAATGAAACTCCCACAATTGCATGTTACTACTGTTTGGAGCTAGAGAAGCATGCTTGAGGGCTTTTTCCATTACCTCTGCAGGCACTGGAATCTGAGGCTCAAACTTTCTGTTAGAGCGTCTAAACTCTATAATATCATCAAATGTCATTAGCATTGCAATTATGATGTTAAGGCATTACTCGGCCCCAATTGGCCAAATGGTGGTGTCCTTCGTGTTGACTAGGTAGAATATTTTTGTATTGAACTTCGCCATCTTTGATAACCCATAGTACACTGGAATTCTGCTCTTCTATGAAGTATCCGCCTCCAGGAATTTCATCTACCAAGCTTTCTGTAAAAGAGAAAATCTCGTTTTGCGCAAAAATTTCAGGTGCGATGCTTTCAAAATCACCTGTACCCATGTGATAGCGTAGGATACCGGAATATTGCGGGGCAACTTGAATAAGTGGGTCAGAAAGCCTCCATTTGTCAGGCCTATCTCCTTTGAGGGTTTGACCTCCATTATTGAAAAAGATCAGTGTAGAATCGGTCTCAATATCGACATCATGCTGGCTCATAAAAGGACCTTCAATAACCTTAACAACGGCTCCCGTAGATGGTCGAAATAGCATCATCCATGAACTGGTACGAGATGATATTAAAACATCCCCTTTCAACATATAAGGCCCATTGTGCAGCACTGGCTGAATGTCATTAATGTGAAGCGGGTCACTAGGAGAATCCGATTTAATCAATAAATGGGTAAGATCATTTTCGATAAGTACTTCCGTAATACTCTTGTGATAGAGTATGCGTCCTGTTGCATTATCGAACTGGGTAATGGTGTTATCTATATAAGGGAACTCACGCCCGTCTATAGAAAATTGAGCACCATAGTAAATATGCTCGCCCTTGTCTTTTGAATATGTATTTGCCCAAAACGTTCCATCAACACCAAGGTTAATAGCGTGGTGGTGAGCTATGGTATCTTGTTTCCACAATCGTTCGCTGTTTTTGTCAATTTTAATAACCCCAGTAACACCGTTGAGGGAATAGATTAAACTACTGTCGGGAAGCATTAAACTGTGCATGATTCTGTTGTGTGGGTTCGCCAGACGTTCAACAGACCAGGTCTTCAATTCTTCACCAGTTTTTAGATTTAAAATGGCTATGGTTCGTTTCCAATTTGCATTGGCATAACTCATCAAAACCTTCACATCTTTGGTAAGGTTATTAATCGGTTCAAAATCTTCAGGAGAGGGGATAAAAACTAAAGGCAGTCTCTCTACAGCTGCTTTCGCAACCATTAATCTATCTGGTAGCGTAGTAAAAAAGGTTATGCTTCTACTCACATTATGAGGAATCCATGGTTTACCTTTTGTAGTCTCTCTAACGACCCATCCAAAAAGAGATAGAAAGGTCATTAATACGACCACGTTAGCCAATAGCAGTGGTATTTTACGCAAGAGTGATTTCATAGAAAACTTTTAGATGTGAGCACAAATGTAGCCCTTACATTGCTAAATCTCTAGGATGATTCCAATGGTAGGAAGCAATCTGCCCGTGTCACTTGCTATCGTCTTTACCAGATATGTTCCTGTGGACGAAGGATCCAATCTAGGTAATCCTGTTACTTCGTCTCGGTCCAAGGTTAAATAGGGCATTAATGGAATGTTGGAACTCGTGAAATTTTGTAAGTCTAAGAACCACGTTAAGCTGTAGTTCTTTTTATTGTAGGTCTTGTCTAGTCTAACATCAATAACACTGTAACTAGGGAGTCTAGCACCCATTGGGTTACTCATGTCAAATATTCCCCTTTGGAGAACATCCCAATTATTCGTTTGGGCACTTAGCACTGGGTTAAACTCAGTGTAAGGAGTACCTGTTGCCCAGCGGTACTTGGCACCAATCTGCCAACCTTTACCCCATACTTTTCCAAGTACAAGATTAATATTGTGTCTGTTGTCCCATACGGTGGGAGTCCAGTCCAGTGATGCATCACGACGCGTTTCGCTGAATCCGAAATTATAACTCATGGTCCACCAGTAGGTTCCCTTGAGCTTCTGTTGCAGAAAAAGCTCAAGTCCATAAGCACGGCCTAGCGCTATGGAAGAGCTTACCTGATCTCCTACAGCTACATAGGCTCCTATAGCTTGAGTAAAAGAAATGTTATCGTCCCATAAATAGGGCATATTATTATATCGCTTGTAATAACCTTCTAAGGAAAATCTATAGGTTTGTCCGTTTTGAAACTCTGCGCCAGCTGACGCTTGAGATACCCTACCGGGTGTACTATATCGTGACCAATTATTAGCCGCATTTGCTAAAATCGTAATGGCAGAAGGAAGCTGTGTGTAGGTGCCTAAACTTCCTTGAGCCGCCCATTTTGGACTCATGTGATATTGCGCAGATACCCGAGGCGACAGTTGAGCTAATGGGTTAACTGATGTTAAGTTCAAGTTGTGACCATCCATGCGTAATCCAGCACTTGTTGAAAGCTTGTTGTCTAAGTAATTCTTAGTAAGACTAGTAAAAGCACCTACGCTCACAAACGCAACCTGGCTGTCGTAGTCAGCGGTATCTATGCCCTGAACGTCTATGGCATTGTTGTAACGCACACTCCACATGTCTAGGCTACTTTGTCTTGAGACGACATTAAAGCCATACTTCCATTGCCAGGAATCGGCGACGACAAAGTGTGTGATACTTCCTCTGGTATTATTTTCTGTGGAGGTATAGTCGAGTTGTTGATCCGCTATAAGACTGGTATTCCCTATGAATTTTTCAGCGCTGTTATTGACCTGGTCGCGACTGAGTACATATTCCCAGCGCCCATTGTCTTTAAAAATACGATACCGTGCCCCTAAAACTTCTGTTTGTTGATCCCCCTCAGGGATATAACCTACATTGTATAACAGCGCGTCTGAACCTCTGCCGTCCTTGTATAATCTGTATTTATCCCATCCACCTAGTCCGATAATAGTCAAATCTTTTTCTTTACCAAACCTATGATGTATTCTTAACTGAGCATCCTGATACGTTGGAAGAATGGGGATATTAAACAGCCTAAAATAGTGTTGAGAGAAGCTGTTTCTGCCAGAGACTACTGCGGTAGTGTTTTTTCCTATCGGACCTTCAAATGTGATCCCGTAATCTGTGCCTCCCTGCGTCGCTCTAATTCCCCAGCGATCTTTACGGCCATTCTTGCCTTCTAATAGAAGGACACCTGACAAGGCGTCGTCTACCTCAGTAGGGAAAGCTCCCGTGATCAAATCCATGCCCTGAATATGGTCCAAGTTGACTAAGCTTACAGCACCGCCACTGGCTCCCTGTATGCTAAAATGATTCACAGTGGGAAGAGAAATTCCATCAATAAAGTAGCGGTTTTCGTTTGGCGCACCACCGCGCATGGCTATAGCGTACCCAAAAGAAGGTTTAGGAAGTACTCCAGGAAAACTCTGGATCACCTTGCTCAGGTCTAACACTGCGCCAGGCATACGCATCATTTCACTTCTATTGATATTCTTGATGCTCAAAGGAGTCTCGGGAGTTCTATGGAAAGCATCTGCTCGGACCGCAACTTCCTCTAAGGAGGTTACTGTTTCTACTAATAAACTGACATAGGTAGGTTTGGAGGACCTTACTAACACCTCATGTAGTGTTTGCATTTGGCCAGAGGGGCTGATCGCTCTAACATTATATAAGCCGGTGGTTAGATCTTCAAAAACAAATTCTCCCGAGGAATTTACAAGAACAGCGATGGTAGATGATCCTTGCACTGCTTCAATAGTCCAATTGTGTAACGGACTTAAATTCAGCGCATCAAGTGCTTCTCCTTCGATCGTTCCTTTGTTTTGCGCAATGGAATTTAGGGATGCGGTAATCAATAATATACTCGTAAAAAAGAAGCGTAAATTTCTCATCAAAATATTGGAAAAAGTTAATGCGAAGTTATACCTCACATTGCTTTTAACCGTAATTATGCAAACCTGTTTACGATTATTGTAAATTAATTTTTAAGTGCTTTTTCCACCGTTTGCCAAGAGCCAGCATTTATGGATTGAATACCATGACTACTGAGTATGCTTTGTGCGGAAGCAGCTCTTGCGCCACTTCTACAACAGAGGACTAACGACGAAGCATTCTTCAACTTTTTAACCCCGCTTTGCAAGGTAGGAAGCGGCATGTTTATGCTGCCTTTAGCATGTCCGCTAGCGTATTCTGCTGAGCTTCGCACATCTACGATCAATGCCTCCTCATTTAGGGCTGTTTTAATATTTTGAAGCTTATTGTTGCTACTGCCAAATAATAAAGAAAGAAGTCCCATGGTTATAAATTTAACGTTGGGCAAAACTAAGTACGGAGGTTTCTACGCGATGTGACTCTACTCACGGTTTAATAGGATACCATCCTTCGTTGGACTTTCCGTGATTTCCCAACGGTTACCGTCAGGGTCTATTAATAAAAAACTTTTCTCCCCCCAAGGGTGTTCTTTTGGCGCTCCGGCATTAGAGCATACGAAGGTGCTGGATAATGTCAATACCTGTTGGTAAACTACATCTATATTGGTCACTGTGAGGCCCAGGCTTATGTGGTCTCTATCTCCACTGGTGGAGAAGCGTTTACCAGCAGTCCCGGTTGGTAGGAAAAAAGCAAATCTAAAGCCACTAGGCAGGATAAATTCGGAGAACCCTTTATTTTCAAAATGTGGTTCAAAGGTTAATAGATTACGCCAGAAGTTCGTTATCAAAGAGACATCATTTGTCGTAATGACGGTATGTGAATTGGCTAGGAAATTCATAATAAATGATCTGCAGCGATGGAAGCAACTTGCACATCTTGTTTGGTACACATACCATAACCTAAGCCTAGGATCCAACCTTTTACCATGGGAATGACCTTGTGAGACTTGAATTGCTCATCTTCATTATAATCTACGTCAATGGTGATGGGATGGTTAATATTTCGCGACCTAAGATATTCTGCAGTTTCAATACTGTCTTCTGATTCCTTAAAAAGTCTTGTGATAATGTCTGAGTTTAAGGGTTCACGTTTTTTAGTAAGAACGAAGTGTACACCTTTACCAGGATGTCTAAAAGCCACTACGGTTGCATAAAGACTAGTGCCACCAATATTCTGAGAATCAGAACCTACACTTAGTGCTACCTCAGGGTGTTTTGTAAGATATTCTTTGACATATTCTGCCAAATCATTTACAGGGGTGCCATCAAGTTTACGATATTGCGCATTCATCGCCTTAAAGTTCAACAATGTATAGCAGAGTAGAAAAAAAACAGCTAAATACTTCCTTCTTCAATGGTTTCGCGCAATATATGAGCACTGAGCGGTCCATAGGTGGAGGTGGGGGGCGCTGGGAATCGTATAAAACAGGTGTAAAAGGGCTGTATTTCAGAATTCTCACGAAACCCGTAGTAGGAATCGCAATAGATCTCCAGTTTAAAGATAAGGAGATCAGAGACTTATTCTATGACCAATTCGTTGAACTAGGTAAACTACTCGAAAATGAATGGAAAGAGAAGCCGGTGTTTGATCAAGACATCTATTTAGATAGCGGCGAGCAGATTTGCAGAATTTGGTTAAAACTAGAGGATGCTTACTTTTTTGACAAAACGCAGTGGCCCGTCATTATGAAGTGGTACAAAGAAAAACTGGTAGGTCTAGATATATTCTGGGATATGGCAGGAGATGTGGTCAAAGGCTTGGCTAAATAACCTTACGATATAATCCGTTTTAGTACCCTCAATTTATGGGTATGCCTATTGAGTTCTGCGTTATATATGCCGCTATGATCTAGAGCATCAACACGCACACGTCCTGAGGCATGAATAATATGAAAATCGTCTAAAATTATCCCTACATGCGTAATGGCACCCTCAGCATTATCGAAAAATGCCAAATCACCTGGACGACATTCTTCTAGAAAACTAAGGGTTTCTCCATTTTTAGCCTGTTGGCTGGCATCTCTGGGTATGTTATATCCACTTAGACGGTACACCATTTGGGTAAATCCACTACAGTCAATCCCAAAAGGCGTTCGCCCTCCCCATAGGTATGGAGCATTGAGATAACTAAACGCATAATCGACAAGTGCAGTTCGGTCTTTAACACCCGTTGCCGTGCCGCCCTCGAAAGTGTAATGCTTATCCTCTAATCTAAGCGTACCACCATCAAATAAAGGTAAAAGGGCACCTTGCGTTATTAAGGGGTAATCTGCCGGGGCTGGACCTTGAAGCATTCCTACGGGATCTGAAACCACGATTTTAGGCGTGCCCTTGAGTATTTCGATATAGTCGACAGAGACTGTTTTAATCATTAATCGATCAATCCAGCCCTCGTAGCGGTCATGGTGCAACCGGATATTCACCCACTTGGGTAGTTGTTCAAGTATGTCAAAGGTTTCGCCAAAAAGCAGCACATTAGTCAATTCCGCGCGATCGCTGGCTTCCAATCTAATGGGAGCGGAGGACAAAAATGCAATGCCTTGTGGGTAACTACTCATATTGTAAGCCAAATTACTCGTCGCTATTCGTGTTTCTTAACCTTCAGGTCAGTTTTTTTAAACAAAGAGCCCCGGCGAAAGGCCAGGGCTCTTCTTGTTTATGTGTCAGCACCAAGGCTAGAGACGCTCAATGACTATAGCTGAAGCACCGCCGCCGCCATTACAGATGGCTGCTGCTCCAATCTTTCCATTATTCTGTGAAAGAACAGAAATCAAGGTAGTCATGATACGTGCACCAGAGGCACCTAATGGATGTCCTAAACTTACTGCACCGCCGTTGACGTTCACTTTACTTGGATCCAAGCCTAAAATCTTCATGTTTGCTAATCCTACGACTGCAAAAGCCTCATTGAATTCAAAGAAATCAACTTCTTCCTGGGAAAGACCAGCTTTTGCAAGTGCTTTAGGCAATGCTTTCGCGGGAGCCGTGGTAAACCATTCGGGCTCATGCGCTGCATCTGCATAGCCAAGAATCTTCGCGATTGGAGTGAGGCCTAATTCTTCCGCTTTTTCAGCGCTCATGATAACAAGAGCACAGGCTCCGTCGTTTATGTTAGAGGCGTTAGCTGCGGTGATGGTTCCCTCTTTTTTGAAAACAGGACGTAAAGAAGGAACTTTGTCAACTCTTACTTTACTGAAATCTTCGTCCGTATCTATCACCAATGCATCTCCGCGACGTTGCGGAACCTCTACGGGAACAACTTCGTCCGAAAATTTACCTGCGGCCCAAGATTCTGCACTGCGTTTATAACTCTCGAGTGCAAATGCATCCTGTTCTTCACGGCTAAAACCATGCTCTGAAGCACAAAGCTCAGCGCACACGCCCATGTGTTGGTTGTTGTATACATCGGTAAGGCCATCTTTTACAAGACCATCCACTAAGGACATGTCACCTAGTTTTACACCATTTCTACTGGTAGGTAAGTAATGGGGCACGGCACTCATATTTTCCATTCCTCCTGCAACAATGATATCAGCGTCTCCTGCTTTGATACTTTGTGCCGCCATCATTACCGCTTTCATCCCAGAGGAGCAAACTTTGTTAATGGTGGTACAAGGAACATTCGAGCTAATACCTGCATACATGGCAGCTTGTCTAGCCGGAGCTTGACCAATTCCCGCTTGTAACACGTTACCCATATATACTTCTTCTACTAAATCCGCGGATAATCCGGCCTTTTGCAATGCGCCTTTGATTGCTGTAGCGCCTAGGTTAGGGGCGCTGATGCCGCTCAGTGCGCCGCCAAAACTTCCTATGGGAGTCCTTGCTGCACCTACGATGACAACTTCTTTCATACTTCTTGTAATGTTATTTAGGTTCACGTCTTTAAAAGACCCCACTAAACTACTAAATTGGGACCGAGAAAAGAACCTCTTTGAATGAAAGCATTGAATTGGATACAAAGTCGACAAAAATGGGTGTATTTCACCCTAGTAGCACTCATTGGTGCACTAGCCATCTACTTGAGTATTCCCTTTAGAGCCCAATTCCAATACGATTATCGCCTCGGTCAAGTGTGGTTAGAAGATGATTTATATGCTCCAACGGATGTAGTCTTACCCAAATCATTAGAAGATTTGGAGACTGACCGTTCCTTACTAATCGAGAACAAGGATTTACTGTATGACTATCATTTCCGCAAGGACGCATGGAATGACCAGTCTATTTTAGATTCTACTTTAACTGATCAGTATAAGAATTGGCAGGAAACAGGAGTTGTAGAATCACTTCCTTCGGAAAATCACCGACTCTTCCTCTCTGATGGTACAATTTTAGACTTCACCTCTTCGCTCACCCCAAACGCCATTCAAGCAAAATATGGATTAGAAGAGGAGGTTGTGATTTTACCCACATACACCCTGAATACGACACTTACGGATAGCGCTCTTCAGTATAAATTACAAGCATTGACCTTAAATAAAGGGATTTTAACCTCTGGAACTCCGGTAGTGCTACGCGGTTCGACCATCACAGCAGAAAAGTTTGAGATGTTAAAGGCTTTAGAGCGAAGTTTTGACGCATCAGCCAAGGAATTAAACTGGTCAGCGAGGGCAGGAGCAGTGCTGTATATACTGCTTATGTTTTTCGCTTTGGCAGTATACCTTCATATTCATTACCCCCATATCATTGCCCACAGCTCAAGCCTCAACTTGTACCTATTTACCATTGTCACTGCAGTTGTTGCCACCTTGTGGTTTAGTGCGTTTGAAGTGCTTAATCCATTCGCAGTACCGCTTCTTTTAGTACCTGTAATCATTAGGAGTTTTTTTAATGACAGACTCGCACTATTCAGCTATTTCATTCTTTTGTTAATGGTTGCACCCTTTCTCGCTGGTGCAGTGCATTTTATGACCGTCCAGTTTGCCGCTGGTTTAGCTACTCTCTTTAATATCAGAGGTATTTATAAGCGCAGCCAACTTGTTCAAAGCACCCTGAGAATCATGGTTGTGCTGTTTCTGGTTCATTTATCCATTCATTTGATTCGTGAAACGGAATGGAATACCACCAATCTATTGCCTTTAATATCCTCCTTGATCGGGACGCTTGTTTTGCTCTTCATTTTTCCATTGATTTATTTCTTTGAGCGGACATTTGGCGTAGTATCCGATCTTACTCTTTTAGAGTTGTCAGATACAAACAATCCCCTGCTCAAGCGTTTATCAAAAGAAGCACCTGGTACCTTCCAGCATACCATGCAAGTAGCAAACTTAGCTGAGCATGCTACAGAGCTGGTAGGGGGTAATACATTACTCGTTCGGACGGGTGCGCTATATCATGACATTGGGAAGATTTCAAATCCGCAATACTTTACAGAAAACCAGAGCTCTGTGTCGTCACCTCATGATGAATTGAGTTATTTAGAAAGTGCTGAGATTATCATTAGCCATGTAAATGACGGTATTGAATTGGCTAAAAAGTATAAGCTCCCAGATATTGTCATTGACTTCATAAGAACGCATCACGGAACCTCTAGGGTTGAATATTTCTATCGTAAGTATAAAACGGATCATCCGGATGCAGACCAATTCAGTCAATTTCAGTATCCTGGTCCCAAACCCTTTTCTAAGGAAACTGCAATAGTCATGATGTCAGATGCTGTGGAAGCTTCCACGCAGAGCATACCGGAAAAGTCTCAGCAGAGCCTTAGCGATATGATTGACCGGGTGATAGATCACCAACTTTCTTCGGGACAATTAGACAATGCAGACATAACCTTGAAGGAAATACATCAAATTCGAGAGGCATTTAAAAAGTTTATGCGTGGTGTCTACCATGTCCGTATTTCATACCCCGAGTCATAGGAATCGACTGACCTGTCTCAATAACAGTCTATTAAGCTGACCTTTTTTCGTAACAATGACGCAGATATTCAGTCGAGCGAAATCTTTTTATTCATTTAACCTGAATTAAATCATAATAACACTTGCAAGGAAGGATTTTCGGTATAAATTTGCGCTCCTTAACGGAAAGATGGCAGAGTGGTAATGCAACAGCCTGCTAAGCTGTGGTCGCGTATGCGTCCCCTGGGTTCGAGTCCCAGTCTTTCCGCAAAGAAAGATATGTTCTTTTAAATTGTTGATCGGGAAGTGGCGCAGGTGGTAGCGCATCTGGTTTGGGACCAGAGGGTCGCAGGTTCGAGTCCTGTCTTCCCGACTAAATCGAACCAAGACCTTTATGGTTTTGGTTCGATTCAACAACTTTAAATAACTTAAAAAGACTTCGGTCAAGGTCAGGGCTCTTAGCTCAGCTGGATAGAGCACCTCCCTTCTAAGGAGGCGGTCGAAGGTTCGAATCCTTCAGGGCTCACATTTAAAGCCAACTCAGTTAGGGGTTGGCTTTTTTCATTTTCAAACATCCCATTCTACTGATTATCCCAATTGCTTTTGACTTTTTTGATTTCAATTATCAGAACACTTAATTCAATGTATTTGTC
>FLMP01000593.1_pt1 | contig 11205 bp, 9 predicted proteins | sample 887161 | NCBI WGS metagenome assembly FLMP01 (sample SAMEA4017660, study PRJEB14154) | seawater metagenome
AGGCAAAAAACACCTACCAAGGAGGTAGTTCTGCCCAGACTTATTCAATTGCAGTAATGGGGCATGGTGTCGATGATTTACGACCGGACCCAATGGTGATGGTAGAACAATTTTCAATGGATGTTAGCATCCCGCAAGTGGGCGACCCAGTTAATATCGAAACCAAAGTATTCAATGCAGGAAACGTAGAAGCCGAATCCTTTGATGTTGTATTTTCAGTTGACTCAACAGAGGTTGATCGCAAAAATATCGATTTAGGTGCAGGATCTGCTAAGGCATTATTCTGGACTTGGACTCCACTGAATTCTGGGCAGGTAACTCTTAGTTTCACAATAGATCCAGATGAGGAACTTGAAGAAATATTAGAAAATAATAATCAACATAATCTTGTAGTCAATGTTACTGCTCCGGGTGTGAAATTATCAAGTGAAACCCAAATAACAGTTCTAGATAACACTCAATCCTCTGCCACTTCGTGGAATGTTTCTCTGACCAATACAGCATTGATACCGACCAATGCATCATTATTTGTTGATAATTTGATTCATGTTGAAAGTAATTTGGCTTTATCATGGTATGTTGGTACGACACAATCAAACCATTCTCTCGAGGGCCAACAATCAACAGGAATCACAGTCACATTAGTCCATCCAACGCCCCCAGTCCCAGGAACATACCGGATTAGTTTAATCGGGATAGATGTTGATAATGGTGTAAATTATCCATATGCACTGGACTTAGTAGTTCCAAGTTTATCCAAAGTCAATATTGAATATGATTATGAAATTGTTCCAGTGCATCCAGTTACCCCTACGAGCATAGATGTTAGATTCTTCAATATTGGTAATGACGATATTGGCTATGACCTATTCTTGGAAGCTCCAGCAGGATGGCAAGCAGGATTCGATGATTTGGGCAGTGAGTCGGGTGCGGTTTCCGGTTCGACCGGATTGATTAGCCAGGATGGCCAGAAAAACCTCGGCATCACATTCACTCCTCCACAAGTAATGACTGGAGCAGGTGCCGAGAGAATGGTCAAATTAACAGCAGTTTCACAGACCGAAAATCCAGTTTCATATGTATACAATATCCCAATAAAAGTAATGGAGATAAGAGAAATAGATATCGACTTACAAAATAATTTTGGAAAGATGAGGCCAGATTCATCCCTCAGTCTAATGTTTAGCATCCAGAATAGTGGTAATATCGACCTAGATTTAACTCCCTCAATACAATTGCCAAGTGGTTGGCAATGGGCTTCATCAAGCGAAACAATTGAGTTAAATTGGGCATCGACCAGCAATATCATTGTAACGGTTAATTCACAAGGTTTAGGAAAATCGGGAGACATTAAATTCTATCTTGACAATGGTTCAGATAGATATTCTTGGACTGGATATATTGATGTTGAAATCTTAGCACAACCAACATTAGATTTTTCTTCACTCATACTTGCAGATGGAACCTCATATGGCCATCCATTGGGTACTGGCTCACATCCGAGCGGAGAGAGTCTTAACTTCACTTGGATAGTGGGTAATGACGCAGATGTTGATTGGGAGCCTTCAGTTTCAGTCACTCTAGACCCAGGACTATTCGGGGAGTGCCGAAATATTGGAGTTGTAGGATATTTACAATTCCAATTACTACAATGTTCTATTCTGATTTCAGGAAATATGGCGCCTAAAAGTGAACCTTCCTTCACGGTGGTATTGGAGGGTAATGGAGTCGAATATGTCGAACAAGTCGGATTATATGTGGCCTCTGTAGAATCTGCCACATGGGATGCATCAAGAAATGAAAAGTTCGCAACAGGTGTAGTAGAGACGGTCTCAATCGATGTAACAAATTCCGGTAATGTAGCATGGTCATATAAAATTCAAGCCAATGCATCAGAAGATTGGTATTGCGAAGTAATCGGCAATGATGTGATCTCGCTTGAAGCCGGTCAGTCAAAGGTTATTAGAATAAATGTCAGAGCAGATAGACCGGGAGATGGAACGATAACATTACAATTTGAACAATCCAATTCACTTTCAAATCCGAGTGTATCATTTGATGTTTCAGCGGAAGGAGAGCCTACTGGGACCGCAAGTGAATCATTCATCAATAACGGTGCTGCAATCGCTATAATTCTAGTGATATTGTCATTGATTGGAGTGATATTGTATCGTACTAAAAAGCCGGATGAGGGAAAGAGTTTTGTCCCAATCAACAACCTCAACCCACCATTTACAAACCAATTAGCATCACCACTAGTTGCCCCTTTGCCACAGAAATTCATGCCTCAACCAATAATTGAGCCGATACAAGCGGTTGAAACGATACAAGAAAAGGATTCACAGCCAGTTACAATGTGTTGGACATGCAAATCTTCGGTTAAAGAGAATATCGTCGGTTGCCCTTCCTGCGGTGCAAGGTACCACGGTGTTGCAATAGATGGCTGTGACATATCACAATTAGAACACTGTGCAAACTGTCAAACACCTGCCAGCGAATTCATCAAAGCATGATGCCCGCAGAACATGAAAACTCTCATATTTTTCGTTTCTTTACACAACTGAGCATAGCCTTATGATAGTGGTGGCTTGTCCGGGAGTCATGGACTCCCGTGGAAATCAAACAAGAAAGCAGTCAAAGGCTGCAATTTTCTTAATGGCTTTACTATTGTTTTCTATGGTTCCTACCGTGGCTCCAATCGCTTCTGCAGACGGGGCCCGTGACGCTTCTATAACGGTCACAATAATGCCAAACGGGTTAGAAATAAATCCAGGCGAATCTGGCGAATATACAATTCGTGTTCGCAATACAGGTTCGGACCCAGTGACAGTACAAATTTCTTCAAGTGAAGAAGGGACCGCTGAATGTGGCCAATATTCATCTCAAGCAAGCCAAATCACAGGACCCATAGATGCTGGGACATATGAAGAGACTACCATGAGTGTAACTTTGACTCAAACCGCAGAGGAAAGTTGTGAAACAACGGTCACCGTTTCCGCTGCTGACGGAGCAACGCCACCAGGTGCACCTGCCCAAGAAACTTCAACAGTTACTACAACTGCAGGAGATGGCTCAGGTAGTGCAGTTTTCGGTGTTGACTTGAAGATGGATTCCCCGTCAAAAGATTGGAGTGGAGAAAGCGTTGTGGAATTTGACCTTGAAGTTGAAAATACAGGTCAAACAAATGAGACGATCACCTTGACCGTCGATGAGGCATCAGGCCCAGGTTGCTCTAACGCAGGAGCGATAACTATCACTCTAAGTGACACATCCGTTTCAGTTGATGCTAACGAAAGTGAATTTGTTACCGTCTCAGTTGAAGTTCCCGAAGGTCAAGAAGCAGACAAATACTGCTGGAATATCGACGGTGTTGTTAGCAACGACCCCTCTCAGGGTTCAACCGATAACCAAGATTTTGATTTGACAGTTCCAGAGTTACATGAGTGCACGATGAGCCTGAGTAAGAGTTCCATTACGGTTGCACCTGGGGCAGAAGGTACATTTTCTGTAATATTCACAAATGATGGAAATGTAGACTGGACAATCTCAGTTGGAAAGTTCGGTTCAAAGGCGGGATGGGTGAGCGTTGATGGCGCCTCTTCAGGATTGCTCGAATACGATGACGGTGCTGGAACAAAAACCTTTGATCTAATAGTCAGCCCTGATGATTCGATTGAAGCAGGTTCGGAATCACTTGTAGCGATTCAAGGCAAAGAGGGAAGTTCTGTTAAGTGTACCAAGGATATTAGAATTATTTCGGGTCAATCTCATGATGCTTCACTTTCACTTTCTAACTCATTATTATCAAATATTCAACCGGATGGTAATGGCACTACCACATTAGTAGTTACAAATCAAGGAAATGGCGTAGATACTTTCAGAATCTCCCCTTCTTCACCACCTCAAGGTTGGAGCGTTCAAATGTCAAAATCGACGATTGCACTCGGTTCAAAGCACGGAAATGAAAGAAGCGGGGACATCGAGGTTCAAGTTAATGTTCCATTCAATGCTCTTGCAGACGAACAAGTGAATATCATTCTAACAGTCCAATCCAATAATGGGGCAGTAGATTTTGCTGAGATTACGTTATCGGTTACTGTCGCTGCAAATCATGGCATGGAAGTTGATACAAGTTCACCCGACCAAACCGGACGTTCTGATACAGAGGTTAGTTTCCCGATTACAATTGAAAACAGCGGTAACGTATAGGACACATTCCGCTGTGCAGTAATGTCGCAAACAGCGACTCCGAGTTGGGGAACATCATTCGAAGATGCCGATGGAAATAAATTCACTGAAATCAATATTGCACCTAGAAGTACAATGCTTGTATTCCTTGTAGTGAGTATTGATGGTGAAGAAGAATTAGACAGCAGCAGATTAACCATTCGTGTCACCAATAAGGATGACACTAATTCCCAAGATTTAGATGGGGATGGGGTGCCGGATAATCAAAGAGAATTAGTCATGTTAGCAATCCAATCTGATAGAAATTATCAGATGGATGTCCGTCTAGATGATGGTGGTTTAGATGGGCGTAATGGAATGGCCACCCTCGCTCCAGATGGCGTTAAAGAATACGGGGTCTGGGTCAAAAATACAGGTGATGGTAAAGACTTCGCTGTGTTTGAAATCAATGGATTAGAAGGACTTGCAACTAGGACTTTGAGAATGAATGGTTTGGTGGTAGGAGATCCAATTCAAATCCCTATTGGCTATGGTATTTGGAACCTCACAAGAGGGCAATTCGTATTGGATGAATCCGCAACACCAATCACAGAATCTAGCAAAAATGGTGTAGAATCAAGAATGTTAGAATTAGATTTATTTGCTGGCCATGAAGCAAGGCTATTTGAACAATACTTTTTGTTGACACTAACCGTCAACCCAAGTGCCGAAACAGGCGATGGGGGGCTGTTGGAAATTGTGGTTATGAGCGAGTCTAATTCTGCCAATCGCTCCGGAACAGTTTCAATCTCATTAGACGTTCAAATCATCTATGAACTTACTTTTATGAGTGAAGAAATAGGTGAAGAAATAACCGTAGAATACGATGTTTCTTTCTCGGAGAAGACGCAATTTGAAATTGAATTACAAAACACTGGTAATATCCGTTCAGAAATACGAGTTTTCGCTTCAGAAAATTTACGTGGATGGAGTGTATCTCTAGAAAACTCCTTTGAATGTAATCGTGAAGGTGGGGAATTGGTCTGTTGGGTGGATGTAGATTCCTCAGTTCTTATCGAAGTGACCGTACGCCCACCAAGCGGTGCAGAGATGGATGACACATTCAAATTCACACTCTCTTCTGAACCAGTAGAAACCGGTGTAGTCGATCGTCAAAATCTTGAGTTTACCGTCAATGGTAAACAAGATTCAGGATTATTCGGTGATGCGTTGGGTAGTAACACTGCTTCTCTGATAGCAAGTGGATTAGTAATTTCGTTATTAGCTGCATTTTTCATGCGCAAAAAGCCATGATTAACGGCTTCAAAGATTTAGAATGCAAAAAAGTTAGTGAATGTGCTAAAAGGGATACTGAGCCGCTCTATTTAGGGGGCTCATTTGGTAACGCTTATGGGTGGTCTTCTAGTGGAACAAATCGCACAGCGTATGCGTTGTGTGGAGATGATTAAATGTCCGGCATAGAATCAGTTCCAAGTGCCTATCTGTCAATTGGCTTTTTGGCGATTCTTGGAATCATAATGCCGCTGACTAATTTCCTCATAACTTGGGTTGTTAGGCCAAAGGTTGACCCTGCTCGGCCACACATCACAAAATCATATCTTTTGGAGGGATACGAGGTTGACCACAGCCTCTACCCACGTCGTTTAACCACCTTTGAGTGCGGTAGTGAGCCAGTTGGAGATGCAATGATTCAATTCCACTTCCAATACTATTGGTATGCGATTATTTTCTTAGTTTTTGATGTCGCATTCATGTTCTTGGTGTTAGGCGGTATGGTAGTTGGTAATGCAACTTCGCCAGACCTTGCAGAACACAGCCGTGAGACTGCGGTCGAAGATGCCAAGATGGCAATGATGATTCTAGCAATATTCTTCAGCACTATGTCTGCTGGAGTTTGGTATGTATTCCGAAAGAGAGGACGCATCTACATTTGAGGTGAATTATTATGTCTAATGATGGAGAAAATTTTGCAGCTTTCAACAGCAGAGCGCTAGTAGAAATGGTCGGTGACGTCACCGATGAAGCCCTAAAGGCGACCAAGATCAAACAATTCCTTGGAGTTTTAGCAGGGCGATATTTCAATTGGGCTGGCCGCAAGTCATTATTTACACTGCATTTGGGAATCAAGTGCTGTGCTATTGAAATGGCAGCAGCAGCAACACCTCGCTTCGACGGTGATAGATTCGGTGTCTTGTTCCGTTCATCCCCTCGCCAATCCGATGTATTGTTGGTGAATGGTCCAGTTACAAAGAAATTCGCTGATAAAATCGTTCGCCTATGGGAGCAAATGCCTGAGCCAAAATACTGTATCGCTATGGGTGAATGTGCAATTTCCGGCGGACCATATTTCCAGTCGTACAATATTCTAGAAGGAGTCGACACGGTAATTCCAGTTGACGTATACATCCCTGGTTGCCCACCACGACCTGAGGCTTTAATCGATGGTTTCGGTTTGCTTCGTGAAAAGATAATCCGCATCGGCGGTGCCCCAAGCACTGGCCGTGATGGAGAGAAGCCGGTTATCGTAGGGGAGGACTGAACATGGGAATGCGAGTAACTCTTGAGCAAAGTGATAGCGCTGCTAAATCTTGTGTTGCAGTTTTGAATGAACGATTCTCTGGCAGTGGCATCATCTCCACCGTTGAACACCATTCAAATGCCTTCAAAATGCCATTCGTTAGAATTCACGTTACGCCACAGCACTGGTTGGCAGTTGCCAAATTTATGAAGTACGATATATCTGTTAATTATTGCTCGATGGTAACGGGTACACATTTCCCAGATGGACCTGCTGAAAGAGGCTGGGAAGTCGCCTACCACATGATGAGGATGCCAGTTTCGAATGTAAAACCTAACACTAATACAAAGCATGTCGCTGAGAAATTAAGTGGCAACGATATCCCGTTAGAGTTTGAAGTCCTTATCGCCCTGGAGCAAGGAGATACTCCAACTGTTCCTTCGATCCAAAGTATCTGGGTTGGCGCTGATTGGAATGAAAAAGAAACATGGGACTTAGTCGGTATCAACTTTGAAGGCCATGAAAACATGCACCGCGTCCTCAATCCACACGATAGCCCAGAACAATTCCACCCGTTACAAAAGCAACACAAATTGCGATACCACGGACATAACGAAATGTACGACGACCCTCAAGGGTTCGGTCGTAAACCTGCGGACGAGGGCCGCAACAAGTGAGGTGAATATCATGGCACAAATGTGGATTACAATGGGGCCTCAACACCCGATGACTCACGGACTTTGGACTCTGCGCGTCAAAGTAGATGGTGAAACTATCGTTGACACAGATGCCGAACTTGGATACATCCATCGCGGTGTTGAAAAGATCTGCGAAGACCGCGATTTCACTCAAATCACTCCTTATTGCGACCGTCTTTGCTACGTGTCTGCAATGACTTGGGCAAACTCATACATCTATGCAGCAGAAGACCTGTTAGAGGCTGAAGTTCCTGAGAGGGCAGAATTCATAAGACTAATTTCTGCTGAATTACAACGTCTTGCTTCACACTTGATGTGGCTTGGCGCATTTGGGCCGGATATTGGTTCTCTGACATTGATGACTTGGTGTATGCGTGATAGAGAAATGTTCTTGGATTTACTGCAAGAATTAGGCGGTTCAAGAATGCATTATAATTATCCTCGTATCGGTGGTGTCAAGCGTGATATTCCGGTTGGTTTCGCTACCCGCATGATCGCTAAAATCAAATTATTCGAGAAGAGAATCGAAGAATACGAGATGCTACTTGACGAATCAACAATTTGGTTGGTCCGTTTGCAGGGTGTTGGCTACACAAAGGCAGAAGACATGGTCGAAGCAGGTGTATCAGGGCCAAATGTTCGCGCTGCTGGTGTAAACTATGACGTTCGCTGGGCTCATCCTTATTCCGTTTACGACCAAGTCGATTGGGAGCCAGCTGTTGAGAAACCAACTTCTGTCAAAGGAGCCGATTGCTATGACCGATACAGAGTCAGAATGGAAGAGATGCGCCAATCTAGTAAGATGATCCTAGATGCTATTGAAAAGATACCAGGTGGCAAGAATACCAACTACTCAGCAGGGGATGAAATGATTATGACAAAGGCTCCTACCAGAGCCCCAGAAGGAGCAACAGGCTTCTCTAACTACGAATGTACTCGCGGTGCATCACAATTTTACATCAAAGGGGGCGGTGAAGGTCGCGGTAAGAATCCATATCGATTGTCGATTCGTTCACCGATGTTCATAACGATTCCATATGTGGCTAAAACAATGATCGGTTATAAAATCGCAGACATACCTGCGATTATGGGTAGTTTCGACCCTTGTATTGGAGAGACGGACCGTTGAGGTGATTTGTGATGGAAGATGTATACGACCTACGTTCTTTACTGTTCGGCATAGCTGATAAGACGGTTACCAAATTGTTAACCGGGACTCCCCTAGAAAGCCAAATTGAAACTATTTCCTTCGGCTTAGGGACTTTCGTCATCGTCAATGTTGTCTTTTTGATGCTATTCTTTTCCCAATTCGCAATTCTTTGGATCGAGAGAAAATGGTGCGCTCGTATGCAGGACCGCCGTGGTGCAACTACGGCACTTCGCTCCCTTTGGGTTGGTGAAAATGGTCAAACTGCAGGTGAATGGTGGAACATGCTTCCGTTCGGAGCAGGCAAACCAGTTGGTATGTTAAACGGCTGGCTCAACAAAAACTTCGGTAATAGTGATGAACGCGCAATGGTAGACCGAGTCGGCAATCGTTCATGGATGGGATTGCCTATTCTACCAGGATTCTTCCAAAATGTTGCCGATGGAATGAAATTCCTTCTCAAGGAACACATGGTTCCACAACGAGCCGATAAATTGATTTTCGAAGTATCTCCGTTCCTCATCGTCTCAACAACACTACTTATTCTTGGGCTGATTCCTCTATCCAGTGGAATATATGCTACAAATCCTGAATTGTCAATTTTGTATATCATTGCAATCTTCGGAATCGCGCCTATAGGTGTGTTTTTCGCAGGATGGTCTAGTAATAACAAGTATACATTGATCGGTGGAATTCGTTCAGCAGCCCAACTTACTTCCTACGAAATACCACTTCTTCTCACTTTGTTGAGTGTAAGTATTCTTACTGGAACATTCAATATCATTGAAAGTATCCACTTCCAACATTCAGCAGGAGCATGGAATATTTTCCTTATGCCCCTCGGTGGTGCTTTATTCCTCTTAACTATGATAGCAGAGGTAGAGCGTGTTCCTTTCGACATGCCAGAAGCGGAAGCCGAACTTGTTGAAGGTTGGTGGACTGAGTATGGTGGAATGAGATTCGGTATGCTATTCATGGCAGAATATATCCGAACCTATGCTGCTTGTTTCCTCTTTGCACATTTCTTCTTAGGCGGATGGCATTTACCATTCCAAGGAACAATTGGCTCTATTGGATTCCTTGGACTTGGTTCCCTCTATCTATTGATTCCAGGTGCAGTTGTAACATTGGTAAAGGCTTGGCTTGTATTCCTTGTAGTATTCGTAATGGCACGTTTCGCTTTGGCTCGTATCCGAACAGACCAAATCTTAGAATTTGGCTGGAGAGTACTATTGCCACTTTCAGTTCTCCAAGTCGTCTTGGCTGTAATTTACAGATTGTGGTTATTCGACCCAACCGCAGTATCTGATTCAGTTGCTGGTGGTATGGCATGGAATGCATTTGGCATTCCACACTTCGTTCCAATTGCAACAACTGTATTCTGGCTTGCACTATTCTTCTTGATGTTAAGGGATGAAGACAAAGATGCTAGCCCTGAAAGAATGTTCCATGTACAAACAATGCAGCCTGCGGGAAAGCATATCCCGGGGCAGGAGTGAGGTGATTAGATATGCCAATGCATCCAAGAGCACAACCAAATTTTAGAAACCTTTTCTGGTACCCATTTAAGATTACACTGATCACCGCATTGCGGACCTTCCCGTTCATTGGTAAGAGATGGGGTCACAAAATGGGAGCTTATCATAACACTGAACATCCAGAATTCTTGGATGAGGCTACGAAGAATCGAATGGCCAGCAATGCCCACATCAATGATATTTCAAAGCAAAGATTTGCGCCGGATAGAGTGACAACAGATTTGACGCCAACTCTATGGAAGCCTCAAACAGTTCAGTACCCATACGAAAGACTTGAAGAAATTGAACCTTGGCTTTTCAAGCCAGGCAATTACAATGGCCGTATCGGTATTATTTGGGAAACTTGTACCGCCTGTAAGTTATGTGTTACCGCCTGTCCAAACGATTGTCTTCACATGAGCACAGAATTACGCGTTGACGTATTGGATGGTGCTGATGGAGAAGATGCAGGACTCGGCGCCGACCTTGAAGTCGGAGGTTATGCTGCTTTGGCGATATCTCAAATCGATGATGATTTGGAAACATTCAACTTAGCAACAGCTCACAGCGAAGCACCTGAGCAGTGGAGATTTGCAGAAGTTCTCGACCTTTCTGGAGATACTGCAACAGTTCGCTGGAATGATTCTGGTGAAGAATCCGATGTTAATGCCTCAGAATTAAGAACTGCAGATGAGCAAATCGTATCCGGTAGAATTGATTTAGGAAGGTGTATGTTCTGTGGATTATGTGCTGAAGCATGTGGATTCACTTCATTCTTTATGACCAACGAATATGATGGTATGTCCGGCTTTTCACGTCAAGACCTTTGGATGGATGCTAGTAGAACTCGCCTTCTACCAACAGTCCACCAAGAAGCGGTTGATGGGGAATTAGCAAAGAGGGCCAGCAAGGAACGCACCAAGCGTGAAAAGGCTGCAGCAAGGGCTGCAAAACAGGAGAGTGCTTGAATGGAAATTCAAATGATTGCAGAGTCAGCAGTATTCTTTCTGTTTGCAACTATCGTTATACTAGGTGCTGTTGGAATGATACTTGCACAACGTGTTGCACACTCCATGCTTTCACTTATTTTCTGTTTCATGGCAGTTTCAGGAATCTTCATCCTAATGGGTGCAGAGT
>FLMP01000596.1_pt1 | contig 11142 bp, 10 predicted proteins | sample 887161 | NCBI WGS metagenome assembly FLMP01 (sample SAMEA4017660, study PRJEB14154) | seawater metagenome
CACTTCGGGCGGCTTGACCGAGGCAACAAGTCAAGGCTCTGGGTCAGGCCTAGGTGGCGCCTTCAATGCTGGTTTTGAAGATGGTAGCGTAGCGCCAGAGGGTAATGATTTTAGTGAGTTTGACGCGATTGCTCCTGTTGCACCACTCCCCGATGAAGGTCAAACCGTCCCAGTCGCGGGTCCCTCTTTTGAGACTTACACGGTTAAAAAAGGCGATAACCTATGGACGATAGCCAAACGCTCTAATATCTCGCTCAACGAACTCTACGCCGCCAACGGATTGGACGCGAATTCCATTCTCAGCATCGGACAACAGCTTCAGATCCCCGTCGAAGGTAGCACTGCCACGGTCACCGCCCCGAGCGCCGACACTTATCAGCCTACTTCCTTCAACCAAGGCAGCACTGAATATACGGTCAAGCGTGGCGACAGTCTTTCAAGGATCGCGAATCAGTTCGACACATCCATCCGCGCGATCAAAGCGGCCAACGGCCTCTCCTCTGATCTCATCCGCGTAGGCGATAAGCTCGTTGTTCCCGTTTCTGGTAGCACCGGTGCTTCGTCTGGCATGTCAGCCGCGCCATCTGACAGTATTTCAAGCAGTTCCACTGCACCGAGCTTCAGCACTTCTGGTGCGCGCACCCATACAGTCAAATCTGGCGAATATCCTGGCAAAATCGCTAGTCAATACGGCATGACTACCGATGAACTACTTGCCCTCAATGGCATTACTGATCCTCGTAAGCTTCAAGTCGGGAAAGTCCTCAAGGTTAGCGGTTCTGATTCCGCTGCTAATGTTGACTCACCTGTGCCGGTTGTCACGACCACCATGATGCAGATTGACTCGCCCATTATGACTGCTGTCCCAGAAGCGGGCCCATCCCCGGTCACAACGACGGGTCCAATCGAGATCAAGGTTATCGAATCCGATCCTTTGGTCGAGGGTGAAGCCACCGAAATCGAGTCTGACGAAATGTTTGAAGGTGCTATCGAGATACCAGTCATTCCCTTCGACGCAGAGTAATCTGCTGCGTCTAACTTAAAAATAGCTGAGAGACTTTAGAACCCATAATGAGCGCCCGCACGGCTACGCCTAATTCATCTTGGCGTATCCCGCCGATTGGGCTTTTCATTATCCTGATAGTTGTCGGGCTCACCTTCCTCGGACTAGTCATCCTCTTCAGTGCTTCGCAATCGATGCACGACGACCCTACGGTCTTACTGCGAAAGCAACTGATTTGGTTAGTTTTGGCTACGATTGCCGGGGGCATCGCTATGGTGGTGAACCTAGAGGCACTTCGCGAATACGCCTACTGGCTCGCTGCGGGTTCTATCCTACTGCTTGCGCTCGTGCTCATTCCTGGGATCGGAGTCGAGGTCAATGGGGCACGTCGCTGGATGGACTTTGGCTTTATGCGTCTACAAGTCTCTGAGATAGGTAAGCTCGGTCTCATATTTTCCATGGCGCACTACCTCGCCACCCACCGTCGCGACTTCAACCTTGCGCTGAAGGGCTGTTTTTATCCCTGCGTTTTACTCGCCATCTTTTGTGGTCTAATTATTCTAGAACCGGACTATGGCACTGCCTTTCTTTGCGGCGCTGTGGGTGGTTGTTTAATGTTCCTTGCAGGGGTCAGACTCAAGTTTCTCATCCCTACTGTTTTTGCCGCGCTTTCGCTCTTTTCGGTGGCTGTTTATCTCGATCCGGTCCGCCTCAGGCGCATCACCTCATTCTTAGACGTGGAAGGAAATCGGAGCGATAGCGCCTATCAGCTTTGGCAAGGTATTTTAGCCTTTGGGGCAGGAGGCATCCATGGCGTCGGCCTCGGCGCGGGGCGTCAACAAATGTCCTTCCTCCCCGAAGCGCATACCGATTTCATTTTTGCGATCGTCGGCGAGGAACTCGGCTTTCTTTTTACGTCTGGAGTCGTCTTGCTTTTTATGACGCTCTTTTTCGTCGGCGTCCTGCAACTCAAGCGTGCTCCGAACCTGTATCAGTATTTACTCGTCATGGGTGCGCTCCTCTTTGTCACTTTTCAGGCACTCATTAATATTGGAGTGGTCACTGGCTGTTTGCCGACCAAGGGCATGTCGCTGCCGTTCATCTCCTACGGGGGGTCTAATCTCGTCTTCATGTTTGTGCTCACGGGTATTATCCTAAACGGCTTTCGCTCGTGGGAGCTGCCAGCGCTGCGGAGGCAGCGTGAGCTATGAATAAAATAGTTATAGCATGCGGCGGTACTGGCGGCCATCTCGCCCCAGGTATCGCCGTGGCAGAAGTCCTGCAAGAGCGAGGCCATGTTTGCCTATTGTTGATCAGCCATAAGCAGGTCGATTCTGCCCTCGTTGAAAAATATAAACATCTCGATTTCGTAAAGACACCTGGTCGCGCCTTCACGGGCAGCCTCCTGCAGCGCCTCGCATTTCTCGGCTCATTGGTTTCTGGTTTCTTTACATCACGTCGCATGCTTCGCGAGCAAGCGCCAGACATAGTCTTGCTCTTCGGCGGCTTTCTTTCGCTCGGACTTGGCCTAGCCGCCCGGATAAAGGGCATCCCTGTCGCGCTCCATGAGGCCAATTGTCATCCAGGCAAAGCCGTCCGCATGATCAAACATTTATCCACACGCATTTACTTGCCTGATGGAGTTTGTCTACGGGGCGTGCCGCCGAAGAATATCCGCTATTTCGACTACCCCGTACGTAAAGATATCAAACACTCGCTCAAAGCCGATGCTTGTGAGCGCCTCGGCCTCAGTGTGCCTAATAAATTGCTTGTCGTTATTGGTGGTAGCCAAGGTGCCACAGCGCTGAACGAATGGGTTGAGCAAAATTTCAAACTCTTGGCCAAAGCCGGAATTTCCGTTTATTGCGTGACTGGTCTGGGGAATAGCACCGCCAACACGATCCATGAAATGGGGAAGAGTGGTGCTGATATCACGGCTACATTTGTGCCTTTTTCTAGCAGCATGGGCGACGTGATTTCCGCGGCTGACCTAATTGTTTCTCGCGCGGGTGCAGGATCGATTGCGGAGATCATTCGGTGCCGCGCTCCTTCCATTCTGGTGCCTTATCCCTATGCCGCTGACGACCACCAGAAGGCCAATGCACTCGCCCACGAGCGAGAGGGTGCTGGCATTTCACTTTCCCAAGATAAGCTTAGCGAGCTTAGTTCGGAAGTGTGCGATTTGATCTTTAACGACTGCTTACTGGCCAAGTTCAAATCTAATCTAGAGCGCTTAGATCGCTTCGATTCAAGTGAACGTATAGCTGACGATTTACTCGCCCTTTGCCACTCGGAAGCTATTGCGAAAGGTGAAAAGCTTGAGTCTCTAAGATGATGGATGACACGCACAGATATTTGTTCGTTGGAGCCGGCGGTATGGGAATGGCCCCGCTCGCTTGTTGGATGTCACGAGCAGGATACTCAGTTTCTGGATACGATGCGCACCTTCAAGAGTGCGTTCGCCGGTGGCTAGACGAAGCGGGCGTCACGCTTGAAGACTTTATTTTCTCCGAACAGGTCAGCACCTTCAATACGGTCGTTTATTCAAGTGCAGTCCCGCAGTCCCACCCCATCTTAGTCGGGGCTCGTGAGGCCGGGCTTCGTTTACTTAGGCGTGGCGAAATGCTCGCCGAGATTGCGCAAAATAAACGCCTGATCGCTGTGGTCGGCAGTCATGGAAAGACCACCACCTCTGGCATGATTGCCCATGGGTTGCGGCATTGTCAGCTTGAGGCTAGCTATATATTAGGCGGCCTCTTCTCTGATAAATCGACGCCGCCCGCTCATTTTTGCGAAAGCGATTGGCTTGTCGCAGAAGTGGACGAGAGTGATGGCACAATTGATCATTTCGCACCCGAAGTGACACTTGTCCTCAATGTGGATTGGGATCATGCGGATCACTATGGCGATGCTGCGAAACTCGATGCGGCATTTTCCGGCTTACTCAAGCGCACGAAACAAAAATTGCTGCTGCCAGATTCTTTTCACCTACAACCGACAGGCACAGCTACGATACAAACCTTCGATGGTGCCGCCAAGCGCCTCGGTCTAGATGCCGCCCCAAGTGGGCGTTTTAATCAGGTCAACGGCGATGCCGCTGCCGCCGTAATTTCTTTTTTCGATCAGCCATTAAAAAGCGATACGCTGTCAACTTTCCCTGGCATGGCACGTCGCCAATCCATTCTTTATCAGGACGCGCAGCTTAAGGTGGTCGAAGACTACGCGCACCATCCCACCGAGATTGATGCCCTGATCGAATGCCTTCGGACTAACGAACCAGATAAACAACTCGTTGTCGTCTTCCAGCCGCATCGTTATTCAAGGACACGCCAATTTAAGTCTGAATTTGCCCACTCTCTACAAGCTGCCGATGCCGTTTATCTCTTGCCTGTTTACGCCGCGCACGAGTCGGAATTGGCAGGTGGAAAAACTGCAGATCTAGCGAATGTATTCACGGATCAAGCACCCATCGAACTTGTAATGTCCTTGGGAGGTATGCGCCAACTTCAGGAAGCGATCAAAGATTCGCCGACTCAATTAGCTTTCGTCGGTGCAGGTGACATCGAAGAATTTGCAGGTGCTTTCGCTTCTTGGATCAGAGCTTCGGCTTCAGTCGGCAAAGTCGCATCGCCTGGGTCTGCAGGCGATGCCCCTAGCCTAGACGGGGCATGGGTAGATTACCTCGTGTCCCGCGTCTCTCCCGATTGTAAACTCAAGTTTCACGAACCACTCGCTAATAAGACGACCATTCGTATCGGCGGCTCCGCTCGCTTCTATGCCGAGCCGGCTAATTACAGCGATTTGCGCGTTCTTCTGCGCGCTGCTGAACTCTACGAGTTTAAGTCCTTTTGCCTTGGGCGTGGCTCAAATCTCCTCGTTTCAGACCATGGTTTTGACGGCTTAGTTATCCGCTTTTCTGCGTCCGCATGGCGTCGGGTAGTTTCACTTGGTGAAGGTCGTATTTGGGCGTCTGCAGGAGGCCGTCTCAAAGAAATCTGCGGCTTTGCTGCTAAGAATGGCCTAGCTGGGTTTGAGTTTTTGGAAGGAATTCCTGGCGCAGTAGGTGGGGCGCTTCGTATGAATGCCGGCGCTATGGGTAGTTGGATGTTCGACGTGGTGGAGCGTGTGCAGTTTATTGATGAGGACGGGTGCTATCAGGATCTGCCTAAAGAGGCCTTCCATTTTGGTTATCGCAAAGTTGAAGAAATCAGTCGAGGCATCGCCCTCGGTGCCGTGCTCTGTAGTGCCGATGGCGATTCCGAGGCATCTATTCGTGGCCGAATCGATAGCTACTCGAGCTCGCGGAAAGAGAGCCAGCCACGCGGCGCGAGCGCGGGCTGCATTTTCAAAAATCCGGAGGGTAATTATGCCGGTAAACTAATCGACGAATATGGAATTAAAGGTATGTCGGTCGGCGCGGCGGAGGTCTCCGAGGTGCACGGTAACTTCATCGTAAATCATGGTGGTGCATCGGCTGCCGATGTGATCGAACTCGTGCAAAAAGTGCGTGCCAAAGTGAAAGCTGAGTCTGGTTATATTTTAGAGCCCGAAGTCTTGCTTGTCGGTCAGTCTTGGGATGAAGTTTTGAGCGAATGATAGTACTTCTCGGACAATTCTTATTTGGTAGCGGAGCGGAGAAGCCATTTAGGCCCTCCTGCATCAAAGAAATTCCCCATGTCTAGACCTCCCAAAGTAGTCGTTCTCTATGGCGGTGTCGGTTGCGAACGCGAAGTATCCTTGCAAAGCGGCGAAGCCATCGTGCAGGCCTTAGGTACGAACTTCGAAGTAGAGCCGCTTATTCTAGCTTCGGAGGCTTTGCCCAATTCTTTGAAATCAGATACGGATATCGTCTTTCCAGCACTACACGGTAGCTTCGGTGAGGATGGTCGGCTGCAAGCTCTTTTGGAAGGGGCCGAAATTCACTATTGCGGCAGTGATGCCGCCGCCAGTCGCCTCTGTATGGATAAGGCCGCGACAAAGACGATCGCCCGTAAACTCAGCATCGCTGTGCCAGAAGCGATGGCCTTCGAAGGCGCTTCCGCACCTTTAGCTGATGCCGTGATCAATCAACTCGGCACCTCGCTAGTGATCAAACCTACCGATCAAGGTAGCAGTGTCGGGCTCCACTTCACCGAGCACCGGTCCGCACTTGGCGTCACGCTCTCAGGCATACGTTCTGGTAATTGGCTAATCGAACAGCGTATTCGTGGTCGCGAACTCACCGTCGGCGTACTCAAAGGAGTCGCCATGGGCGTAGTCGAGATCGTCAGCCAGAGTGGAGTATACGATTATAAAGCCAAATACACAACTGCTTCGACCGAGTATCATTTTCCTGCCGACCTAGAACCTGCAGTTGAGGCCAAGGTCAAAGACCATGCCCAACAACTATTCCGCGCCTGCGGCTGCCGCGACTTCGCCCGCATTGACTTCTTACTCGACGGGGCATGCCCAAATTTCCTAGAGATTAACACTCTGCCTGGTCTGACTGCATCCAGCCTTCTTCCGAAGAGCGCATCCTGCATCGGCTACGACTTTGAGCAACTCGCCACTGAGCTGGTGGCACCGGCAATCGCTCGTTTCCAAAAGGGAGGTGCCGAATGATCGGAGGCAGTAAAAATAAAGGTAGTACCTCCGCAGGTGAAAACCAAACTTGGCGTGGATTAGACGGAGGAAGTAAACGCACGCGCGTTAATTCGTCGCAATCGCGCAAGCGTCGTCAAGTGCAAGCTCTTAAGTTATTGGGCGCCTTCCTCGTTTGTGTTCTATTCATCAGCGTTGTCGTCTGGGCGATTGTCGCGTTCAACGAGCGAGAAGAACCAATTCAAATCACGACTCCCTCGAAGCCGGTTGAGAAAGTTCTTTTCGATACGGACGGAGTATTGCCCCCATCGTGGCTTGGGACGGTGGTCGAGTTACGTCGCGACACCGCTATGATGGAGATTGATATCCACACCATGAAGCAGCAGCTCGAAGCGCATGGTCAGGTCAAGTCGGCCTCTATTGAGCGCCAGTTTCCCAACGCATTAAAGATCGATTTAAAGGAGCACGAACCCGTTCTCCGCATGCGTGTAATGGGTGTCAACGGTCGAGCTGAAGTCCGTATCATCTCTAGTGAGGGGACTATTTACAAAGGCATCGGTTACCCCAGAGCCACTTTAAATAGGCTACCCTTTGTCCTCCCCTACCAACACTCCGAAGGAGGGATATTACCCATGCGAGGTATCGGCCAAGTCGCCGAACTCCTCGAAGAGACGCGTCGTAAACAGTCGAATTTTTATAAGACTTGGAAGCTTGTTTCTTTAAAACACTATTCTGGTAACCCAGATTTTCCCGGCCAAGTGATTGAAGTGCGCTCGTCGATGGTGCCACGTATCATATTCGGATTTAATACCAGTTTTGCCCAGCAGCTGGATCGCCTTGCAGTGATTCTCAACTATGTTCAATCACGGGGAAATCCTGCGATCAAACGTATAGACCTGACCCTCCCCAAAGATGCCGCCGTTCAATTTGAGAGCGGGCGCATTAGCACGTTTTAATTCACTGAATAATTCCATTGCCTGTAAGCTTTTGGGCGAATCGGCATCTGGCTTCGATCTTCTAAAACTTTACAGTTTTGCTTACTCCTTATTATTAAAATGAAAGTCATGCTGTCCCTCATTCTTCTATCTGCACATATTCTTCACGCCGATTCAGTCGATGTCTATTTCGGAACTGGCGGGGCTGAGGCTAAAGGGATTTATCGCGCCAGCCTCGACACAAGAAAAGGCAAGCTCTCTTCCGCGACGCTGGCCGCAGAGGTCAAAGCGCCTGGCTTTCTCGCTTTCCACCCTGACCGGACTAGGCTCTATGCCATCGCCAATCCAGTCGAAGGACCTTCAGTCTTAGCTTACAATATTTTAGATAATGGCGACCTTGAGTTTTTAAATTCCCAACTCATCCCCGACGGGCGTGCGGCGCATATCAGTGCACATCCATCTGGCAATTTTTTGTTAACTGCCCAGTATGCGGGTGGTTCAGTTGCGGTCTTCCCACTAGGCAATGACGGACAGGTTGAAGCATGTAGCCAAATGGTCGAGCACGAGGGAGGTTCAGGTGTTGTAGCGAAGCGACAAAGTAAACCACATCCTCACTGGGTCGGTTTCTCCCCCGACGGGCGGTTCGCATTCGTGCCTGATCTCGGGCTCGACCAGATTGTAATTTACCAGATCCAGCCCGACCAAGTTTCGATTAAACAAGTCGGCGCAGTTGATTCTGTCTCTGGAGGCGGTCCGCGGCACATGAAGTTCTCAGTCGACGGGCAATACATTTTCTTACTCAACGAATTGAGCCTCTCGGTCTCGACTTTCGCCTTTGATGCAGAAACAGGCAATGCCACACTACTTTCGACCACGCCGACGCTGAGTGATTCTACGAAAGCAAATGAGAGCTTTAACTCCTCATCCGAAATCGTAGTGCACCCCAACGGCGAATTTGTTTATGCCGCCAATCGCGGACACGATAGTGTAACTGCTTTCGTCGCCGACGCTGAGACAGGCCGACTCCATGTTACTGACATTGAACCAATCCGCGGGGCGTGGCCGCGTAATATAAACCTGGATTCATCTGGGCAATGGTTGCTCGCAGCGGGTGCGCATTCAAATACAGTCACAGTTCTCGAGGTGGATACGGTGAGCGGCGCGCTGACCTATCCCAGAGATAGGGTGATCAGCGTGCCCAATGCGATCTGTGTATTACTAAATGATTAGCTTCAGGTTCCGCCTTGAGGCGGTTCTTGTTACATGGATGGCTCAAAGCGGGATTCCCAGCTAAGCGATTACTTCCCTTTCAAAAAATCTCGACTCGCGCGCTTTAGCTTTTTGATTTTCGCCTCGTTCTTCTTCAAGTCGCGCTTATCCATTAGATCGATGAAGAGTTTACCATTGAGGTGGTCTACTTCGTGTAAGATGCATCGCCCCAATAGTCCGTTGGCCTCAACGATGTGACTGTTACCTTCGGTGTCCTGGTATTCGCAGCATACGCCCACGGGGCGGTCTACTTTGCCGTTTACCCCCGGAAAGGAGAGACAGCCTTCTTCGTAAACATCCTCCACTTGATCGATGATAGTGACCTTCGGATTAATAATGGCCATAGGCATGATCAGCTCGAGAGGCGGCTTCTTGCCATCGAGACTATATTCAAAGGGCACTTCCACACCTTCGGGTGGGCGCACATCGAGCACGCATATTTGTAAGGCATGATTCACTTGTTGTGCGGCTAGGCCGATGCCTTCCTCGTCATACATCGTATCGACCATGTCGTTGGCCAACTCGGCCAGAGCTTCATCAAATTCAGTGATTGGCTTGCCGACTTTGCGTAGGATGGGTTCGCCGTATTGGGTGACTCGTAAGATCATTGAAGCAATTAAGAATTAAGAATGTAATTAACGTCGACCAGATGCACGCGCAGGGAGGGGCGCAGCGTTGCACATCACGGTGTTGACGATGACTTTGTGTTTTGCCGCAACCGAGGTGTAGGCGGACTGCAGTGCGGGCCAAATTTGGGTAGCCTCACCCCAGACTACGGTGGACATGGTGCCTGTGTCGCGATCGATACCCGTCGCATCGAGTGCGTCGAGGTAGCAGTGAACGGCTTCGCGCACCTTTCCATCTAGTGCGTAAACCGAGATTTGAACAGAGATAAGAGGATCGGTCTTTTCCATTTCCTAAATGTGTAAAGGTGTCTGAGTTTGTGTCCACATTAGTTTTGTGAACTCGGTGTTTCCATTGTGCGCAAAAAAAGCCCGCGATGAATCGCGGGCTTTATATAAATCTGTCCTCCGACTTATTAGCTAGACCAACATGATAGAGGGCGACTCAAGGATTTCCTTGAGCGCTTGGAGATACTTTGCACCGACTGCTCCGTCGATGGTACGGTGGTCGCCAGAGAGGCCGATCTTCATCACTTGGCCGACTACAATCTCGTCGTTTTCATTGACGACTGGTTTCTTGATCGTCGCGCCTATACTTAGGATGGCAGCGTTGTTGGGATTGATAATTCCGTAAAAGTCGGAAATGCCAAACATGCCTAGGTTCGTCACAGTGAGTGTAGAGCCGCTCATCTCGTTGGGGGTGAGTTTTTTACTACGTGCCTTTTTGATCAGGACCTTAGCTTCTGCGCCAATTTCGCGTAAGCCTTTAGTCTCTGCGGCTCGGATCACTGGGGTGACGAGGCCGTCGTCGATGGCGACGCCAAAGGCAAGGTGCACATTTGGATGTTGTTTGATGCTGTCACCCTCCCACGAACGATTGATCGCAGGGACGCGACGCACCGCTTCGGCGGCTGCCTTGAGAGTGAGATCATTGACTGAGAACTTAGTTCCACCGTGCTCGGGGGGAAGATTAGCTAACTTGCTATTCAGCTCCTTACGAAGCGCTGCGAGTGGTGCGCCGTTGACTTCAATTTGTAGGTAGAAGTGCGGGGCTTGCGTCTTGGAGGCCACGAGTGCCTTGCCGATACTTTTACGCATATTGGAGACTGGGATTTCCAAAGCTTCAAGCGTTGCTGCAGGTTCGACAGGCTCAGGGCTAGTAGCTTGAGCGGCTGCTGGAGTGGCTGCGCCAGGTTGGGCGTTTTCGACGTCGGCCTTGACGATGCGGCCACTTGGACCTGATCCATGAATCGTAGCGAGGTCGATGCCTTTTTCGGCAGCAATTTTCTTAGCGAGTGGAGAGGCTTTAATACGGCTGCCTGTTGTCGTGGCGGGAACGACCGGTGTAGGAACGATTTCAGGCGCAGGCTCTGGAGCTGCCGGTGCCGGCGTGAGCGCTTCGGCAACTGGGGTGGCTTCTGGCTCTGGAGTGGCGACTGCGGGTGTGCTCTTTTCCGCAGCAGGCGCTTCTTCGCCAGCTTCCCCGACAGCGGCGATGGCACCACCGACTGCGACCTCGTCTCCGACGCCGCAGTATTGTTTGATTAAAACACCGTCGTCAAAACACTCGACTTCCATCGTTGCTTTGTCGGTCTCTACTTCGGCGATCATGTCACCACTAGCGACTGGGTCGCCTTCGTTTTTTAACCATTTGACGAGCGTACCCACTGTCATGGTGTCGCTGAGTTTGGGCATGTCGATGAGTGTAGCCATATTCTAAAGAGTGAAAGTA
>FLMP01000603.1_pt1 | contig 11111 bp, 15 predicted proteins | sample 887161 | NCBI WGS metagenome assembly FLMP01 (sample SAMEA4017660, study PRJEB14154) | seawater metagenome
TAGCTACAATGCCCAATATGCCCCATTGGCGGAACTGGTAGACGCGCGCGATTCAAAATCGCGTTCCTTCGGGAGTGCCTGTTCGATTCAGGCATGGGGCACCATCCTATCTTGTATGTTGTATATGTAGACCTTATCTTTATAATTGCTGTGTGAAAACTACCAATACATTTACTAATAGCCAAAGACTGGTTGTAAAGATAGGCTCCTCCCTTCTAACCAACTCCAAGGGCGGGGTTAATAAGTCTGTCTTGAAGAATGTAGTGGCTGATATTGTTTGGCTTCTTAATAAAAAGAAGGACGTTGTTGTTGTTTCCTCAGGGGCCATTGCTCTTGGTAGAGGAAAATTAAAACTTACGTCAGAACTTACATTAAATGAATCTCAAGCCGTTGCCGCAACAGGTCAGATTGAGCTGATGGCAGCATGGCAGTCAGAGTTTAAGAAACACAAACTTCAGGTTGCCCAAATTTTATTATCGCCCTCCGATGCGGAGAATAAAAAATCATCTAAGAATGCAATAGCCACTATAGAGAATCTTTTAACATTTGGGTGTGTGCCAATTATTAACGAAAACGATACAACCTCGACCGACGAGATAAAGTTTGGTGATAACGATATTCTCGCTGCCAAAATTTCTAAGCTTGTAAGTGCTGATCACTTAATCCTGCTGTCCAACATTGATGGTCTTTACAGCGAGCCTCCAAAAAATCAAAAAAAGGATATTCTGATAACCGAAGTTAAAACCATAACCAAGAAGATTGAAGCTATGGCAGGAACAGCATCCTTACTTGGAAAAGGCGGAATGGTATCAAAGATTAAAGCGGCTGAGATATGCATGAAAGCTAAATGCAACGTTATTATTACCTCAGGATTAAAGAAGGACCCTATCAAAAGTCTTACAAGAACAACAACCAAAGCAACAAGGTTTATAGCTAAGTCATGAGCGCAGTAGAAGAAACAATGAATCAAATTGGCATCCAGGCCAAAGAAGCATCCAAGGAGCTTGCCAGAACTTCTAGCTCAAAGAAAAATGAAGCCCTGTTAGCTATGGCAAAAAATATTTTAGACCATGAAGAATCTATTATTAATGCCAATATAAAGGACATTGAGAATGCAAAGGCTAAAGGACTGTCTGATTCTTTTTTAGATAGACTTGAGTTAAACAGTGAACGAATTAAGGCTATTGCGAACACCCTAAAAGATATTGCATCATTCAATGATCCGGTTGGAAGAGTTCTTGCAAGCTGGGCAAGACCTAACGGACTTCAAATATCCAGGGTCTCAACGCCGCTTGGGGTCATTGGAATAATTTATGAGAGCAGGCCAAACGTAACAGCCGATGCAGGTGCTCTGTGTCTTAAGTCTGGAAATGCTTCGGTATTAAGAGGCGGCTCTGACAGCCTTAACTCTAGCCTAGCAATCCATAAGTGCTTAGCTGCAGGTCTTAAAGAAGCTGGTATTTCTGAGCATGCTATCCAGATAGTTGATGATACTGACAGAGAGGCGGTCAAGTTAATGCTTCAAGGTATTAATAAATCTATAGATGTCATAATTCCACGAGGCGGCAAGAGCCTTGTAGCTGAAGTTGAAAAAGAAGCAAAGGTACCTGTCTTTGGACACCTAGAGGGTATTTGTCATATCTATGTAGACAAGGAAGCAGACGAGGATAAGTCAGTTAACGTTTGTCTTAATGCAAAAATGCGAAGGCCCGGCATCTGCGGAGCAGTTGAAACAATCCTTATTCATAAAGATATAGCTGACTCATTCATACCCTTGATAGTTGACGCCCTCTCCGCTCAGGCATGTGAGGTGCGCGGCTGTAAAATATCACAATCATTATCAGATCAGGTTCTGCCCGCTACCGAAGAAGACTGGAGCACTGAATACCTTCTTCCGATCGTAAGCATTAAGGTTGTAGAATCTACTGAAGATGCTGTGAGTCATATTGAGCAATATTCTACAGGCCATACCGAGTCCATCATGACTGAGAATCTAAATACAGCTTCTTACTTTCAAAAAACTATCGATAGCGCCATTGTCATGCACAATACATCAACCCAGTTTGCTGACGGCGGTGAGTTCGGGCTGGGCGGTGAGATTGGCATTGCAACCGGCAAGTTTCATGCAAGGGGCCCTGTGGGAATAGAGCAACTAACAAGCTTTAAGTATCTCGTAAACGGGAACGGCCATACAAGAGCTTGATAGTTAAGGTTTTTTATTAAACCTGATTAAGTTCTTAGCTAGTTTTTTTGAAAACCTTTTAAAGATTTTTAACGATTTTACTAAATTATTACTCTCCTCCTCTTCGGCCAGCGAGTAACCATCCCAGTAGGTAATTTTATAGGTATTACCTATCTCACTTATCTCTATAGAGGCAGCGTCTGAGTTTGATTCATCTTCGTGCTGAATGATGACGGAGGTGTCATTGAGGATAATGGATGTATTGGGTATGTCGGAGAATATAGACTTAAATAGATTCTCTATCTTGAAGTGGCTACTTTTTATATTTGTGTTGATCATAGGAGTGGTGCCTACCTACCTGGCCGAACTCTCTAAGACCAACATGTTTAGTCTTTCTTCCGCTAGCCCGTTTCCTCCAAAGCGTATAGCTATTCTTCTTAAGGTTGTCACGCATAAGGTCTTCTACTTGGTTCTGATTAAGGCCGTAGGTTGCTTCAATGGCATCGAAGGGAGTTCTATCCTCCCATGCCATCTCAATAATTCTAGATATATCTGATTCTTCGAGACTAATAATATTTAAACAAGTTAACCCTTTAACTTATTTACCTCAGCCTCTAACTCAGCAATTCTTCTTTTTAAGGGCTCAAGCTCATCCATTTTAACAAAGCCTGATTCTTTTAAAAATTTTTCAAGAGCCGGCTTCATCATCTTTTCCATATTCTTGGCATCTTTCATCATAGCGAATGGATTCATACAAACATCTCCTTAATATTGTTTACGTCTTAACCTAATTTATGTCCTGCTGTTTTTACAAGCCCGCCATCAGAGGTAATCGTTTCACCGACTGTGTAAGCACCTGCTCTAGAACATAAGAAAATTGCAAGACCAGCCATGTCCTCTGGTGTTCCGACTCTGCCTCTTGGGTTTGCATCTGCGATTCCCGAGTAATCAGAATTAACAGCAGAGCCAAGCATTGCACTCTTATATGGGCCTGGAGCAATAGCATTAACTAATATATCTTCTTTAACTAGCTTGTTAGCTAGTACTCTTGTTAGGTGATGAACAGCTGCCTTTGAAGTACTGTAAGAATATGTCTCAAAAGCCGGGACATTCAGCCCATCAATAGAGCCTATATTGATAACTCTTGAAGGATCCTCATTCGTTGCGTTTGTTTTTAACAGTGATTTTAGTTTTTGAGTTAAGAAGAAAATACTCTTTACATTAAGATCCATAACTTTATCCCAACCCGTCTCAGAAAAATCTTCAAGAGGTTCACCCCATGCAGCTCCAGCATTATTGATTAGGAAGTCTATGCCCTCTTCTTTCTCTGCTAATTGCTGAGCAAAATATTCAATACCTTCCATGGAGCTTAAATCGCATGGAATGGCTATACACTCACCACCGTATTTCTCACTAAGTTCTTGAGCTTTTTGAATTAATGGGAGTTCTTTTCTTGCAGATATATAAACTTTTGCGCCATTTGCTAAAAAACCAGCGGTAATCATTTCGCCAATACCTCTTGAGCCTCCAGTCACTACTGCTATCTTTCCTTTAACGCTAAATAAATTATTAATTTCCATTTTTAAAGTTCCTATATGTTTTTTTGATTATTATATATCGTATCTTTTATAACTGAACAAATTATATATATACCCTATCAAGCAATGTAGAATGGGTTATGATTTTTTCACTGTCTAGCTTAGTAATATCTCTTGCAGTCCTAGTATGGGGTGCGGATAAGTTTGTTGAAAGCTCATCTCTTGTAGCCAAAAAGCTTGGATTAAGTGAGCTTACAATAGGGTTAACTATTGTTGCATTGGGAACATCTGCTCCTGAGATCTTTGTTGGTATATCTTCGGTTCTTAATGGGAGTGAGGCCTTGGCAATGGGAACTGTTATTGGATCTAATATATCTAATATGGCTCTTATATTTGGCGTTTCTTGTATTGGCATAACCCTCATTCCATCTAAAACTTCTATTGTCCAATTTGTACCCCTTATTATAGGAACGGTAATTTTGGGAATAAGCCTGGCTGATTTAACAATTACCAGCAATGAATGCTGGGGGTTCTTAGTTGTATTTGCTCTATTTTTATTTGTTACCTATAAGTTTAGAACGCCTCATCAAGAAATAGTTGAAGATATAGATGATACAAAAATTGGATCAACTCTGGCCTTTTTAGTTATAGGACTTCTCGCATTAATCGGGGGCTCAAACTTTGCAGTTGTTCATGCTGAAGCAATAGCGCTTATGTTGAATGTTCCAGAGCTAATAATAGGACTAACTATTATTGCCATTGGAACCAGCCTGCCAGAACTGGCGGCCACTATTTCAGCGATAGCGAAAAATAAAAACGACATGGTTATTGGTAATGTCATTGGCTCCAATGTAATGAACATAGCTTTGGTAGTCCCAATAATAGGCTTCTTTTCAAATGCTAAGTTTGATTCAACAATACTCTTTAGAGACTATTTTGTTATGGCGGTTGTAACCGTGCTTTTTGTAATTATTGCTGCGACCTACTCTTCAAAAAGAATTAAGATCAACCTAATTAGATTGTTCGGCTGTATTTTTGTTCTTGGGTATTTGGGATATATTCTAAGCCTCAGCAATCTTATCTAGATTTCTAAAATATAATAAAAAGCCTACACCTATTACGAAGGCACATATCTCAAATACAAAAAAGCTATTATAGAATCCTGGGGTTGAGGGTATTAAGGAAAATATAACTCTTCCAGAGGCAATAGCTCCCACTAAAAATGTTATAAATTTGATAGCAAAAAGGCCTATGCTCTCTTTGAATATTCCAACTATACACATGATTCCGATCCACAAATTAAGACCGCCGTACAAGCCAGCAATTTCAGAATAACCAATTTCTGAAGCTACACTTAGTCCAACAATTTCTAAAAATGGGGTAGTTTCTATTTCAGAAGATAAAAGAATAGGATCAAAAATGGCCCAAACTCCAATTAAAAAATATACCAAGCCCATAAACAGTAAATACAATCTTAATAACCAAATCATTGAATATCTCCCTATATAATAATATTGCAAAGAGATTTAACTAAGCGGACAATAACAATCAAAATCAGTAATAACTATTATGCTAAAGTCTTTAACTAAATTTCTATCACTATCATATCTATTTTTTATTTGTATGAACATAAATGCTGAATATTTAAAACTCACATCCGATGATGTTCTAAAAACACCCCTTCCTCTTCCATACAATGGTGTGGTTTATAAAGAATCAGAAGTTGATACTTTTATAAATGATGCAATCGAGAACTCAAAGCAGCCTATTGTTATATTTGGAGGTAATTGGTGTCCTGATTGCAGAATTTTAGACGGGACTTTAAAAATGCCATCGATTGAAAGCTATTTAGAATCGCATTATAGGATTCTTCATATAGACGTAGGTCGATACGACATTAATATGAATCTTATGGATTACTTCGGTATAGCAAAGGAAAAAGGGGTTCCTAGAGTTCTTGTATTCGACATGAGTAAAAACATTATCAATAGTTCGACAACTAAAGAATGGACTACTGCAAGGGACAGAAAGGAACAAGATATATTCAATTACTTCCAGGACCTAGTTGAAAAAATTTAGTACCTAAAGTGCTTTATTTCTTCGCCGCTTTTACCTATCTCTGTCATGGCTTTTATCCCAATCTCTAGATGAAGGTCAACCCATTTCTTAGTAACCTTCTTATCTGATTCTTCCGTCTTTACTCCATCAGGGGTAACAGGCACATCTGATACTAATAATAGCGCCCCTCTTGCGATTTCATTGTAATGACCAACGGTAAATACAGTGGCCGTTTCCATATCGACTCCGATGGCTGTAGTAAGCTTCAGCCTTTTCTTAAATTGCTTATCATGCTCCCAAACTCTTCTATTAGTAGTAAAGATAACTCCAGTTCTATAGCTGCTTTCTTTTTCAATAATAATATCTGAAACAAATTTATGTAACTTAAATGATGGGAGTGCTGGGACTTCTGGGGGAAAATAATCGTTCGAAGTACCATCTCCCCTGATTGCACCAATTGGTAATATAAAATTACCTATTTCTGACGAATCCTTCAACCCTCCACACTTTCCTAAGAATAGAACGCCTTTAGGCTGAACTGCTACCAGTAAATCCATTATTGTTGCAGCGTTAGGTGACCCAATACCATAATTGATAATAGTTAAACCATCATCGTTGGTTGCAGCTTGCATTGCCCTGCCCTCGCCGTAAATTTCTACAGAAAATCTTTCAGCGAATTTCTCTACATAATCTTTGAAGTTGGTGATAAGAATGTAATCACCGAATTTTTCTAATGGCATTCCTGTATATCTTGGAAGCCAGTTTATTGCTATTTCTAATTTTGTTTCCATCCATCATTATACAATAAAGTTAACAAGCTCGTTAAGCCTATTCGGTGAAGATTTTAGTTTTAGTTATATTAGCAATGGATATAAAGCGCTATAGGCCAAAGTAATTACTAATTAAATGGAACAACTCTAGACTTACCACTTCTTTTAATGATTCTAACTTTTTGATTTTTTTCAAAGTTATAAGAACTTACTTCTTGAATTATAGATATCATCTTTCCGGCTTCTGTTTCTATCAAAAGTTCAATGGCATCTTTTTTTGTCATACTAGATCCAACACTCGAACCGATTGCAGAACCAACCAAACCTCCAAGCAGTGAAGCTATATCTGATTCAGTATCAGAATCAGTCACTCCTTTACCAGCAACTCCGCCTATCAGAGCACCAGCAGCGGCTCCTACAGCCCTATCTCCCTCAATGGTTACTTTATTAATATCTATAATATTTCCCACAATTACATAACTTTGCTTTTGAGCATCTGACCTGCTTACAACATCGGGCTTATATTCAATATTTACACACCCAACAGTGGAAATTAAAGCTATAAATAAGTAGAAATATTGATTTTTCATTGTTGATTGTCCGTAAGTTTAAAATTCTTTTTAAGATCCATGGTGATGATATATAAATCTCTATTTTTTTCAAATCCGTCTAAAAGGTTAACTTTATGAATTTTCTTATTATATATAGACTCAATAATTTTAACTCTATCTCCCTTGTTAAGCCTAACCAGATTTCTAGAGTCTGTAGTTGAAAATTCATCCCAGTCATTAAAGTTTCTAGCTCGAAAAGTATTTATTGCATCATTTGGCATGTAATAAAGCACCTCACTATTAGTCGGTGACATCTTGCTACTTCTTTTGTGCAAAGACCATATCTGATCTGCAGCTACATCTATATTTACTTTTTCTTCAGATGAGGATGTATAAATGGAAAATGTAATTAGGAGGCTTAATATATATTTATTCATAACAGTTTTGACATGAGAAATAGTTAAAAGTTCTAACTTTATTCTAACTGATTTAAAGATAATAAATAAAAATAACTTGAAATAGCTAAATTTATCCTTAAATAAGTCTAGTAGAAGATGCCATTTGGGTCTTCGTTTATTAACAGGCATGCCTTCGGGATGCATTTAAATTAGTCGCTTATAGGAGGACTACTATGATACTTAACTTTACAGATCCCTTTTTCACTACCCGTGTTTTAGGTTTTGAACCACTATTTGATAGATTGCAAAGATTGTCTGAAACATCAGATCGATCTTCGGGCTATCCACCTTACAACATCAGAAAAGATGGCAATCATTTTGCTATTGAAGTTGCTGTAGCAGGTTTATCAAAAGAAGATATACAGATCGAACTTTCCGACAGCGTACTGTCAGTTAGTTACGATGGACCAAAGACAGAGACAGCCAATGAAGGCAGTGGAGTTGTTTACCAAGGAATAGCTCAAAGAGCATTTAAACAACAGTTTACTCTAGCAGAGGATGTCGTTGTTCAGGGCGCAGAACTCGTTAATGGTCTATTAATCGTCAATCTGGAAAAAATAATTCCAGAAGAAAAGAAAGCTAGAATGATTGAGATTAAAACTCCCAAAAAACTTTCTAGTAAGTAAATTTATAAAAAGCTATATAGGGGTGCATTTAGCACCCCTATTTTTTTTAGTAAGGTAAAATGTACAAATGAAATTATTAAGACTATCTCTATTTTTACTTTTTTCTAGTTTTACATTTGCAGAGCCTGTAAATACAGGACATGCGAAAGTATCTCTAGTAACTGACTATATCTATTCATCTGATAATTCAGAGATGATAGTTGGCATAAAAATGGATATGCAAAAACATTGGCATACTTACTGGAAAAATCCTGGAGATTCAGGAGGTCCGGTTAAGGTTGACTGGCAGCTACCCGAAGGAGTAACTGTTAGCGATGTGAATTGGCCAGCACCAGAACTTATTCCCTACCCTCCTTTAATGACATATGGGTATGAAGACTTTGTTATATTTCCTTTTAAGTTAACTATTCCAAAAGGTCTTGATCAATTTGATATTGTTGCCGATGTTGATTTTTTAATATGTGACGATATTTGCGTTCCAGAAAAAGCAACATTAAAAAATTCCTTAAATTCTTTAGATATTGACTCAAGATTGACTGATTGGGTCTTAAAAGTTCCTAGCGTAACGCTCCCTGTCATATCTGAAATAAATAATAATTACTTAGAGTTAAGGTTTTCGAATAACGATCAAATTAAATCTATTAATTTTTTTATTGAGGATGAAAACATTGTTAGCTATTCAGGCAAACAAATTCTAATAAAGGAAGAAAACAATTGGTTACTCAAGGTTCCCTTAGAGCAAGGATCTGAGATCAATAAAGATATAAGCGGCGTACTTGTTATTAATGATGATGAAATTTTTACTGTTAATGCTGAAATGCCGCAGACCAGTAATTCTATTAGTGTTCTCCAAGCAATTCTTTTTGCTTTCCTTGGGGGGCTTATTCTTAATCTAATGCCCTGCGTATTTCCTATAATTTCTTTGAAGGTATTGAGCTTCATATCAATGGGTGGTGAATCACAAAATGAAATTCGTAAACATGCTCTCACATTCTGCTTGGGTGTGATACTTTCTTTTGTTCTAGTGGCTGTTGCTCTTCTGGCACTGCGACAGACAGGTACTTTTGTAGGATGGGGTTTTCAACTTCAATCACCAATAGTTGTTGGTACTTTGAGTATGCTGATGTTTTTTATTGGATTAATTTTACTAACAGATATTAATATTGGATCTTCACTAACAAGACTTGGAAATGTTTCAGTAAATAATACAGGTTATACGAGCTCCTTCTTAACCGGCGTGTTGGCTGTAATTGTGGCTTCTCCCTGCACTGCTCCATTTATGGGCGCAGCAATTGGGTATGCACTCATTCAACCCTCTGCTGTTACATTGCCAATATTTTTATCTCTAGGAATTGGGTTCTCTATGCCCTACTTACTTCTTGCTATTAAGCCTGATTTAATTTCAAAAATGCCAAGGCCTGGGCGTTGGATGGAGTCATTAAAAGAATTCTTTGCATTTCCAATGTTTGCAACAGCATTGTGGTTAGTTTGGGTTTTTAGTATTCAGACAAGTTCAGATGCCTTGATAGGACTGCTTATTATTTTTCTTGTTATTGGTTTACTTACATGGCTCTTCACTAAAACTACCAATAACACTTCAAAGCTTCTGATCCTAGTAATTGGTATTATTGCTGTAGGTTATCAAACAACCTCTTTTGCAAGTATTGATACTAAACTTGGCAGTCCTGATACAGAATCGGGCGATATTCGTTGGAGTAAGGATACTGAGAAAGATTTTCAGTCCAATGGCCAAGCCTATCTAATAAACTTTACAGCAGCCTGGTGCATAACATGTCAGGCTAATGACAAAGTTGCCCTATCAAGACCAAGCGTAAAAAAATTCCTTAGTGATAATAATATTGAGTATGTGGTTGCTGATTGGACTAATAGAAATCAAGAAATACTAGATGTTCTATCTAAGTATGGAAGAAGTGGAGTTCCTCTTTATGTTTACTGGAAACCTGGAATGAGTGAATCTAAAGTCCTACCTGCAATTCTTACAGAACAAATTGTTATAGATAGGATTAGTTCTTAGCTAAATCTCTTAGTAACATTTTTTGAGAAAAGTGTTAAAAAATTCTAAATATCTTTATAATCTCACAAGTTGATATTAACTATTAACGTGTGAAGGAAATATTAATAATTTTTGTAGGGATAAATTATGAATGACCAACCTTTTGAAATATTTGGCGGAGTGCACATTTTTTCATTGCTAATTATAGTTTTGATGACTGTTTGGCTCTCTCTGGTTTATAAAGATCGAACTGATGGTCAAAAATCAGGCATGGCAAAGATCCTAGCCTATATTTTAATAGCTCACATAGCCTCATCGCCCATCAAAGATCTTTTTATACTAGAGAACCCATATAGCTGGAAAGAGGTGCTCCCATTGCACATGTGTGATCTCTCTGAGGTTTTTATGGCATGGTTCCTTTTAGGCGGACCAAAGTTATTGTATAAATGTGCTTTCTTTTGGGGTATTGGAGGAGCTACTATGGCTCTAATAACTCCAGATGTTTATTTTTATGACTTGGAATATTTATATTTCTTCATTGGTCATGGAGCTATAATTCTAACAATCATTTATGCAAGTGTTGTCTTGGGCAATCGTCCGTACTTTAAAGATATTTTAACGGTCTCGGCAATTACTATTTTTATTCTCCTGCCTATGATTTATGTTATAAATCTTATTCTTGGGGAGCCTGCTAATTATTGGTATTTACTGACCAAGCCAATAGGTGCAAATATAATGGATCTTTTTCCGGAACCACCTCTCCATATTTTTTATACGATTCCTATAGCAACAGTTGTATTCTTTTTAATCTATCTTCCATATGCAATAAAGGATAGGCTTAATAGATAAGGTATGGGGATTTTGCTTAAAAGTACTAAATCGCTATAAAATAGTCATATATTTTAATAAGAGTA
>FLMP01000608.1_pt1 | contig 11097 bp, 8 predicted proteins | sample 887161 | NCBI WGS metagenome assembly FLMP01 (sample SAMEA4017660, study PRJEB14154) | seawater metagenome
GTGGGGTCACGGGACGCACGGCGATCAACTCCTGTGGGAGTTCAAAATTAAAATCGGAAAGTTGCATCTAGTTCTGCTCTGGTGCATTACGGCGAAAAATCTCTCGAAACATCCCCGGGGTAAACAATGACAGCGGATTCACAGCTGTCTCGGGTTTGTCAATAGCACCGCCCAGCGTAAAGTTGAACCCAATCAAGCCCTCCCCGCGCCGCGTCAAAAACGCCCCTATGCCATTGAGCAAATAAAACGGCGACAACACCCCCTGCAAATCCAATTCTTTGCGCTTTGTGTTGATATAGCCATCCAAAGACATGCCAAGTGAGGGGCCTACGGCGCTGGATTCATAGATCGTAAACAGCTCGTTTTTCAAGTAAAATGTACCATTGATCGTATCAAAGAAGATACCCTTGCCGTCCATTTGATCAAACAGGCCGACGATAGAAGCCGCACTCAGAAGTTGCGCCACCTGCGGGGCATCCTTGATCCGCACATCACTTATCTTTAAATCACCATTCCAGCCGCCCTCATGCGGGGTCAAGAGCAGAGTCATCAAGCCGCCATTAGCTTGGCGCAACAGCCCCGCATCGCGCAGCGCACCACCAGCATCTTGTGATACCAAATCCAAGCGCAGGTTGTCATCGTGACCCGACATTCTGCCAGAGATCAGCGTACCTCCATTGACCTTGGCCGAAAACAGCCCCCCCGCACTTAACCCATCGGAAAACTCAGCTGCTACATTGGTAAGCGCCAAACTGTCAGAGATTTGCAGCTGCCGCAGGTTGACCGCCAATGGCGCCGCAGGACCCGCATCGCCCGCATCTTGCGATGTAGATTGTGGGAATTTGCGAAGATCCAAGCTGCCATCGGTCACCAAAATCCGCATCGGCTTACCGGCGCCACGGTTGACCAAAGTGATCTCTGCCGAGAGCCAATTGGCTATCTGTAAATCTTTAAGCACCACCTGCTCGAGCCCTTCTGGGCCAAAATCAACCCGGCCGGCGGTAGACAGACCCGCCGCCTTAAACGTGAAATCATCCACAGTCATCGGCTTGGTGAAGGCCCCAGAGACCTTTAATTCGCCCAAGGCCGTACGGTTTTTAGACCACTTCAACGCAGGGACTTGCAGGCTCGCCCCTTCAAGGTTGGAGGTGAGTTCAAACGCAACCGGCGTATCTTTCACAATATCCAACGTTAGATTACCCACAGTCTTTCCCGAAAGGCCGCCCTTCGGCACAGCAATGTTCAACGCCGCCAAAGATTTATTTGTCAGTTCAAGTTGAGCCTCAACTTTGCTCGCAATGCCAGGGGAGCCCAAGGGCTGGGTCCAGCTGCCGTCAAATGGTACGCCAGATAGGCTACCGGCTCCAGAGATTTTCAATTCTGTAGGCACGACGGATAGCTTCATCGTTTTGGCAGACAACACCCGCCCGGGCACCAGAATTTTGCTGCGGACATTCTGCAAAAACCCGGTCAAATCAAAATCCACCTCTTCCGGCTTCACGCCTTTTTTCAGTCGGGTTTGAACCTTCGTTTCAAAGGTGATCTGTCCGGTGACATCCCCGACACCGCGCTTGGCCTTGGTGGTAATTTCAAAGGGCTTGTTGTCCAGCAAGGACATGGCGGCATGTATGGGACCGTTGCCCTTCAGTATGAATGTAGCAGGGGGATCGGGAATCTTGGTGGATGGGACAAGCATCATTGAGCCATCAAGTATAATCGTGCCACCCTCAGCCGCTTTCACATGCCCCGTTTGCAGGCTCAAAATGAACTCATCATCCTCAAAAGTCCCATAGCCAATCCCATCCGAGATCACCGGCATAAAGCGCATGAATTTAACTTCAGCTTGATCAAACTGAAAGCTGCTCGCCAAAGTCGTAGGGCCACCGGCCGCTTGCCGCGCTTGCACGGTAAGGTTTTTAAGGCTGCCTTTTTTGACATTTTCGTTAAACCAGCGCCGGCTTTTGGGTTTCAAAGCCTCAGGCCAAAGGTTCATGGCAGTTTGCGCATGCACCTCTTGTGCCTCGCCCTGCATGCCAAACGACCACCCCGAAGGCTCCAAACTGGCCTTGCCAGATAGCGAGACCTTCGCTCCGTTTATCTGCGCCAGAAACTTACCAAGATCAATTTTCAGGGGATCATAGTTGATCTTCATTTGCCCCGTGGCCTTAGAGACTGCAACCGGATCGCGCCACCACGGGGTTTTGGATAAAACAGCGTTTTCTACATCAAGATGCAAAACTAAGCCACCTGAGGATTTGCCATTTTCCGCATCAGGCACCAGCAAAGCATAGCCCTCCGCCGACAATGACCCCCAATCACTTTGGATCGAGGCCTGGGTGATATTCATGCGCCCCAGATTTGACAGATAGGAAAAATAGATTTTAGCTTCAGAATAAGATAACTGTGGACTGCCTGCACCGGTGGTCAAACTGCCATTACCAAAATCCAAAATTGCGTTGATAACACCGAGCTCGCCAAGCGCCCGCGCGCTTCTGAAGCTGCCTGATAAATTGCCGTCCACAAAGCTCAACCAGGTCAATGCCTTTGATTGCAGCGCGAGGTCTCGGGCCGGAAGGTCACGAAACTCGGCTCCAAGGTTGCCCGCACCTTTGGCTGTGCCGTTGTAAAACAGCCCCAAGGTTGCCAGCTCACCGCCGCCTGTCAGTAAAGCCAAGTCGCCGCGCAGCTGCAAAACGCCATCCACCTGTTTCACGCTGGCACGGCCGCCGTCGAAGGTCCAGGCGCGGTCGTTGAGACGGTCCACATAATTTACCGTCAGTTGATCCAATTGCCCCAGCTCTATACTAGCAAATTCTGGCCGCTCAAAGAAGGCTTCAGTCGCGTGAAGGATCTCATCCAATGTTTTGGGGGTCTGCCCCGCGCCTGAGATCACAAACCCCAGATCAAAGCTGCCATCACTTTTTCGGGTAACATCAAATACCGCATCCGATAGGAAAACGGAGTTGGGCGCGACACGACCAAACACTAAGGCCTTCCCGTCAAACACCACATTCAATACGCCAAATTGCACCCCGACGCTTATCTCAGGGTCTGAAAACTGTGCGCCCGTTATAATCAATTTGGGGTTAAACAATTCCGTCAACCCAATATCAGCACGATCAAAGGTGAAATCGGGCAAATTGAGTCTGGCGTTAAGTTCTGCCTGCAATCTGGCCTGCAGGCTTTCGGGCAAAGGCAAGGTCCGATCCTGCATGACAGCAACCAACAGGCCAAAACACAGCAAGGCTGACCAAATCAAAGCGGAAAAAGCCAGCACCATGCGCGACATCGGCCTGCGCTTTGGCACAGTTGTGATTTCGACTTCTGGCGTACTCATTTGCGACATTGCTCGGTTAGCCCTTTCAATTTGAGCATCCTGGCCTAAAATAAACCCTGCAACAATGCCTCTCAGATAAACCGAGGATATGATGATCTCAATCGGCGATAAAGCACCAGAATTCAATCTCACAATCGATGGTGGCGCGCAATTTGCGCTTTCGGATGCGGCAGGCAAGAACCTTGTCCTGTATTTCTATCCAAAGGATGACACGCCCGGCTGCACCAAAGAGGCCATCGGCTTTTCCGAACAACTGGAAAATTTTAACGCGAAGAATGCTGTTATCTTAGGCGTTTCGCGCGATACAGTGAAAAAGCATGACAAGTTTATTTGCAAATATGGCCTGCACATTCACTTGATTTCCGATGAAGATGGAAGCCTTTGTGAGGCTTTCGGTACTTGGGTCGAAAAACAGATGTATGGCAAAACCTATATGGGCATTGAACGTGCGACGTTTTTGATCAACTCACAGGGTGAAATTGCCCATGTTTGGCGCAAGGTCAAAGTCCCCGGTCATGTGGAAGATGTATTGGCCACTGTGACAGCGTTAAACTCATGATGCCATTGGCAGAAATGGCCTGCGCTGTCCTGACCACCTCAGACAGTCGGGAAAAAACGATTCTGTCGCGCAGGTTGGCAGCGCAGTGGTTTGAACATCGTCACGCAGATCTGCCCGTTGAGATTGGCACCGCCTCCCCGCCAGATATGCCCGCCCGACCCGATAAGCCCGAGCTGCTGGCCCCACGCGACGTGCCACGCCGCAAAACCGGATCAGAAGCAGGCCGCAATGCGCTTTTGCATGCCGTGGCCCATATAGAGCTAAATGCGGTAGATCTGCACTGGGACCTGATTGCGCGATTTAGCGCCACGCCCATGCCCATCGGATACTATGATGATTGGGTGAAAGCCGCCGATGAAGAAAGTAAACATTTCAACTTGATGTGCGACTGTCTTGAAGCGCATGGCAGCTTTTATGGCGCCATGGTCGCCCATGCCGGAATGTGGCGTGCGGCCGAAGACACTGCGGAAGATTTCTTGGGCCGCTTGGCTGTGGTGCCTATGGTGCTGGAAGCGCGTGGCCTCGACGTCACCCCCGGCATGATCCGTATTTTTGAAAATGCCAAAGACCAACAGGTGGTTGATGCCTTAAACGTTATCTATGCCGAAGAAGTCGCCCATGTGGCCTATGGCTCCAAATGGTTTCATTTCTTATGTGGCAGAGACAATATTGACCCCAAGCCAAAATTTCACGCGCTGGTACGTAAATACTTTCACGGCGCGCTCAAACCGCCCTTCAACGAGGCAAAACGCGCCGAAGCAGGGATCGCACCTGATTTTTATTGGCCCTTAGCCGATGAAATGCTACCTCCGCCCGCTATGCGCTAAACCCTATTGGCGTAATTATGCCGTTTATGGTGACTTTGGACAATTTGATGCAAATTAAAAAATCAAATTCATTGCGGTAGATTGGCCGGTTGTCTATCAATAGCTGTAGTCCCAGCATGCGGGGACTAATTCAAGAAAGGATCGAGATTTGTTCACCAAACTTCGGCTTCGGTTGCATCACTTTCTAGAACGCATAATGCCTGAAAAACGGCTATTCTTAAGAACAGATTCCGAAACACGGTTTATGCGCCTTTCCCCCATCTCTCAGATTATAGCAATATTGGGATCTGCGGCCTTCATCGGCTGGACAATCATCGCAACGGCCATTTTCTTACTCGACACCATCGGTTCTGGTAATTTTCGTGATCAGGCGCGCCGGGATCAAGCCATTTATGAAGAACGCCTAAACGCGCTCGCCTTAGAACGCGACAATCGCTCACAAGAAGCATTGGCCGCCCAACAGCGTTTCAACACCGCTCTGGAGCAGGTCTCAAGCATTCAGTCCGCACTGCTCACCTCCGAAGATCACCGTCGCGAACTAGAGCGCGGAATCAATGTAATGCAAGCCACTCTGCGCCGCTACATGAATCAACGCGAGATCCTACAGGTAGAATTGGACGCCACAGCCACGCAAATTGATCCTGAAAATGGCATAGCCACCGATGCAAATACCGCTCAGGCCATTGGAAGCACCATGGATTATGTGAACGATACCTTGGCCGATGTCTCCCAACAACGCGACTACGCACACGCCCGGTCGCTGCGAGCCCATGATCAAATGGCCAGCCTTGAGTTAGAAATTCAATTTCTCGAAGAAAAAGCCAATCAAATTTTTCGCCAGCTTGAAGATGCAATGACAATATCTGTCAAGCCCTTGGATAAAATGTTTCGCAATGCGGGCTTGAACATTGATCGTTTACTGGAACAAATCAAGCGCGGCTATTCCGGCCAAGGCGGGGCCTTGTCGCCCATTTCCTACATGCCAGATGGCTTGGATGTTGTGGATCCCACGGTTAATCGGGCCAATAATATTTTAAATCAACTCGACAAACTCAACATCTACCGTATCGCCGCTGAAAAAGCTCCCTTCGCTATGCCGGTCAAAGGAACCTTTCGTTTTACCAGCGGTTACGGCCCTCGTTGGGGCGAAATGCACCGCGGCACTGACTTTGCCGCAAAAAGCGGAGCCCCCATTTATGCCACCGCTGATGGTGTGGTGACGCGCGCGGAATGGGGCAGTGGCTATGGCCGTGTTGTCTATGTCAAACATGCCTTTGGTATCGAAACCCGCTATGCTCATATGGCAAAAATCCGCGTAAAAAAAGGCCAGCGCGTTTCCCGTGGACAAAGGATCGGCGATATGGGAAACTCTGGGCGATCAACCGGCACTCATCTTCATTATGAAGTGCGTGTAAACGGTAAAGACGTTAATCCGATGATCTATATCAAGGCAGGAAGAGATGTTTTCTAAAAGCAAAATAAATAACCCAATAACAAAACCTGATACCGCAGCTGATGCATCGGCCGCGCCTATCAATAAACCTGCGGCAGAATTCAAACCGGCCGCACCAAAGGCGAAACCGCCTGCGTCGATCCTGTCTTCGGATCTTCAAATTACGGGAAACCTGAAAACCACAGGTGACATTCAGGTTGAAGGTCGTGTAGATGGTGACATCCGCGCGCATCTGCTGACCATTGGTGAAGGTGCCACGGTTAAAGGCGAAATAATTGCTGATGACGTTGTGGTTAATGGCCATGTAATCGGCCGTGTACGTGGCTTGAAAGTCCGTCTGACTTCAACCGCGCAGGTTGAAGGTGACATCATCCACAAGACCATCGCGATTGAAAGCGGCGCGCATTTTGAAGGCTCCGTGCAACGCCAAGATGATCCACTGAACCCAGGTTCATCCAAAAAAGCCGCAGCCCCTACGGCTCCGAAAGACTAAAGCTAAGTTTTAATATTTAAAAAAGGCGTGGCTTTGGCTGCGCCTTTTTTGTTTCTATTCGCCCTTTGCGTCGGCCCGCGATTTACCAGAGACATTCATCGCCAAAGTAGCCGCCATCAATCCATCCAAATCACCATCCAACACGCCTTTTGTATCAGAAGTTTCATAGGAGGTGCGCAGGTCTTTCACCATCTGATAGGGCTGCAACACATAGCTGCGGATTTGATTGCCCCAACCTGCATCGCCCTTATTGTCATGGGCTTCATTGATCGCAGCGTTGCGACGGTCCAGCTCCATTTGATACAGGCGTGACTTCAAAGCTTTCATCGCAATATCCCGGTTTTGGTGTTGTGATTTTTCGGAACTGGTCACCACTATTCCAGTCGGAAAGTGGGTGATGCGCACGGCGGAATCAGTGGTGTTCACGTGCTGACCACCAGCACCCGAACTACGATAGGTGTCCAGACGAATATCAGAAGGGTTAACCTCGATATCAATATTGTCATCCACCACTGGATAAACCCAAATCGAGCAAAAAGACGTATGCCGTTTGGCCGCCGCGTCAAAGGGGCTGATGCGCACCAAGCGATGCACGCCAGACTCGGATTTCAACCAACCATAGGCATTATGCCCAGTGATTTTATAAGATGCGGACTTAATACCAGCTTCTTCGCCTGCGGTCTCTGATTGCAGTTCGACCGTATAGCCCTTCTTCTCAGCCCATCGCACATACATGCGGGCCAGCATCAAAGCCCAGTCGCAGCTCTCAGTACCCCCAGCGCCAGAGTTGATCTCCAAGAAGGTGTCATTGCTGTCAGCCTCTCCGTCCAAGAGCGCTTCTAGCTCTTTTTCACCAGCAGTTTTTGCAAGAGCCTTCAGCGCGTTTACTGAGTCTTTCACTACCTCGAGATCTTCTTCCAACTCGCCAAGTTCAATCATTTCCAGATTGTCCAATAGATCTTGTTTGATACCCTCATAGATAGATATCGCGTCCACCAGCAACTGCCGGTCGCGCATCAACTTCTGCGCACGCTCCTGATCATCCCAAAGGCTAGGATCTTCAATTATCGCATTGAATTCTTCCAACCGATAAGGCGCGGTTTCATAATCCAAACGCTTGGCCAAAAGCGCAAGGGATTTCTCTATGGCTCCCACCACATTTGTCATTTCTGCGCGCATATCAAACCTACCGGATCATTAAAATTGAATTGTGAAGGGTCTATCCAAGCCAGCCACCCTTGCCAAGCGGCAGCGGTGATTTTCCTCAGTAGAGTCCGCCAGAAGAGATTGACCCGAAGGAGGCCTGTGGCGCGACTTTTATCGTCCGGCCCGATGAGGTGATGACCTGTTGCATCGCCTCAGTCTCGCCCAGCTCAAACATTGGCATATTGCCGCTCACCTGAAAGCCTCCATCGAAGGCCACACCAAAAATGGGCTCACTGCCCTCTCGGAAAAACTCAGCCACCACATGGTCCCCCTCAGCGCCCTCTTGCAAACGCGCACCGGTGAATCGGTCAATATTGATGAATGTGCCATTTTCCGGTACGTTAAACTCACCGGCACCATAGCGCTCGATAGCCACTTCCATGAAACGGTTGAATACCGGCCCACACATGCTACCGCCACCTGCCCCGCGGCCCAGAGGCGCTGGCTGGTCCATCCCCATATAGCAGCCCGCCACGATATTGCTTGTAAACCCTAAAAACCAGACGTCTTTAGCCTCATTGGTCGTACCTGTCTTGCCAGCCACAGGCACAGGAAGGTTTACCGTGCGGCTCGCCGTGCCGCGTTGCACCACGCCTTCCATCATGGAAGTCAGCTGATAGGCAGTGACCTGATCCATTACCCGTTCACGGTTCGACACAATCGTCGGCAGCCACCCCGCCATAAGACCAGTGAGTTTACACTCATCACAGCTGCGCTCATCGTGTAAAAATACGGTTTTCCCACTACGGTCTTGTACACGGTCGACCAAGGTTGGTTGTACCCGCTCGCCACCATTGGCGAACATCGCATAGGCAGAGACCATTTTGTAAAGCGTGGTTTCTTCCGATCCGAGCGAGGCCGACAAATAGGGCTTCATATTGTCGTAAACACCGAATTTCTCTGCATAGGTCGCGATGGTCTCCATGCCCAGTTCTTGTGCCAAACGCACAGTCATTAAGTTACGCGATTGCTCAATGCCCAAGCGCACCGGGCTTGCCCCATAGAATTTGTCAGAATAGTTTTTTGGTCGCCATAGTCCCTGTGGCGTATCCACCTCAATTGGCGCATCGATCACTAAGGTCGCAGGGCTATAGCCGCTATCCAGAGCTGCAGCATAGACAAAGGGTTTGAACGAGGAGCCTGGCTGCCGGTTGGCTTGGGTGGCACGGTTAAACACAGAATGCTGATAAGAAAACCCACCCTGCATCGCAATCACGCGGCCGGTATGCACATCCATGGCCACAAATCCGCCCTGAATTTTAGGCACTTGGCGCAGTGACCAGTTGATAAAGGTGCCATCGGTTTCATCCAAAATTGGCGCAACCAGAATGACATCTCCCACCGAAAGCAGATCCTTGACTTGCTTGACAGTGTTGCGGCTGATACTGCCGCTACTTTTCTGTTTTTTAGCCCATGTCACATCTTTGGCCGACAGGATATGCGCGTCGCCCTCCAGACCCTCAATACCCAAACGCGCATCGTTCTTTAACAGCTCCAGCACCACAGCGGGGCGCCATTTTTGATTGATGGTGATATCGCGCGGTATGGTCAGGCCATGTAATACATCGCGCCATGTGCCCAGTAGATCTGCGGCAATCGACAGTCCAGCACCGCGATAGACACCCTGAGCACGGTCGTAATCCTCCAAACCCAAACGCAGGCTTTGGGCCGCAACCTCTTGCAAGGTTGGGTCAATCGTGGCGCGAACGGAATAGCCACCGGTGAAAAATTCAGCCTCCCCAAAATCGCGGGTCAATTGCCGGCGAATTTCGTCAGTCGGATAATCGCGCGGTGGCAGGCCACTGCGAAAGCTCAGAAAGTCCCCGTTTTGTACGGTTCTCAAAGGCTGTTTGCGAGCCAGATCATAGGCAACATCCGACAAAAACCCATTTTCATTCATCTCACGCAACACGAAATTGCGCCGCAACACGGCCCGCTCACGCTGGCGCACCGGGTGATATTGCGAGGGTGCCTTTGGCAGGGCCGCAAGATAGGCGACCTCTTCCGGTAAAAGATCCTTCAGAGATTTGTTGAAATAGGTCTGCGCAGCCGCGGCCACACCAAATGAGTTTTGACCTAAAAAAATCTCGTTAAGATAGAGCTCCAGAATGCCATCCTTGTCCAAGGTGCCTTCAATGCGCGTGGCCAAAATGATTTCCTTGATCTTGCGTTCCGCAGAGCGTGAACCGTCCAACAGGAAATTTTTCATTACCTGCTGCGTGATGGTCGAGGCTCCACGCAGGTTCTCCCCTCGAGACACAATCGCATCCCGCAGAGCGGCGGCCATCCCAGCTGGATCATAGCCTGCGTGGCTGTAGAAATTTTTATCCTCAGCCGAAATGAAGGCCGCTTTCACCAAATCAGGAATTTCATCGGCGGCGGCAAATAAACGGCGCTCGGTAGCAAATTCATCAATGATATGACCTTCACCGGAATAAATACGGCTGATGGTTTTGGGCTGGTAACTGGCCAATTCATCATGGCCCGGCAAGCCATTGCCATAGATGACAAACACCGCCCCCAACACCAAAGACCCAAAGATGGCCGCAAGGGTCATTGTCGAGAAGATCGCACCAAAAATGCGCAGCCCAAACATCCCTGCCCGAAGGCAGAGCCGCGCTATGAAATTCCTGATGGCACTTAAGCTTGGCATGGATCATTTTTCCCGGTGTTTAAGTTTCTATATGATGTGCGCTGGCTCAGGTCAAAACACGATTGCGTTGTTCATGCGCGGCAAGCTGAACAAATGCACAACGTGGGTTCAAGCCGGCCAAGTTCTGCCCAAATATCATAGGAAGCGGGCCTGCATGAAGGCTTTCAACCGGCGCAATCCTTCCACAATTTCATTGGTTGACTGCGCATAGGACATCCGGATTGTTTGGCCTCCGCGCAGAGGATCAAAATCCAAACCCGGCGTCAACGCCACGCCAGCCTCCGCCAAAACCTCCGCAGCGAAGGTTCGGCTGTCGACACCAAATTCCGAGATATTAGCATAGATATAAAAGGCCCCGTCGGGCGGTGCAATTTTGGCAATCCCTGCTTGCGGCAGACCCACCAGCATCAACCTACGATTTTCCGCATAAACGGCTAAATTTTTTGTCATTTCATCCCCAGAGTCCAAAGCCGCCAAAGCGGCTATTTGGCTCACATGCGGCGGGCAGATGAACATATTTTGCGCCAAACGCTCAATGCTGCGAACATGATCTTCCGGCACCACCAACC
>FLMP01000614.1_pt1 | contig 11051 bp, 4 predicted proteins | sample 887161 | NCBI WGS metagenome assembly FLMP01 (sample SAMEA4017660, study PRJEB14154) | seawater metagenome
GTTGACAAGATTGGTGGAGTATTCCGCTCTCTATGAGAGCATCGTCGCTCACGAGATTCAGCAGGAAAATCACCCGGAATGAGTCGCCGACGATGATCGGAATGGTCGAACCCTTTTTGTGGCAACCGCACAATAGAGCCCTTTGGTTTGGCTCATTTAAATAATGTGGATAATAGGCATTAACATGTTGGTTCTAGCTATTGTTTTGCTAGCTCGAATTGGTTATCATAACATGATAAGTTAGGAGGAGTCTTCTCGATTTCTTCATCTTTCTTTGATCCTAAAGCGATGACAAAATGACATTATGATTATGAAAAATAAAACGAAACTTACAGGATTCGTCCTCACTCTTGGCCTGGCCGCTAGCGCCAGCGCAACAATCACCGTATTGGGAGTCGATTCCACAGCCGGCGCAAACTGGCGCACCGCTGCCAACCTTGAGGCTGACAACGAGTATGGCACTGCCGGGTATGTCGTCTTCGGGCTCAACGAAGCCGATGCCGTCTACAATGCAAATTTTGATGTCAGTAGCGCCAACGCCGCAAATGCCTACAATCTGCCCGCCGGAATTTCTGTTTCGACCATAGACACCAATATCGGGATGTGGTCAGGCAACGGTAATTTCGGGACATTGGAAGACCCCACGGCGGGAAATGTCATTACCAACTCCTCGGTCCTTGCCAACTCAGCCGGAACCAGGCAGTTCACGGTTTCACGAACGATTGACACCGGCTACAGGCTCAGCCTGCTGACCGCCTCCGGTGACGACCAGGGCACGGAGTTCACACTCACCGTCAACGATGGCTCCGGGTCCATGATGTCAAGCTACGACCACGCGGCGAATGGTCTCGCATACCATGTCTTCGATGTCTCAGCTGGCACGAGCGACATTGTGATCGATATCGCGTCCACTGCCGAGAACCGTTCATTAACGGGAATTGGGTTCGATGCGCTCCCTGCCATTCCTGAACCATCGTCCACTCTTTTGCTCGGTATCAGTATGGCCGGCATTGCTCTGCGCCGCCGTCGGTAAGTTTCGCGTTAGCTGAACCAGCTCCACTCAAGGACCCGGCGGATCAGATCCGCCGGGTGCTTTTTGCCCCACAATCACCCACTTCCTTATGTCTCTCTCGAATATCATTCCATAGGGATTCGCTATTCCAACGATTTTCAGACTCCGATAACCTCTCCTTAAATTTGGGAATTCTTCCCTCAACTGTAACTCTAACAGGCCCAATAAAAATGTCTCAACTTACCAAAATCATCACCGTTTCGACCCTCCTCTTCTCAATGGCAGGCGCGACGGTAACCTCTATCGGCGTGGACTCTACTGCCGGCCCCAACTGGCGAACCTCGGCACAACTCGAAACTGACAACGAGTATGGCACTGCAGGCTACGTGATCTTCGGACTCAACGAAGCCGATGCCGTCTACAACCCAGATTTCGACGTCAGCGATGCAAATCTCCTTAACGCCTACAATCTGCCCGCCGGAATTTCTGTTTCGACGGTAGATACGACCATTGCCATGTGGTCCGGCAACGCCGCCAACTTCGGTGAGATCGAGGATCCCGGAAACGGCAACGCAATCACGAACGCCCCAGTCCTGGCTAACTCAGCTGGAACCAAGCAGTTCACGGTCACGCGCGCTGCGAGCGAGTCGCTCCGGATCACCGTCATGATGGCTTCCGGGGACGACCAGAGCACGGAATACACCGTGGCGATCGATGACGGCTCCGGCTCCGTGAGTTCGAACTACGCCCATCTCACGAACGGCCTAGCCTACCACGTGTTCGATGTTGTCAACAGCAGCAGCGACGTCTTAATCAATATCACCAGCACCCCCGAAAACCGGAGCCTTGTGGGAATCGCCTTCGACATCAATACCGTTGATCTTAGCAATCCGAGTGACCTTAACTCAAATGGGATCGGCGACAGCTGGGAGGAGTTCTACTTTGGAGGTATCGGGATCGTCGATCCTGCTGCGGACGAAGAGACGGACGGGCTAACTAACTTGGAGGAGTGGCAAAACCTTACCAATCCTAAATTCGCTGATAGCGACTCAGATGGCCTCGAGGATGGCGAAGAGGTCAAGACCCACTCAACCAGTCCCATTGACAACGACACTGATGACGACGGCTATGATGACAAGTTCGAGGTTGATAATCTAGCCTCAGGTTTCGACCCGCTCGTGGATGACTCTGACGAGGATCCTGACAACGATGGACTCGACAATGCGGCCGAGCTTGTGAACTCAACCGATGCCATCGATCCGGACTCGGACGATGACACCATCGATGACGGCGATGAAGTCGGTGGTAACGTTAACCCTTACAATGGAGGTATCCTCGGAGTAGCCCCCGGCGACCCCACCGACCCGAATAACCCGGATTCCGATGGCGACGACATCAATGACTTTGCCGAAATCGACATAGCCAACGGCTTCGTCACCGACCCGAATAACGCGGACACGGACGGCGACCAAATCTCCGACAACGCGGAGATATCTAACGGCTCGGATCCTACGGATAGCGGGAGTATCCCGTTCTCGACCGTAACCTCGGTCGGAGTGGACTCCACTGCCGGCCCAAATTGGCGAACTTCGGCACAATTCGAAACTGATCAAGAGTATGGCACCGCTGGCTATGTGATCTTCGGACTCAACGAGGCCGATGCCGTCTACGACGCAAATTTCGACGTCAGCGATGCCAATCTCCTCAACGCCTACAGTCTGCCCGCCGGAATTTCCGTTTCGACCGTAGACACCAACATTGGCATGTGGTCCGGCAACGCCGCCAACTTTGGTGAGATCGAGGATCCCGGTAACGGCAACGCAATCACCAACGCCCCCGTCCTTGCCAACTCAACCGGAACAAGGCAGTTTACGGTCACGCGCGCTGCGAGCGCTCCGTTCCGGATCACCGTCATGATGGCTTCCGGAGACGACCAGAGCACGGAATACACCGTGACGATCGCTGACGGTTCCGGCTCCGCGAGTTCGAACTATGCGCATGTCGCAAACGGTCTTGCCTACCACGTATTCGATATTTCTGCTGGCAATAGCGACGTCTTAATCGACATTGCCAGTAATCCCGAAAACCGGAGCCTCATGGGAATCGCCTTCGACACCAAAAATGGTGGACTTAGAGTGACGGACATTTCGGTCGCTACAAATGGTGACGTCTCACTGACTTGGAACTCCAGAAGTTCTCTAGGAACAACCTATGCGGTTTTTTCGACTGATGATCTTTCCCTTCCGCTGGAAGATTGGCCGGAGATCGATGATGGAATCGATACCGGGGGCGATAGCACGACCTTCGTCATTCCATCGGCCCTTCTGGCTGATGCAGATAAGCTCTTTTTCTTCGTTCGCAAAAACTAGAAAGATCGAGTTCCGGATCAAAAAGTAGCGCTCGCTCATCGCAAATTGATTCGAGATGCGCTTTGCTATTTCTAGCAAGCGCTCGCTGACCAACATCCACACCATAAATGATGACCCTCTTACGCCAGGGCGCTCTTGCGGCGCTCCCACTCCTCGCTACTGCGATGAGCCTCAAAGCCGCTGTCACTGTCGTCGGTATAGATTCGACTGCTGGTGCGAACTGGCGCACCGCCGCCAATCTCGACGCGGATCAGGAATACGGCACGAGCGGCTATGTCGTCTATGGCCTGGCGGCGGCAGATTCTGTTTACACTGCTAACTACGACATTTCATCAGGGAACCCTAACAACGTCTACAACCTTCCCGCCGGCGTGGGCGTAACCTCTATCGATACCAACATCGGGATGTGGTCAGGCAACGGCAATTTCGGGACGTTGGAAGACCCCACAGTGGGAAATGCCATCACCAGTGCTCCGGTTCTCGCCAACTCGAGCGGAACAAAACGCTTCACCGTCACCCGCTCCAACTTCGACGCCTTCCGACTCACCGTAATCACTGCCTCCGGCGACAATCAGGGCACCGAATACACCGTTACCATCAATGACGGCAGTGGTTCCCAGTCCACCACCTACGATCACCCGAGCAACGGCGTCGCCTACCACGTGTTCGACGTTTCGACCAGCAATTCGGATATCACCATCGACATCGTCAGCTCGGGCCAGAACCGATCTCTGACGGGCATCGCATTCGACTCAGCCGTCGATATCACTGATCCAACCGACAGCGACAACGACGGCATGGGCGACAACTGGGAGAATTTCTACTTTGGGAATTTGACCCGAGATGGAAGTGGAGACCTCGACTCGGACGGTCTCAACGATGCCGACGAGTGGACTGAGCAAACCCTCCCTGACGACTCTGACTCCGACGATGACGACCTTACCGACGGCCTGGAAATCAATACCTACAGCACAGACCCGCTCGACAATGATAGCGACGACGACGGCTTCAACGATGGCGATGAAATCACGGGAGGAACCAGCCCCAACGACAACGGAAGTTTCCCGGTAGTAACCGTCGGACGCCCCGTTCTTGGTTCTACCAACGCGACCCGTGACAGCGTCGTCGTCTTCAACGAGATCCACTATCATCCCGCGGACGATAACGATGGCCTCGAATATATCGAACTTTACAACCAGATGGCCGTCAATATCGATCTGAGTAACTGGCGTATCGGCGGTGTCGATTTCGACTTTCCCGAAGGCACCGTAATCGACGCCCGTAGCTATCTTACCATCGCAAAAGTCCCTGCCAATTACCCCGGCGCGCTGGGTCCCTATGCCGGGACCCTTTCAAACTCCGGAGAAACCCTGCGCCTGTTCAACAACAACCGTGCTTTCCGCACCACGGCTGGCGCAGGTCCGAATGGCGCGAGCTCCGATTCGCTCGACCGCCGCCGCATCATGGATGAGATCTCATACGGCGACACCTATCCGTGGCCGCTGGGACCCGATGGCTCAGGATCCACGCTGGCGAAAGTCGACCCGGCGACAGGCAGCGCTCATCCGCAAAATTGGACGCACAGCACTGCCACCAATGGCACTCCCGACGCGGCCAATGGCCAGACACTTGTCCCAGCGATCGCCTTTAATGAGATCGACGCCTCCACTACGCCGACGTTCCAGCTTGAGCTCCACAACCACGGCGCCCTTCCGATCGCACTCGGCGGCATGGTTATCGGCTCCTCCAACTCCCTTCACGGCGACTACACTTTCCCCGTCGGTAATCTCGCTTCCGAGACCTTCACTACGATCGACGCCACCGCGCTCGGCTTCACTCCTGATGACAATGATCGCTTGTTTCTTTTCACCACAGGAAAGGCAGCGCTCATCAACACGGCCCGAGTCGATGATCGCCTAAAAGGTCGCAGTCCGGACGGCACCGGACGCTGGCTCAATCCAAACACCGCAACATTCGGCAGCGCCAATTCCTTCGACTTCGAAGATGCCATTGTCATCAACGAGATCTTTTACCACGCCTACCCGATCCGTTCGACTTCCGGCACGCCGCCAACCTACACTAACGTTCAAGTTATGGATTTCAACCATGTCTGGCGCTACAACCTCGATGCTGGCAGTAGCGGTTTGCCCTTCGGTTGGGAAGACAGCGTTCACACTGTCGATGACATCAGTTGGTCAGAGGGTCCCGGCCTACTCGGTTTTGAAACCGGGACACTCGACGAACCCATCCTAACAGATGTCAACCGTGAATCAAAAATCCCTTACTACTTCGAGACTGAATTCATCTACAGCGACCCAGCCGCCGTCGATCAAATTACCTTCGAGCACTACATCGACGACGGCGCCGTCTTCTACCTAAACGGCGAAGAGATCGGCCGCTACAACATGGCACCGGGACCCTTCACTCCCATCACATCCGGAACCACGGTCACCAACGCAACCCTTGGGACACTCTCCTTTAGTAACCCAAACATCCTCCAGGGCAGCAACCTTCTCTCGGTTGAAGTCCACCAGTCCGGCACCGGCAGCAGCGACCTCGTCCTCGGCCTGCGCACCAGTTTAAGAAAGTTCGAGACCCCCGGCACACCAGCCACGCCCTATGCCGAGCGCGACGAAGAATGGATCGAACTCTACAACCGCGGAGCTTCCACTATCGATCTCAGCACTTGGAACATCAATGGCGGGATAAGTTCCAACTTTCCTACTGGCACGATGCTCGGTTCAGGCGACTACCTCGTTGTCGCTAGAGATGCCATTGCTCTCGCGCAAAAGTATCCGGGCATCAGCATCGTCGGTGATTACTCAGGAAGCTTGGGTAACGGCGGCGACCACCTCGTCCTCAAGGACGGTCGCGGTAACCCAGCGGACGAGATCACCTATTTCGATGGTGGTAAGTGGCATGGCAAAGCCGACGGCGGCGGGTCCAGTCTCGAACTGCTCGATCCGGATGCTGATAATAGTACTGCCACGGCCTGGGCGCCGAGCGACGAGTCCGCGCGCAGCGGTTGGAACAGCTACACCTACGAAGACGTCGCGGTAAGCGACGGCATCGGCAACAATATCTACCACGAATTCCTCATCGCGCTGCTCGACTCAGGCGAGTTCCTCCTCGACGACGTCAGTGTCATCGAAAATGGCAGCACTGAAATGATCCAGAACGGTGATTTTGAAAGCGACACGCTGGGCTCCGGTGCTGACAAGTGGCGCGCCCTCGGGACACACGGATCGCACGGCAGGACCGTCGTCGTTACTGACCCTGACTCCCCCGGAAACCAGTGTCTTCATATCGTTGCCACCGGCCCGACCGGGGACAAGCATAACAAACTCGAGACCACTTTCGACAACAGCGAGCGGGTCACCGCTGGCGCGATTTACCGCATCAGCTTCCGCGCAAAATTCCTCAGCGGTAGCAACCAAGTTAATACGCGTCTCTATTTTAATTACCTGCAGCGCACCACCACCATTCCAACTTCTGAGATTTGGGGGACGCCTGGGACGCTCAATTCAACCGCGCTAGGAAACTCGGGCCCGACCTTGAAGGCCCTAGCCCACGCCCCGGTCGTGCCCGACGCGAACCAAGCGGTGAACGTTGCTATCGACGCAGTCGATCCGGACGGTATCAATGATCTCACCCTCTTTTATTCCATCAATGGTGGCGCGTTCCGAAGCTCCCCGATGGCTGCTGGCCCTGACGGTATCCGCCACGTCGGAGCGATCCCCGGCCAACCCGTCAGCCGAATCGTGCGCTTCTACGTCCGCGCTCGCGACAGCGCCAATGCCACCACCTTCTATCCGGCTGCCGGCCCCGAAGGCGGCGCGTTCTACAAAGTCCAAGACGGTCTCGCCGACACTTCCGGTATTCGTCATAATTTCCGCGTGGTCATGTCCGAGACCGATCGACAATTCCTTTTCAACACCACCAATCGCATGAGCAACGACCGTTTTTCGGTCACCGTCATCGAGGACGAGAGCACGGCTTACTACGACGTCGGTCTACGCCTCAAAGCGAGCGCCTTCGGTCGCTTCCAAAACGGCCACTACGGCTTCAACGTCCGTTTCCAACCGGACCAACTCTTCCGCGGTGTCCATCCCGGTATCTCCGTCGAACGCTCCCGGCCATTCCGTGAACTTTTTGCCAAACACCTTCTCACCCGTGCGGGTGGCGGCTACTGGTCATTCTATGATGACGTGAGCTACGCCATCACCCCGACCACTGGAGATCGCGGCCCTGCATTGTTATCAATGGCACGCCATACCAATAACTTTTTCGACGGGCTCTTCCCAGCCGCAGACGAACCCGGCACTCTTTTCAACCAAGAGCTCCTCTACAACCCGAACGGCACCAACGGCGGCGCCGAGGGCCTCAAAGTTGGTAACCCCTACAACCACACCAATGGGCGCTACGACCTAGAAGATCGAGGGGCGGATAAGGAACCCTATCGCTTCGGTTTTCAAATCCGCAGTGCCCGGGGCCGTGACGATTACTCCCAAATCATCGCCGTCAATCAGGCCGTCGGAAACCTAACCGGGAGCGAACTCAAAGACGCCCTCGACCCAATCATCGACGCTGACCAGTGGATGCGCACTTTCGCAATGGCCACCCTCACCGGCTCGGGGGATACTTACGGTCGCGTCTGGGAGCACAACTTCCGCTACTACGTCCGACCAAGCGATCAGAAGGTCATCGTCCTCCAGTGGGACCTTGACTCTGCCTTCGGGCTCGGTGCGAGCGCTTCAATCCTGCCAACCCGAAACAACATCAGAAAACTGTTCCGCATTCCCCAGTATCGGCGACTCTTCGATGGCCATGTCGAAGACATCGTCAACAGCTCCTTCAACACCGCCTACAGCACCACGTGGGCAAACCACCTCGGCTCGGTTTCCGGAAACAGTTTCAGCAGCTACAACTCCTACGTGCGCACCCGTGGGAACTTCGCTCTGGGCACGTTACCTTCCAACACCGCCTTCGCTATCACCACCAACGGTGGTATTGATTTCTCCGAGGCCGACAGCGCCATCGATCTCGAAGGCGACGGCTGGATTGATGTCTTCACGATCGAAGTCAACGGCATCCCCACCACCGTCAATTGGACCGACGCAAACAGCTGGATGATCACCATCCCAATCGGCACTGGAGCCAACCCACTCACTCTCACGGCATTCAACTACCACGGCGAGGAAGTCGGTAGCGACACCATCAGCGTGACCAACACCAGCGCAGTCGATCTCGCCAATATTTCAAACACGATCATTAGCGAATTACACTACCACCCAGCCGCCCCAAGCCAGGTCGAGATCGACGCTGGCTTTAACGACGCTGACTTGTTCGAGTTCGTCGAACTCACCAATATCGGAGCGACCAACATAGATCTCACCAATGCCGCCTTCACCGATGGCGTTACCTTCACCTTTCCGCCCGGCACCGAATTCGAGTCAGGGAATCAATTGATTGTGGTCTCCAATCAGGCGGCTTTTGAATTCCGCTACGGTGAAGGGACAGCGACGATCGTCGGCACCTACACCGGCAACTTCCGTAACAGTGGCGAGAACGTTCGCCTCGAAGCAGCGGACACCTCACCCATTGCCGACTTCATCTACGGCGATAGTTCGCCATGGCCGGGCGACGCTGACGGAACGGGCTACAGTCTCGTTTTCGCCGGCAATGACCCAAGCGCCCCCCTCAATTGGCGCAGCAGCACAGTCATCAACGGCAATCCAGGCAGCAGCGATTCCACGCGCTTCTCAGGCGGCGACTTGATCGCATACAGCCTCGTCACCAATCCAACTTTCGAGACCGTTGGCGACTCTTTTGTTCTGAACGTTCGGGTAAACCTTACTGCCGACGATGCAATGGTCAGCGCGATGTTCTCAGTAGATCTCGCTACTTGGACAGCTGCGGCAGCCACCGACCTGATTTCCCGAACCAACCACGGCGACGGGACAGCGACCTTAAGGTTCTTGGCCCCTCTGCCCACAAGTACCACCGTGTGGCAATTCGGTAGAGTTAATCTCATGCCCCGCTAGAAAGGGCTGCTTAGTCTTCGTGGAGACTGGGGCAATCGAAGGTGTCCGTGAGCCAGAATCGATCGAACCAAAGAATCCGCATGGTCGCCGCTACTGCGGATCGATTACTCGGTAGTAATTCTCAGTAATGTTGGCATCGAGTTGGAGCTCGAAGCTTGTCGTCTCGCCATTCGATGCCCTGATTGCATCGTCGATCTCTAACCAAGGAAGCTGAAGATTGGTCGAACTCTCGAGTGTGTAATAGCGACCTGGGATGGATGTCCAGGTGATCGTGGCTTTGTTTGTGGTGGGGTTGATCGAAATGTCAACAATTTGGAAGGGTAGGGTATTGAAGCCAGCGACAGTTCCAGGATTTGCAAACATGGAGGCAACGTCACCTTCAGAAACCTCACGGTCATAGCGTTGTAGATCGTCCCAAGTTCCTTGTAAGATTCCTCCGCCCAACAGAGAAACCCCGATATAGAGCGTATCGTTAGAAGGACCATTCTCAGGAAACACCGGAAGCTCTGCTGTGTCAGTTACCTCACCGTAGAGACTGCCATTGATGTAGAGCCGGGTACGATCCGCTTTGCCGGTTTCAAAACCATCACTGTCGTGATGCGTGATGACAATGTGTGTGACTTCGGCGATTGGCACCGTGTCAGCATCCGTAGAAAACAGCTCTTTCTCGTCAATAAACACCGAGAGGCTACCATCTTCCCAAAGTTCTACATCGAACATCGATTTGCTTCGTGGCACAAGGTCACGCGTTTGATGGAATAGCACGCCGCCGTTATCAGGCTTGATCCACATGGAATAGGTGAAGCTGGGGGTATGTGGAGGTGCAACCAGCATATAATTGCTACCACCCCCGCTTGTCACTGCCGTTCCTTCATTTCCAGCGATGGGAGAATCTCCGTATATCCAGTTTTCTCCATCGACAAAGATGCCTGTTAGATCATTGCCAGAGATGTCGCCAGCGTCCGGAGGTCCAGTGTCGTCGAGTGTCCAATGGAAGGTGAGCCCATCGGGCTTCCAGGCTTGACCGCGGATGGTTATAACCCGGTCGGGGTTGAGTTCATCAGGATCATTGCTGATGATTCGTAGTTCCATATTCTGTATGCCAGGGGTTCCGTTTGGCGTGAACACAACAGGAATTTTAGCCACTTCAAGCCCTGCCAAGGTGATCGGCAAATCCGGAAGCGTCTCTCCAAAGGTAAAAGCACTGGCGTTGTCACCTGCAATGACCAGTTCGCTGATGATGAGATCATCCGTCCCCGTGTTCTGTAGGAGCAAGTTAGTCTCAGTCGAATCATCCATTCGGATGAGCGGGAATCCGCCAAATGTGCCCTTCAGGCTAGGTGGTCCGGACGCGGGCAAGCCACCTTTCACTAGTAAGGTAGCTGGATCGAATGGCCCTTCAAACGTGTAGAGGCGAAGTTCATCCAATGCCCCATTCCAGTGGACCCCACCGCCTGCATTGACACCAATATGAATGCGCTGGGGGTCACCGTCGCCCACCGGGCTGTTGTCTTCGAGCTTGGTGGCGGTGAGGTCACCCTTTACGTAGATCTCGACTGTCCCATTGTCGTCCACCACCGCGACATTCACCCCTGTCTCTTACACACATCCGACCCTCCCAACCAT
>FLMP01000617.1_pt1 | contig 11036 bp, 8 predicted proteins | sample 887161 | NCBI WGS metagenome assembly FLMP01 (sample SAMEA4017660, study PRJEB14154) | seawater metagenome
TCTCAAAAATGGTCAATGCACTTTTAGGGAGCCGTTTGTGCAGGCGCGCAGCGTTGTCTGTTGTCAAGAACGCGTCTTGATCACCCCAAAATACGTGAACCGGTACATTGAGAGTTTCCAGATGAGGATCAATGTCTTTTAAGCCTTCAGGGTAGCCTTTGAACCACTTCGTGACCGGGCCAACCCTGCCAGAATAAGACGCGACATAATCAGCGACCTCCTCGGCGGAAGGACTATAATTTAAGTATCCCAACTGGTTTGCGCCACTGATGAACGCCTGTGCGCCCGTAATTGTGAAAACAAGGCGCCAAAATCCTGAACCAATCATCTTCTGGACGAGGCTTCCATCTGCGGACGGTTGAACGCTCGGGCCAGCGCCAACCAAGATGCTTTTGGCTTTGTGGTCACGGTGTAAAACATAATGGAGGGCTACAGGCATCCCAACATCTGGTGCAACAATATGAACGTCAGACAGTCCAAGTTCGCTTATAAACTTTTGTAGGAAGGCGCTTTGCGCAGCGAATGTCATGTAGCTAATGTTACCCTCACTCTGCCCAAACCCCGGCAAATCCAATGCGACCAAATTAGTATTGGCAGAGAGCGCTGACCACGTCGCATCGTAACACAGGATACTTTGAGGAAGAGGACTGAGGAACAAAACCGTTGGCCCGTCTGAATTGCCACCCGTCGCGTAGCGGATTTTCAGGCCATCTAGCTGCATATACGCAGGCTTGATGGTCAAGTTTGCAAGATCATGATTGATCTTGCCTGCACCCTTCGCGCGTTTTGACCAAAGCTTGTAAAACTCAGGTGTTATCATCATCAAGCTGGCCGCATTCAATCGACCGAGCACCCCAATTGGATCTTTTGACATGTCGTTTCCTTCAGGGTTAGTATTTAGAGAATAACTAATGTAATTAGAGGTACGAAAAGACGCGGTCAATGATAAAATACTCTCGGGTACGATAATGAATGAAAAACCTAATTCTGCACGGGGTCGCCCAAAAACGTTGGACCGAGATCGGGTTTTGCAAACTGCTTTGATACAGTACTGGTCAAAGGGGCCAGCGAATGTCTCAATCAGTGACATCTGCAATTTAACCGGAGCGTCTAAGCCGGGTGTTTACCGGGAATTTGGCAGTGATGATGGGCTAAAAAAGGCCGTTTTGGAGGTGTATCACGGCCTCGCAATCCAGCCTGTGATTGATATTCTTGAGAAAAATCAGCCAACGACGGACGCCATCGACGCCCTCATAGGTTTTATGACCCAAGATCGTACGGCCCTTGGCATTCCGCAGGGATGTTTGTTTGTGATGATGCGGGCGCAATCTGAACATCTTGGGCCGTCGACATGCGATAAACTGAACAAAGTTCGCCACGATCTTTTGGCCGCTTACTCGGAGTGGATAGAGCGGGCGAAGCTGCACGGTGAGTTCATAAATATACCAACAGATATCGCTGCACTATTGCTCGACATGCAACACGGTGGCGTGATGCGTATGCAAAGGGAAGGCGTTCCAAGAGAAACGATAGAAAGTGTGCTTAGGTTTGCTCTTGGGGCCCTAATGTTTCGAGCTAACGCAATAAAGTCCTAACGGTGCTGTCAAACTAATGAAAACTCGCATCAGATCACTGCCACAGCCTAAATCTATGCGCTCAATAATTGACGCCACTCGGCGAGAGCAGCGGCACGGTTCAGCTTGAAATTGGTGCGTGAATAGAGATGGCGTTCCTGCAGCCCCTCACAGCCAACATAACCCCACACCCAGGCCCTGTTGCGCCTTTCGGGAGCCAGAGGTGGCCGAGAGGGATTAAGCGGGCTGGTAAGTGATTGCAAGGTGCTGCCAGACTACTGAGAGCACTCATCCAATTGCTGACTTCGAGGCTGAAAGATTATAATAACTTTTCATTCTGATAAACGCAGCAGTGTTCTGCTGGAAATTTTAAGAATACTATATCTTCAGAGACTTCAACTTCACGTTTCACCTTTATTTTAATGCTATTGCCCTCAAAAATAGCCGTCAATAATTTATTATTACCCATATCTTCAACATTTTGAACAGAAGCACGCAAAGTATTCCCGCCCACTGAATTTGTCAGAGTAATGTATTCAGACCTAATCCCAAGTTTAAGATTTTTTGTTTTGACTTTTTCAAGGTTAGTTTGGGTAGCTATTTTGGCACTACCAAAAGCAACTGTCTGAGCATCCACACATTCACATTCAAAAAAATTCATGGCGGGAGCACCGATAAAGTATCCAACAAAAGTCGTTTGAGGACGTTCAAAGAGCTCAGCAGGTGTGCCGACTTGAACGATATTACCTTCATCCATTACAATAATGTTCTCCGCGAAAGTCATCGCTTCATTTTGATCATGCGTAACATATATCAAAGTCGATTGGTATTTTTGGTTTATCTCTTTCAGCTGTCGCCGTAATCGGAATTTTAAATCTGGATCGATGACAGTTAATGGTTCATCCATTAAAATGGCTGAAACATCATCGCGTACAAGCCCACGACCCAATGAAATCAATTGCTTTTGATCCGCAGTTAGCTTGCTTGCTGATTTTTTTAATAAAGGTACTAAGTCTAAAGCGTTTGCAACTTCTCTTACCTTCTCTTCAATGACATCCTTGGCATACTTGCGACAAACTAAAGGAAAGGCCAAGTTTTGCTCGACAGACATTGTCCCATAAATGACTGGAAATTGGAAAACTTGGGCAATATTACGTTCGGATGTTGACACAGCTGTAACGTCAGAGCCGTTGAAAAGCAGCTTACCTTCTGATGGTGTTACAATACCTGACATAATGTTCAGCATTGTGCTTTTACCACAACCAGATGGGCCTAAAATTGCATATCGCGCTCCATCAACCCAAGTCATATTAAATGGGTTCAGGGCATATGTTTTATCCGTGGCCTGTGGATTATAAGAATGCGCTATATTTTGAAGAATGATTTCAGCCATTACATTAACCCGCCGTATGGAGAAGACTTTAAACTTCCATCTGTAGAAAATGCATACAAATGGCTAATGTCAAATTTCACTGTTACTTTTTCTCCAATAGAAAAACTTTGAACCGAATCTAACAAACCGACTAAGTTTATCTCATTATGCTTCAAGTGAAGAAAGGTTTCAGAACCACTAATTTCGGACAATTCAATTGCAAAGGGAAATCCTATTTCACCCAATGTAATTGCTACAGCCCGCAAACCAAAAGTGTACGTGCCTTCAGGTAAGCCCTTAAAATGTTTTGGTGAATCAAATTGTATCTCCGGGCTCAAGATAATTTTGCCTTCCCCGACCATGCCCTCAAATAAATTCATCGCAGGGTCGTTTGTAATCTGCGACACTTTTGTAGAGTTTGGATTCTCGTAAACTTCCTTGGAACTGGCTTGCTGAAGAATGCGCCCTTCGTCCATTACCAGTATCTGTCCACCTAGCTGCATAGCTTCGACAGGATCGGTTGAAGAGTAAATCAATATAGAATCCGCGGATGCCTTTGTATTAAAAATACTTTTGAACTCCTCGCGCAATTGTTCACGTAACTTGTAATCCAGATTAACCAAAGGTTCATCGAGTAGAAGAATTTTAGCTTCTTTTACGAGGGAGCGAGCTAGCGCAACTCTTTGTTGTTGTCCTCCCGAAAGAGCCTGAATTTTACGACTTTGGAAACCCTCCAAGCCGACTTGAGACAAGGCGTTCATCACCCGGTTGTGAATTTCAGCTTTCTGGGTGCCACGTTGCTTTAAGGGAAACGCCACATTTTCATAAACAGTTAAGTGGGGATAGTTGATGAATTGTTGATAAACCATGGCAACTTCACGTTTCCAAACTGGAATACTACCAAAATCATTACCGTCTAATACTAAACCACCACTATCTGGCGCAATCAAACCGGCAATTGTTTTAAGCAACGTAGTTTTACCAGACAATGTACGGCCAATTATTGTATAAATTTGGCCCTGTGACATTTCAAAGCAAATATCATCTAGATGATACTGGTCTTCAGGTTTTAGAGACAGGTTTGAAGCAATGAGTGACATTTATTTTAATGCTCCTGACAGGTTACCCTTTGACAAATACCGTTCTACAATGAACGCAACCACTACTAATGGGGCCACACTTACTAACGCTGCGGCGGACAGGCTCCACCATGGAGTAATCGAAGAATTTAAGGCTACGATTGCAACAGGCAGCAGCTGCACTTCGGTAAAAGTTAAAATAAACGCGAAGAAAAAGTCAGTCCAACCAAAAATCATACAAAACATCCCCGCCACAATGATCCCTGGAATTGAATTTGGTAGGAGAACTTTGTAAAAAGCTTGGAATGGATTACAGCCATCAATCAGTGCTGTTTCATCTATCTCTTGAGGCACTTTGTTAAAAAAATCGACCATGATCCAAACAGCAATTGGCATCAGTAACACAACGTACACAAGGACGAGACCTAATAGAGTGTCGAGAAGCCCCAACTTTCCCAGCATAATAAAAAAGGGAATGGCCAAAACAACTGGTGGCATAATTCGCTGTGAAATGAAGAAGAAAGTAATATCGCCGTTACGCATAGGACCAGCTTTAAAGGTATATCGAGACAATGCGTAGGCAGCTAAAGTACCTAAAATTATGCTTACCAAACTACCAGCAGCAGTAACAAAAACACTATTCAAAAACGGCTCAACAATATCAACACCGCCTCGAGCTGGCGATTTAAAAAGTGATTGCCACCCGTCAAGTGTAGGCTCAAAATCCACCCAAGGAATGTAAGTTGCACCACCCGTAACCGACTGAAAATCCTTGAAAGATGTTGATATGGCCCATAAAAATGGAGCTATCACAAAAACTGACCATAACGTCACAGCCAGATATTTTGACGTGATATAAAACAAACGCATTTTAGCTACCTCGCACCATAAGTTTTGTCAGTATTTTAGCAATAATAGTAAAGCTGATAATCATTATAACAAGATAAGTAAGAGAAAGTGCTGCCGAGTATCCAAATTGAAATTCACGTAATCCCTTAATAAAAATATAAAAACTGGAGGTTTCTGTCGCGGTACCCGGCCCACCAGAAGTTAGAACATAGACGGTATCCATAATTTTCGAGGCCTCAATTAGGCGAATAATAATTGCTCCAATAGAGATCGGCGCCATTAACGGAAAGGTTACATAAACAAAGGTTCGGACAGGCCCAGCACCATCAATTGACGCTGCCAAATAAGGCTCTTTTGGTAGCGATAATAATCCTGCGAGTAGCAAAAGGAACATAAAAGGGGTCCATTGCCAAACCTCGACGAGAATTACCGTAAACTTGGATAATATTTCGCTACTTAACCACAGTGGTTGCATACCAAAGAGGCTAAAAAAATCATTTACTGGACCCAGTGATTCATGGAAGAATGTACGCCATACTACAGTCATAATGACAGGTGTTGTCATCATAGGTATCAAAAAAAGAACCCGGAAAAACCGTTGGAAGACGATTTGCTTCCAAACTATAAGCGCGAGAGAGAAACCTATAACATATTGTAAAAAAACCGTAGTTAATGAAAGTAGACTTAGGCGACCAAAAGCTTCCCAAAATCGCATGTCGTCTGTGAACAATCGGATATAATTATCCAATCCAATGAAGTCTAAACCAGGGTAAAAGCTGTCCCAACTTGAGAAGCTCAAGCGCACTGTAAAACCAATTGGAAAAATCAATATACCTAGAAGAACCAAAAGACCTGGCAGCAAAAACAAGTATTTATGTTTGAAATTCATTGAAACCAGCTCCTATGGCTTAAGAACGCCCCACGAATATAGGGGCGCTCTCATTATTTTATACTTTCACAGATTTACTCTGCATCTTCCAGTGCAACACCAACCGCATAAGCTTCGCGGACTGTATCAGCACCAATACGCTTCACAATTTTTGTCCATTCAGCAGCCACTTCATCGAGTGCCTCCTGTGGCGACAATTGTCCGGCAAGCGCCTTAGCTGTTCCGGTTGCGACAGCGCTATTAAACTGGAACACCCCAGGAACGCGCAGCGGGAACACTCTGTTTGTACTGCCTTCTTCCATTGCAAGCAGCGTCTCAGAATACTGCTTTGCAATTTCTGAATCCCAACCCTGACGTTCAACATAAATTTCTGGTATGAAGTCTGATTTTCTGAATGGGTTCACACCGAACCGGCCAATCGCAATGTCTGCTTGATGATTTGCATCATTTGCAAAGAAACACAGGTAGTCGAACGCCATGTCATGGTTTTTGCTCTGCTTCGCAACCGCAGCCGTCCAGCCCCAAACAATATATGGCGCTTGATTGTATGTATCTTCCCAAGCTCCAGTAGAACGGTTCCATACGCTATCAGACCCTGGTAGTGGAGCCGAACCAACTTTGTTTTTGATTGGACTATCATCTTGCATCGCAGCAACAAATGCATCATCCCAAGAAAAACTAAATAGTGTTTGCCCACCCCCAAAAGAGTTGATTTCATCGCCTAAGCTAAAGTTAATACCTCCTGGTGGAGTATACTTGGTTGCTTCAACCCAATCGGTCAGTGCAGCAACAAAACCAGGACCATTTATTAAAGGCTCCATTGTTTCAAGATCAAAAAAGAAGCCACCTTTTACCCTTGGATTTTTTGAGTAGGCAACAGAGCGACTGAAAAACGCAGCAAACATCAGATCGTCTTTTTTCATAACTTCGGCTGATCCATACTCCAGCTCGCCGTCGTTATCCCAGTCCCAACCATTAAAGAACGCGGCCATCTCACCATATTCTTTCCATGTTTGAGGTACACGCAATTCATTGCCTGTTTCAGCTTTATATTTGGCTTGGTACTCTGGATTGTCGATGACATCCTTCCTGTATTTCAGGTAGTGACGATCTCCATCAATGGGGAACTGGATCATCTCACCATCCCATGAATTCACATCAATATGTCCTTGAGTAACGTCCTGCATTTGAGGCATATTCACATATTTTGCAGGAACAGGCTCTAAGTATTGCTTCCAATCACGTAGAAAATTCGAAAAACCAAACACAATATCATAGGGCGCTTGACCTGCCTGAAACGGCACCATTGCTTTTGAATACAAATCACCTGCAGGTGTATGAATCACTTTTACTTCTGCGCCAGTTAGTGCGCTAAATTGTTCGGCATGTAGTGCAGTAGGCTCGCCCATAACGGGAACGGCGTGTGTGTTAATGGTCAGCTTTTGACCACCATAGTCTTTTTTCGACATTGATTCATATGAACACTCACCAGCGATATCGCCAGTATTCTTGATATGTGGGAACTGATCGCTCCATTTATCAGCACTGGCAGTAGCTGCCAATAAACTCGCTGTCACAGCTAGGGTGCTAATTTTTGTTACTCTATTCATACTATTTTTCCTCCCAGAATATTTAGTATTTTTAGTTAAGGGACAAGGACAGCACGTCCTTTGATTTTCCCATTGTTTAAATCTTGCAAAGCCTGATTTGCATTCGCTAAGCTATATTCCTGTGTGGCGAGATGAACTTTGCCCTTATCTGCAAGAGACATCAGCTCTGTAAGTTCAGCCCAAGTACCAACAAGATTACCGATGATATTTTTCTCTGTTGTGACCATTTCGAATGCACTAACATTTATGTCTTCACCATATCCGATGACATAATAGCTCCCCATGTCACGCGTCATCGCCAAACCTTTAGATGTGGTACCGCGCTCAGCAACAAAGTCTAAAACGGCTTCAGCACCACGGCCTTTTGTCAATTCAAGAACTTTTGCAACTTCATTGCCGTCCGCCTTAACCAAACCGTCTACACCACAGGACTCAGCCAAGGACAAAGCCAGATCAGATGGGTCCACTACAATGATATCAGCAGCGCACATTGCCCTGAGAACTTGTATCGCAATGTGACCTAGACCACCTGACCCAATAACAACACATGTTTCACCTGGTAGCAGGTGGCGTGATGCTTTTTTGGCCGCACGATAAGCTGTTAGGCCAGCATCTGAATATGCTGCAACTTCTTTGGGAATCAGAGTTTGTGGTAGTTTCACAATATTGCGTACAGAAGTTTTTAGCGCCTCGGCATAACCCCCGTTGCAATCAACACCGGGAAAAGACCCATTTTCTCCATGCATGTCATGGCCACGGCGACATGCAATGCAAGTCCCACCAGTAATTTTAGGATGAACAATAACAGGATCACCAACCTTTAAGCCTTCAACTTCTGATCCAATCTCCTCAACCCATCCAGCATTTTCATGGCCCATAATCAATGGAAGCAGACCTGTACCAGTCGGGTCAGTTGCGACGCGCCAAACACCTTCAATAATATGCAAATCCGTCCGGCACACACCCGCACCACCAATGCGGACGATCACGTCGCTCGACTTTTCAATCTTTGGGTCTGGAACATTTTCCATGTCCACCCATGATGAAGCGGTTAAATCATCATCATATTTATTTAACACTTGAGCTTTCATATTACACCTTTGACTTTGTATATGAATTCAATCTACGAACCATGTTTACGTCCATCAAAGGGTGTAAGTGTTCAACTTTGGCACCAGCGTCTAAAAAGTGTTCACTTTATGAACACTTCTAAGCTTTTTTTAATAATGCTTCATGTGAATGTTAAAGCTTAGGGAGCCAAGAGTATGAGAGAGCAGTTTTCAAAAAAATCTAACCATAATGGGCTTAGAAGCTATTCAAGAACTCCAGGATTAGGTTCATCCGAAAGCTCTGTTTCAGATAGCTGGGCTCGGTGTACAAGTTTTGGTCTTAGCCCCACCTCAAAACCGATTGACGCGGTGACTTCAGGCACAGAGCTATTGGAAATAAGGCAAAAGAACGACAAAATCCGACAGTTTGTGATCCCTGAGTTGCAGCTACTGTATAATCAAATAGCCGGTACAAAATTTATGGTGGCCTATGCTGACAATACTGGCGTAGTGCTGGATGCTTATCTGGACGAGGATTTCAAGCAAAGCGATGCCGGAAAGGCAGTAATTCCAGGCTCAGTATGGACAGAAAACTATCGAGGAACTAACGCTCTTGGCCTAGCTTTGCACACAGGAAAATCACAAATTGTGGCAGGTTCTGATCACTTCTTTAGAAAACTGGGAAATCTTTCCTGCTTTGCGGCCCCAATTTACGGTCAAGATGATGACATTGTGGGCCTTATTGATGCAACATCTGATGCTTCCTCGCGTCAACAACACACTTTAGCTCTTGTAAAGCTTGCAAGCAAGAATGTTGAAAATAGGCTTTTCATCGATCAGTTTTCTGATTCAATAATTCTAGTTTTTCATGCGAGACACGAATATTTATCTACCACCAGCGCCGCCATGCTTGCAGTTGACGAGCACGGGTTTGTTGAAGGTGCTAATCAAAATGCGAAAATAATGCTTAACGGCTTAAGCTTGTCAAACAAACAACACTTTGGTGATATATTTTGTGTCCCATTTTCCAATATTGCCAACCGACTTAATTCCAATGAAATCGTTAGAATACAAGATGTTATGGGCTCTGTTGTTTTTATGTCTATGAAAAAATCCAGTGCGAAGCGAATTGTGAACATTCCAACAAAATCAAGTATTGATACAAACCTACAACGCATGCCAAAGAATATTCACAGGGAAAGTAATGAATTTGTAGAAGGCACGCAGCATTTACCACTTTACGTTTCAGACGACCCTGTTCTCAAACGCTATCTATCGCTAGCAGAAAACGCTTTAATTCACAGATTACCAGTCTTAGTAGAAGGTCACCGTGGCTCAGGAAAACGGACTACGGCTATCGAATTAGGTAAACGGGTATTCCCCTCGAAACCCTGTATTGAGATTGATTGTAGCCATCTAACTGACAACAACTTTGAGACAGTACTTTTTGGCTCTCTAGGAAAACCGGCTTTCTTTGACGAAGCCCTACCCGCCCAGCCACTTGGAAAATTATCTCTCGTACAGGGCGGCCTAATAATCTTCAAAAACATAGATGCATTATCAAAAATAATCCAATGTGAGATTAGTAAATTAATTGAATTATATTTACATAGTAATGAAGACTTTACTTTAAGGCCTATTGGTGGATTTGTGTTCACTTGCACACAACCTATGGAAGTTTTGAAGTCAGGCAACAACATGTCTGAAGTCTTTTTGGAGAGTTTAATCGGTGCACATTTACAATTACCCAATTTAGACATGCGAACTGATTTCGAAAAAATCACAAAGGAACTTCTAGCCCAAGTTTCCCCTAAACACCATATTTCAAAAAATGCCCTTGATGCTTTGTGTTCACGTGATTGGCCAGGACATTTGGGTCAACTTAAAAAGGTCCTGCGTGTTCTTGTTTCTACAAGTGACTCTCAGGTCATTCGCAACGCTTCAATCCAACACGATCAAAAATTATCTGGAGTAGAAATAGCGCCTTGTCGCGCATGCTCCAATTCTCCTATTCGTAAAGAAAATTGCATCCTAATCAGAAAATCTTGGCTGGTCACTGGTCAAAATATCAGCCTTGCTTCACGGCGTTTGGGAGTCTCCCGCAATACTGTTTACAGGCACATTAAAAACATGTGATAGAATGCGATCTTATGCATCTGCAGGCGGCCCTCAAAATAATGAGAACCCAAGCGACTGATCATATTTAGAACACATAAACTGGAGCTGTCAAACTAATGAGAACTCGCATCAGATTGCTAGCGCAGCCTAAATCTATGCGCTCAATAATTGACGCCACTCAGCGAGAGCAGCGGCACGGTTTAGCTTGAAATTGGTGCGTGAATAGAGATGGCGTTCCTGGTTGAAATGGTTCTGGATTGAAGCGTGGATGGAGACGAATTTCTGCAAGGTTTTCGCTCGGCGAAATCTTAGCATCGCCCTCTCTCGTCGCCTGAACGGTAAATGAGAATTCTCAGCTCTGTTGTTTACCCAGCGACCTGTTTCTTGCCGGTCAGCATTTCCTATGATCATCATCGCTGCGCGGTAGGAACGCAGTTTGTCCGTTACTATAATTTTAGGTTGGCCATTGCGCTTCATTGATTTTCTTATGAATTTC
>FLMP01000619.1_pt1 | contig 11001 bp, 7 predicted proteins | sample 887161 | NCBI WGS metagenome assembly FLMP01 (sample SAMEA4017660, study PRJEB14154) | seawater metagenome
ATCCAGGACAGGCCCGATTGAGCACCCTCAAGGCACAGAAACTCGAAGAGTTTTTTGTCCTCTCTGCAGGGCACTCCCCATTCTTGGTCATGGTATTGCTGGTAAAGAGGGTCATCGCCGCACCAGATACAGCGGGCTAGTTTTTTTACTGGGCTCTCATTCACTGGGGATTCCCTAGGCTCATCATTCAAACGCATTTAGAGTAGTGCTGACGGCAGATCTTGTCTATATTAACCGGATCTAAACGCCAATAGAGAAAAACACCACATGAATAAAGCGTTCCCAGCTATCCGCCCCTACAGTACGCAGACCATTAGCGTCACTGCGCCGCATCAACTATATGTTGAGCAGTCCGGCAATCCAGAGGGTATTGCTGTGCTATTTGTCCATGGCGGTCCAGGTGGCGGCACCAGACCGATTGATCGCTGTTTTTTTGATCCTGATAAGTATCGTATTATTCTTTTTGATCAGCGCGGCTCTGGCCAGTCAACGCCCCACGCGGCGTTAGACGATAACAATACAGACGCCCTAGTGGCCGATATAGAAACGCTGCGTAACCATCTAAGTATTGATCGCTGGGTAATCTTCGGCGGTTCCTGGGGCTCTACACTTGGCCTAGTCTATGCCCAGACCTACCCTGAGCGCGTTCTGGGACTTATTTTGCGCGGTGTCTTTCTCTGTCGCGATGAGGATATCCGATGGTTTTATCAGCACGGCGCAAGCCAGGTATTCCCCGACTATTGGTCACAATATGAACAGGTTATTCCGCTCGCCGAGCGCGGCGATATGCTCGGCGCATACTACGCTCGCCTAACCGGCGACAATGACTTCGAACGCATGGCTGCCGCCAAAGCCTGGTCGGTCTGGGAAGGGCGTTGCGCCACCTTGCGCACCAATGCCTCACTGGTAGAGCATTTTGCCAACCCCCACCTGGCCATGGCTATGGCGCGTATCGAGGCTCATTTCTTTATCAACAAAGCCTTTTTAGAGCCCAATCAGATTCTTAATAATTGCCACCGTCTAAAAGATATCCCAGGGCATATCGTGCATGGCCGTTACGACATGATCTGCCCAGTCAATCAGGCCTTTGACTTAAGTAAGGCCTGGCCCGAGGCGCAGTTAAGTATTATTGCCGATGCCGGTCATGCCTCCGGTGAACCGGGCACAACAGATGCGCTGATTCGAGCAACACAGAGCCTTGCTCACCAACTTAATAGTGAGAGCCTGTAAATTGCTGGGGCTCATTCAGCGGGTTTCATCGGCCTCAGCGAGCATCGACAATACAGTGGTGGGCACTATAGACCAGGGACTTTTACTGCTATTAGGCATTGAAAAAACCGATCTCGAGGCGGCCGCCGACAAGCTGTTGCAGAAAATACTTAACTACCGGGTGTTTGCCGACTCTGAGGGTAAGATGAACCTCTCACTACGGGACATTGGCGGCGAGCTATTAGTGGTTTCTCAGTTCACTTTGGCAGCCGACACCAACAAAGGCCTGCGTCCGAGCTTCTCTTCCACGGCCTCACCGGAGCAGGCCGAAGAGCTTTACGATTATTTTTTAACTCAGGCAGCTACTGCCCTCAACACCCAGATACAAAGTGGCCGCTTTGGCGCCGATATGCAGGTGATGCTGCACAATGATGGCCCAGTGACCTTTATGCTTCGCAGCTAGGACGCGCGCGCTAACCGATCCAGCAGCCGACCATGAAAGCCATCGAAACTACCATTACTCATGATCACAATGTGGCCGCCCTTTTGCGCGGCGGCGGCAGTGAGATCCAGTAAGAGCTCGATATCACTGCTAGCGACGGCTGGTACCGAACAGGCCAGCGCCACATCAGCATTATTCCAATGAGTATCAGCCTGAGCGTACCAATAAACCTGATCCGCATCAGCCACTGCCACACTTAAGGCCTCTTTGTGAACACCCAGCCTCATCGTCGCCGAGCGCGGCTCAATCACGGCGATAATTGGACTGTCTCCCACCTTGGCCCGCAGACCCGCAAGCGTGGTGGCAATAGCGGTGGGGTGATGAGCAAAATCGTCATAGACACTAATGCCCTCTGCCTGATAGATAATCTCCATGCGTCGCTTGACACCGACAAAGGCGCTGAGGGCCGCGCAGGCATGAACAAGACTAACACCAACCTGATACGCCGCAATCGCCGCAGACAAGCCATTGAGTACGTTGTGCAGCCCTGTTTGCTGCCAGCGCACCTGCGCAGTCTCGTCGCCATGGCTTATCTCAAAGACAGAGCCATCCTCGGTGATCAGTCGATACTGCCAATCGGTTGACTCGGGGCCATAGGTCTGCTGCTTACTCCAGCAACCCTGACTCATCACCTCCGCTATACTGACAACCCCGGCGGGATAAATAATCGTGCCTGTGCTGGGCACCGTGCGCACTAGGTGATGAAATTGTTTTTGGATGGCCTCGAGATTGTCAAAAATATCGGCATGGTCGAATTCGAGATTATTAATGATCAGCGTGTCACTAAAGTAATGGACAAACTTAGAGCGCTTGTCAAAAAACGCACTGTCGTATTCATCCGCCTCAATCACAAAGTACTCACTGTCGCTAAGCCTTGCCGACACACCAAAGTCCCGAGGCACTCCACCAATCAAGAAGCCTGGTTTGCAGCCCGCAACATCGAGAATTTTTGCCAACATGCTACTGGTGGTGGTTTTACCGTGGGTGCCGGAAACGGCCAGTACCTGTTTGTTGCGCAAAACCGTCTCACCCAGCCACTGCGGTCCAGAGACATAGGGTAGCTGATGATCGAGCATGTACTCAACACAGGGGTTGCCCCGCGACATGGCATTGCCCACGATAATTAAGTCGGGCGCGGGAATTAATTGCTGAGGATCAAAACCCTGAATTAGGTTAATGCCGGCCAATTCAAGCTGAGTACTCATTGGCGGGTAAACATTAGCATCACAGCCCGACACCTGATGGCCAAGTTGCTGTGCTAATTGCGCCAGACTGCCCATAAAAGTACCGCAAATACCAAGTATGTGAATATGCATGTTGTTCCTTAAAATAAGCAGTCAGATGCGAGCTTTTCTGCCACGAGTATGACATTAGGCCTCATAAACTGCTAACCATCCGCGTATATTAAGCTTCTTTTATCACTAAGGAAGCCTAATGCGGCCTTCCGGAGCGGCCCTTAAACCTTTACCATAGCGATCCAATTTGGTCAGCTGGGAAGAGAGAGTTCTATGGGCAAGAAAAATGCGCTGTACGCGCAATCTGGTGGTGTTACTGCCGTCATCAATGCCTCAGCTTGCGGTGTCATCGAAGCATGCCGACAGCATAAAGATAAGATTGGAACCCTGTATGCCGGGCAAAATGGCATTCTCGGTATACTTCAGGAACAGCTGATCGACACCAGTAAAGAGCTGACCTCGGCCATAACAGCACTCAAGCACACCCCAGGCGGCGCCTTTGGTTCTTGTCGCTATAAAATGAAGGACATCAAGGATAGTCAGGCGGAATATGAGCGTCTGATTGCGGTGTTTAGAGCCCATAATATTGGCTATTTCTTTTATAATGGCGGCGGTGATTCAGCCGATACCTGTCTCAAAGTGTCGCAAATATCGGCCCAACTGGGCTATCCAGTTCAGGCTATTCATATCCCCAAAACTATCGACAATGATCTACCCTTTACCGACTGCTCCCCAGGCTTTGGCTCTGTGGCTAAATATGTGGCGGTCTCGACCAAAGAAGCTAGCTTGGATATCGCGTCGATGGCAGCCTCATCCACCAAAATCTTTATCCTTGAAGTAATGGGCCGACATGCTGGATGGATAGCCGCTGCAGGCGGTCTAGCCGCCGAAGAAGCCGGCGATGCACCACATATTATTGTGTTCCCAGAAATCCCCTTTAACCGCGAACAATTTATTGCCAAAGTTAGCGCAACCGTCAAAGAAAAAGGCTACTGCGTGGTAGTGGCATCCGAGGGTGCTAGCTATGCAGATGGCGGCTTAATTTCCGGTTCCGTCAATAAAGATGCCTTCGGTCATCAACAGCTCGGCGGCGTCGCGCCTGCGCTCGCCAGTATGGTCAAACATTCACTCGGTTATAAATATCATTATGCCTTAGCCGATTACTTACAGCGTTCTGCGCGGCATATCGCCTCCAAGACCGATGTTGAACAGGCCTATGCTGTTGGTCAAGCAGCAGTAGAGAAAGCTATCGAGGGTAAGGGTGCCATTATGATCACCATCGAACGCGGCACCGGCAAAAAATATAGCTGGTCACTGGGCGAAGCTCCGCTGGCTAAAGTGGCCAATGTCGAAAAGAAAATGCCGCGGTCGTTCATTAGTAAAGATGGCTTTGGCATTACCCAAAAAGCCCGAGACTATTTGCAGCCACTAATTGCTGGTGAAGATTATCCACCTTACAAAGATGGTATGCCGGTCTACCCGCGACTCAAGAAAATACTGGCCCCTAAAAAGCTCGACACTGATTTTGACTGTTGAGCTAGACTACCCGATTCAGTGGCTTGCCATCAAGGAAGCCGCGTAAATTGTCTGCCAACTGAATGACCAGCCTCTGCCTAGCCTCTGTCGCAACCCATGCGCTGTGAGGTGTGATAATAAGATTTGGAATAGCCGGATCTAGAAGTACGTTGCCATCAACCGGTGGCTCTACTGTTAGCACATCCGTTGCCGCACCGGCTATCTGTCCCATGATCAATGCCTGCTTTAACGCCGGTTCATTGATAATGCCACCGCGGGCACTGTTAATGACAAGGGTTGAATCCTTCATAAGAGAAAACTGCGCATCACCAATTAAATTCTGTGTTTTTGCTGTTAATGGACAGTGAATACTGATGACGTCAGCGCAGGACAAAAATTCATCCAGCGCCATACGATCCATAGAACCACTGTGGGAATGACCCGGCAAAGCCGCGTAAATAACCTGCATCCCAAAGGCCTCTGCGATTTTGGCTACGCCGTTGCCCAGCTCACCAGCGCCGATGACACCCATTACTTTGCCACCCAGCTCTCGTACCGGAAAATCCATCGCGCAAAAATTTTGGTTCTGCTGCCAGCGACCGCCTAACACGGCATTGTGATGTGGCAGCAACTTTGTGGTCAGCGCCAGAATCAAAGACCACACATGCTGAACTACGGAACCGGTGCAATAGCCAATCGCGTTGCTCACCACGATGCCTCTTTGTCTGGCTGCTTCAAGAGCAATGTGGTTGGTGCCCGTGGCCATGACCCCGATGAACTTTAGCCGCGGCGCCGCAGACATATCGGCCTCAGAGAACATAGCCTTGTTAGTCAACACGATATCCGCATCAATAATCCGTTCGGCCACCTGGTCGTCTGAGCTGTCAGGGTATAGGGTCCAGTTAATCGGCAGTTCATACAGGGCCCCCAGATCAAGCGAATCTGGGCCGAGGCTGTCACAATCGAGGATAACGCCATTCATAGAGCTTACTGCTTGGTTATGGTTAGGTTAGGAGTGTAATTGTAAAATCCTCTAGCGGGAACTGAGAACTGTTAACCGCTCAACTTCAGTGCGCTAATAATTAGAGATAGTCTATAATCTTGCCGTTCAAAACCGCATAATAGTGTCAATCCAACACATAGACTCAGAGACAGCCTTAAGATGACATCAACATTATTTGATTTATACGATCGGGTCGTTCTGCGACACCCACTGACATCGCTTTTGGCTGTAATTGCCCTCACTATAGCTATGGCTATAGGGCTGCCAAATTTCAAGCTAGATGCCTCGGCAGACTCACTGACTCTTGAACACGACGACGATCTCAATTTTTTCCGTGGCGTGGTCAAGCGCTATGGCAGCGACAACTTTTTAATTGTGACGTTTTCGCCCAAAGAAGGTGATCTGTTCGATCAGGAAAATCTCGACACTCTCGCCGCGCTCCGCCAGGATCTCACCACAATTAGTGGCGTTGAAGGCGTCCTGTCGATGCTAGATGTGCCGCTGCTTTATAGCCCTAAAATTGCGGTTGCCGACCTCAAGAGCGAGTTAAACGTGCTTCTTTCGGAGGGTGTTGACCGCCAGTTGGCTAAGCAGGAGTTCCTTAACAGCCCAATCTACAAAGACGTTATTCTCAGTGCTGATGGTCAGACCACTGGCATGCTTGCCACTTTGGCGCTTGACGAGATCTATTTGGCCCTGATTACTAAACGTGATGATCTCCGCCTCATTAAATACAACCTAGGCCTTACCACCGAACAGGAGGATCAATTGGCGAAAGCGAGCCTTGAGTTCCTCAATTACCGCACTGATAAAGCCGCCAAAGATCACCTGCGGGTAGCTGAAGTTCGTGCGCTGATAACCGGTTACCGAGATCGCGCGACAATTTTTCTCGGCGGTCCCGATATGATCACTGCCGATATGGTGGATTTCATTAAGAGTGATCTGATTGTTTTTGGCGGCGGTATTTTGCTGTTTATTATCGCCACTCTAGCGCTAATCTTTCGCCGCATTCGCTGGGTGATTCTGCCCCTAGCGACTTGCGCGCTGTGCCTCATCATTATTCTAGGTTTTTTAAGTTGGATCGATTGGCGGCTGACCGTTATCTCGTCAAACTTTGTCTCTCTCCTTTTGATCATCACCTTGGCATTGACCATTCATTTGATTGTGCGTTACCGAGAACTGCAAGCGGACAAACCTGAATCGACACAACATCAGCTGGTCAGTGAAACCGTTAAGTCAATGTCAAGACCCTGTCTCTATACGGTGCTGACAACGATCGTTGCCTTTATGTCGCTGGTGGTAAGCAACATTCGTCCGGTGATCGACTTCGGCTGGATGATGACTATGGGTATCAGCTTAGCCCTCGTTGTCGCCTTTGTGGTTATCCCTGCTGGCATGATGTTATTCGGCAAGGGCAACGCTGATACGGCTAATGATAACTCTGCAGCGATTACTAGCATGTTTGCTCGCTTTACCGAACGCCATGGTAGCTTTGTCTTGTTTATGGCTACGGCGATGACCGTACTTTCCATCTATGGTATCTCCCGCCTCGAGGTGGAAAACCGCTTTATTGATTATTTCCGCAGTGATACCGAAATCTATCAGGGTATGGAAATTATCGATACGGCATTGGGCGGTACGACGCCTATGGATATCATTCTGCAGGCACCCACCTATGCCGCTATCGAAGTCGGCTCCTCGGAGACACTCGAAGAGGGCTATGGCGAAGACGAGTATGCCGAGGACGGCTATAGTGAAGATGAATATGCCGAGGATGAGTATGGCGAGGCGAGTTTAACTAACGAGCCCCTAGAGCCGGCTCTCACCGACACTTACTGGTTCTCTTCCGCTGGGCTCGAGGACCTATCCAAGTTACATACCTTTGTTGAGGCACAACCAGAGGTTGGCAAGGTCAGTTCTCTGGTACAGATCTACGATGTGGCCAGTGATCTCAGCGGCCATAAACTCAATGATTTTGAAATCGCCTTTATGCGCCAAAGCTTGAGCCCAGACATCTATAAACAGATGGTTGCTCCCTTTTTAATAGAAGGGCGTGATGAGGCCCGTATTCAGCTGCGCGCTATGGAGACCGCAGGTCTTCGCCGTGCCGACCTGTTGGCGAAAATTAATGACTACGCCGTCAATGACGTTGGGATTGCCCAAGAGGATATCCGATTTACCGGTCTATTGGTGCTTTACAATAATATGCTTCAAAGCCTATATCGCTCCCAGGTTCTTACCCTTGGCGCGGTCTTTGTCGGCATCATGGCGATGTTTTTGATTCTGTTTCGATCTCTAAAAATAGCCATGATTGCTATAGTACCGAACTTTTTGGCAGCCGGCATTGTCATGGGTGGTATGGGTATTTTTGGTATCCCTCTGGATATGATGACAATTACAATAGCCGCCATTACGGTGGGTATCGGTGTCGATCATGCGATTCATTACATCACTCGGTTTACCACTGAATTTAAAGTTGATACTGACTATATCGCGTCGATGCATCGAGCTCATGCCAGTATTGGTCAGGCGCTTTTCTTCACGGCCATGACCATTATTATCGGATTTTCAATACTCGCTCTATCTAACTTTGTACCCTCAATCTACTTTGGTTTGCTGACTGGTTTAGCGATGACTGCAGCACTGTTGGGCTCGATGACCTTGCTGCCCAAGTTGATACTCATGACTAAACCGTTCGGCCCAGGTAAGTAACTAATATGCCCCTAATTACATTGCAAGACATCTTCTTAAGCTATGGCCAACCGCCGTTGATTGACCACCTTAATCTGGTGGTTGAACCCAATGAGCGCGTCTGTTTGATTGGTCGAAATGGCGCGGGAAAGTCGACATTATTAAAAATACTCACCGGCCAAATTGTTCCCGACGAGGGTTCCATCAAACGCTCTAGTGGTGTCACCGTAGCTCAGCTTGAACAGTCAGTACCCCATGACGCTCAGGGTACCGTATTTGATGTCATCGCTCAGGGTTTGGGTGCGGAGGGTGAGCTGATCAAGACTTTTCACCACCTGATTCAGCAGCTCAATGATAATCCCAGCCCCAAGGTGATGAATGATTACGAAGAATGCCAGGCGGAACTTGAACGGGTTAATGGTTGGGATATTAATCAGCGGGTTGAGTCTATTATTACCAAGATGGATCTCAACCCCGATGTTGACATCTCTAGTCTTTCCGGTGGCTATAAGCGGCGCGTATTATTGGCTCGCGCTTTGGTCTGCAACCCTGATCTGCTGCTCTTAGATGAGCCCACCAATCACCTTGATATCGAAGCCATTCAATGGGTAGAGCAGTTTCTTTTAAAGTGGGAAGGTTCGTTATTATTTATTAGTCACGATCGACGGTTTATGGACAATCTGGCCAATCGCTTTATTGAGATTGATCGCGGCAAGCTGCAGGATTATAACTGTGACTACAGTACCTATCTGGTACGTAAGGAAGAAAATTTGGAAATTGAAGAGCGCCAGAATGCGCTATTTGATAAACGCTTGTCGCAAGAAGAAGTCTGGATCAGACAGGGTATTAAGGCCCGCCGCACACGCAACGAAGGTCGCGTGCGAGCTCTAGAATCTATGCGCTCTGAATATGTAGCTCGCCGCAAACAACTCGGTACCGCGCGTATGGATATTCATCAGGCAGAAAAATCCGGAAAAATTGTCGCTGAGGCCACTGATGTAACTTTTGCCTTCGGTGACGGTGAGGCCGTGGTTAAAAACTTCAGCACCCTGATTCAGCGCGGCGACAAAGTAGGCTTTATTGGTCGCAACGGTGTCGGTAAAACCACGTTGATCAAACTGCTACTGGGTGAACTTACCGCACAGCAGGGCACCATTAAGACTGGTACCAACCTTAATGTTGCTTATTTTGACCAGTATCGTTCTGCGCTCGACGAAGATAAAACGGTACAAGACAATGTCTCCGGGGGTCGCGATATGCTCGAGATCGCGGGTAAGAGCCGCCATGTCATCAGTTATTTACAAGATTTTTTGTTCGCTCCAGAACGCTGTCGTCAGCCCGTAAAGGCACTGTCTGGAGGTGAGCGTAACCGCCTATTGCTGGCCAAGCTGTTTACTCAGCCCTCCAATGTTCTGGTTCTTGATGAACCTACTAATGATCTGGATATAGACACCCTTGATCTTCTTGAGGAACTGCTGATTAATTACAAGGGCACCGTTATTCTGGTTAGTCACGACCGCGCCTTTCTTAATAACGTGGTCACTAGCACGCTGGTTTTTGATGGCAGTGGTACCATTGAGCAATATGTGGGCGGTTATGACGACTGGTTACGCCAGCGCAAAACTCAGCAGACGGCAAAGATAGCCTCTCCCAAGGTGCAGTCCAAGTCCAGCACTCCTAGCATTAAACTGAGCTACAAGGATCAACGCGAGTTAGATAGCTTGCCAGCGGAGATTGAGGGGCTAGAAGTTAGCATCAGTGAAATATCGGGGAAAATCAGTGAACCAGGCTTTTATCAGACCGATAGAGCTGCGATTGAAGTTGTTGAAGGCCGGCTGGCAAATGCGCAGAAGCAACTAGCAGAGTCTTATGCGCGCTGGGAGTTACTAGAAAACCAATAGCGCAACGGACACATTCACTTTAGACTCATCAACCGACATTAAGGGCCACACACTAGCTATGACCGACCAACGAAAACCCCTTGTGCTGCTTATTCTTGACGGCTTCGGCCACAGCGAAACGAACCAATACAACGCTGTGTCGAATGCCAACGCGCCAATATGGGAAAACCTTTGGGCCAGCAACCCCAAGACCCTGATTCATACTTCTGGTCTCGAGGTAGGTCTGCCAGAGGGTCAAATGGGTAATTCTGAAGTCGGGCACATGACTCTCGGCGCCGGGCGCGTGGTCTATCAAAACTTTACCCGTATAAACAAGGCTATCACTGGCGGTGACTTCTTTACCAACACTGCCTTTTGTGAGGCGATAGATCAGGCGATCTCGACTGACCGAGCTATTCATGTCATGGGCCTGCTTTCGCCCGGCGGTGTGCATAGCCATGAAGACCATATTAACGCCATGCTTGAGTTAGCTGTTCAGCGTGGCGCAACCAAAGTCTATCTGCATGCCACGTTAGATGGCCGCGACTGTCCACCGCGCAGCGCACTTTTCTCTTTGCAGAAAACTCAGGATCTCTGTGACAAACTGGGCGTCGCCAAAATAATTTCGGTAATTGGCCGATTCTATTCTATGGATCGTGATAATCGTTGGGACCGCGTTAAAGAGTGCCATCAGCTAATGACTCAGGGAGTTGCACCCTTTACCGCCACTAGTGCCGTCAATGCTTTAGACGCAGCCTATGCTCGCGATGAAAACGATGAGTTTGTTCGCGCTACCAGTATCTGTGATGGCGGCAGGGAGCCAATCAAAATTGAAGATGGCGATGTCGTTATTTCTATGAATTTTCGGCCTGATCGCGCCAGAGAAATTACTCATGCTCTGGTCGACGGGTGCTTTGATGGCTTTGAGCGAACGGTAGTACCAAAGCTTGCAAGCTTTGTAATGGC
>FLMP01000628.1_pt1 | contig 10922 bp, 8 predicted proteins | sample 887161 | NCBI WGS metagenome assembly FLMP01 (sample SAMEA4017660, study PRJEB14154) | seawater metagenome
CAGGACCTTGTAGCGCTGAATGTTATAGCCCTTGCGTGCCTCCGTCATCAACCAGTTCAGGCCATCGGCGAACACTCGGGTTTGCAGCACCTTTTCCCCACGCTGAAAATAACCGTCCTCTTCGATCAGGCTATTGAGCGTTTCACCCAGCGCTATCAGGCTACGATACTCGCCGGAAGAGAAAAACTCGTGGTGATATTCTGTTTCCGACTCTACCCCGTGAGAGAGTAATTTCACCACGGGGAAATAGAGCTGACGCTCCTGATCTTTTCTGACCACAACAGAATATCTGGATCCTTTGGCTGCCACTGAAAGTAAGCGCTCACTAAGCTGGTCGCAAAACACGTTAACGGCAGACTCCTCTCTCATCTGCTCAAGGGTCAGCGATAAGCCATATACCATTTCCCAAAGCACCATTTCCGAATACAACCGGCTAAGGCGATTAATCGTTACTGCAACGGCACGGTAATCATTAACCAGTTGCTCCAAGCCGCTGCCGGAGATAGCAGGCGCCTCAGGATTAACGACGATCGAAGCCGATTCCAGCGCGGATTGTGTCAAAAACTGATCGAGGGCTTCGTCATCTTTCAGATACTGGTGCTGTTTTCCCTTGGCAATCTTGTACAGTGGTGGCTGAGCGATGAAAATATGGCCGCGGTCGACCAGTTCACGCATCTGACGGAAAAAGAAGGTTAAGAGCAGGGTTCTAATATGGGACCCATCGACATCCGCATCGGTCATAATGATGATACTGTGGTAGCGTAATTTATCCGGGCTGAACTCTTCTTTTCCGATGCCACAGCCTAGAGCTGTCACGATATTGCCAACTTCTGCCGATTCGAGCATCTTATCAAACCGAGCTTTTTCGACATTAAGAATCTTGCCTTTTAAAGGCAGGATCGCCTGATATTTTCGATTACGCCCCTGTTTTGCAGAACCTCCTGCAGAATCACCCTCCACTAGATATATCTCAGACAACGCGGGGTCTTTTTCCTGACAGTCGGCCAGCTTTCCAGGCAGCCCCGCGATATCCAAGGCACCCTTGCGTCGGGTCATCTCTCTGGCCTTGCGCGCGGCTTCACGGGCCCGCGCAGCGTCAAGCATTTTTCCGACAACCGCCTTAGCTTCTAAAGGATTTTCCATTAAGTAATCATTTAATTGCGCGCTCATCGCCTGATCGACAGCGGGCTGCACCTCTGAAGACACCATTTTATCTTTGGTCTGGGAAGAAAACTTAGGGTCAGGCACTTTCACTGAAACAACCGCTGTCAGGCCTTCTCGTGCATCTTCACCGGTTGTGTCCACTTTGGCTTTCTTCGACAGCCCTTCACGCTCAATATAGGCATTAAGGCATCGGGTTAGCGCCGTCCTGAAGCCGGTCAGGTGGGTACCGCCATCACGCTGAGGTATGTTATTGGTATAACAAAGAACGTTTTCTTGAAAACCGTCGTTCCACTGCAGCGCGACCTCCACCTCAATGCCATCTTCATACTGATGCTGGAAGTAAAACGGCTTGTTTACCGGCTTTTTATTCAAATTAAGGTAGTCAACGAAGGCCAATAAACCGCCCTCATACTCATAGGCCTCTTCCTTCCCGCCGCTGCGCGCATCCTTCAGCAAGATACACACCCCAGAATTCAAAAAAGCGAGTTCCCGTAAGCGTTTGGCCAGCTGCTCAAAATGGAACTTTATGTTGGTAAAGGTGTTCGGTGAGGGCTTAAAGCGGACCGTCGTGCCACTTGTCTCTGTAGTGCCTATTTCTGCCAGCGGCGCTTGCGGTATACCGTGAACATAAACCTGCTCATACAGTTTACCGCCTCGTCTAATCGTCAACACCAACTCTTCAGAGAGAGCGTTGACCACGGAGACCCCTACGCCGTGAAGCCCTCCAGAGACCTTATAGGCGTTTTCATCGAATTTACCTCCGGCGTGCAGTACCGTCATCACAATTTCGGCAGCGGAAACCCCGTCCTCATGCATCTCTGTCGGAATACCTCGCCCATCATCACTGACGGATACCGACTCGTCGGGATGAATGACGATGTTGATTTTTTTGCAGTGGCCGGCAAGCGCCTCATCTATTGAATTATCGACCAGCTCGAAGACCATATGGTGCAGGCCAGAACCGTCATCCGTGTCGCCAATATACATTCCAGGGCGCTTGCGGACCGCATCCAAGCCCTTCAGCACTTTGATGTTATCTGAGTTATACGTATTTATATCGTCGCTCATGGATTCTCACTCTTAATGCATGTTTTATGTATAAGGGGTGCCGTCACTCTTCCGAATGACGCCTCACAACACCCTGTTCCACGTGGAACATTGCCAGTTCTTCACTTTCAGGCCACACCGACCTAATTTCCCGCTGGTCGATACAGGTGACAAATACCTGCGCATCCATAGACGCCAACAGCTCGCAGACCAACAGGCTATGGGCGTTATCGAGCTCTGAGGGCAGGTCATCGATAAGATACGTACATTTGCCGCGCCCTAGCTGAGCCATCAGTCGGCCCTGCGCCAACTTTAACCCACACACAACGAGTTTTTGCTGCCCTCGGGACAATGTCTCTGCCGCCAAATGACCACCTGACATCACCCTGATATCCGCACGCTGCGGGCCCGAATGTGTATACCCCTGCTCTGTGTCAGCAGTAAAGCCCTGCGCCAACGCTTCACTATAGCTTAGCTGCCGGTCCCATCCTTGCTGATATCGCAGCTCCAGCGCACCTAAAGATGGCGCCAATCTTGCCATGATCTCCTTGAAACACGGCGCTAAAATCTGGAAATAGCCTTTTCTATACTCGCTTATGGCGGTGCCTGTTTGCGCCAAGTCTCGGGTCCACGCGGTCAGCTCCTGGTCAGATATTTTACCACGCCGCAGCAAGTTGTTGCGCTGTTTTATGCTTCTTTGAAATCGCTGCCACTGGCCGAAAAACTGGTGTTCCACGTGGAACACTCCCCAGTCCAAATATTGGCGCCGCGCGCCAGGTGCGCCCGTCAGCAGCCCAAAACTCTCGGCCGTGATAACCTGCAACGGCAACTGCTCTGCCAACTCAGCAACCGTTCGGACCGCTCTTCCTCCTATCTTAATTTGCGCCTCACCACTGCGGTTGCGCTGCACGCCCACCGGCGTCCCCACTCCAACCCCAGCCGCACCCTCGTCCGCAACAGGCGGCGGCAAATCAAGCACCGTCGTCCCGAACACCGTACAGCTGGGCGACTCATGGTTGATCAGCGACTTAACACTGCTGCCGCGAAAGGAACGAGCCATTCCCAGCAGGTGTATTGACTCCAGCACACTGGTTTTTCCACTGCCATTGCAGCCGAAAAACACATTTACGCCTTTCAAACCCTGCAGCCTCACCTGTTGCAGGTTTCTTACGTTGCTTATTTGTAACTGGGTCAGCGCCACAACTACTCGGGAATATCGGGCATAAGCCGAAAAAAACCCACTAAAACTTCACGCATAATCAGAATACGCTCAATTAGAGCCGCATCGGCATGACGACATAGAGTGAGTCGCCCTCGTCAGACTCCTCCAGCAGCGCGCTACTATTAGGGTCCGCCAGCGACAACTTAATCTGGTCCCCACTCAGTACCCCAAGAACATCCAGCAAATAACTGACGTTAAAGCCAATTTCCAGCGTCTCACCGGAATAATCAACCGGAACCGTTTCTTCGGCCTCCTCCTGTTCCGGGTTATTCGCAACGATATCCAGGGTATTGGCCGTCAGCTTCAAACGAACGCCTCTAAACTTCTCATTAGACAGGATCGCCGTTCGCGTAAATGCCTGCCTCAACTCCTGACGAGAGCCCTTCAGAATATTAGTCGGCGACCGTGGCACCACTTTCTCATAATCGGGAAACTTACCGTCAACAAGCTTTGAGGTGAAGGTAAAGTCACCTGTCGTTGCCCTAATGTGGTTGCTACCGATGTTAATCTGGATCTCTGCCTTGTCGTCCACCAATAAACGGGCGAGCTCCAAAACACCCTTGCGAGGGAGAATCATCTGTACGCCCCCCTCTCCAGTGACGCTTATTTTGTCTTTCAACGTACACATGGCCAAACGGTGTCCGTCGGTCGCCACGACACGCAGCTGCTTGCTGTCGAGCTCCCACAACATCCCATTTAAATAGTAGCGCACGTCCTGCTGGGCCATGGCAAAGCCGGTACGATCAATTAAACGCTTCAACTGGCCCTGCTTGAGGGTAAGCTGATGCGTTCCAATACTGTTTTCAACATTGGGGAACTCTCTCGCTGGCAGCGTAGAGAGCGTAAAGCGGCTACTGCCGGACCTCACCGCCACCTTGTTTTCTTTAGCGCTGAACTTGATATCGCTACCCTCGGGCAGCGATTTACAGATATCCAACAATTTTCGAGCGGGGACCGTAACCTCACCAGACTCCTCGCCCGCAACCGCAAGCTGTATGCGGCCCACCAGCTCCACCTCTAAGTCTGTTCCTGTCAGCGACAGCCAGTCCTCCTTCAGCACCAGCAATACATTCGCCAAAATAGGCAATGTCTGCCTGCGCTCAACAACACCCGCCACAAGGTTTAACGATCTGACCAGGCTATCCCGTGAAATACTGAACTTCATATTGGTGTTTTCCCTTCCCTAACAATAATACGATCTGGTGCAGCCAGACAGGTTATGACACACAAACAAAACTTGGTTTCGTTTGTGTGTTCAGGTCGTCAACGTTCTTAACAAATTTTTGTAATCTTCTCGAATATCCGAGTTTGTTTCACGAAGCTCCTTGATTTTACGGCATGCATGAAGAACTGTCGTGTGGTCTCTACCGCCAAAACTGTCTCCAATCTCTGGCAAACTATGATTGGTCAATTCCTTTGATAAGGCCATCGCCATTTGGCGCGGCCTAGCAACGGAACGACTGCGCCGGCGCGACATCATGTCCGCAATTTTAATTTTATAATACTCCGCAGCGGTTCGCTGAATATTGTCCATACTAACCTGCCTATCCTGCAATGCCAGTAAATCCTTGAGGCTCTCCTTGATCAACTCTATATCGATGGGTCGCGCCAAGAAGCGAGCACTCGCTATCACCCTCTTAAGCGCACCTTCGAGCTCTCTGACATTCGACCGAATCCGCTGTGCGATAAAAAATGCCGAATCAGGGGGCAAATCAATACGAACTTCACTCGCTTTCTTCATCAATATCGCGACTCGAGTCTCAAGCTCTGGAGGCTCCACAGCAACCGTAAGACCCCACCCAAAGCGTGACTTCAGCCTCTCCTCAAGGCCGTCAATTTCCTTGGGGTAACGATCACACGTTAATATCATCTGTTGGCCCCCTTCGAGCAGGGCATTGAATGTGTGGAAGAATTCTTCTTGTGAGCGGTCTTTCTTTGCAAAAAACTGTATGTCGTCTATCAACAATGCGTTAACGGACCGATAGTAGCGCTTAAAATCAGTTATCGCGTTTAGTTGCAGCGCCTTGACCATGTCCGCAACAAACCGCTCCGAGTGAAGATACACAACTTTAGCCTCTGAATTGCGCGCCTTCAAAGCATTACCGACTGCGTGCATTAGATGCGTTTTACCAAGACCTACACCGCCATATAAAAACAACGGATTATAGGAAGTGCCGGGATTTTCGGCGACCTGCCGGGCCGCCGCCAACGCTAGCTGATTGGACTTACCCTCTACAAAACTATCAAAGGTGTAGTTCTCGAATAGGTGGTGCTGATGGTCCACCGGGGCGCCACCTTCAAGCACGCTAGGCGGCCTTCTCTGGGCCAACAACGGCGCAGCTCGCGCGGCGCTTGGCGCCCGCTCCATGATGCCGCTGCCATCAAACAACCCTTGTTTACTGCCAGCCAAGGGGGAGGCCTCCGGCTCTACAGGAGCAGGTACTGCAACACTAATAGGCCCAATTTCGAGAGCAATTTGTAGCGCGTCGTCCGGCTGGAGTTCGCGTACGAGCGCAAATATCCGCTCCGAATACTTCTCTGCCACAAAATCCTTAATAAACCTGTTCGGCGCAAAAAGCGTCAGTGAACGGCTGTCTGTACTGGCTTTTAATGGCCGAATCCAGGTATTAAATTGTTGCGACGGCAGCTCATCACGCAAGCGATTGACGCATTTCTGCCACACGGCATCAGGCAAGGAAAACCCCTTAAAGCCAGGCAAGAGACCCGGACTTCTGAAAAAAGTAACGAATGATAGTTGTTTTAATTTGCCGAGCATTTTTGCCGAGCAAGTCAACACATAATACCCCTGAACCGCCGAGTTATCCACATATAAACGCCAAAAACCTAAAAATATTTTATCTATAGTATTCAGTATGTTATCTAGTATATGGCGACATTATAGCCAACCCAAAAAATTTCGCACATGAGTAACATTTTCTGTGCATAACCTGTGTGTATCTTTTTGAAAAGGTGTGTACTACTGTTCTAAGCAACGAAACTCAGCATCTGTGTGGAGGGCACCCACACACACAAAAGTCAGCCTACCTCACGGTATCTCCTAAAACAAAATCGCTGCGCCTACGCCAATAAAATAGTTGCGTTTTTGATTGAATTAGGTAGTGCATTTACATAGAATAGCCCACCTTTTTTCTGGCCGGACACTAAACTCAAGCGTTTTGTAAGACGAATGGGTTTACCGGCTGCTCTATCAATCTGGAACACATACGATGAAAAGAACATTCCAACCTAGCGTTTTAAAACGCGCTCGCACGCACGGCTTTCGCGCTCGTATGGCCACTAAAGGCGGCCGCAACGTAGTCGGGCGCCGCCGAGCCAAAGGCCGCAAGCGTCTGACTGCATAGAGTTACAGCTTGGCTGGCCAGAGCTCTGGGTTCGGCAAAGAAAAGCGCCTACTCAACGCCAAAGACTACAGCCGCGTGTTTGACAACCCCGATGCCCGAGCCTCACATCAGAACGTATTGCTACTGGCAAAAATTAATGACTGCACGGGTCATCGTTTGGGCTTGGTCATCGCCAAGAAGAATGTTCGACTAGCCGTTCATCGAAATCGAATAAAACGAGTGGCTCGCGAATTTTTACGTACCCGCCCAGCCGGTGAATCCGCCGTCGACGTTGTGCTCCTCGCGAGGCGCGGTATAGGTGATTTGGCTAATGCTGAACTATCCTCTATATTGCAGCAGCAGTGGAAGAAACTGATACACCAAACCACTAAAATGACACTGAACAATAGCCAGGACTCCTAATGCGCCGCCTGTTGATTTTTCTGATCACCTGCTACAAGACTTGCCTCAGCCCCTTCATGGGTAATCATTGCCGCTTTTATCCCAGCTGCTCCTCTTATGCCCAAGAGGCGATCGACGCACACGGCGTTATTAAGGGAAGCTATCTAGCCCTGCTTCGGGTGGCACGATGCCATCCCTGGCATGAAGGGGGAGAAGACCCCGTCCCGCCCTGTCCACACCAACACTAGGCCACAGATACTCTATTATGGATTTGCAACGCACACTCCTCATCGGCGCCATTGCCGCACTATCGTTTATGCTGCTCACAAAATGGGTTAGCTTCACTGACGAAAAAAGTGCATCGGTGATGCAAGACACATCACGTCTTATTTCAGCCACAGACGAAGTGCCCTCAGCACTGCCCGGACCCGCAATAGATTCTGTCGCTAACGCCGAAGAAGACATTCCTGTCGCTCCAGAATACAGTTCTTCAGAGGCCAAACCGTCCACTACCGTTGACGTTAAAAGCGGGCGTATTATCCAGATTAAGACGGACGTATTACAGCTGGCAGTCGACTTACAAGGGGGCGACATCATGGAGCTTTCACTGCCAAAGTTTTTGGCAGAACTGGACGATCCCAATGACCCATTCGTATTGCTGGAAGACAATGCCGCCCTGACCTATATCGCACAAAGTGGACTCATCGGCCCCGACGGAATCGACAGTAATGGCAGAGCTCTTTTTAACGCCTCATCCGCCACCTATGTCCTTAACCCTGGAGACGATTCAGTTGTTGTTGATCTGCAATGGCAAGGCAACGCAGGCGTCCGCGTCACCAAGCGCTTCACCTTGTACCCTGGCTCCTACCTCATCGACGTGGACTATTTGATTGAAAACAATAGCGCAGAGCGCTGGCAGGGTAATCTGTTTGGACAAATCAAACGAGGGAGTGCGCCACCTCCGTCCGCGAACACTAACGCCATGGGCATGAAGCCGTTCTTGGGGGTCGCGCTCACACAGCCCGACGACCGCTTTACCAAGTTCACCTTTGATGACCTTGAAGAAGAGTCCTTCAAAGCCCAGCTGCCCGGAGGATGGATAGCGGTGGTGCAGCACTACTTTCTAAGCGCCTGGATTCCAAATCCTGACCAAATCCAGACTTACAGCGCACGCGTAACCTCTACCGGCTTCAACATCGCGGGATTCACCAGCCCGGCTCTAACCCTCGATCCGGGTAAATCCGGAAAAGTCGGTGCCAAATTCTATGCTGGACCAAAGGATCAGTACCGACTTCAAGAAATTTCACCCTATTTGGACCTCACTGTCGACTACGGTTTTCTTTGGTGGATCGCCCAGCCGCTTTTCTGGTTACTGACAAACATCCACGCGTTAGTAGGTAACTGGGGTGTTGCCATTATATTGCTGACTGTTCTCATTAAGGCCGCTTTTTTCAAACTCTCTGCTGCCTCTTACCGGTCGATGGCGAACATGCGGCGCGTTCAACCCAAAATGGTCGATATCAGAGAACAGTTCGCTGACGACAAACAAAAACAATCTCAAGCCATGATGGAGCTTTACAAGAAAGAAAAAATTAATCCGATGGGCGGCTGCCTTCCTATCTTAGTTCAAATGCCTGTATTTATAGGCCTTTACTGGATGTTGATGGAAAGCGTCGAGCTGCGACAAGCGCCTTTTATACTCTGGATTAAAGATCTAGCCGTAATGGACCCCTATTTCGTCCTACCTCTGATGATGGGCGCTAGCATGTTCTATATGCAGAAACTCAATCCGCCCCCGCCCGACCCAATGCAGGCGAAAATCATGCAATGGATGCCTGTTATGTTTACCTTCTTTTTCCTCTGGTTTCCGGCTGGGCTGGTTTTGTATTGGGTCGTCAATAACTTACTCTCCATGGCGCAGCAATACGTAATCACCCGTCAGATAGAAAAGGCTGCCGCTAAGGCCTAGAATGACTAACAACCGTTAACGCGCCAGGTTTTAAGTCATGCACCAGGAAACGATCGTCGCTATAGCAACAGCCTCCGGTCACGGCGGTATTGGAATTATTCGGCTGTCCGGGCCCAGCGCACGCTCTATTGGTGAAACCATTACCGCGGTCACCCTTACGCCGCGCTACGCTCATTTTTGTCGCCTACGTGATAGTACCGGTTCCGTGTTGGATTCCGGTATAAGCCTTTTTTTCCCCGCGCCAAATTCGTTTACCGGAGAAGACGTGGTAGAGCTGCAGGCTCACGGTGGTCCGATAATATTGGATCTACTTCTGCGCGAAACCTGCAAACATGGCGCCCGACAGGCGTTACCTGGGGAATTTTCACAGCGGGCCTATCTCAATAATAAAATAGACTTAACTCAGGCAGAAGCGATTGCTGATCTTATTAACAGCACAACAGAACAGGCGGCGCTTAATGCTAGCCGCTCACTGCAAGGCGTCTTTTCGAAAAAAATCGAATTACTGATAAGGCATGTCACTCGGTTAAGAGTTTATGTAGAAGCTGCTATCGACTTCCCAGAAGAAGAAATCGATTTTCTTCAGAACAGTCAGGTCTCAGAACAACTACACACCATATCCGAGCAATTTGAAGCTGTAATGGGTGAGGCCAAACAAGGCGCTTTAGTTCAGGAGGGAATGAAGCTCGTAATTGCCGGCAGGCCCAACGCCGGAAAGTCTAGCCTCCTTAATGCCCTTTCTGGACAAGATACCGCTATCGTTACCGCGATAGAAGGGACGACGCGAGATGTGTTGCGAGAGCACATCCAAATTGATGGCTTGCCTATTCATATCGTCGACACAGCAGGTCTACGCGACAGCGACGATGTCATTGAACAGGAGGGCATTCGCCGAGCGTGGGCAGAAATTGATTCAGCGGATCGCATACTATTGGTCGTCGATGGGAGTGCCCATTCTGACGTCAGTGCTGTTCTTAGCGGTCTATGGCAAGAGAAAAACTCACCGCTACGCCGTGATATACCCGTAACCATCATAAAAAACAAATGTGATTTGACCAGTGATAGCCCAGACATAGCATTAGCTTCAGACAATACAGTCATTAATTTATCCGCCAAATCCGGTGCGGGCATAGATTTACTTAGGACACACTTGAAGACTTGTATGGGCTATACCGAGGGAGGGCAAGGAAGTTTCAGTGCCCGCCGCCGTCACCTACAGTCACTTGAAGACGCAAAAAACTTATTTTTAAATGGTCAAAAACAGCTACTAGAGTCCGGTGCTGGTGAATTACTTGCTGAAGATTTACGTCTGTGTCAAAACAGCCTAGGTGATATTACCGGCGCCGTCAGCAGTGATGAGCTTTTAGGCGTTATATTTTCGAGCTTTTGTATTGGAAAATAAAACGCTGTTTCTCCATGTTACACACATGATTTTCACACCTAATACATTTTCTATTCGTTATACCTATCTTCTTCAGTTTCTATTTCCTCTTTTACACTAACGCCTTTTTTAACTATCATGTTTGTGCCTAACATCTTAGCAATCTTTGTATAAGCCGTGAGTAAGATAGACTCTTATCCACGAGGGCATATCGGCTATTAAAAGTATCCACAAAAAAAGGCTTTTAACACACCGCTTAAGCACGGTTTTCAACCAGCTAATACTGATTTTTTCCTAACGGTTTTCATTGCTTCAATATGTTGATTTATATCAGTAAAACGCTGTTTTCCACTAAAATAATGGCCCTTAATAACAGTAGTAACAATAATACATATC
>FLMP01000629.1_pt1 | contig 10914 bp, 8 predicted proteins | sample 887161 | NCBI WGS metagenome assembly FLMP01 (sample SAMEA4017660, study PRJEB14154) | seawater metagenome
CCCCACGCACCATCATCGAACCCGACGTCTTTCCAGTCAGAGTCAGGGCCATCAGCGCTTGGGATGATAACTCTCACTTCGGCCCCTTCTGCAAGCAGGACTGTTTCGACTCCACTCTGAGCAGGAACCCGTGGATCACTTCCATCGGTCGTGTAATAAATCGTCCCACTTTCTGACCCGGTCATCCCCAGTTGAAAACCATGGGAGACTATTCCTCCAAACTGACTCAGGGCTGGGGCGTCAATATCGGGATAGAGTCCTTGCTGTTGAAACTGTGATAGGACAACTTTCGATCTCTCTGGGAACCAGTTTTGCAGCAAATCGTTTCTCAAAGTCTCAAATTCATTAAAGACAGTATACGGGGTTGATTTGCGATAGTCACCCCATCGAGCCGACTCGGCAATGAGTGCGGATTCAATTTCCCCGGTGAGTTCCATCCAAAGTGAAGCCGGAACGTTGCGCCCTGGAAAAAGAGGGTCCCATTGGGAATTCTCCGAGTCAACGTGTAGCACCCCGCCGTTAAAGAACGCTTTGTGAAGGCGGTCCGCGAAGAGTCGGCGATACTCTGGATTAGATTTAAGCGCATGATGAAATTTGGTTGGTGAATCATCGTCGCGTCCATGAGGAGTGGTTCGATTCAGGTTCACGGAATTTTTCATTCCGTGCTCGTTGTCCCAATCATAGAACTTCCATCCACCACTGGCTCCGCTTCGATCAAAGCCCATGTAAAAATTACCCGGCCAATCATCCGCTGCCGCGTACATGTTGTGGATCATGTAATCGATGAGCATTTCCACATCAATCGCCTCCAAGACCGCCGCATAGTCCTCCGGATTGGAAAGATCACGGTAGCCGGCATTCCAATTGTTCGGGTCATTTTGAATCAGCGAAAGAAGCTCACGATAGGAAGTGATAGTTCCATCGAGCACTTCCTCATGATTTTTTATGGCATCCCAGTTCTCCTTATCTCCCCCGTAGTGGGATTCTCCGTGGGCCCCATCCGGCCGCTCGCTCGGATTATAGACCCCCCAGTAAAGGCCATTGATAAACAGGTGAACCCAATTTCCATCAGGCGAGGCATGCCCCATCCGTCGATGTGTTTCGCGAGCCCAGGCATCTCTGACAAACTGCCCCATCCGGTTTCGCTCCGAGTTGTAGACCCATCCATCCTGTGAATTTGAACGCAGCACAATGGTGTCAAATTCAGACGGACTATCCTCCCCAAAAAACGGATAGCGGAGCTTCGACTCGCCATATATTTTTCGAAACGCCAGCCGCAGTGAATGTTTGGGATTTGCCGAAGCATTTCGCGAGGTATTCCCCTGAACCCTGACCCCGCAATCAATTTGAAACGGTTCTCCCTCGAAGCCCTCCGGGAAGATGAATTCAGCGGAACAAGCCCGCTCCCAAGCTGCCCCGCGGGCGGTGCTGTTCCGATAGATTCCTGAAGGGCCAAACCAATCATCTACCTTCATCACCAAAGACATCGCAGGAAGCTCCAACAAGGCATCACGGATCACCGCTTTTGCGTCTTCGAGCTCAAAGTCCGGGTCACCCGCGACCAATGCCAAATCGGACGGATCATTCTCCATGCCATAATCAGCGCCCGTCCAGGTCGATGAAAAACCAACGGGATTGGAAGGCTGATTGACGACATCTCCAACAAAGAGATAGGTGTGGGTATCGACATTACTTGGCTGAAAATCCTCCTTGAATGCCGCAGCTCGCAGAGTCGTTGTTCCCGTGACAGAAACCCCGGCCCCTCCCGGGTAGGCCAAGCCATTGGCAAGAGTTGGTTCTGATCCATCAATGGTGTAGCGGATTTTTGCCTCCGCATGACGGGTCTCAATCGTAACCCAGAGCGGAGCATCGTAAAACCCACGATCTGGATGAAATGAGGTATCACCAACAATGCCCGCATAGCCCGTGGCACCATCGATTGTTGAAGGAGTGGGTCGGTCCAGGTAGCCCACTCCAAGGGGGATTTTGTTTCCAAAAATCCCGTAACTCACATCGGTTTTTTGCGGAGGGAACTCCGCAAACTCGCTGGCAACTTCAAATCCACCTCCGGCATCGGGTTTCATCAGAGCGAGATAGCCTCCGTCCTTACTCAGCTTAAAACCAGCGTGGAGATTCCCCTGGGGGTCGACATACCCATCCTGCCCGGAAGCAAAAACTACCAGGAATTCATTGGGAGCGAGAGAAAGAGACGGAAACATCCACCCTCCCGATTGCTCCCTTGATGAAGTCAATGACCAGCCTTCAAGATCAACATTTTCTGTCGTGGAGTTCCAAATTTCAATCCAATCAGAGGAGTTCCCATCCCCGTCATAAAGCGAGTCATCATTCGAGGCCATGAACTCACTGATTACCACTTCGTTCAAAACCAGAGGAGGCGTTACGGAACGCTCCCGTAATTGGTAGGCATTCAAAAACTGTGACCCAGCGCTGGCATCAAAGGTCAGGGCCTGCGTCGTCGCATCGGCGGTGAACACTCCCGTCGCATAGACCGGTTCGCCAGTTTCGTTCAAAGTGACGCCCGCTCCCGTCTCATCAAGAATGGTCACACTTCGATTGACGTTGTTGTGATAGTAGAAAAATTGAACCTCGTAATCCAAACCAAGCGTCAACCCGGTCAAGAGGGCGGTTTGAGGATCCACTCCGCTCCGATAGGCGATGGTATCCGAAAGCTTGTTGATTCCCGGACCGGGCAACTTTCCACTCTCGCCCGTGTTATAATTTAAGCCCACAAGATGAGTTGGAGATTCCAATGCGCTGAAATCGATCGCAAGAAATTGGACGCCATTCACCACCGGAGAAGAAGCAGAGGCATTTCCGAAGTTGCATGCCTCCAGGAGACGGCCTTCGTTCCTCACGACCTCACCACCAGAGACCACTCCACTTGTCCATGAAATGGACGCCGCAAGGCCTGCTTCTGCCGCATAGACATACAGAATTAAACGAATCAGAAATGAACTAAGGTGAGGCATGGCCGATTATCTTGATCCTTGTATTTAAAATGGAACTGCGCGAGTCAGTTGCTGAGGAAGATCTCATTAGGAGTTTTGGTGTCGAGGCATTTTCGGGGGCGCCGGTTGAGTTTTGATTCCACTTCCACAGTTTGATCATGGCCGATTTGATCGAAGTCGGTCTTCTTCGGGAAATATTGACGAATGAGGCCGTTGGTATTTTCGTTGAGACCCCGTTCCCATGAGCTGTAAGGATGCGCGAAGTAGGATTGGCAGATCCAAGATCTCACCAATAGTGGTGTGAGTGGAAAATTCTTTTCTATTATCGAAAGTGAGGGCGTAGAGCGTTGTCACGATATTGGACTAGCCTGGTCATAATCGCCATGGAAACGTCTACAGCAGATCGACTTGGAGCTTTTGCGATAATCGTAAAACGGCTGTATCGTTCGAGCATGTTACGAGAACTGATCCGGAGGCTTTATCAATGACGGTATCGAGTTCCCAATCTCCGATGCGGGTCCGTAAATCAACGACTTCAGGACGCAGGTCGATGGAGACGGCTCCTTTAATTTGATAGAGCCGATTATTTTGAAGACTTCTATTTTTGTAGGATTTTACTTTGTGGCGGAGGTGGTAATGAAGGTCTACTCCGTGACGCTTATTTTCGTAGATACGAGCATAGATCGTCTCGTGACTGATCGATGGTAAGTGGTGTTTTGGCAGCTCATCCCTGATCTTTTCAGGACTCCATTGCTAGGCACAAAGTGGAGTCACCACAAAGGCCCACGACTCGGCAGAGCATCTCTCTGTCCGGCAATCAGCTCGAAGGGAACGTTGCCGAGCCTTCGAGTGAGCGTATCGATATTGATCGCCTCCCTCCAGAGTGGCATTACGACGAAGTTCTCGATTGATCGTGGAAACGTGCCGACCAAGTCGCGGGGCGACGTGAGAAGGCTTTGACCATTGCGTCGTAAAGTAGAAATGGGAAGCGGCTCTTCGTAGGTCAGGTGTTGAAAAGATATTGTAGATCGTCTCGGTTTTGAACGGCGGAACCACTATTGATTAGATCAGCTCTTGGCCTGCTTTTCAAACCGACTTGCGCACTTCCACTTTGAATTCAAGGACCTAAAAAAAGAATCGCCCACTAAAGATCAGCGTATTGGTGTCCACGTCGCTTATAGCAGTCCGATCAAGCTTGATCAAAGGGATGAAGCTACGGTTATAGACATACTCCATACTCAGAGAAAAATTCGGGGTGACGAAAGTCTCAACACTAGCTGCAAGCTGCTGCAAACTCTCCCACTCATCTCCCTCATTTCCCAACTTTCCGCGACCATAAACCAAAGAAAACCTAGTTGGCTTATCTAAGACGTCGGTATCATACGCGGCACCCAAAGTCACAGCCTGCACCGAGGCACCACTTGCTGGCCAATCACGCTCATTCTGACTAACCTCAGCCATTAAAGAGACTGGACCTTTTTTCCACTCGGTCCATGCATTGATTATTCCATTTCGCTCACGAGTGGTTAATAGATTAGAATCTACACCCGGATGATTGGCATTATCACTGTCGTAGATGCTTGAGTAAAAATAGCCACCTCCTATCGAAATATCCCACTGGACAACATTCATATCATACTGACCACTGATAGCAAAATTACTAAGGAACGACTCATCGGGCGTATCTGCAACGCGAAGCTGGCGCCCTCCATTCATCGCCGTAAAAGCCACTTTCCAATTGCTTGCCACGTAACCCAACTCTGCAGCGACATCCCGTGTGTCGGCTTGATAAAAGTGATTATTCACTGAGTGGGTGATCGGATTATAAGCCCCATTATGGCCGAAGTTGACGGACATTTTACCTACCGATAAATACCACGGGTTCTGCGAAAGATCCCCAAAAGTCACGAAGGCCTCACGAATCTGGGCATTCTCCTGCCTTGGGAATTGAAGATCGGTGTAAATCCCGCGGACAAAAATCCGAGCCGAATCGGTCGGTGCATAGGTCAACCCGAGCGTTGCAACATCCAAAATACTCTCTTGCCCACTCCGTCCTGAATCATGTTGGTTGGGAAAGCGACCAAGGATTGGAAACTTTCCCGCTGTATCAGTCCGCTCCTGATAGTGAGAGTAAACAGCGTGGCCGGAGAGATAAATTTTGCCAGTCTCAAGCAGGCCATCGCGGTAGGACTCCAGGATATACTGGGATTTGTTTCCAATGATTTCTTGCTGATTCAGAATACGTTTCGAGTAATCTAGCTTCGTGTCCAGTAGCCACTCGCTGGGAAAAATATCATCAGTAACTAAGGCCGTAGACGTAAGCGGGGCGACACAGAGAATTACCCAAAATGGGAATTTTAATCTTTTTCTCAATATAATTTTTTACAACTACATGGGTTGTTTTTGGTTGCAAGATATTTCTGATTTTTATTGATGATCGGCAGCGGATCTCTGAGGGGGGATTGTTCAAAACACTCCGTAACGGAGGCTGGCCCATGCTACGGTCGCCGACCTGGTCAGGCGGCTTTCTTAGCTCCGTGATTCAGGGTTTGTGCATAGTTCGACCAAGGGGTGGTGTAATCAAGGTGCTGGTGCATGCGCTCGTGATTGTAAAACTCCATCCAGTCGCGGATGTTTTCACGCAGTTCTCTCATGCTGTTGTAGCTGTAGAGTCGGATCTTTTCATATTTCAAACTACGCCAAAGACGCTCGATAAAGAGATTATCCATCCACCGACCTTTGCCATCCATACTGACCAAAATATCGTTTTTCTTCAACTCGCCGATCCAATCTTGTCCGGTGAATTGACTCCCTTTCGCTGAGATCGATCCCCAGCTGATCGCACTTTTTTTCAAGAAATTCCTTCTCGATAACGAGCTGGCCCACCTTGCGCTCAAGTCGTGCGGTGAGTTTTTCCTGCTTCTGTGCCGCTTCATCAATAGCGTTCTTACGCTCGAAGATTTCGGTCATGCGCTCTTCGAGTTCTTTCTTCCATGCACTCACTTGGGTGGGAGCGATGTCGTTGTCTTTTGCGATCTGTTGGATCGTTTGCTCCTCTTTGAGAGCTTATTTGGCGACACGAGCTTTGAACTCGGCCGTCAGGTGTCTTCTTTTTCTTTTACTCATTGGTCTTATTTCGGGGGAGTTGTCCCCTCAAAGATCAGCGCTCAATCAAGATTGTTCTGGCTCCGTTTCCCGGGACCACTTCACAAAAACCTGGGCCCTTCTGAAGTTGCCGAAGGGGCAGTCTTTGTCATGCGGTAATGAGAGGTGTCGACGACGATTCCACGATCTTCGTCATTTTATAAGGGACAAAAATAGGGATGTGACGCTTTTATAGTTGGGATGAAGAAAGTCTTAGGTCTTATTGTTGGAATCGTAATCGGAATTGTGGGTGGGGTAATGTTTTCTAAGAGCATCGCGCCGGAGGAGGGGTCGCCCGAGGAGCGGCTTGAAACGACAGAGAAGGATCTCCGAAAGGCGCAAGGGGAAATCCGGGCGCTCGTGGCGAGCGGGCATCGGAATGAGAAGCGGAAGGTGGGCGACGGGGTGCGCAATATGATGTGGCGGATCAGAAATGGAGAAGATGTGAGTTTTGACGATGTCTTTGTCACGATGAAGCCGTGGATGCGGGAAATGACGCCCCTTTTTGAGCGGATTCGAAGGGTCAATGAAGATGAGTGGGCCGATACGATGTCGGGTCGTTGGTCGAGTAATTATGGCTTGGACGATGGAGAAAAGGAACGCTTGAGTGAGTGGTTTAAACAGCGAAGCAAGGAGCGGGCGATGAAGTTTGCCGAGGTGGTGGGTAGCGATGAGAGTGGCTTTGTCGACTTCGTGCAGTCGACGGAATACGATTGGCGGGATGCCGAAGGGGCGGAGGTCTTAATGGAAGGGATGCTGGAGGGCGAGGAGTTGGAGAAATTCAAATTTGAACGGCTGAATGAGCGTCACAAAAGTGTTCAGGATGAGGCACACGGGAATCTTACGCGCTTGGATCAGATTGTGGAGTTGGATGAGGAGCAACATTTTGAATTATTTGGAGTATTGGCGCGCGGATCGGATGACTACCGCGATGGGATGGAATTTGATGGCATGGAATCGGGAACATCACAGCTGGATCAAAGCGGGAGGAATCGCGCCATCGAGGATGTTCTTCGCCCGGAGCAGCGTGATTTACTCGAGGCCCATCGGGAAGAGCGTCTCAAGAAAGCGGAGAGCGATATGGCAAAGATGGGGCTGACGCTGCCTAAGAATTGGGATGCGCTGGAAGGAGACCGTTTCTAATGTCAGCCGGTGCGATTGAAATCAAAGATCTGCGGGTGGACTATGGCGACTTTGTCGCGGTGAATGACATTTCGCTGAGTGTGCCCTACGGCGAGGTTTTTGGGCTTGTCGGGCCCAATGGTGCGGGAAAAACGAGCACTTTTCGTGTTCTTGCGACACTAATGGAGCCGACCTATGGCGAGGTGAGCCTGGCGGGCATCGATATTTTGGAAAACACCGAACGGGCTCGCGAAGTGATCGGCTACATGCCGGATCTGGCTCCGGTGCCATCGGATCTCAAATTATGGGAGTTTCTCGATTTTCATGCGGATACCCATCGACTCGGGAATCGCAAGGAACGTCGGGCGAGGGTGGATGAGTGTCTCGATATTGTGAACCTGACTGAAAAGGAGAATGCCTGGTGTAAGGCGCTTTCGCGCGGCCAGACCCAGAGACTGGTGCTTGCGAAAACTTTGATGCATCGGCCGTCGGTGATGATTCTCGATGAGCCTGCGAGTGGGTTGGATCCGCTTTCGCGCCGTGAGATGCGGCATGCCTTGCAGAAGCTTGCCAAGGGTGGCGCAACGGTGCTGGTGAGCTCGCACATTCTCACCGAGCTCGCGGAAATGTGTTCGTCACTCTGTGTCATGAACGAGGGGAATCTCCTGGCATCGGGCACCGCGGAAGAAGTGCGCGCGAAGCTTGGGAAAAAGGAGAGATCACTACGGGCGACATTTCTAGCAGAGAACGAAGCGGTGCTCCGCTGTCTGAGGATGGATTCGCGGATTTCGGAAATTCGAGCCGATGGTCCGGATGTGACGTTTCACTTCGTGGGAAACGATGAAGAGCAAGTGGGCTTTTTGAGGACGCTGGCTTCAGGCGGATTTGGGCTCAAAGCGTTCGAAGAAGAGGGGTCGTCATTTGAAGATATTTTAGTGCAAGTTGCAGAGGAAAATCGAAAATCATGAGTGAAGAATTGCAGCGGGAGAAAATGGTGCCTTTTTGGAAGATCTGGGCGAACCCCATTGTGCGGCGCTACGCCCGGAGTCGTCTGAGGCCCGTGAGTTTGGGAGGAGTCCTGCTCGTTTTTGTTCTGATTGCGGCCTTCATCTTTTTTAGTATCAGGCAAGGTGCCATGGGACAGGGTAAGCTGGAGCTAATGGATGCAGCGCGTCTTCCGATTGTTCCCTTGCTGGTCCTGCAGGGGTTAATTTTATTCATGTTAGGTACCGGTCAAGTAGCTGGTGCAATGACGGCGGAGGCGGATGAGGGGGTGCTCGAGTATCAGCGATTGGCGCCGATGACTCCGTTGACCAAAGTGGTGGGCTATTTGTTCGGTCTACCGATTCGCGAATGGGTTATCTTTGCGGCGACGATGCCCTTTTCCATTTTCTCGATGTGGCAGGGAAAGGTGCCGCTCGGAGTTTTCCTGGAGATCTATTCGGTCTTTATCGTGGCAGGGGTGCTGTACCATTTAACCGGACTTCTGGCGGGTACGGTGATGAAGAATCGGCGTTGGGCTTTTCTGGGGTCGATGGGGCTCGTCTTCATGCTCTACACTGTTCTTCCGCAGGTGGCGAAGTTCGGCTTGGTCTATTTCAAATACTTCACCATTTTGCCGGTGGTTGAAGAGAGCTTCGCTTACTTCGTGCCGCGTTCGGGGCAGATGGTGATCCAGACAATGCAAGAGCTGGTCCCGACGGCCCGCTTTTTTGGCCTGAATTTCCCTCAAGTGGTCTTTACGCTGATCTCGCAGGGGATTCTGATTTTGGCGATGTCGACGATGCTGTGGCGTCGCTGGCGTCGCAACGAATCGCATCTTTTGGGGAAGGTTGGAGCGGTGGGGCTTTTTGCTTGGGTGCAGCTTGTAATTTTGGGGAATGCGCTTCCCTTGATTGAGACGGGACAATTGTTTCCCTCGCGCGAATTCGGCCGCCGCTTTGGCCGCTTCGCTGGCGTGGATCCTGCGAATTGGCAGCCGGAGGCGTGGGAGATTTTCATGATGATCGGGATCTTCGGAGTGGTGACTCTGGCCATGATTTGGATGATGAGTTTTCTGATTATTCCGAATGAGGAAGGGCAGGTGCGCGGGTGGCGGCGGGTGCGGAAAAAGGGGGGGAGCCGACTATCGATCCTCTCCGATCCGGCAACTGCGACGCCTTGGGTATTTTTGATGGTGGCAATCGGTTCGGTGGGGTGGTTTACCTTTGCTAAAGCGATTGTCGGTTCTCGGTGGTTCCCTGAATTTCAGCTGAGTTCGATGGCGCTGCTTGCGATTGTGATGGTGCTCTTTACCGGGGGAATTTTAGTGCAGACGATTCTCGAGACGAAAGGACGTAAGTTTACCATCCTGGCGATTATTCTCGGGGGAGTTCTTCCTCTGATGCTAGGGATGATTGCGGCTCTGACCAAAGACGAACTCCTGCCAGCGGGAGTTTGGTTGATCGGAATCAGCCCGATGTCATGGGCGATGTATGCCTCGCAAGTGGTGGTGCCGATCGATGACATGCCTGCGGATGTGATCCGGGGGATTCCACTGGCCTTTTGGTTCTGGCAGGGAGTGGCGGTTTTGCTTAGCCTCTGGATGTTGAATCTCTTAAGAAGAACTCGAAAAGAGATCGCTGAAAAAACGAAGTAGACCATGATTTTTCGAACCATTTTACTATCCCTCGCTCTGGTGGCCGGGCTCGTTGCCCAAGACCGGAAGCTGTCAGTCGGTGCTCTCTACGACCAAGGCGAGGAGAGCTTTTTTGAAGGGAAGATTAAAGAGGCGATTTTGGATTGGGATCGGGAAATTGCTCTCATGCCGCAGCGGGCTCCCCATCATTGGCAACGGGGATTGGCACTTTATTATTTGGGCCAGTATGAAAAGGGGGTGGCGCAATTTGAAAGCCATCAAAAGGTAAATGGGCACGATGTTGAGAACGCGGCCTGGCATTTTTTATGTATCGTTCGGCAGAAAGATGGATCGGTTGAGAAGGCGCGCAAAAAGTTTATTCCGATCAAGGGCGATGGGCGGGTTCCCATGAAAGAAATCCATGATCTTTATGGAGGAAAGGGCACTGCGGAAGTGGTCCTTGCTGCTGCAAAGAAGAATGCGGAGGGGATGCGGCTACGGAACCAGCTTTGCTACGCCCACCTTTATCTGGGACTTTACTATGAGGCTTTGGAGAAGCCGGAGAAATCACGCAAGCACATGAAGTTGGCGGCTGTTGATTTCAAAATGGACCACTACATGGGCAAGGTGGCGCAGCTGCACCATAAGCTGCATGCGAAGAAGAAAAAGTGATGTTTACTAGGCGCTAATTTTAGCTTTGCTGAGCTCTGCTTCTCGAAATTTGCTCGGAGAGCAGCCCACAATTTTGGAAAAGGAACGGTTGAACTGGGCGAGGCTGATGGGTTCGTCGAGCTTGGCGTGAATGAGGCGGCGGGCCTTGGCGATGGCTTCGGGTTCGCTGCCATCCATGATGATGGCGAGGTTGTCGGCGGTTGGTTTCGATGCTCTGCTGGCAGGCCGTCTTGCACTTGTTGATAATTTCGCAGAAAGGGCTCTGGTTCTCCTGGTGCTCGGTGAGGCACCATTTTTCGTCCATTCGCATGAAGCGGAGGGGGAGGCCGGTGGCAAGGCGGAAAGCGTTCTCGTCGGCAGTGAATTCGTGTGATTTTTTCAGACGTTCAA
>FLMP01000630.1_pt1 | contig 10913 bp, 8 predicted proteins | sample 887161 | NCBI WGS metagenome assembly FLMP01 (sample SAMEA4017660, study PRJEB14154) | seawater metagenome
GGCAATAACAATGGAAATGGCGGCAATGACCGTAAACCAGACGGGCCACAGATCCCAGAAATTGATGAGCTTATGCGCAGGGGTCAAGAGCAACTACGCGTTTTGATGGGCGGCAAAGGCGGCGGAGGAGGCGGTGCCTCTGGTGATGGCGGCGGCGCGGGCATCCCGCGCAGTACATTCCTATTCGCAGGGCTTGCAGCCGTGGTGATGTGGCTTTTTTCGTCGTTCTATACGGTCAAACCGGAAGAACAATCTGTTGAGCTGTTTTTGGGTGAGTTTAGCCAGATCGGTACCAACGGTCTGAACTTCGCTCCTTGGCCGCTTGTGACCTATGAGAAATTCAATGTCACAACTAACAGATCAGAATCTTTAGGCCTTAATGACAGCCGTGAAAGCGGTTTGGGTTTGATGCTGACCACCGATGAAAACATCGTGGATATTGATTTCCAAGTGGTTTGGAACATCAAAAACGCAGCAGACTTTTTGTTCAGCTTGAAGGAACCAGAAGCCTCTGTGCGTGCGATTTCCGAAGCCGCGATGCGTGAAGTCATTGCGCAATCTGAACTTGCTCCGATCTTGAATAGGGATCGTGCTGCGATTGAGGCAAATGTGCGCCAGTTGATCCAAATAACACTGGATGAGCGCAAAACAGGGATCTCGGTCATTCGGGTCAACTTTAACAAAGTGGATCCGCCAAGCCGTCAGGTGATTGTAACGGCTGCTGATGGGGCACAAAAAAGGGTCTCCGTTATTGATGCTTTCCGCGACGTGCAAGCCGCTGAGCAAGAGCGTGACCAACGTGAACGTCAAGCGGATGCCTATGCCAACCAACGTTTGGCTGAAGCCCGTGGTGCTGCCGCACAGATCGTGGAGGCTGCAGAAGGCTACCGTGCAACAGTAGTGAACGCCGCCCTTGGCGAAGCCAGCCGTTTCACAGCCGTCTTAAAAGAGTATCAAGTCGCACCAGAGGTAACTCGTCGTCGGTTGTATATTGAGACCTTGGAAAAGGTTTTGGGCAACGTGGACAAGATCATCATGGACAATGGCGAGGGCGGCCAAGGTGTCGTGCCTTACCTGCCGCTCAATGAGTTGCGCAAAACACCACAAGGAGGGTCAAACTAATGTCGATGAGATCTCGTATTGCAGTGATCATTGCCGTGTTAATCACGGTGGTTGGGATGATGTCTTTGTTTATCGTGGATGAGCGTGAAAAAGTGCTTGTGCTGCGGTTTGGTCAGATCAAACAGGTGAAAACGGATCCTGGTTTGGGCTTTAAGTTTCCATGGTTGGATCAAGTTGTTCGGTTTGATGATCGGATTTTGTCGCTGGAAACACCCGTGATTGAAGTCACGCCAGCCGATGATCGTCGTCTCGAAGTGGATGCCTTTGTTATGTATCGCATCGCCGATATCGTACAGTTCCGGCAAGCTTTGGGTGCCGGCGGTGAACGTGAAGCTAGCATTCAGTTGAATGATATCTTGGACGGTCAAATCCGGGCGGTTTTGGGTGCAGATGGTGTTACGTCCAACGCCATTCTCTCGCCAGAGCGGTCCAGACTGATGAAAAGCATTCGTGAGGCGGCGCAGGTGCGAGCTAAGGATTTGGGTCTGGATGTTGTGGACGTGCGTTTGCGTCAAACAAACCTGCCAGAGCAAAACTTTGATGCAACCTTGCAGCGGATGATCGCAGAGCGCGAGCGCGAAGCAACAGACGAACGTGCGCGGGGCCGTGAAGCGGCACAGCGTGTGACCGCGGTTGCAGATCGTACGCATGAAGAGACGCTGTCTGCGGCGAAACGTGATGCATTGATCATCGAAGGTGAAGCAGATGCACAACGGACCCGGATTTTGGCCGAGTCGTTTGGCGCTGATCCAGAGTTCTTTGATTTCTACCGATCATTGGCAGCCTATGAAGCCTCTATAAAAGCGGAGAATTCAACTTTGGTGATCCCACCAGATCACGAATTCTTGACTTACTTGCAGTCTGCTGCGCCACGCGTGGCCAATTGATCGCAAAGTTACTATTCGGCCTAGCGGCCGTTATGATTGCGGAGGGGCTGGTATATTTACTGGCCCCTCATGCCATTGAGGGGCTGCTCAAGGCGCTGAAGTCCTTGGCCATTCCCGCGCGTCGACAGTTGGGTGGATGACTGCTGGTTGGTGGTTGCATTTTGGCTGTTTTGGTGGCTTCGTAAGAGGATTTCCGCCGCTCTTACAGTCACGTCTTGTTGAGCGACTGTAATGTGCCATTGCGCTGGAAATCTTTCGCACTAAATCCATCTTAACCAAAGAAAAGAGCTCGATCTGTATTATGTAGACGGGTTCACAAGGAGATGATGATGAAATCTGTTGCCATATCTGTATCCAAATCACTTACGCATCTGCGTGTGGTCGGAGTTTTGACTGCCGTTACGGTTTTATTGATGCTGCAAGCGATCCAAGTCTCGGCCCAAATGATGCCGAATACTTTTGCCGATCTGGCCGAAGATATTAGCCCCTCGGTGGTCAATATCACCACAACAACGGTCATCGCTGGCCGTGCGGATCAAGCGCCCCGTGGGATTGTGCCCAAGGGCTCTCCGTTTGAAGATTTCTTTAAAGAGTTTGAAGATCGCCGCCGTGGTGGTGGCAATGGTGGGCCAAGCCGCTCATCTGCATTGGGATCGGGTTTTGTGATCTCTGCAGATGGCTTCATTGTGACCAACAATCACGTGATTGAAGGCGCTGATGAAATCGAGATTGAGTTTTTCTCAGGCAAAACATTGGCGGCCAAAGTAATAGGCACTGACAAGAATACAGATATCGCTGTGTTGAAGGTCGAATCTGACACGCCGCTGCCCTTCGTGAACTTTGGCGATAGCGACACCGCAAGGGTTGGCGATTGGGTGGTTGCGATGGGCAATCCACTGGGGCAGGGGTTTTCAGTCTCAGCTGGGATCGTATCAGCACGCAATCGGGCCTTGGCTGGGATCTATGATGATTACATCCAAACCGATGCTGCGATTAACCGCGGCAACTCGGGCGGCCCCTTGTTCAATTTGGACGGCGAAGTTGTCGGTGTGAATACTGCGATTTTGTCGCCGAATGGCGGTTCCATCGGAATCGGGTTTTCAATGGCTTCAAATGTTGTGAGCCGGGTTGTGGATCAATTAACAAAATTTGGTGAAATTCGTCGCGGTTGGTTGGGCGTGCGAATACAAGATGTGGATGCAGATATTGCCGAGAGTATTGAAGGCTTGGATCGCGCCGCTGGAGCTGTGGTCACAGGTGTGCCAGACGGCCCTGCCAATGATGCGGGCATGTTGCAAGGCGATGTGATCGTGATCTTTGATGGCTACGAAGTCGAAGATGTGCGCGACTTGGTGCAAACCGTCGGCAATACCGAAGTGGGTAAAGCGGTGGATGTGATCGTGGTGCGTGATGGCAAGCGCGAGACGCTCAGCGTGACCCTTGGTCTGCGAGATGACGCGACTTTGGCGCGCTCAGATGATGCGCCTATATCGGAAGACACGCCCAAGGAGTTTGAAAATCTTGGGATTACCCTGTCGAACATAACTGATGAAATTCGGGAGGGTCTTGAGCTGCTGGATGACACCGTAGGTGTGGTCGTGGTCGATGTGCTAGAGACGTCTGAGGCCTTCAAAAAAGGTATGAAATCTGGGGATGTGATTACCGAAGCGGGGCAGGAAAAAATCGCATCGCTTTCAGATTTCGAAGCACAGGTCGAAGCCACAATAGAAGGGGGCCGCAAGACGATGCTCTTGCTGGTCCGCCGTGCTGGTGATCCGCGCTTCTTGGCTTTGACCGTGCAAGACTAATTTGCACGCACCTCACTAATAGAGGGCGGCCCTTGGGTCGCCCTTTTTGTTTGGAGGCTGCGTCAGCTCAAGGCTGTTCTGTGGCGCGGCTGGTTTGGGACAATAGCAGCTCATCCAACATGAAGGAGATATCCTCCACATTTTCAGCGATCACATGGCACACCGCACCCTCGCGCTGGATGCGTCCTGTGACGCGCAGCATGCGCCCAGAGATCACGGCCCGGCGGTATGTTTCATAAAGCTTACGCCAGACAATCACATTGCAAACCCCTGTTTCATCCTCAAGCGTGATGAAGATCACACCATTGGCGGTTCCGGGTCTTTGACGCACCAATACCAAACCGGCCACAGTGACCCGTGCACCGTTGGGTAGCAGGTCCAGCATCGTATGTGGCAGAGCTGCGGGTGGTATTGGCCAAGTTTGAAGTGAATTAACATTCATAGAACAAAAATAGAACATTTACATAATGTAGCAAGCAAATTCACAACGGTATGAATGGGGCTGGAAATTTTTGAATTAAATGATACCTCAGGGGAGAAACATTCTAGCGAGACACATAACATGGCCAAAATTACATATATTGAACACAGCGGCACGGAGCATGTGGTGGAGGTGTCCAATGGGCTCACCGTCATGGAAGGCGCACGTGACAACAACATTCCCGGCATTGAGGCTGATTGTGGCGGTGCTTGTGCCTGCTCCACTTGCCATGTCTATGTGGACAGAGCTTGGACAGATAAATTGCCGGCGATGGACGGTATGGAAGAAGACATGCTCGATTTTGCTTTTGAGCCAAAACCAGGCCAATCGCGTCTCACCTGCCAGCTGCGGGTGTCTGATGCTTTGGACGGTTTGATCGTTCAGATGCCTGAGCGTCAAATTTAAAAATACTGCGGTGGCCCTCTGTTACACTGCAGCAGCGGGCCAGCGCGTGTCGTTTAAGTCTAGATAACTTAAAGTGCGCGCCAGCCGATATCGCGGCGGCAAAACCCTTCTGGCCAGTCAATTTGATCGACCATAGCATAGGCTTGAGCGCGGGCTTCGGCCAGAGTGCTGGCCCGGGCTGTGACATTTAAGACCCGCCCACCCTGTGCTGTAACACCTGCATCTGATTGCGCGGTACCCGCATGAAAACACATCGCGGATGATGTGGAGGGAAGGGCGTCTAGGCCTCCGATCACACTGCCCTTTGCATAGGCTCCCGGGTAGCCATCTGCGGCTATGACAACTGTCAAAGCATGATCTTCGGCCCAATTGCACTGCACTTCGGCAAGCCGCTCTTCGGCGCAGGCCAAAAGCAGATCCAGCGCTTGTGCGCCGAGTCGCATCATCAAAACCTGACACTCTGGATCCCCAAAGCGGGCATTGTATTCCACCAAACGTGGCACGCCATCTTTGATCATCAATCCCGCATAGAGTACGCCTTGATAAGGTGTGCCGCGTCGCGCCATTTCGGCCATGGTAGGTTTGATGATCTCAGTCATCGCTTTTTCAGCAATCGTATCCGACAATACCGCTGCTGGGCTATAAGCGCCCATGCCACCGGTATTGGGTCCTGTATCGCCATCGCCCACGCGTTTGTGGTCTTGTGCGGTGCCAATAGCCAGGACGTCGTTGCCGTCACAAAGGATGAAATAGGAGGCCTCTTCACCCTCCATAAATTCTTCAATCACGACTTCAGCTCCGGCTGTACCAAATTCGCCGCCAAACATGTCATCAAGCGCGTCGAGCGCTTCTTGCAGGCTCATAGCGACGATTACACCTTTGCCAGCGGCCAAGCCATCGGCCTTGACTACAATAGGCGCACCCATTTTATGCACATAATCTCTTGCGCTTTGAATATCGGTGAAATGCCCATAGCCCGCAGTGGGGGCGCCTGCGGCATCGCAAATGGCTTTGGTGAAGAACTTTGAAGCTTCCAGCTGTGCAGCCGCTTGGCTTGGGCCGAAGCACAACACGCCCGTGGCGCGCAAGACATCGGCAACTCCGGCGGCAAGGGGGGCCTCAGGTCCAATGATCACAAAATCAACGGCATTGCTTTGCACAAATTTAAGAACCGCCCCGCCGTCGACAATATCCAGAGATACGCAGTCTGCGATCTTGGCAATACCCGCATTTCCAGGGGCCACGATTAAACGATCGCATTTTGGATTTTGGGCGACGGCCCAAGCCAATGAATGCTCACGTCCACCACCGCCTAAGATTAAGATATTCATGACACGCGCTCCCCTTGGCCTTTGCTCACGGGCGTTCTAAGCTGCATCAACTCTGGTCACAAGGTGAACAATGTCCGATCTGATTGACGATCCTCGCGCAGGCGAAAACGCCCCTGAATTTACAGTTTCGGAAATTTCTGGCGCGGTGAAACGCTCGCTGGAATCTGAATTTGGCCGAATTCGGGTCAAAGGCGAAGTCGGGCGGGTCATTTTAGCGCGCTCTGGACATATGTATTTCGACGTGAAAGATGACCGCAATTCGCTGGCCTGCACGACTTGGAAAGGCCAAGTGTCAAATCTCTCCGTCATGCCTGAAGAGGGTATGGAGGTTGTGGTGACCGGCAAGATGACGGCCTTTGGTGGGCAGTCAAAATATAATCTCAACGTAGATGATGTCGCTGTTGCGGGTGTAGGTGCTTTGATGGCCATGCTGGAAAAGCGAAAGGCGGCCTTAGCGGCTGAGGGTTTGTTTGACCCAGCCCGGAAGCAAGCCTTGCCGTTTTTGCCTGAGGTGATTGGGGTGGTGACATCGCCTGCCGGCGCGGTGATCCGTGATATTTTGCATCGATTGCGCGATAGGTTTCCGCGTAAGGTTTTGGTCTGGCCGGTGGCGGTGCAGGGCAGTAATTGTGCGTCGGAGGTGGCGCAGGCCATTGCAGGCTTTAACGCGCTCACACCGGGTGGGGCTTTGCCGCGACCTGATTTGATCATAGTGGCGCGCGGTGGTGGCTCCATTGAAGATCTTTGGGGGTTCAACGAGGAAATTGTGGCCAGGGCAGCCGCAGCCTCGGAAATTCCGCTCATTTCTGCGGTGGGTCATGAAACGGATACCACCTTGATTGATTTCGTATCGGATCAGCGCGCGCCAACCCCGAGTGCGGCGGCTGAGCTTGCGGTTCCGGTGCGGTTGGACCTTTTGGCTGAAACCAATTCTTTGGGGGCCCGGTCCGCGCAGGCTTTGGCCAATATCATGACGCGGCGCAAACAACGTTTGGCTGATTTGTCGCGGGCTTTGCCCCGTCCTGACAGCTTGACCATACATGCCCAGCAAAGGTTGGATCTTTGGGAAGGTCGGTTGCCCTTAGCTCTGCGAAGCTTGGTGCAACGCCAGCAATTGCGGCTCGGTGCCGCCGCTGCACTGGTCAAACCTTCGGCCTTGCGTCGGGTGTTGACGCATGAGGCGCGTCAGCTGCAGATGCTTGGCAATCGCTTGCCTCCGGCCTTGGGCCGCCGCGCGCTATCGGCCCGGCAGATGTTGAGTGCTTCGGTTTCACGACTTCGGCCGGCGCCATTGGCTGAGTGGATCGTGAGGCTGCGTAGAGATTTGGATGATTTTAACCTGCGTTTGGATCAAAATTTTGCCCGTCAAATTTCTGAACGCCAACTGAGATTGCACGCCACTGACCGGCTGCGCGAAACCTTGGGATATCGCGAGACCCTGCGCCGTGGCTATGCGGTTGTGCGCGCGGGTGAGGTTTTGATCACTGGGGTGGCTGGGGCAAAAAAGGCGAAATCTCTTGAGATAGAGTTTGCCGATGGCCTCTTTTCCGTGGCGCAGGGCGGCACTGCGAGCGGTGTTAAAACACCAAAGTCAAAACTGCCTGAACAGGGCCAATTGTTTTAATCCTGCCTGAATAGCGGCATTCAGACTTTAGAGAAACGCATCTGAAACAAGTGGTGTCGCATTTCGACCTATTTAGAGATGTTGATGCAGGTTAAACCCCCTGCAACGAGTTGAGGAACTGATCATGGCTAAAGAATCGACAAAAGGTGTTTGGAAATCTGGTTCTGGGCGTGGTCGGGTGCGGCCAAAGGGTCGTCAAGTCGAAGACACGGCCTGGACACAAGTGCAAGAGCTGCTGGGTGATCAACCACGCCGACACGATTTGTTGATTGAATTTTTGCACCTGATCCAAGATGCTTATGGTCATATCTCGGCAGTCCACATGCGGGCCTTGGCCGAGGAAATGCGTCTGAGCCAAGCAGAGATTTATGAAGTTGCAACTTTCTACGCGCATTTTGACGTGGTCAAAGAAGATGAAACGCCGCCGCCCGCACTGACGGTTCGGGTTTGCGATAGCTTGTCATGTGAAATGGCTGGTGCGGCGGCATTGCAGGAAGCGCTGGAACAAGGTTTGGATCCGGCACAAGTGCGTGTTGTTCGTGCACCCTGTATGGGCCGTTGTGACACGGCACCCGTGCTGGAGTTAGGGCATCATCACATAGATCATGCCACACCTGAAAAGGTTTTGGTGGCTATTGCCGCGGGCCATACCCATGCGAATATTCCCGAGTATGAAGAGCTTGCGACCTATCAAGCTACGGGCGGTTATTCTCGACTGTTGGAGCTGCGCGCCCAAGGTGATTGGCAAGAGGTTCAATCTCAGATCAAAGCCAGTGGCCTACGCGGTCTTGGCGGTGCAGGATTTCCATCTGGCACGAAATGGGGTTTTGTCCGTGGCAACGCAGGTCCGCGCTACTTGGCCGTAAATGGAGATGAGGGTGAGCCGGGAACATTCAAAGATCGCTATTACCTCGAGCGGACCCCGCATCTGTTTTTAGAAGGCATGTTGATTGCCGCTTGGGCGGTTGAGGCGGACACCTGCTTTATCTACATGCGCGATGAATATCCTGCTGTGTTACATATTTTGGCCAATGAGATTGCAGCTTTGGAGGCCTCCGGTCTGGTGCCTGCGGGCTATATTGATCTGCGTCGTGGGGCAGGGGCTTATATTTGTGGCGAAGAAAGCGCGATGATCGAGAGCATCGAGGGCAAGCGCGGTTTGCCCCGGCATCGTCCGCCTTTCGTGGCAGCGGTAGGTGTGCACAATCGTCCGACTTTGGTGCACAATGTCGAAACCCTGCTTTGGGTGGCGCGGATTGTGCGTGAAGGGCCGGAATGCCTTAATGCGATCGAACACAATGGTCGCCGCGGTTTGCGCAGCTACTCCGTGTCTGGCCGCGTACAAAAGCCCGGTGTTTATCTTCTACCCGCCGGATCAACGATCACCGATATCATTGCTGCTTGTGGTGGTATGTTGGAGGGGCATGTTTTCAAAGCTTATCAACCCGGTGGGCCCTCCTCTGGTTTGTTGCCAGCCTCTATTCATGATGTGCCGTTAGACTTTGATACTCTGCAGCCTCTTGGTAGCTTTATTGGTTCTGCGGCGGTTGTTGTGTTGTCTGAGCAAGACAGTGCTCGTGGTGCAGCGTTGAACATGCTGCGCTTCTTTGAGGATGAAAGCTGCGGGCAATGCACGCCTTGTCGAGTTGGCTGTGAAAAAGCGGTGAAATTGATGGGGGCCAAAACTTGGGATCAATCTCTTTTGACTGAGCTGACGACGGCCATGACTGACACTTCAATTTGTGGCCTGGGCCAAGCAGCACCAAATCCAATCAAATCCGTGATGAAACACTTCCCCGAAGAAATTTGATCCGGGGTTGGAGGCGGAAGCGGCCAAGCTCTATATAAAAAGTGCGACAGTGGCTGCATGCCATTGGCATTGCTGCACTCTCTGAGTACATTCACCGCGGTCGCGACCGCGACGGGCATGCAGCTATTGTATGTGATGTAACGGCAAGAACTCTGGAGTACTTTGATGTCCTTTTTCGGTAAATTAAAATCTAAGCTTTTTAAATCTTCTGCGAAGCTGGAAGAGGGTTTGGATGCAATTGTGCAGGAGGACGTTGTTCCCGAAGATATCTTGGCAGATGAGCCATCGGTTGTTGTAGCCACTGATGCTGTGATTATACTTGAGCTTGAGCCTGAGCCGTTGGCCGTACCGGAGGCGACGCCAAAAGTGGCGTTTGAACCTTTGGAAATTGATACGACACCACTTAATCCCCTACCTGGAAAGTCAGGCGTATTTGGACGCACGCCGCGTCGGGTGTTGGACGATGATATGTTGGAGCAGCTGGAAGAGCTGTTGATCTCCTCTGATATGGGCGTAGACACTGCGGTACGGATCACAGCTAATTTGGCGGAGGGGCGGTTTGGCAAGAAACTGTCGACCGCTGAAATTAAGACTGCTTTGGCTGAAGAAATTGCCCGGGTCATGGAGCCAGTGGCGCGGCCTTTGCCGATTTATAACAAAAAACCGCAGGTGATTTTGGTGGTTGGGGTGAACGGATCTGGCAAGACAACCACAATCGGCAAATTGGCCAGCCAGTTTAAACAGGCGGGCAAGTCCGTTGTGATTGCAGCAGGCGATACGTTTCGGGCTGCAGCGGTGGGCCAGCTCAAAGTCTGGGGCGAGCGCGCAGGTGTGCCGGTTATGACCGCGCCTGAAGGCTCGGATCCGGCCAGTTTAGCGTTTGATGCTATGACGCAGGCCGAAGCGGATGGTGCAGATTTGCTGATGATCGACACCGCAGGGCGCCTCCAAAACCGGATTGATTTGATGGAAGAGCTGTCGAAGATTATACGGGTGATCCGCAAAAAAGATCCCAGCGCGCCACATAATACAATTTTGGTTCTGGATGCAACGACGGGGCAAAATGCTCTAAATCAGGTGGAAGTATTCCAGAAATTGGCGGATGTAACGGGACTGATCATGACCAAGTTGGACGGCACCGCGAAGGGTGGTGTATTGGTTTCATTAGCAGATAAGTTTGCTCTGCCAATCCACGCGATTGGAGTGGGGGAGCAGATTGATGATCTCGACGCGTTCGATCCGAAAGATTTTGCCAATGCATTGACAGGGGCTTAACGGCTTGACTGAATGGATCCTGGCGATTGAAGGCACGGAGACGGGCCGACATTTTGCGATGATATTGGCGCTGATGGCAGCTGTGCTTCACGCTGCCTTCGCAGCAATGCAAAAAGGACGTGTTGATCCTTGGGTCATGCGCGGGGCGATGGATGTGAGCTATGGTCTGA
>FLMP01000631.1_pt1 | contig 10911 bp, 4 predicted proteins | sample 887161 | NCBI WGS metagenome assembly FLMP01 (sample SAMEA4017660, study PRJEB14154) | seawater metagenome
CCTCTAAAGCAACATTTCTAATGAAACATTGACAACTTTTTATCAATTGGGCCAATCAATCCCCAGTCTGCCGTTTATCTACATGTCGATGCCATCTCTTAACGAGCAATGTATGAACAGCGTACCATTCCCCTTATGAGGTAAAAGAACAACCCGAGGTTAGTGAAAACTATGCGCAAGTATTCCCCCCCCGCTTTGGCGCGCCCAGGATTGCAGATTTTGAAGCATCGTGATGTTGCCAAATCACTCTCATTAGTGATGCTAATGTTGCTATCTACATTCGCAACAATTGATTTTTATTCTTACAGTGCTTTAGCAGCATCAGACCAAGATGGTGATGGTTTGACATATGGTCTTGAATATTTGATGAGGACTCAGCCAAATGACCCAGATTCAGATAATGATGGTCTACCGGATGGATGGGAATGGCAATATGGATTGAATCCATTATCAAGTCAAGGAATAGATGGAGCCACGGGTGACCCTGATGGCGATAGCATGACCAATTTGATGGAATACAACTACCTAATTCCTACTGGGTGGGATTCAACTACAACTGCAAATGTGCTCGATAAAGGAGTTTGGTGGAATGGTACTGTTCCAGTAAACGACTGGGATGAAGAAAACGCAATGCAATACACAAGAGTTGCTTGTGGAGGCAGCGGAAATGATGGAACTGGATCTATAATTTTGTGCGATGAAGACCCTGTTGGAAATATTTGTGCGAATGGATTTGATGATGATAAAGATGGATTCATTGATTCCGCCGATTCAGATAATGATGGTGATCAAGATTGTTCAAGCAATGATGACGATGGTGACGGAGTCGCTGATGAAGACGTTGCTGGATGGGATACTGATGGCGATGGAATGCCTGATGGTTGGGAAGCAGCAAACGGTTTGAATGCCACACAAGCATCTAACGCAGATGGGGCAAATGGAGACCCTGATGGCGATGGACTAAATAATTTAATGGAATATGTCAACCCTTCTTGGACTACTATGTGCGGCGCATCACCTTGTTTCCGCAATGGTCCAGATGGTATAGTGACTGAAACAGTTTCACCTTGTAACCCTGCTCAAGGAATTGGGCCTGGTGCCTGTGCAACTCTTACAGCAGAGGTTGATGGAATAATGTCTACCAACCCACAAAAAGCAGATACTGATGGCGATGGATTAAACGATTCTTACGAGGCACTGACATTATTGACAGATCCTACTTCTGCCGATACCGATGGCGATGGAATCAGTGATGGAGTAGAAATCAATGGTGCTTATGGAAACCCTCCTCAAGCGAGTGACCCTCGAGATAACAATACTGACGACGATGCATTTGATGATGGCGAAGAAGATTTGAACGCTAATGGTATAATGGATGCAGGAGAAACAGACCCAACTCGTCGCGAAGATTCAGGCGATGCAGATGGCGATGGAATTCAAAATTGGGAGGAAAACCTTTCTTGTACTACTTGGGATATCGCAGATACCGATTTCGGCGGAATAAATGATGGTGAGGAGCGAAATGTTTCGCACGGAACAAACCCTTGTGATTCAATTATAAACTATTCAACACCATTTGTTTCATGGAATAGTGGAACAAGTCAACTCGCTGTTAGTGATGGCTCAGGATTCAATCCTGAGGGAGGTGTAGGGTGGTATAATGCATCGGGGGCGACCAGTTCGTTCGCCTATGCGTCAGTTGTCAATAATATGATTCAAGGGGTCTCAACAGGTCCCGGTCCCGGTGTGATAAGTATAGAGAATCGTAACGGTTCCTTCTGTCATTATAGTGCAACACAAGCAGGGACCATACTGACAACTCAAAATTATTGTGATGATGACTACACTGATTCTGACGGAGATGGATTGGCAGACTGGCAAGAGTTACTTGCAACATTTGGATGGTTTTCAAATCCTTCATTATCCGATACCGATGGTGACGGAGTAAATGATTATGATGAAGTTAGGAGAGATGGAACAGATCCAACACAAGCTTGTTCCAATCTACTAGATGACGACCTCGATGGGCTAAATAATTACTTTGAAGTTACTACTGGTTGCGATTTATCTTGGATAGGGATTTCAAATGGCTCCCTGGACGTTTGGATTACAGATATATCTACTACTGATACCGATAATGGTGGTGTTGATGATAATTCAGAATACTTTGATGGTACAAATCCAGAAAACGACCCAAGTGATGATTTACTCGCTGATGATTTTGATGGTGATGGAATTCCTGATGCAATAGAAAACCAAACTGGAACAGATTGGACCAACCCAGACACCGATGGCGGAGGAATGCTAGATGGAGATGAATGTCCGATACAGTTTTGGTTTGTAAATTGTGTAGGTGCACCATTCAATCCATGGGACCCAGCCGATGATACAATTTCAAACGAAGTAGTATTTTGGGCAAATAACACAACAGGTGTCGTAGATGTTTTCATGATGCACCGATGGAGACAAACCACTAACGATTTCTATACAGGTACTACATATGCTCACCTAGGAACAGTTCATCCAAGTACAATCGTTAGCGTACCGACTACTAACAAGACCAATCTCGCCGACTTAACCTTCGCAAATGATACTATTCTATGGACCGTTCAAATGAATAATCCAATAATGAATGGAGCAGTGCCAATGCCTGATTCATGGACTGAACTTTCATTCTGGGCGGATGCTATTGCTTCTTTAGATGTGTCAAATGATACCTATATGGTTACTGCTAATCCGGGTCCACTCAGAGAATTATGGGTCAATAATTCAGAGTATTACTTTGATTGGACTAACAACTCAGCGTCCTCAATTGCCAGTCCAGGGTTTGCCTATGAATTGGCACTAGACTCAAGTTTCAAAGATCTAAATCATATGAACTCTGGTGTTTTCAATATTACAAATGCTGTAATTAATGATGCAGGAGCAACGGATGCTTATTCTAAAGCATCCGCGATTTCAGATTTCTTAATCAATGGTAACTCAACTACCGAATTCAAAAGAAACTACAATGGTTCAGGTGCTCCAAGCGAAGAGGATCTGACAAATATTCTAGTTGGAGATGTATTGGAAGGAACTTGTTCTGAATTCTCTACAGCCTTCGTTACAATGGCTCGTTTGGCGGGATTACCTGCACGATATGTCACTGGCTTTGTCGGTGGTTCTTGGACTGGAAGTGGCTATGAGGTCTATTCAAAACATCGTTCTACATGGGGCGAAGTTAAACTCCAACAAAATTCAGCAAATGGCAATCTAGACATGGGATGGGTTGCATTTGATGCCTGCCCAGCAGCGGAAGAGATTGAAATCGTTAATCAAACAGCGAGTCCATTGACTTGGGATCGAGATGGACAAACTAATCTCAGCGTTTCAGGGCAACTTAGGTTTGTGGCAAATGGTACTCCACTTTCCGAAATCCAACTAATTGGTTATCTCGTCCCTCTTGATGAAGCAGACCAAGTCCCTGGTGCTGGCGGCGACCCTGACAGGATATTTTCCTCGTCTATCAGTTCGGCAGATGGTAATTTTACCATGAATGGTATTCCTGCAAACGCGATTCGACCAGGTATACATCGTCTTGTAGTGGAACATTTCCAAAGCGGATATGTTTCTCACGACGGTATAATATTAGATATGTATGTGAATATCACGGATGATTCTGTGATAAATCACACTAGTCCACAGACGATAGATTCACCGGTTGCTGGTGCTGGAGCAACAACGGTTATCCAAGGATTACTTTCATTCGAAAATCCACCAACTACTTGGAATGGCGAAATTGAAAATCAAACTGTTTGGCTGGAATTTACTTCTTCAGTTAACGGAATCACAAATCTCAGCGGAGATGTAGGCCCTGGCGGAATCTGGAGCATTGTAGTCGATTTAGACCCGTTAGAATTCAAAACGAATCTTTCCGCAACACTTGGGTACTCTGGTTGGGTGGACAATTCTATAACAACATTCACTCCACCTCAATTTCATTTACGTCCATCTACTCATACCATTACTTTAGATATTCGCGATGCGCCTAATCTAACTGCAACTGCAGAAGGCCCGTTAGCGAATAATAGTGTATTTGTACTGGGTGATGATATTTTCATTAACGGTTCTTCTATGAGTATCGGAGCGACTCCAGTTGCTATTCTCGGAAATTTATCTCTTTCTATTCGTCAAAATGATTCTGGTATGGAATGGCTTGAAGTGTTCAACATAACCGTCAATGGTTCTTTCACAATTTCACACTTGCTCGTTGCAGGGGATACTCCTGTTGCCGCAGGTGAAATAGAGCTTCAATTGCGTTTCTTCCCGGATGTTCTATTAGCAACAGATGATGCAAATGTTTCAGTAAACGCTCCATATTGGTTGCAGGGAACTCTTGACTTCTCTATTGAAGCAATGCCTCAGATGCGTGGTGTGGCGACAAATGTGCGTGTTCAAATAGAAGATCATAGAGGCGTAACCCAAGGATTTGAAACAATTGGAAATTATGATTTCTTCTTTGATGGCAACTGGGTAAATACTACTTCAGACCCAGATTCTACCGTAATAGGGCTAAGTTGGGATTTGAATTCTAGCAAGATCGCATACGATTATTTCCTAGATATAACTTTTAACGGTTCACAATATTTCCAACCTTCTATTGGAGTTGGTACATTGAGGACACAGGCAGAAGTTGGATGGAATATTAGTGTCGGACAAGATTGGAACCATTTGGGGACTAATACCTATATTTACGGTGATATATTTGACCCAGTCCACTTAACTCCAATTACTGGCAATGATTCAATTCTTGCAATTTTGATGCAATTGCCAGATGGCAATATGATCGATATATCTCAAGGGATGCTCAATAATTCCACAGGAACTTTCAATCTTTCAGTTACAATGCCAATTAATCAACCTAGTGACGCATACGATTTCAGTTTAGCAATGGACTTTGATGCAGTTGCACAAGTCGGAGGGGCGTACTACCAATTGCTTGATCTAAATCCTCCATCAGATCCACCTCAGCCACCAAATCTACCATCTGTCTTGGTAGGTATTGAATCGGAGTTCGTTGTCCAATCAGAGCGTTCTAAGGTAATTGTTGAGATGAATAACTCGGTTTTCCTTAATGCTTCAATTTTTGATGTTGCCGATATGTCTAATGTCAGTGATGCAACTGTTGAGTTTATCTTTGATTATGGGAATACCAATCTCACCATCGGAAGTGTGATTTCTGATAATTTTGGTAATGTTAGTTTGACATGGTCTCCTATAGGTATTAGTCCAGGATACTACGATCTGCGAATGGTAGTCTATGATGACTTAACAGATGGGCTAAGCCAAGGTAATTCAAGACGCTACGGTAATGATACTATAGTCAATGTTACAGTTCAAGTAGACAGTGACTTCCGAATCGATAGTATTCCAAACACTGTTACAGCTGGAATTAATTTCAATGTGTTGGGACAAGTACTCGATGCAGATAATGGCAGCAGGCCATTGATTAGCGGTGTGGCTTTGACAGTATTCTGGTTAGAGAATCCAAATGAAACACTGATAGAAGGGTATATCACTTCATCAAATGGAACATTTAATATTTCAATTCCGACTGATACATTGAATAATGGAACTGTCAGAGGAATGAAAACGTTGGTAATCAGCGTGGTCGAAGGTTCTTCTCCATTCTATCTTACAGCGTCAACACAGCATGGAATCCTAGTGATGGGTGTTTCACGATTTGAAAATTTACAACCACTTAACCCAATTATCATCAACCGTGGTGATAGCGTTAACATTACTTCTAAGTTAGTTGAATCTTCTAATATGTGGCAACCTCTTGCTGGATATGATGTAGCAATAGAATTCCATGAGACATGGTTAGTACCAACTATTACCGATGGTGAAGGCTTTGCCAACTTTACTCATGTAATACCTACAAGCCATCCACTCGGTTTGATTTCGGTTAACATCGTATTCAATGGTTCAAGTGATCTCTTATCCACTAACGCTAATTTGTCTACTATCACAATCAGAGCCGTTACAATTTTGGTCGTTGATACAATCTCGGCCAATCCAGTAGCAGGACAATCATTCAATGTATCTGGTAGAGTCGTTTCAGATAACGGAAGTGGCTTAGAACAAAGAGATGGCACAGATTTACTGGCCAACATCCTGTTCACATTAGATGATAATCCAACCGAATTCACAGTTTCTAATGGAACTGTTATGACCGGTGGATTCTGGAATGCAATAATCACCTTGAGCCAAACATTCATGGCAGGAAATCACGTCGTGGAAGCATCATATGTTCCTAATGTTAATTTCTACATAGGGTCTGAAGATAATACCACCTTTGATAGCCGTGGATATACAACATTGGTATTCATCAAGCCATCAATAGATGGTCTTGGACAACCGTCTCTAAACGATAGAACAAACCGTGGCGATAATGTTTCATTGCAAATTTTGTTAAGAGACAATACTGGTGAAAGCGTTCCACAACAAGCGATAACAGTCGAGATAGTTGGTACTAGTATCAGTGCGGTATTCACTACTGCAGCTAATGGGACTGCACTTGGAACCTTAAATGTTCCAAGTAACCTATCAGTTGGCCCTGCAGACCTTAGAGTTACATTTAGTGGAATTGCTGGAACGACTGGATTATTGGGTAGCAATGCGACAACACAATTTGCAGTATTGGCTGAAACCAATTTGACGATAACGGAAAGCCCTAGTACACTTACGGCTGGAGATGCATTCACAGTAAATGGGACATTACTAGATGACCTCGGATTACCACTCTATATCAATGGAGTTGAATCCTTAGCCATCGTTCATCTTTTGGTTGATGGTATTCCGGTATCAAGTGTTGAAACCGATGCAATGAGTGGAACATTCTCTTTGAGTTGGGTCTTACCTGAAGATACAAGTGCAGGAGCACACCAAATCGAAGTACGCTTTACCGGTGGTAGAGATTGGGTTGACCCAATTGGTGTAGGCGATCCTGCGAACCCAGATTACTACCATCCAAGCAATGATGTTGTATCATTCAATGTCAGTGTTCCAACCAAGATTCTACTGATTACTCCAACAGGTGATGTTGACCGAGAAGATAGTATGACTATCCAAGGAAGATTACTAGATCTTGTTGATTCACCTCTTTCCAATATGACTATAGAGATTTGGCTTGATGGAAACTGGTTGACAGATGTCACCACCGATGTCGATGGAATGTTCACTGCAGTGCATGCAGTTCCAGCAGATGCGAATTTAGGTCCATTATCACTTGAAACTAAATTTACAGGAACATCGTTCTATTTGCCAAGTCAAGAAAGTGGAACTTGGAATGTATTCAGTAAGGTTCTGGTTACAGTTGAAATGCCAAGTCCGGTAGCAGTATCACAAAATATTACAATAACCGGTTTAGTGGTTGATAATCAATTGAATCCGATATCTGGACATCAAGTGGAACTGAATGTTGAGGGGGTTCTGATAGCGGTCGTAACCACAGATGCACAAGGAGTATTCTCATATGATTGGACAATACCTGATATCTTCTCATTCGGTGACCATACTATGGATGCGATTTCTCCTGCTCAAGGCTTCTATCGCTCCAATACAGGCAATACAACCTTCTTCTTAGCACATCGTTCAGATGTAACTCTGATCTTTGATGATGGAAGAGATGCTACCCGTGGAGATACATGGGCACTATCAGGAAGATTGTTTGATATTGATACGGTAAATAGAGATGGTATTGAAGGGATGATGCTGAGCATCATCCTCGATGATGTAGAAGTTGCAACTGCAACTACTGATGATGCTGGTGTTTGGAGTGTAGTAATTCCAGCAACAATGGAATTGGCAAGAGGTGAACACACCTTTACGGTAAATTTCGCAGGAAGTAATGCACATCTTGAGGCATCGACTAATGCTATTGCAATTGTTTGGTCTGATATGGTAATTAATCTCGATGAAACCTCATCTAAGATCGTAACACGCTCTGATGGTACATTTGCACCAATTATTCTAACTGGTTCTATCGCAGAAATTGGCGGTCAAGGAGAAGTCTTTGAAAATCTTGTTCTTCACATAGGAAATGGAACAGACTGTGTCAATAATCGCGAAGGCGCAAGTTGCATTGGTGGTCTTCTAATCACTTGGTTAAACGGTAACTTCTCAGTTAGTGGACCTGCTCCATCATGGATGGAATCTGGTTCCCAATGGATTTCAATAGATGCACCTAGAAATGATTCACTATACCTAAATGCAGAAAGTACCTCACAGATATTATTCGTTAAGGTCAATGCAGACTTCAGTATCGCAATTGATAAAGTTGTAGAAGGTAAGAATGAAGATGTTTCTGGCAATGTGATAATCACTGCCCAAGATACTGGCGCTGGAATACCTGGGATTAGTGTAACTGTCTACCTCTATGATGGAAACGATACTCAATTGAGTAACCCGTTACAGAAAATTACAGACGAAAATGGTCTTGTAGAAATCGGATTCAATTCAGACCCACCATATGGCGATGCAAGTCGCTGGGGTGAAGTCTACATGGACATCATCATCAATGACCCACGTTTGAGTGATGAAAGCCTTGCAACATTTGCAGCAATACGCCAAGATGGATTCGCACCTAGTTATTCATATGCAGAAGATGTGCAAGAAGTGAGTATGTGGGCATATGTGTTAATGTTGCTAATCGCAGCATTAGGAGCGGCAGGTGTTGTAATGTACAAGAGGAAAAAGTCTGCTGAACTAATGGCAGATGCTGCTGAAATCTTTGCATATACTGCTGAATTACTAGCAGCGGGCGATTCGATTAGAGAAGCGATTTTCAATTGCTACCAAGACTTGTGTTCCTTGCTACAACAGCGAGACTTCTTACGACGTGACTTCGAAACAGTTCGTGAGTTCGAAGTTGCTATTCGACAAGCTATGCCTGGTATCTCCAATGATGCACTCGTTGCTATGGACAATACCTTCGAGATGGCAAGATACAGCCGTGAAGAGATGGGTGGAGTCCACCAAGAGGCAGCAGTACAAGCATTGAATCGAATGAGCACTGAGATTACACAATTGCAAAAGATCACGCCTAGAACTTGATCACAGTTGGCCTTAGCCCAATCACATTCAGTGATGGTATAGAGTCGGTATGATCTTGGAACCACATGTAAGTGATTCAGGTTTATATAGCGTAATAATGTTGCAAGATTATGTTCTCACCAGAAGATTGTATTGGAATTGAAGCAACTGATTATTTATTGGATTTAGGATTTGAATTTTCAGTTGATTCGGAGTATGTGGGGAATAAAGAACTAGATTTAGAAGCCCTACAAGATGACGGCCATCCACAACATCCAGCAGCATTAGAGGAATTATTTGAAAACACTGAGATGCAAATTTGTTGTACAATGGATCAACATCATTTGAAGATAAGTTGGAGTGGTGCGGAGATTCTTTCAGTGTCCGATAACTTCCCCGCAAAGATTCTTTCAACCCTCAAAGCCTTTATTGAGAATCGAGACTCTATTGTTTATATTTCAAATGAAAAGTTAGTTAAGATGCAAGAGAAGATAGATGCTGAAGTTGACAACCAAGATTAATGTTCAAACAAAATCAGCCCTTTATCACATCATAACCTCGTTCGGCGCAATACTTTTGGCTAAAAATTAAATATGCGTAAATGGCTTGCTGGGAGGCTAACTTTTTCTCAATTCAATGGTTAAGTTTATATGGGTGAACTTACTTCTAGAAAGTGAAGTATTGGTGGGTATCTTCAATAAATAGGGAGTTATATTATGCAGAAAATAGAAGATAAATATGAAACATTAGAAGATGCTAAACTAAACTATGATTCAGAAACAGGATGGGGTATGAATGAAGCTGCTGTGGATGTAATCAACTCAAGCTTATTTGGGGTCAGAGATGGATGGTACTTCAATATTAAAATGAACGAGGAATCAGGTGAAACAGAATTTCTTCGGGCAGCAGATGAACTACGAAAAACTCTTCTTGGTATCGGAATTTACAGCGAATCTGGTATTTACCATCGTCGTAGACCAAAAGGATTTAGGGAAAAAAGGCCAGAAGGTCGCCCTACGATTATGGTCAGTATGCCAAAAAAACTTATGCCAGCAGAAATCATAACATACTACACAATTTTCATCGCAATAAGTGAAGAAATTCCAGGGATTATGCAGGATTGCTATTATCGTGCATTTGGCTCAAGGGGGGGTGTTTTAATTGCGGACGCCGCTAAAATAGACCCGAAAATAAATCAATGTATCACCATTCTCGCTTCGGTATTGGGGGTTCCAGGAGATATAATCGAAGAATGCATGAAGAATAAACGTCACCTAGCGGGCATACTTATTTTTCCAGGTCCTTTCCGCAATAGTAAACATAGTGAGAACTTGGACAAATCTTGGTCTAAGTACATCTTTTGGCGCTATTGGGATGCGCCATTTGAGAACGACAAAGAATCCCCATCAAGAGAAGCAGCAATCAATTGTATGAGTGCACTAAAATCATCTCGTAAATGGACTCCAGAGGGGTGGTGATATGCGGAAATTATCATTTAAACCCGTTTTTGATATTGGTTGTGAGAAATGGCCAACGATCTCAACTGATTTTGAAATTGAGCACTTTTTATCTACATTGTCGCAACGGTTTAATCTTGAACCGATTACGGTATTGGTTCGTTCAAAAAAATGGGTTCGGGAATTTGGCGCCAAAGTTTTAGGTCAACTTAACCCTAATATATGGGTAACCAATATTTTGGGGTTAAAGGTACCAAAAGAAATTGGGCCCCTTCCTTTTTTTCTTTAATATCAAAATTAGGAAGTTTCTAGTACCAGCCCTCAACAAGATGTCACTGTATAATATGAAATAAAAAATTTGGGCCTATCTTTATTGGTT
>FLMP01000637.1_pt1 | contig 10857 bp, 9 predicted proteins | sample 887161 | NCBI WGS metagenome assembly FLMP01 (sample SAMEA4017660, study PRJEB14154) | seawater metagenome
AGTAGGTCATCGCCAATCCAAGATAGATCATAACCAAATAATTGTATCTCTAATAACGATAAACAAATTATACTTATTAACTGGCGGCCTCAGATCTGACGCGATTGCATCTTCTCTGCCAATCAGATCTTTTCCTTTTAAACGCTATGTTTACATCTACGCTATAGATTTATGTAAATTTGAGCAGGACATTAAGGATGAACTCCACTGTAGGCCACATATGTGTTGATATCTGCACCTACGCCGGTGCCCATAAAGCCGTTAAAACCCATTTGCAAAATGTCGTGCTCGATCACCAGAACATTCTGCTGAAGCTAAGATTGCATATTGGGGGCCTGATGCTATTAGGGATCGCTATAATTCGCTTTGGTGGGTGATCGGGCGGCGGGATTGGTGCCTAAAAACGGCGTGAGAAGTTGATACGGCCAACTGGGGGCCATAGCCGTCCTTTGATCTCTGAGGGAAACTGCGCCAGGGCCTGTTTTGTTAAGACTGGTATGCCCAATGTGGCGCATCTTTATCCTGCTGCTCTTACGCGTTTGACTGAAATTACCAGAATTTTGTCTACGCATTAATTGAATTTGGCTTTTGCGGTACATGAGCCTGCGAATTATTACGCCTCCGTGTACAATTAGTAGCTCTTTTCTGGATATTTTCAGACCTGGTCGGCCTTTTCGAAGGAGCTCGACCCTGTTGTGATGAAGTGGACCGACGTTTTGGAGCCGATTGTACGGAGTGGGGTGATCACCTTAAGGACTAATGAATCCTTCCCTGATTGCTTCCTACGATTATGGGTGGTCTGCTTGGGCTGGAATGATCATAGATTATCCCTGATTTTGCCGCCCTAAACCATCCAGGGCTATCAGCGAAGACCGTACAAGCCTGCACCGAATTGCATGAGGCTGGATATACTGGCCAGAGCAGGGCGCGGTTGCTCAAGAAGTTTCCCCATATCCGAGACCTATCCCCGCTTCGCGCCTTGGTCCGAAGCTGTCTTAAGTTCCAGTCAAACGGCCTATGCTGCCGACCTTGAGGCCTTAAAACGGATTGAGGGGATCATAGTTCTTTGATGATGTGTTGCTAAGGGTTGAAACAGGCCGCAACACAGCGTATCTGCCCAAGAACACAAATGTTCTGAGGATCATCATGGCGCGCACTAATCCATTTCAATTTATTCAACAAACTCGGGCTGAAATTACCAAAGTCGTTTGGCCAACACGCCGTGAGGTTTTGATCACCACCGCGATGGTTTTGGTCTTGGCCATTATCGTGTCGATTTTCTTCTCGGGAATCGATGCGGTTATCCGCTTGGGTCTGCGTTCTGTCCTAGGCATGTTCTAATCAACCGGTACTTGGGCTCTTGAAAATAGGGCCTGTGGCGGGTAATGCGCTTACGAACAACAATAGGCGTGCGGCGATTCGGCTTCACGTCCATTTTCATTTGGCGCAGTGCGCGCTGGAGATTGAATATTCGGGATACTCCCGAGCAAGGTGAAGGGCCATAAAATGGCAAAAAGATGGTATTCCGTAAGTGTTCTGTCTAACTACGAAAAGAAGATCGCTGAGACCATTCGCCAATCGGTTATTGACTCCAATATGGAAGATCAAATCGAGGAAGTGTTGGTTCCGACTGAAGAAGTGATTGAAGTGCGCCGTGGCAAAAAAGTGACCACAGAGCGCCGCTTTATGCCGGGTTATGTACTTGTCCGGATGGAGCTTTCAGATGAAGGCTATCACCTGATCACCTCGATTAACCGTGTGACGGGCTTTTTGGGCCCTCACGGGCGCCCGATGCCTATGCGGGATGCCGAGGTTAATCAAATCTTGAACCGTGTGCAGGAAGGCGAAGATGCGCCACGCACATTGATCCACTTTGAAATTGGCGAACAGGTCAAGATCAACGGCGGGCACTTTGAAGGCTTTGATGGAAATGTTGAAGAGGTTGATGAAGAAAACCAACGTTTGAAAGTGAGTGTGTCGATCTTCGGTCGTGCCACACCTGTTGAGCTGGAATTCACTCAGGTCTCAAAACAGACTTGAGCGATTGGCGCATAAAGCGCAAACGGCCCGCAAGGGCATGTGGGAGGCAGTCATCACGCGTGATGATCCGTACCACATCAACATAGCCCATCGATCGCGATCATGGGTGTTTGAAAAGGAGCAGCCACTATGGCTAAAAAAATCGCTGGTAAGATGAAACTGCAGATTCCTGCAGGTGCAGCAAACCCCTCCCCGCCAGTAGGCCCCGCATTGGGTCAACGCGGGATCAACATCATGGAATTTTGTAAAGCGTTTAACGCTAAGACAGCTGATATGGAGCAAGGCGCTCCATGCCCGACTGTTATTACATATTACCAGGATAAATCCTTCTCGATGGAAGTTAAGACGCCACCAGCGTCCTATTACCTCAAGAAGGCTGCTGGCCTGAAGCCAGTTGGCAAACGCAACCGCCCACGCGGTGCGGAAAATCCAGGTCGTGAAGTTATCGCAACAGTCACTGCAGCTCAGGTCAAAGAAATCGCCGAAGCTAAAATGAAAGACCTGAACGCCAACGATATCGAAGGCGCAATGCAAATCATCCTGGGCTCTGCTCGGTCTATGGGCATAGAGGTGAAGTAAGATGGCTAAATACGGAAAACGCACAACCGCCGCGCGCTCAGCATTTGCTGGCAAATCATTGGTTTCTGTTGAAGAAGCTGTAACCCTGCTCAAAGCTAATTCAAAAGCAAAATTCGATGAAACCATCGAAATTGCAATGAACCTTGGTGTTGATCCTCGCCACGCTGACCAAATGGTTCGTGGCACAGTTAATCTACCAAACGGCACCGGTAAAACTGTACGAGTTGCTGTGTTTGCACGTGGTCCTAAAGCTGAAGAAGCTTTGGCTGCCGGTGCGGACATTGTTGGTGCAGAAGACCTGATGGAAATAGTACAAGGCGGCAAAATCGACTTTGATCGTTGCATTGCTACTCCTGACATGATGCCAGTTGTTGGTCGCTTGGGTAAAGTTTTGGGCCCACGCAACCTGATGCCAAATCCTAAAATAGGCACAGTGACCATGGACGTGAAAGAAGCAATTGAAGCGGCCAAAGGCGGCCAGGTTCAGTTCAAAGTTGAAAAAGCAGGCGTGATTCACGCAGGCGTTGGCAAAGTCTCTTTTGATGAAGCTAAATTGGTTGAGAACATCCGCTCTTTCGTTGATGCGGTTGCTAAAGCGAAGCCAACAGGATCCAAAGGTGCTTACATGAAGAAGATTGTTGTAAGCTCCACTATGGGCCCAAGCGTGACTTTGAGTGTAGACAGCGCGACTGGCCAATAAGCCCATCTGTTTAAAATATTTTAAATGGCGTGCCTTCGGGCGCGCCATTTTTTTTGTTCGTGTTGTTGCACATCACCTGTTTTGATTCGGACATCAACTGGAATACGCTATTACCAAGATTGCGAATCGGACAGGGGAAGATTTTTTAAAACGCTTAAGAGGCGCTATTTTTTTCGTAAGGATGACCATTATCTGACAAATACCTATACAGTAGGCAATCTGGCAGTGATCTCTAAGCATTGATCCGCTTCGAAGTATTGCAGCGGCCAAAAGTGAACTTAGGCCCTTGCTCAAGGGCAAAAAATCCCCTAAATCACCCTCTGACACCCCTGGTACTTTGAGACTGGGGTGTCGTTCTGTCCGAGATGGTGGGGGCCGCTATGGCTTAATATCCTGCCTGAGATGGAGATTAGGACGAATTTCCGGAGGTGTTCCTTCGGGTGATTTTGGCTTTGGTCTCGTATCGTGGACTCTAACGTGGCGGGTAACCGTCACAGAACTGAGCCGAGGGGACCTTTACAGCCCCTCATAATTTGGAGTGAAACTGTGGATAGAGCACTGAAAGAGAAGTTGGTCGACGAGCTCGGCCAAATCTTTGAAAGCTCTGGCGTCGTGGTGGTTAGCCGCTACGAGGGTATGACAGTTGCCGAAATGCAAGACCTGCGCGCGCAAATGCGTGAAGTTGGTGGGTCAATACGTGTTGCCAAAAATAGGCTCGCCAAAATCGCCCTTGATGGGAAGCCTTGCGCAAGCATTGCCAACCTTCTGACGGGTATGACCGTTCTCGCCTATTCCGAAGACCCTGTGGCAGCTGCCAAAGTGGTTCAGGCGTACTCAAAGGGAAATCCAAAATTGGATATCCTGGGTGGTGCAATGGGCGATAACGCGTTGGACGTCGCCGGTGTGAAAGCAGTTGCCGCAATGCCAAGCCGCGAGGAGCTTATTGCTTCTATCGTGGGTTGTATTGGTGCACCAGCCAGTAACATCGCCGGGGCCATTGGCGCACCTGCAAGCAATATCGCGAGCATTCTCTCAACCATTGAAGAGAAAGCTGCATAAGCAACCTAAATATCCTCGTGGGTTTATGCCCGTCGTTGGAACACACTTAATAATTGGAAAGAGTCTAAAATGGCTGATCTGAAAAAAATGGCAGAAGACATTGTTGGTCTTACACTGCTTGAAGCACAAGAACTGAAAACCATCCTTAAAGATGAGTATGGTATTGAGCCTGCTGCTGGTGGAGCCGTTATGATGGCTGGCCCAGCTGACGGTGCTGATGCTGCTGAAGAGCAAACAGAATTTAACGTAATTCTCGTTGCAGCTGGTCAATCTAAAATCAACGTCATCAAAGAAGTCCGCGCCATCACTGGCCTGGGTCTGAAAGAAGCTAAAGAATTGGTAGATGCTGGCGGCAAAGCTGTCAAAGAAGGCATCGATAAAGCTGAAGCTGACGACATCAAAGCCAAGCTGGAAGCAGCTGGCGCTGAAGTTGAAATAAAGTAATTTCAGACTTGTTCTGAAATTGGCTGGGGGCAGTTTTCTGCCCCCAGCCTTTGCTGTCTTAAAACGATGCAGTTTTGAAATGGTACACCTTTCGAGATAGGCGCCCAATTATGGGCTTCTTTCTGGGTAGGTTCATAGGTCGGGCGGATGTCTTTGGGACGACATTCAAGAATAGGCCGAACCATCACCCGTTCTCAGATGTTGGCACTGCCGGTCCCCGACGGCAGTGTGACAGGCGAGATGAAAGGTTACGTAACGCATGGCTAAGTCATTCCTAGGTCAAAAACGTTTGCGCAAATATTACGGCAAAATCCGTGAAGTTTTGGAAATGCCAAATCTAATTGAGGTTCAAAAATCCTCTTATGATTTGTTTCTAAAATCTGGTGATACGCTTCAGCCGCTCGACGGTGAAGGTATCAAAGGCGTTTTTCAATCGGTATTCCCGATTAAAGATTTCAACGAGACTGCGATTTTGGAGTTCGTAAAGTACGAGCTGGAAAAACCAAAATACGACGTTGAAGAGTGCCAACAGCGCGATATGACATATGCGGCCCCCTTGAAGGTGACGCTGCGCTTGATAGTTTTTGATGTGGACGAAGACACCGGTGCGAAGTCGGTTAAAGACATTAAAGAACAAGACGTATTCATGGGCGATATGCCTTTGATGACGCCAAACGGCACATTTGTGGTGAATGGTACTGAGCGGGTGATCGTTTCCCAGATGCACCGCTCTCCTGGCGTGTTCTTTGATCATGACAAAGGTAAATCGCATTCCTCTGGGAAATTGTTGTTTGCTTGCCGGATCATTCCTTACCGTGGCTCTTGGTTGGATTTCGAATTTGACGCCAAAGACGTGGTTTTCGCCCGTATTGACCGTCGTCGTAAACTTCCAGTGACCACATTGCTTTATGCATTGGGTCTCGACCAAGAAGGCATCATGGATGCCTATTATGAAACAGTTGACTATACTTTCAAAAAAGGCAGCGGCTGGGTCACTAAGTTCTTCCCAGAGCGCGTGCGGGGCACGCGTCCAACATTTGATTTGGTTGATGCTAAAACAGGTGAGATGGTTGCGGAAGCCGATAAAAAAATAACTCCACGCGCGGTTAAACAATTGATCGACGAAGGTGCCGTTTCCAAGCTGCTGGTTCCATTCGATCAGATTTTGGGCAAGTTCGTTTCCAAAGATATTATCAACGAAGAAACTGGTGCCATCTATGTGGAAGCCGGCGACGAGTTGACTTGGGAGCTGGACAAAGAGGGTGAAGTGATCGGCGGTTCTGTGAAAGAATTACTGGACGCAGGCATCACAAATATCCCAGTTCTAGACATTGATAACGTGAATGTGGGCGCCTATATGCGCAACACAATGGCGATGGACAAAAACATGTCCCGCGACACGGCATTGATGGATATCTATCGCGTTATGCGTCCGGGTGAACCGCCCACCGTTGATGCGGCCTCTGGCCTGTTTGACACATTGTTCTTCGACAGCGAGCGTTACGATCTCTCGGCTGTTGGTCGTGTGAAAATGAACATGCGTTTGGCTCTGGATGCGGAAGACACTGTGCGCACACTGCGCCGTGAAGATATCGTATCTTGTATCAAAGCTCTGGTAGATTTACGCGATGGTCGCGGTGATATCGATGATATTGACCACTTGGGCAACCGTCGTGTGCGCTCTGTTGGTGAATTGATGGAAAACCAATATCGCGTTGGCTTGCTGCGTATGGAACGTGCGATCAAAGAGCGGATGTCCTCTGTCGAAATCGACACAGTGATGCCGCAAGATTTGATCAATGCGAAACCTGCCGCAGCTGCTGTGCGTGAATTCTTTGGCTCGAGCCAATTGTCACAGTTCATGGACCAAACCAACCCGCTGTCCGAAGTGACACACAAGCGCCGCCTGTCTGCGCTTGGCCCTGGAGGTTTGACCCGCGAACGTGCTGGTTTCGAAGTGCGTGACGTTCACGCCACTCACTATGGTCGGATGTGCCCAATTGAAACGCCGGAGGGTCCGAATATTGGCCTGATTAACTCCTTGGCGACTTTCGCTCGGGTAAACAAATACGGCTTCATTGAAACGCCTTACCGTAAAGTTGTTGACGGTGTGGTGACGGATGAAGTTGAATATATGTCTGCCACTGAAGAAATGCGTCACACTGTGGCGCAGGCCAACGCGGCGTTGGATGAGAACGGAAAATTCATTAATGACTTGGTCTCAACTCGTCAAAATGGTGACTATACTCTAGCGCAGTCTGCCTCTGTAAACTTGATCGACGTTTCTCCGAAACAGTTGGTCTCGGTTGCGGCGTCTTTGATCCCATTTCTTGAGAATGACGATGCAAATCGGGCCTTGATGGGCTCGAACATGCAACGTCAAGCCGTGCCATTGCTGAAGGCAGAAGCGCCTTTGGTCGGAACGGGTATCGAGGAAATTGTAGCCCGTGACTCCGGTGCTGCTATTATGGCAAAACGTGGGGGTATCATCGACCAAGTGGACGCGCAGCGGATCGTTATTCGGGCAACTGAAGATCTTGAGCTGGGTGACGCTGGTGTTGATATCTACCGTATGCGTAAGTTCCAACGCTCTAACCAAAACACATGTATCAACCAACGCCCATTGGTGAAGGTTGGTGATTACGTCACCAAAGGTGAAGTGGTTGCAGATGGTCCGTCGACCGATATCGGCGAATTGGCTTTGGGTAAAAACGTGGTTGTCGCGTTTATGCCTTGGAACGGCTATAACTACGAAGATAGTATCCTGATCTCTGAGCGTATTGTGCGCGACGACGTTTTCACCTCTGTACACATCGAAGAATTCGAAGTTGCGGCCCGAGATACGAAATTGGGCCCTGAAGAAATCACGCGTGATATTCCAAACGTGGGCGAAGAAGCTCTGCGCAACTTGGACGAAGCTGGCATCGTGTATATCGGTGCAGAAGTTGGTCCTGCGGATATCTTGGTTGGTAAGATTACACCAAAAGGCGAAAGCCCGATGACCCCAGAAGAAAAGCTTCTGCGGGCAATCTTTGGTGAGAAAGCATCTGATGTGCGTGACACATCTTTGCGTCTGCCACCCGGTGACTATGGTACAATCGTTGAAGTTCGTGTTTTCAACCGCCACGGCGTTGAAAAAGACGAACGTGCATTGCAGATCGAACGTGAAGAAGTTGAGCGTTTGGCCCGCGACCGTGACGATGAGCTGACAATTCTTGATCGCAACATCTATGCGCGCTTGCGCAGCATGATCGAAGGTCGTGAAGCTGTTAAAGGTCCTAAAGGCACACGCGGCGGCATGGTTTCAGCAGAGATTCTGGATGATATGCCACGCAGCCATTGGTGGCAGTTCGCGATGAAAGAAGAAGGCGATGCTGAAGTCGTTGAAGCGTTGAACGAGCAATATGAAGTACAGAAACGGACTTTGGACGCCCGCTTTGAAGACAAAGTGGAAAAAGTACGCCGTGGCGATGATTTGCCACCAGGCGTGATGAAAATGGTCAAAGTTTTCGTAGCGGTGAAGCGTAAGCTGCAACCGGGCGATAAAATGGCTGGTCGTCACGGCAACAAAGGCGTGATTTCAAAAGTTGTGCCAATGGAAGATATGCCTTTCTTGGGCGATGGTACTCCGGTCGATTTCGTATTGAACCCACTTGGTGTTCCTTCACGTATGAACGTTGGTCAAATTCTCGAAACCCACATGGGTTGGGCTGCACGTGGTTTGGGTATCAAAATTGATGAAGCTTTGGGTGAATACCGCCGTTCTGGCGATTTGACCCCGGTGCGCGACGCAATGCGCATCGCTTATGGCGATGATGTATATGCTGAAGGCATTGAAGGCATGGACGAGAAGTCTCTGTTGGAATCTGCGGGCAACGTAATCAACGGTGTGCCAATTGCGACACCAGTATTTGATGGCGCCAAAGAAGCTGACGTGAACGACGCTCTGCGTCGGGCAGGCTTTAGCGAAAGTGGTCAATCGGTCTTGTTTGATGGTCGTACAGGCGAAGAGTTTGCACGTCCTGTAACCGTGGGCATTAAATACTTGCTGAAACTACACCACCTTGTGGACGATAAAATCCACGCACGTTCTACTGGTCCATACTCGCTGGTCACCCAGCAGCCATTGGGCGGTAAAGCGCAATTTGGTGGCCAACGTTTCGGAGAAATGGAAGTTTGGGCGCTGGAAGCTTATGGCGCGGCTTACACCTTGCAAGAAATGCTGACCGTGAAATCGGATGATGTTGCTGGCCGGACGAAAGTCTATGAAAGCATTGTTAAAGGCGAGGATAATTTCGAAGCTGGTATTCCAGAATCGTTCAACGTTCTTGTCAAAGAAGTCCGTGGCCTTGGCCTGAATATGGAACTCCTGGATGCGGAGGTGGACGAGTAGATTACGCGCCAGCGTAATCTACTCCCACCGTCCCCTCCCTCTGAATAAAGGAATTTAAGATGAACCAGGAACTATCAACCAACCCGTTCAACCCGGTTGCGCCCCCTAAAGCCTTTGATGAAATCAAAGTATCTTTGGCCAGTCCAGAGCGGATTTTGTCATGGTCATTTGGTGAAATCAAAAAGCCAGAAACCATAAACTACCGGACCTTCAAGCCTGAGCGTGATGGCTTGTTCTGTGCGCGTATCTTTGGCCCAATCAAAGACTACGAATGCTTGTGCGGTAAATATAAGCGCATGAAATATCGCGGCGTTGTCTGCGAGAAATGTGGTGTGGAAGTTACGCTGCAAAAAGTACGTCGTGAGCGGATGGGCCACATCGAATTGGCCAGCCCGGTTGCGCATATTTGGTTCTTGAAATCACTGCCATCGCGTATCGGCTTGATGCTGGATATGACTTTGCGTGATCTTGAGCGGATTTTGTACTTTGAAAACTACGTCGTCATCGAGCCTGGCTTGACTGACCTGACCTATGGCCAGTTGATGAACGAGGAGGAATTCCTCGATGCGCAAGACATTTACGGCATGGATGCCTTCACTGCCAACATCGGCGCTGAAGCGATCCGTGAAATGCTGTCTTTGATTGATCTTGAGGGTGAAGCTGAGCAACTGCGTGTTGATCTGTCCGAAGCCACAGGTGAATTGAAGCCTAAAAAAATCATAAAACGTTTGAAGATTGTTGAAAGTTTTATCGAATCTGGCAACCGTCCAGAATGGATGATCTTGACCGTGATCCCTGTGATTCCACCAGAACTGCGCCCCTTGGTGCCCCTGGATGGTGGTCGCTTTGCAACGTCTGACCTGAACGATCTTTATCGTCGGGTGATCAACCGTAATAACCGTTTGAAGCGTCTTATCGAATTGCGTGCGCCAGATATCATCGTGCGCAACGAAAAGCGTATGTTGCAAGAATCTGTCGATGCATTGTTTGACAATGGCCGTCGTGGCCGGGTGATCACTGGACAAAACAAACGTCCATTGAAATCTTTGTCTGACATGCTGAAAGGCAAGCAAGGCCGCTTCCGTCAGAACCTTTTGGGCAAACGCGTCGACTTCTCTGGTCGTTCTGTGATTGTGACGGGCCCTGAGCTGAAACTGCATCAATGTGGCTTGCCCAAGAAGATGGCGCTCGAGCTGTTCAAGCCGTTCATTTACAGCCGGCTGGAGGCCAAAGGCCTGTCTTCCACTGTGAAGCAAGCTAAGAAATTGGTGGAAAAAGAACGTCCTGAAGTTTGGGATATTCTGGATGAAGTGATACGTGAACACCCGGTGATGTTGAACCGTGCGCCTACTCTGCACCGTTTGGGCATCCAAGCGTTTGAACCTGTTTTGATCGAAGGTAAGGCTATCCAGCTGCATCCTCTGGTTTGTTCGGCCTTTAACGCTGACTTTGATGGTGACCAAATGGCCGTGCACGTTCCTTTGAGCCTTGAAGCTCAGCTGGAAGCGCGCGTCTTGATGATGTCGACCAACAACGTGTTGTCCCCTGCCAATGGTGCGCCAATTATTGTTCCATCACAGGATATGATCTTGGGTCTCTACTACACCACTCTGATGCGCAAAGGCATGAAGGGTGAAGACAT